>Ga0306926_10003764_pt1 | contig 15791 bp, 12 predicted proteins | sample flu12Cox44000178_FD_203759 | JGI IMG/M metagenome (GOLD analysis project Ga0306926, IMG submission 203759) | Lab enrichment of tropical soil microbial communities from Luquillo Experimental Forest, Puerto Rico - flux8day.12C.oxic.44.000.178 (v2)... | ecosystem: Environmental > Terrestrial >...
TGACGGGTCGAGCTGTCAATGCTTCGATCGCGTCCTTCGTACGAAACTTCCGGAGCAAGTCCGTGCGTCCGCCGAGCAGCAGCATGTGGCCGAACTGGTCGATGAAGCCCGTGTTGTGGAACATCGGGACCACGATGAGCGTCGAGTCGTCCTGGCTCGCACGCAGCACTCGGACAAACGCCCACGATGCTTCGGCAAGAGCGTTCTGGGTGAGCGTGGCACCCTTAGGCCTTCCAGTCGTTCCGGACGTGAAGCTGATGAGGGCCGGCGCCTCGGCGGCGGGCAGCGGAGGCGTGCTGCCCACCGGGGCGTGATTCTCATCGCCCAAGCGGCGCACCCTGCTGGCCTCCACCTCGGCCACGATGGGGGAATGATCCTCGTCTGCCAAGACGAGTGCCGCATCGAGGAGTTCTACTTGGTCTGCAAACTGGCTCGGGTTGAGGCGATTGTTCGCGGGCGCTATCACCGCTTCGAGACTCAGGACAGCAAGGTAGTGCACCACCCAGGGGATGCTGTTGTGGCCGACGATGACGATGCGGTCGCCCGCCTGTACCCCCTGCTCGGTCAGCCAGGCCGCGCATTGGTCCACCCGCTCAGATAGCTCCGCATAGGTGAGTTCGGTGTCCCCGGCGGCGAGAGCGAGGGAGTCGGGCGTAGTCACAGCCCAGTGCCGCAGGGCCGCCGTCAGGTTCGGGAACGGCATCGGTCTAGAGTCGAGGTGCTGCTTCACGACGTTGAACCCTCCTTGCCACTACTTCTTGCACAAGCGGTTAGCTCATCCCTGACCAACGGCGGTGGTGACTGGTCACACGGTAAGGACGATTCGGCCGACGACGGATCGATCCGACAGCTCCACCAGGCTCTGCGCGTAGGAGTCGAGTGACCCGCCATCTCGGACGACGGGCTTGATAAACCCGGCCTTCCACAATCTGACCAAGTCGTCCCAGGCCTTGCCGCTGAGGCCGGCCTGCCAGAGGTAGTCGGACTCTACCCCGCGAACGTCGGTGTTGGTCAGCAGCAGCCGGTTCACCTTGACCGTCGGGATCTCGCCGGAGGCGAAGCCGACGACCATCACGCGCCCGAGTGCCGCCAGCGTTCGCAGCGTGTTGGTCATGTCGCCACCGACGACGTCGATCACCAGGTCGACGCCGCGTCCGCCGGTCAGCTCATGCACCGCGCCCGGCACCTGATCCCGGAGGACGGCGTGGTGGGCGCCGGCATCGATCGCGACGCTCGCCCGTTCCTGGCTGGAGACGACAGCTATGACTCGCGCACCCCACCCGGCGGCTACCTGGATACTGGCCAATCCGACACCGCCCGAGGCGCCAAGCACCATCACCCAGTCGCCGGCTTTGAGATCCCCTCTCGTCACCAGCGCAAAGTGAGAGGTCAGGTAGTTCATCGGTAGCGAGGCGCCGTCTGCAAAGGACATGTCGCGCGGCAGCGGGTACAGGCGATCGTCGCTTACCGAAAGGAGTTCGGCGGCCGCCCCGTAGCTGAGGCAGCCGGCGACGTGGTCTCCGGCGTCGAACTCCGAACCCTCGGCGGCCTCGACGACGACGCCTGCAAAGTCGGATCCAGGGCTGAATGGCAAGTCTGGCTTGACCTGGTATTTGCCCTGCGACATGAGCAGGTCGGGGAAGGCCGGCGCCACTGCCCGGACCTCCACGAGGGTCTGGTTGGATTCCCGGACCGGCGCGCCGACCTCCAGCACCCGGAGGTGGGACGGTCCGTCAAGACTGGTAATGCATACGGCATGCACAATTTCTCCTCGTGTTACCGGGCCTAGGCGCGGGCGACATTTGCTGGCCGGAGGCGGCCTACGCGCCGGCTGCGACCGGGTTGCGGGCGGGGAGCCCGAGCATCGCCCGGTACTCCTCCTGGCTCGCGACCGGCCGGCCGACGACCTGCGAGATCAGCTGGCCTATGTGCAGCGCCTGCAGGTTGCTCTCGACCCGGTCGTCCCGGTGCGGCCACAGCCAGTAGGTGTCCTCCATGCCGACCCGGATGTGCAGGCCCATGAGCGCGGCCAGCGCGGCCAGGTGGGTCGAGGCACGGCCTGCTGCGCACACCACGATGAAGGCGTCGGGGTCGATGTCCTTGATCGCGGATACGGTCCGGGTCAGGCCGTCGATCATCTGCCGCGGGTTCTCCATCGGACTGCAGCCGGGAAGCGCCGGCAGCACCAGCCAGACAGCGGGGGTCTGGATCAGGCCGCTCTTGATCAGGAAGCGGTTGGCGTTCGAGACGTCGGCGTCGGTGTAAACGGCGATCTCGGGAACGCCGCCTGCCTCGTTGATGAGGCGGACCTTCTCGATCATGATCGGGGCCGGCTTCACGAATAGTGAGTCGCCGATGTAGGTGGCGGTGGTGTTGATCGGCGCAGCGTCGAGCACTCCGCTGGTGAGCACCTCCTTCATCAGCTCCCACTCGCCGCCTAGCGCGGGGACGAGGCACCCGTCGATCGCCAGCGACGGGAACTCTTCTCGAAGCGGGCTGATCACCTGCCGGAACCGGTCGGGCGAGAGCACGTTGTAGCCGTCGTCGTCGCGGACGTGGATGTGGACGGTGCTCGCTCCGGCCGTTGCCACCTCGCGGGCCGACTCGAGGATCGCGCCCGGGGTCAGCGGCTGGTTGGGGTTCTGGTCGTGCCGGAAAAACGCGCCGGTGATCGCCACCGACACCGCCAGCTTCGCTGGAATATCCCACGGGGTGGAGATCGCGGCGTCGTGGAAGGCAGAGTGCTCCAGGTCGAGCACGGTCGGGACGCCGTAAGGGCGCCAGATCATCTTCTCGTGCTCTCGCGCGACGCCGCGGGCGACGCGGTCCCAGTCGACAGTGGCCATTCGGCTTTTCCTTTCTGTCTATCGGCGGCCGCCGGCGCGCATGCCAGGTGGCCATTGCTCGTTGTCCTTCAGACGGCCCCGCGTTCACGGGGCGCTGTCGTCACCGGCTGCGCCGGAGGTTGTGGCCGATGGTGCTCAGCTCCGCGTGGCGGACGCCTGCGTAAGCGGTTGGAGGTTGATCCGTGCAGGTCAGCCGACAAGGGACTGGGCTGTGAGCAGGTCGCGGATGCGCACCGGTTCCGTGATCTTCCCGTCCTGGGTCCGGTACGCGGTCATGCCGCCGCCGCCGGCGGAGACGTCGCGAAGTGCGCCGAAGAAGTCGGCCGGGTTCAGCACTTCCGGGCTGACGGCGCCGGGGCCAGGCACGCCTCCTTGCAGGGCGATGACTGTCCCAGCGGCCGCCGGCGTTCCCGTCGCGTCCTCTTGGCTCATTTTCCCGCCGGACACGAACGTGATCCCCTCGTCACCGACGCGGACATCGACGATCAGGCCTGATCCGACCGGTTCGCGGTCGCCGTGGCTGGCTCGGGCGGTCTCGAAGATCGTCTGCATGGCGTCCGAGCGTCCTTCGCCGTCGGGAAGACGGGACACCATCCAGCCGAGGTGCGTGAAGTCCTCGGGGATGAGGCCGCCCTTGTTGGTGGCCTTGGTCACGCGGGTGAACCGCGGGAGGGTGAGGACCTCCGGGTGGCTGAGCGTCACGACGAGCTGTTCGCCGACCGGCTCGGGGAATTGGACTCGCTTCGGCTCGAGGGTCTCCCACGTCGGGGTGCCGCCAAGACCAGGCAGGGCAGTGCTGAAGGAGTGCGCGAAGTGCGGGACGACCGCACCGACCATGTCTACGGCGTCGACGCACCAGGTGATCGACGCCGATGCATCTCCGGCGGGAAGCGAGTCCAGTGCCAGCCGGACCAGGACGTTCGTCGTGCCGGGCGCCGAGCCCATACCGATTAGCGCGGTCACCCCAGCCGCCCGGGCGGGTTCGTCCCGCTGCAGGAGGAGTTCGGTCGCGTCGGCGTCGTCGCAGATGTCGAGGTAGTTGGTCCTGGCCGCGATGGCCGCGTCGAGGATGACCGGGCCGAGGGTGAAGTAAGGGCCGGTCAAGTTCACGACCAGGTGTGCGTCGCGCAGTACCTCATGCAATGTCGCGGGCTCGGCCATCAGGTCGAACTCACGCCGCTCGACTTCCTGCGTCCCGACCGCCGTCGGCACATCATCGCGGAACACGCGATCGCAGCAGACGATGCGCATCTCGGTTGCCGATCGGCCGAGGCCACGGAGCAACCCCGAAGCCTGTGCGCCGCCAGCGCCTAGCACCACCACCGTTGGCTTACTCATCCTCATGAACCTCTTTCAGATCGTTGTCGTTGACGCTCGCGTGTGGGAAGAGATCAACGTCTTCTCGGTACCGGCGTCGTTGCAACCCCGGGTGTCCTGGCGCCGGTACGCGCTCCGTGACTAATCCGCGGCCGCTGCGCGGCGCCTGGCTGTAGCGGCCTCGTCGACCGCGAGGCCGTTGGCCAAGTCGACGAACTCCACGCCGTAGGTCTCGGTCGCGTGCTCCCGGGACTCCCAGTTCTCCGTCACGTCCTCGAGGACGAGCGCCGGGTCCCGGTCGAAGGGCGTGCCGTAGCCGCCGCCTGAGGCGTCGAAGCCGTGGATGACCTCGCCGGGGTTGAGGGTGAGCGTGATGGCGTTCGGGAGCTGGGTGCGTGTCCCGTCGGCCTTCTCCAGCCAGGCCTGCGCCCTGCGGCCGTCCGAGCCGCCGGCGACGCCCTTGGACGGATTCACCTGGCCGTCGCACGGGTAGATGACGGTGATCGGGTCCGCCTTCGGCGTATAGGCAAGCTCGAAGGACGGGCCGCCACGGTACTTACCTGCGCCGCCGGTGTCTGCGACCAGCCGGAGGTGCTTGTACCGGATCGGCATCTTGACCTCGTCGATCTCGACCGAGTCGCGATACATTAGGCCGCTCACGCATGGCACTCCGTAGGTGACCCAGCCGTCGGCGTAGGCGCTGCCCGGTCCGCCGTTCGCGGTGACGACGAGCTGATTGACGAACGCTTCACCGGTGCGGCGGTCCAGGCCGGAGAGGACTGCATATCCGGCGCCCACTCCCACTGCGCCTTCGGCGACGCCGTACGGCTCACCCAGCTGGGCAAAGGCGGCCCCGACGCAGTTGATCAGCCGGTCGGTGACGTTGGTGGTGGCAAGAGAGCAACTGTGCGGGAATCGTGGCTTGCCGACCGCGGAGCCCTCGTTCATGTCGATGAGGACGCGGCGGAAGGCGCCGGAGTTCTTCGGGATGGTGGCCGGGATCGCGTTGAAGATCCCGCCGAAGACCGCGGCCCGCGTGGTGGCCTCGGTCATGTTCAGCCCGCAGTCGACGTTGGGCGCGTTCTCGGTCAGGTCGACGTGAATCATGCCCTCGTCGGGCTTGATCTCGATCTTCACGCCGATCTCGAGCCCCTCCGGCAGGTACGGCAGGAACGCGTCGTGCTTTCCGGTGTTGTGCAGCGTCGCGGCCGGCAGGCTCTGGATCGCCTTGGCCATCACCTTCTCGCTGTAGTCCATCCAGTCCCTGATGAACTGCTTCACGGTGTCGACGCCGTACTTCGCGACCAGCTCCTTGAGCCGCCGCTCGGCAATACGAGCCGAGCCGATCGCCGCGAGGAAGTCGCCGTACCACTGCGACGGGACCCGGATGCGGGCCTGGCACATGCGGATGATGTCGTCGACGTTCTCGTACTCCGACTGGACCTTCACCGTGGGGAAGATGAGCGCACCCTCCTCGTACACGTCCTTCGCCGCTGCGTGGTAGGTGGTCGGGATGGAGTTACCGATGTCCGCCTGGTGCGCCTTGGCGACCGCGGTGAACATGTGCTCACCGTCGACGAAGACCGGGACTAGGACGGTGTGGTCGGCGGCGTGCGAGTTGCCGACGTAGGGGTTGTTGTCGAGGTAGGCATCGCCCTCGCGAAGCTCGGGATGGCTAGCACGCAGTGCCGCTGCCTGCAGCTGCGCACCGAAGATGTGGACCGGGATGCCCTCCGCCGCGGCCAGCAGCTCGTCGTCGGCCGTGAGGATCGCGCAGGAGAAGTCCCGGGCGCTGTTGATCACGGCCGAGCGGGCCGACCTGAGCAAGGTGTTGGTCATCTCGCGGACGATGCCGTCGACCTTGTTGGCGATGACTGCCGTACGGACGGCGTCGAAGTTCTTGTCGCTCATGCTAGGGCCTCGTCGTTGATGTAGAGCAGATAGTTGCCTGCGTCGCTTACCTCAGCTGCCATGCCTGGATAGATGACCAGCGTCGTGGTCGGCTCCTCGATCACGGCTGGTCCGCGGAGCCGGGTTCCGGGCCCGAGCTGGGCGGGCTTGAAGACAGGCGTGTCGACAGCGCCTGCATGACCGAAGTAGCAGCTGCGCCAGGATGCGGGCTCGGCGAGCCGCTTGGCGCCGGCGTCGTAGTCACGCTTCGCCCTGGGCAGGTGGATGGTCACGCGGGCGCGCCAGTTGAGGAATTCGATCGCGGAGCCTGGGTCTCGCACGGCCAGGATGCGTTCGTGCAGGTCGTGGAAGGCCTCGAACAGCCGCTGCTGGGCGGCTCGGCCACTGACGCCACGGGCTGGGAGCGGAACGTCGAGCTCCCAGATCTGGCTCTGGTAGCGGGCCTGGACACCGAAGTCGACTGAGTAGCCGGGGTAGACGTCGCCGAACCGTGCCGCGAACTGGGCGAGGGTGCTTTCGAGTTCAGATAGCACTCTGTCTACCTTGTCGGCCGCGAAGGACTCTGACGACGTGATCAGCGCGGCTGACTCTTCCTTCACGATGTCGGCGAAGTGCATGCCGGACGCAGACAGCGCCGATGCCACCTTCGGGAGGATGACCCGCTGGGAACCCAGCTCGTGCGCGATCTGCATGATGTTGATCCCGGCGGCGCCGCCACCCGCGACGAGCGTGCTTTCCTGCGGGTTGAGCCCCTGGGCGATGGTGATCTCGTGGACTGCCTTGACCATGGACTCGCTGGCGATGGACACGATTCCCCACGCGGTCTCCGGGATACCGATCCCCAGTGTGTCGGCGAGTCTGCTGATCGCAGCCTCAGCAGCGGATACATCGAGCGACATCCGGCCGCCGAGGAAGTACTGCGGGTCGAAGTATCCGAGCACGCACGCGGCGTCGGACAGCGTTGGTTCTGTCCCGCCGTTTCCGTAGCAGGCCGGTCCGGGCTCCGAACCGGCCGACTGGGGGCCCACTCGCAGCAGCCCGCCGCTATCGACCCACGCGATTGATCCGCCGCCGGCCCCGATCGAACGGATGTCGACCGACGAGATTCCGAGCAGGTCACCCTCCCACTGCGGGCCGATCCAGGCGTCCCGTGAGTGGACGACCGCGCCGTCGCGGGACAACCCGACGTCGAAGGTCGTTCCGCCGGTGTCGCAGACGATCATGTCGCCGCCGAGGTCTTCCAGCAGCGAGAAGTTCAGCCCTGCGAGCGGCGCCATCGCCGGGCCGCTTCGGGCCGTGTGGATCGGCGAGTCGATGACCTCTTCGATCGTCATGACGCCGCCCATGCTGGTCGACACCAGGATTGCCCCCTGGTAGCCGAAGTCGCGCAGGTCCTGCTCCAGCTGCAAGAAGTGCTTCTGCATGAGCGGCTTCAGCGAGGCGTCGATCGCTGCGGCGGAGGTGCGCCGGTATTCGCGGATGATCGGCGCGATCCGGTGCGAGAGGGTGTAGGGCATATCCGGCGCGACCTTGCCGAGCAGCTCGGCGACACGCAGTTCGTGCGCCGGGTTGACGATCGACCAGAGCAGCGATACCGCGACGGCCTCGAAGCCGTCGTTGCGGATCGCGGAGAGAGTCTTGAGGACCGCGTCCTCGTCGAGTTCGTCGATGACGACGCCTTCGGAGTCGATGCGTTCCGGGATCCCGAAGGTGTGGCGCCGCGGAATGTACGGGTCCGGGTAGCGCTTGGTGAAGTCGTAACCGTCCTGCTTGCCACCTTCCTTGAGGACGAGCACGTCCTCGAAGCCGGCGGTGGTGAGCAATGCGGTCTTGGCGATGTTGCGCGTCACGATCGCGTTGGTAGCGCGGGTCGTGCCGTAGATGAACAGGTCGGTCTTGCGCAACACATCCCTGGCCGTCGAGCCGATCTCGCTCGCGGCGGCTTCGAGTGCCTCGGACAGACCGCGGAAGACCCGGTCATGGGTGGTGAGCGCCTTGCCGATGACCTGCTCGTTCTTGACGTCCTGAATCACCACGTCGATGAACGTTCCGCCAGTGTCCGCGGAAACCTGATATCCCATGGATGGCTCCCTGCTGGTCGCGATGGACTCGCGCCGGTGTCGCTGCCAGTGACTGGCACTGGCATATACTTCATTGAACGTTAATTAAGGAGTGCTGTCAAGGCCTGCATTTGCGGCGGCCGCGGAGCGCGCCGGAGCCGAGCTACGTGAGGTCGCCGAAGAAGCCCTCGACCTCGGCCTGGTTCATGTCGCTGAACCAGCACTCCACGATCTTGCCGCCGGCGAACTTGTATGACCCGAGGCGTCTGGTCGTCACTTTATTGTCTCCGCGTGACCACGTTTCCTGGACGAGCAGGAGGACGCCGTCCTCACCGGCGAGGAGGAGGTCATTGCCCTCGACCTCCCATGAGTCGGTGTAGGCGTCGACGCGCCCGATCCAGCCGCGCACGAAGGACTCGCGCCCGTGGTAGGTGCCGGCCAAGGGGCCGCTGCCGCCCATATGAACGACGACGTCGTCTGCGTAGAAGTTGATCCCTGCTTCCTGGTCCCCGCGCTCCCACGCGTCGTGGTACTCCTTCAACAGGGCCAGCGTTGACTCCGTGCTCATTAGCGCTCCCTTGCTCAGTGATGTGGAAAACCTTGTTTCGCGATCTTTACTGTACGTTCGTTAATCCGTCGGCACAACGGTACTTCGGGCAGTTGCCGTCAAGGCTGCGGTAGTCCGCGAGCAGGCGCCCAGCGTCTGGAAGGTGCCAGCGCGTTCCTGAGCCAGGGATCTATCAGCGGCCGGTCCAACGGGGACGCCGGCCTTCGGTGAAGGCACGCCTCCCCTCCTCGGCGTCTTCGCTGTGACTGATGGCGGCGATCAAGGGCACGTCGCGTCGAAGGGCGGCGAAGGCGTCACGTTCAGGCAATCCCTGCGTGGCTGCCACGCCGCGGAGTACAGCCTCGACTGCCAACGGCGCGGCCAGGCATACTGCCTGGGCCACGTCGAGAGCGGCGTCCAAGACGGCCGACTGCGGCACTACATGATTCACCAAGCCCCACGCCAGCGCTTCATCGGCTGAGAACTCACGGCCGGTGAGAAGCAGTTCGAGGGCCAACGGTCGCGGCAGCAGCGCAGGCAGTCGGCTGATACCCCCGGCGTCGGGCAGAATGCCTAGCTTCGCCTCCGGAAAGGCGAAGCGCGCGCAGGAGGCTGCCACGACGAGGTGTGCGGCAAGCATGAGCTCTACACCGCCACCGTACGCAGAGCCGTTCACGGCCGCGATGACTGGCTTCCGGAACTCGAACAACTCGGTAATCCCGGCGAATCCGCCGGGCCCGTGGTCAGCGTCGTGGGCTTCGCCCTCTGCCGCCGCCTTCAGGTCCCAGCCTGCACAGAAGAAGCGGTCCCCCGCTGCGGTAAGCACGCCCGCCCGTACGTCGTCGGAGTCGAGCCGAGAGAAGGCACGATAGAGAGCATGGCTGGTGCTGGCGCTGATCGCATTCGCCTTCGGCCGGTCGATGGTGATGACGAGTACCTCGTCACGCCTCTCGGTAGTCACGCCGCCGTCGCTGTCCGTTTTCATCTTCTCCTCCGTCCGCCCCCGGACTAGCTGAACCGAACGGTGAGGCCTTCGCAGTTACGATGCCGGTCGGAACGGACCCAGACGGGCTCGCCGACCACCTCGACCTTGTCGAAGCGCTCCACGAGCACGGCTATGACCGCGCGCCCCACGGCTCGTGCAAAGGCCTGGCCGACACAGCGGTGCGCCCCCAAGCCGAAGGCGAGGGCCATGCTGGCTTCCTTCGGCCGGTGGTAGTCGAACTCGTCCGCATTCGGGAACACCTCGGGGTCCCGGAGCGCCGCACCGAGAATGAACCGGACCCGGGTCCCTGGCGGGATCTCGACATCGCGAATCTGAAGCGGTTCGGTCGTGTAGCGGTCTAGTGCCATCTCAGGGAGCGAGCGGCGGATGACCTCGTTCAGGATGTGTTCGCGAGCGTCCACATCATGCTTATAGGCCTGGAACACGTCCGGGTTGTCAGCGAAGTCGACGAGTGCTGAGGCCATCAGCTGTCCGGGGTTGTGGGCAGCGGATCCCCACAGAATCTGGATGGACTCCTTGAGTTCGCGCTCGGTCAACCGGCCCTCGTCGGCCGCCTTGATCATCTCATCGAGCAGCTGGCCGTCACCCGGGTTGGCGCGCTTTTTCTCGATGAGGGTCTCGGCTTGGAACATCATGTAGCCGAATCCCTCGTTGGCGCGGCGGACCTCCTCGCCGGACGGGTCCCAGCCCATCGCCATCATGGTCAGGTTGGTGGCGTGAATATAGGGGAATCCGTCTTCCCGGTCAATGCCGAGGACGTGGGCCATGGCGTCCTGCGCCGGCTGCACGCCCAGCTCGCGGTGGGCCTCGATGACTCCGTCCGGTCCCATCCGGTCCAGCGCCGCCCGGGCGCTGTCGGCGGCAACCTCAGCCCACTTCTGCGCCATCTTCGGAGTCAGCCACGTACTGAACGTTCTGAGAATCCGCGAGTGGCGTTCGCCTTCGGTCAGCAGTACCGAGTTGAGGTTAGCTGCCCAGGGGCTGTCGCCGATGCCGTCGGGTGACACCGACACCAGCGTGGGGTGTTTGGCGTACTTCATGACGTCGGCGTGTTTGCTGATGACGTACGAGCCGTCCGACAGCTTCACGATCGGGTGGTCGCGAAGGATCCGGTCAAACCATGGCCAGGGTTCCCGGATGAACTCCGGGTCACTCCACGGCAGTAGGTCGTCGCCGGCTGGCGTCTCAGTCTGTTCCATTCCTGACTCCAATCCCCGCTGTGCCCGAGGGCACCGCGCCGTGTCCGGACTCGCTTCGCGAGGTCCCGCCGTGGACGAGACGGGCCTTACTGCGTGATGTCGGCCGACTCGAGCGTGGCACTGATCCAGGCCAGCGCCGTCTCGGTGTAGGTCTCCGCGCCGGAGGCGTCGTGCCGGCCGGTTTCGCCGATCTGGGTGGCGCCCAGCTCGGTCAGCGTCTTCACCAGGATGCCGATGGCGTTGCCGTAGGTCTCGTAGGTGCTGTCCCCGAGCCCGAACGCGGCAAAGCGAAGCGATGAAAGGTCGGGTCGTTTGGTGACGAGGGCATCATGGAAGGGGGCCGTTGTCATCGGGAGTTCCCCATCGCCATAGGTCGAGGTGATCACGACTGCGACGTCGACGGTCGAAAGCTGGTCGACGTCGTAAGTGTCCATCGAGGTGACCTCATGCTCTATGCCGTGGCGCCCGAGCGCCTCGGCGATGTCGTCGGCGACCATCTCGGCATTGCCGGACTCGGTGCCGAAAAGAATCTCTATCGGATCCATTGGATAGTGGCTCCTTCCTGGCTAGGTACGTAGATGCCCGCAAAAGCGCAGCATCCTTCTGGCGGGCGATCAGGTGAGTTGGAGGTCGCGGTGCGCGCCGAACGCTACGTCCAGCATCTGGGCGAGGTCGGTGACCTTCGCGCGACAGCGTCCAGCCGATGCGACCTGGCGCTCGTGCTCGTCGAGCCGGCGCCAGTCGCCGAACTCGACGACGTAACCCGCGATCTGCGGCCAGATAGCCGAAAGGCCGGGCTTGCCCATGGCGATGCAGCCCGAGCGCAGGGCCTCGCCGATACTGTCGCTGATGTCCTTGGCGTCGCGGCGGTTCTCCGGGATGGTGCCGCGGGGGCCGCGCCGGAGCCACCCGACGCGCCACACGTTCCGAGCTGCCCAGTCGGCCGGCACGCCGTCGTGGCCGCCGGTGAAGCCGATCGCGGTGACGACCGAATCGACCTCGAACTGCTTCGCCGGCGACTCGCCCGTCGGACCGGCGGTGTCGAGCACGGTCTTGCCCGCCGCGTACCTGACCGCGGTGGGCGCCTGCCCGAAGTGGAACGTGACCGTGACCTGCGTGCCCGCCTGGTCGCCAGCGGGCCGGCCGGCCAGGTCACGCAGGACGTCGATGACCTGGCCAGACTCATCGCCAAGTGCATCGCCGATCTCGAACCTGACGTTCGGTAGCTGCCCGAGCTCGCGCAGCGCGGTGACGTCGAACTTCGCGTTCGACGCCTTCGAGCGGCCGATAATGTCGATTTGTTCGATGGGCGCCGGCCGGAGCATGTCGAGCAGGCGGTCGTCGACATCGGTCCCGTGCAGGTCCTCCCGGTTCTTGGCGAGTAGCCGCAGTGCATCGATCGCGACGTTCCCGTTACCGACGATCGCGACGCGGCTACCCAGTGGTTCGCTGAGCCCGGGCGACTCGGAAAGGCCCGGGTATCCGTTGAGACCGCGCAGCAGCAAGCCGGCGCCGATGGTCCGAGCCTGCGGGTCCTGCGGCACGCACAAGGACCTGTCGCCCCACAGGCCGGTGGCCAGGACCACCACGTCGAAGGCGCCGGCCAGCTCGTCGAACGGCACGTCGGTTCCGATGCGCACGTTCCCGGCGAAGCGCGCTCCGTCGCGCTCGAAGAGGCGGTCGAACTGCCGGGTGACGCCCTTGGTCCCCTGGTGGTCGGGCGCTACGCCGTAACGGATCAGACCGTACGGAGTCGGCAGCGCCTCGAACACCACGACCTCGGACAAGGGCCACGTCTTACGCAGGAACTGTGCGGTGTAGCAGCCCGAGGGACCACTACCGACGACAGCGATCGTTGGCCGGTGCAGCTGTGATGCCTCATCCATAGTGAACCCGCCGTCCTCGTTCGCCTGGCAGTCAGAATGCGGATCATGCGGTTCCCGCCAATCGGGCGGAGCGCGCTGGCCGCTTCCTAAATGAACGTTAATGTAATAGCTCTGTCCGGTCAAGAGTTCGGCGGCTCTAATTCCTCGAGCAGAACTCAGGGGATCAGCCGCAGGCTCAGCTTCTTGAAGTGCCGGGAGAAGTCGGTGTTGTCCATGACCACCGGCTCGGCCAGTTCGATCGCGGAGAACCTGGCCGCGACGGTCTCGAAGATGGCCCGGGCCTCGGCACGCGAGATGACCTGACCCGCGCAGCTGTGCAGACCGACACCGAAGGACAGGTTCCGGCTGTGCTCCATAGGGCGGTGGTGGTCGAAGGTCTGCGGGTCGTCGAAATAGTCGGGGTCACGGTTGGCCGCGCCGATCATGTACCGGACGGTAGAGCCGGCGGGGATGTCCACGCCGCGGATCGTCAGGTCCTGCGTGGCGGTCCGGTAGAACGACAGTTCCGGCGGGTCGAATCGCACGATCTCGTTCACGATCGCATCGCGCAGTTCGGGCCGGTCGCGGAAGTCCCGGAACACGTCGGGCCGCTGGGTGAAGACGAGGAAGCCCGCGGCGACGAGGTACCCCACGTCCATGTGACCGAGGGTGTAGAGCATGAGGATGGTGGCATGCGCCTCCTCGAGGCTCATGTCGCCGCGATCCGCGGCTTCGAGCAGCATGTCGGCGAGGCCGTCGCCCGGTTCGCGGCGCTTGGGTTCCATCAGCTCGCTGAGGTGCGCAGTCAGGGAGTCGAATGCCCGTCCGGCGTCTTCCAGGGCCCCTAGGCGGGGCCGGGCGCTGAGCATGGGCATGGTTCGTTCCATCGCTGCCTTGACCTGGTGCGCTGCCTGGCCGGGGAGCTGCAGGACACGGCACATGGTCCGGTGCGTGGGCACCACCGCCAGGTCGTGCCAGCCGTCGATCGTGTCACCCGGCATGGCGTCGAGCAGCTCGTCGGTGACCGCGGCGGTGGTGGTCACCCAGTTCTGCACGAGTTTCGGGGTAAACCACTTGTTCGTCTGCCGCCGCAGCCGGGTGTGGTCAGGGTCGTCGCGGCCGATCATCGTCTCCCGGACGACCGCCCAGGGCCCGGCCTGTGCCCAGCCTGGCTCCACCGACATGGACGGCTGCTTGCCGAACGTCATCACGTCTTCGTACTTGGTGACGACAAACACGCCGCGTTCGTCGACGAACACCGGGCTTTCGGCTTGGACCCGGGCATACCAGGGATAGGGATCGAGTTCGAATGCTGGGTCGTCCCAGGGCAGGCGCTCGTCACCCAGCGGCCCCCGGTGCTGACCGAGAAGTTGTGTACTGGTCACGTGAATCTGCTCCTCGTGCTGGGGACGTGGCGGCTGCTCTGCTACGGCGGCCACATGGGCTGGTTTGGGATCAGGTGGCGGTGTAGCCGCCGTCAAGCACGAGTTCCGCTCCGGTCATGTAGCTCGAGACGTCGGAGAGCAGGAAGCACACTGCGGCGGCAATTTCTTGCGGAAGCGCGAAGCGCCCTAGCGGGATCGATGCGACATCGGGGACCGCGGCCGAGTCCTCGAGGTTCTCGATCATCGGGGTCAGCGTGTCACCTGGATGCACGGAGTTGACCCGGATGCGGTGCGGCGCAAGCTCGACCGCCGCGGCCTTGGTCATGCCGCGTACGGCGAACTTGCTGGCGGTATAAGCGAAGCACTCGCCGATTCCCACCAGTCCCGCGGTGGATGAGATGTTGACGATGGAGCCTCCTCCGTTGTCTCGGAGGATCGGCGCGGCCGCCTTCATTCCCAGGAATACCCCCTTCTGGTTGATCGCGCAGACGCGGTCGTACTCGTCGCCAGTCGTGTCGGCCATGCTCTTGGGGAGGAGGATTCCGGCGTTGTTGACCAGTCCGTCCAGGCGGCCGAACGTTGCCAGGCCGGCCTCCAGGGCGCGTGCCCAGTCATGTTCGTCGGATACGTCGGCGTGGGTGTACTTCACGTGGCTGCCGTGCTCCTGCGCTGCCTGACTGCCCAGATCATCGAGCACGTCGATCATCAGTACCCGTGCGCCGAGTTGGATGCAGGCGTCGACATGCGCACGACCCATCCCCCGGGCCGCTCCGGTCACCGCGACCACCTTGCCGGTCAGGGCCGGGGTGGCGCCAGACTCCGCGAGCCGGCGCGGGGGGCCGCCCCTCAAAGCTGTCACGTCGCGACCGGGGGCTGCCCGGCCCGTTCGAGGTCAAGCGGGCAGCACGGCATAGTCTTAACCTCCGCCAAGCGCGGACGAACGACCCCGATGCCGTTGCCCGAACGCGTCGGTGGCACAGGCGTACTCAACATCTAGCCATTTAATAAACATTAAGGAAGCTTGTCAACCGAGCTCCCGGGTTAGCCAGCTCCGCCGCGCAACCAGAATCGGGCTTTCAGCTCGCGCCGGCGTGGCCCGGAATCCTTACTGTTGCTCGCCATGCGCGGATGAGCCCGTGGAACCGTGCCGGACGCACCGTGCTGTCGGCTTAGTTCGCATGGTCAGGTACCGCAGCACGGGTGCACGGAATCAGGCGCAACGACCTACGCCGGGCTCGTCGACCTCCGCGCCCGCCCGCGCCTGACCACGGAGCCACCGGGGCGGCAGATGATCAAAGCTACCGGACTCGCTCAGCCCCGCGCGGCCGCGGTCGCCGCGCCCACCATGTTCTGCACGAGGCCCTCGTAGCGATTCGCGACAGCAGCAACCGACATCTCGCCGCCGGTGTTGAACCACGTGTGCACGTACTCGCACAGGGTGACGATGGCGAAGGCGGTTATCTTCACATCGTCAACTGCCATAACGCCCCGCTGCTGTCCGTCGCTGAGCACCTCGCGGAACTCATTGACGTATTCGCGCTCCATCTTGACGATCGGTTCGAGCCGTTCGGCGGGGATGTCGCGGGTGAGCGCCTTGGTTGACATGGTGAGGTCGAAGGCCCGGGCCGCGTCCGACTGCTGCAGTTGCCAGGTGA
>Ga0306926_10003767_pt1 | contig 15783 bp, 14 predicted proteins | sample flu12Cox44000178_FD_203759 | JGI IMG/M metagenome (GOLD analysis project Ga0306926, IMG submission 203759) | Lab enrichment of tropical soil microbial communities from Luquillo Experimental Forest, Puerto Rico - flux8day.12C.oxic.44.000.178 (v2)... | ecosystem: Environmental > Terrestrial >...
TCAGAACTCGCGCCAAGTGACGGTCTACGATCCGAAGACCAAGAAGTTCTCCACGATCGATACCTGCTTCGGCACCCATCATCTGAACTTCGCCGAGGACGCCGACAACACGCTATGGCTCAGCAACAATACTGGTTTAGGCGGAGCCCCCGTGCCGGAGCTGGCAGTCGCCGGCTGGATCAATACAAAGCTGTACTGGCTGACCGGGGACGCGGCGAAGGCGCAGGGCTGGACGCCGTTCATTGTCGACACCAACGGCAACGGCAAGCGCGACGAAGGCTACAACCAGCCCGGCCAGCCGCCCGACTACAGCAAGGATACCCGCCTCCCCTACGGCATGTACGCGATGGCTTATTCGCCGGCAGACAAGACGGTCTGGGGCTCGAGCCTTGCTCATCCCGGCTACATCATGCGGCTCGACCCCGGGCCAAACCCGCCCGACACCGCGTTGACCGAGATCTACAAGGTGCCGCTCCCCGGCTATGGCATCCGCGGCATGGATGTCGATCGCAACGGGGTTGCTTGGCTGCCGCTCGACAGCGGCCATATCGCCAGCTTCGACCGCCGCAAATGCACGGGCCCACTCAACGGTGCGGGCGCCGAGAAGGGTGAGAAATGCCCGGAGGGTTTTGCCTTCTACTCGCTGCCGGGACCCGGCTTCCAGGGCGATCCCAGCGCCGAGGAGAACCCGTATTACCTGTGGGTGGACTGGTTCAACATCCTGGGCCTCGGCGCCAATGTGCCACTAGAGACAGGCAACCAATCGGATTCGCTGCACGCGCTGGTCGGCGGGCAGATTGTCGAGCTGCGCGTCCCCTATCCGATGGGGTTTTTCGCCAAGGGGCTCGAAGGCCGCATCGATGACCCGAAGGCCGGCTGGAAGGGTCGCGAATTATGGGTGACCTCGGGCAACCGCACACCGTTCCACATCGAGGGGATCGACGCGCCTGCACCCGGCGCGCCGGGTGCCACACCTGAGACGCTGTCGAGCCCACTCGTCGTGCAGTTCCAGCTACGTCCCGACCCGCTCGCTCACTGAACCGATGAACTGATCGATTAGCCGAACGACCTCGCCCGCTTTTTCCATATGCGGGAGATGGCCGGCCGCATCGAGAATACGCACCGGCAGGTGATTGGCGACGGCCTCTGCATGCGCGACGGGAATGATGCGGTCCTCGCGGCCCCAGACGAGCTGAACCGGCATCACCAGCGCTGCGATCCGACCGCGCAAATCGAGCGACTGCCGGCCGCCGGCAAACCACGCCTCGGCGATCTTGGCCAGCGCCGACGAAACACCGTCGAGCCGTTTGTAGCGCAGGACATCCTCGACCATGGCACGGCTGACGAGCGCAGGGTCGTGCATGAGAAGGCCCAGCACCTCGGTCGCTTCGCGGCGGCGCGACGCGCCGACAAAGCCGTCGATAAACGAAGTATTGATCTCGGGCCCGAGACCGGCCGAGGCGATCAAGGTCAGGGACGCGACGCGCTCCGGCCGCCGCGATGCCACGAGTGCCGCGATCGCTCCGCCCATCGAATGTCCGACCAGGTGAACCCGCTTCATGTCCAACGTTTCCAGCGCGCCCTCGACGGCATCGGTCAAGTTTTCCGCGTCGCCCGCACCGACGTCCTTGGCCGATCCGCCATGCCCCGGCAGGTCCAGCGCAACAGTGCGCCGTCTTGTCGCCAGAGCGGGCTGGGTGAACATCCAGGTATTGACATCGGCGCCAAAGCCATGCACCAGCAACACCGGGGCCCCGTCACCCTCGCCGAGATCGAGATAGCGCAGGCGCCGGCCGGCGACCTCGATGTCCCGGGGCTTTACCCCTTCGGCTTGCGCTTCCTCGCTGGTCGAGGGTTCGACGACTGCGAACCCGGCGACGAACGCGTCGATCTCGGCTTCCGGCACCTCGTCGGGAGCCACGACGGCGAGCAGCGCGCCGATCGGCAAGGTCGCACCAGCCTGCGCCACGATCCGCCGCAAGGTACCCGCGGACGGCGCTTCGACAACGTTGGTGATCTTCGGGGTCTCGATCTCCAGGATCTCCTCGCCCTCGGCAAAGCGCTGGCCTTGCTGCTTGAGCCAGCCCACGACCGTACCCTCAGTCATGGTCAGGCCCCATTTCGGCATCGTGATCGCGGTGACGGCGGCACTCATTCCGCGTAACCGTGGACTTCACGGATCTTGGCAGCGATCCGCTCGGGGCTCGGGATGTAGAGCTTTTCGAGCACTGGAGCGAACGGCACCGGCGTGTGCGGTGCGGTCACCCGCCTGACCGGGGCCTTTAGCGCGGCAAACGCCTTGTCGGCAACGAGGGCGGCGATGTCGGTCGCGATGCTGCAGCGCGGTGTCGCCTCGTCGACGACGACGAGCCGACCGGTGCGTTCAACCGATTCAAGGATCGTGTCCTCGTCGAGCGGCGAGGTCGTGCGCGGATCGATCAGCTCGCACTCGATCCCCTCCTTGGCGAGGGTATCGGCAGCCTCGTTCGCGTAATGCACCATGCGCGAGAGTGCCACGACCGTGACGTCATCGCCGTCCCGGACGATGTTGGCCTCGCCGAACGGGATCGTGTAGGGCTCGTCCGGGACCTCGGCTCTGAGGTCGTACATCAATTTGTGCTCGCAGAAGATCACTGGATCGTCGTCGCGGATCGCTTGGATCAGCAGCCCCTTGGCGTCGTACGCGTTCGACGGCACCACGCACTTAAGCCCCGGAACAGACGTAAAAATGTGATAGGGGCTCTGCGAATGCTGGGCGGCCGCGCTGCGCCCGGCGCCGATCATCGTGCGGATCACCAGCGGAGTCTTGGCCTTGCCGCCAAACATATAACGGAACTTGGCGGCCTGGTTGAAGATCTGGTCAAAGCATACGCCGAAGAAGTCGGAGAACATCAGCTCGGCCACCGGCCGCAGCCCGGTTACCGCTGCTCCCGCCGCCGCACCCATAATCGCCGATTCGGTAATCGGCGTATCGATCACCCGAGCTTCGCCGAATTCGGCAAAGAGGCCTTTGGTTACCCCCAGAACACCGCCATAGGCGTCGCGCTGACCCTCGGTGGCGGCACCACCAGCGACATCCTCGCCGATCACGACGATGGTCGGGTCGCGGCGCATTTCCTGCGCAAGCGCCTCGTTGAGCGCCTGGCGTATCGATTTCTGCGGCATCGCGGCGCCCCTCAGTATGACGCGTAAACGTCAGTCAAGAGATCTGCGTCGGCGGGTGGGCCGGCCGCACGAGCCGTCTCGACCGCGCGGTCGATCAAGGCCACGATCTCGGCATCGACTGCGTCGAGCGTGGTCGTCTCGAGCAGTGCCGCCTGGCCGACCCGCCGACGGAAATGTTTCAGGCAGTCGCGCTCATCGCGCAGACGCCTGACCTCGTCTTTGCCGCGATAGAGCTGAGCATCGCCCGAGTGATGGCCGTAAAATCGGCAAGTGTCGATTTCGACCGCGCTCGGTCCGCCGCCGCTGCGCGCGCGCTCGACCGCCTCACCCGCCGCCTCGTGGACCGCAAAGAAATCGTCGCCGCTGACCTTGACCGCGGGTAGGCCGAACCCGGCCGCACGCCCAGCAATATCACCGCTGCCGACGGCGTAGCCGACCCCGGTCCCTTCGCCGTACTGGTTGTTCTCGAACACAAAGATTGCCGGCAACTTCAGCACCACCGCCATATTCATCGCCTCGAAGGTGGTGCCCTGATTCGAGCCGCCGTCACCGGTGAACGAAACCGCGACGGTGCCGCGCCCCAATGTCTTGGCGGTCAGCGCTGCACCCACAACCAATGGCGGCCCGCCGCCGACGATGCCGTTGGCGCCGAGCATGCCGCGATCGAGGTCGGCGATATGCATCGATCCCCCTTTCCCGCCGCACAATCCACCCTTCTTGGCGAAGAGCTCCTGCATCATCAGAACCGGGTCGCAGCCTTTGGCTATGCTGTGGCCGTGCCCGCGATGGGTGCTTGCGATGTAGTCTTGCGGGCCGAGATGCGAGCAAACGCCGACGGCTGCGGCTTCTTCTCCGGCATAGAGGTGGACAAACCCGGGGATGCCGCCCTTCGAGAACTCTTCCTGGACGCGCTCCTCGAAGCGGCGGATCGTGACCATGTCGCGATAGGCCTTCAATAATTCTTCTCGGTTCAGTTGCACGGCACCCTCCCTAAAATCTCGCGCCCGATTTGGCGATTCTGCACGCTCGGCTCCGCTTTAACAATGTTCCGCCTTCAGCGGCGGTTATGCAGGATCTCGTCAAGCATGACCGGGCGGAAGCCCCAAACGTCGACGCCGACGTCGAACTGCCGCGACTGCGGCTTCAGCTTGCCGTGAGAGTGGCCGTGCAGATTGACCCAACCCTTACCCATGCCGCGCCAGCTGCGAAACGGGTAGTGGCAAAGGACCAAAGAAACGCGGTCGACCTCCATCTCGATATATGACTGGACGCTTCCCCAACCCTCAAGTTCTCGCGTCTCCTGAGGGTCGTTGTTGCCGGCGACGAGGTGCTTCCGGCCGTTGAGGCGAGCGAGAAGATCTGCGACCACGGTCGGGCGCTGGCGAATGGCGAAATCGCCGAGGTGCCAGACCACGTCGTCCGGTCCTACCGTCTCGTTCCACCGCTCGACCAGGCCCTCGTTCATCGCGGCCACTGAGGCAAACGGCCGCCGGTAGAGCCCCAAGGCGCCGCCATGGCCGAAATGCGTGTCGCTGGTGAAGAAGATCGCCATCCCGTGCCGCGCGGACGTGATTTTGTATAGATACGTGATTTTGTATAGATAGAGGGCGCGGCATAGCCGGGCAATTCACGTCCACGGAAAGGGAGGATGAGGTGAGGCAGCAGGTAGCTGTTGCGCCAGCTGGTCGAGGCCATGTAGCGCGCGCCGCGCCCCGCGTTGTCCAACGCGAACGCAGCGACCGTGTGGTCGCTATCGGGCTGCGGGATCCCTGGATGGGCGATCTATACCATCATCTGCTGACTTTGCCTTGGTCGACATTCTTGCTCGGGTTGTCGGGCGTTTATCTCGGTTTGAACGTACTTTTCGCACTCCTTTATCTGCTCGGTGACGGCGCGATCGCGAATGCGCGGCCGGGGGTCTTTGTCGACGCCTTCTTCTTCAGTGTGGAAACGCTCTCGACGATTGGTTATGGGCAGATGTCGCCGGCTACGCTTTACGGGAACATCGTCATGACCGTCGAGGCGATGTTCGGACTGGGCCTGATTGCGGTCGCCGCAGGATTGATGTTCGCGCGGTTCTCCCGGCCAACAGCACGGGTGATGTTCAGCAAGGTCACCGTTGTCACTGAGTACAACGGGGTCCCGACCCTGTCGCTGCGCCTCGCCAACCAGCGCCGCAATCAGATCCTTGAGGCCCAGGTATCGCTCGCGCTGGTTCGCGACGAGCACACTACCGAGGGCGAATGGATCCGCCGATTCTACGATCTGCAACTGGCGCGCCAACGGAGTTCGATCTTCGCAATGACCTTCACCGTCATGCATCCGATCGACACAACGAGCCCGTTATGGAGCGAGACCCCGTCATCGTTGACGGCGCAAGGAGCGGAAATCGTCGTAACTGTCACTGGGCTCGACGAAACGCTTTTGCAACCGGTCCACGCCCGCACTTCCTATCTCGCCCACGAAATTTTGTGGGGCCACCGTTTCACGGATGTGTTTACGCAGACCGAAGATGGCCGCCTGGCCATCGATTACCGTCGCTTCCATGACACTGAACCGACCCAGCCCCCTGTGAACCAAGCCAAATAATACCCGCTTCCCGGCCATAAATGATGTAAAAGCTTTTCACATGAGCTGGTCGGGACAAGGGCCGGGCGGACGCCGGGGCTATCATCACGGCAATCTGCGCGAGGCGCTGATCCAGGCGGCCCTCGACCTTATCGCGAAAAAAGGTCCCGCAGGATTCACTTTTGCGGATGCCGCACGCTCGGCCGGAGTCAGCGCCGCTGCCCCCTATCGTCATTTCCGTGATCGCGACGCTTTGATTGCCGACGTCGCGCGTCGCGGGTTCGAGTTGTTCGCCACGCATCTCGACCGTGCCTGGAACAACGGCCGCCCCGACCCCTTTGCGGCCTTTGAGAATGTCGGCCGGGCTTATCTCGCCTTTGCGCATAACGAACCCGCCTATTACTCGGCCATGTTCGAAGCGGGGCTCGCGCTGGAGAATGATCCGGCTTTGCGCGAGGTTGCCGAGCGTAGCTTTGCCGTATTGCGGGAGGCGTCGGAGACCCTCTGCGCTCGTCTGCCCCCGAGAAAGCGGCCGCCCGCTTTGATGATGAGCCTCCACATCTGGGCATTGTCGCACGGCATTGCGTCGCTGTTCGCCCGCGGGGACAGCGGGCGGCGGAGGCTGCCGATGATGCCCGAAGATCTGCTCGAAGCGGGGGTGCTAGTCTATTTACGTGGCCTCGGCTTGTTCGCCCCGCCCGAGGAGCCGAAGCAGTAGCGCAATTGCGCTTGACAGGCTCGGGAGCCTATGTAAATGTTACAAACATTCACATCGAGGGCGATTATGAACCTCGCAGCGCATCTGGACGACATCGGCAAACCGGCCTGGATCGGGCTGACGATCGTGAGCTTCATCCTGTTCTGGCCGTTGGGCCTCGTGGTTCTTGGGTATCTGATAGGGAGTGGACGAATGGCATGCTGGGCACACGGCAGCGGAGATCGCTGGCAGCGTCGCATGGAACGGATGCAGCAGCGGATGGAGCGGATGCAGGCTGCTGCCGAGCAGTGGACTGGGCGCGGCTACCGCAGCTCAAGCGGTTACGGCGGTTCGAGCGGCAACCGCGCCTTTGACGAGTACCGGGACGAGACGCTGCGGCGGCTTGAAGAGGAGCAACGCGAGTTCAAGGCTTTCCTCGACCGCCTGCGGCACGCCAAGGACAAGGCGGAATTCGACCAGTTCATGGCCGAGCACCGCCGCCCACAGTCGGGGCCCGCCGATCAGCCGCAGAGCGTCTGATCATCTAAGCGCCTTCGCGACTAGAAAAGAAGAAGCAAAAAAAGGCGGTCCCCCCAACCTTGGTTAAACGACGCCCCGTGCACGGAACTCAGCAATCGCCCCCGCATCGTAGCCGAGCTCGCGCAGGACCGCCTCAGTGTGTTCGCCCTGGTCGGGGGTTGGGCGCAATTCCTCGGGTTGCGGGTAGGCGCTCATATGGATCGGTTGGCCGACGACCTTCTGCGGCCCGAGCTTTGGATGGCTGACCGGCTTGGCGATGCCAAGGTGCTGAACTTGCGGATCGGCAAAGGTCTGGTCGATCGTGTTGATCGGCCCGCACGGCACACCGACCTTGGTCAGTAGCTCGACCCAATACGCGTTTGGATGCCGGCGCATGATCTCGTTCAAATGCGCGATCAGCGCCGGGCGGTTCTTGGCGCGGGCGACCACCGTCGCGAAGTCGGGATTGGTGAGCAGATCCTTGGCACCTGCCGCCTCGCAGAAGCGACGCCATAGATTGTCGCCCGAGGCGGCGATGTTGATGTAGCCGTCGGCGGTCTGGAACATGCCGGTGCCCGGCGAGGTCGGGTGGAAATTGCCCTCCTGCCCGGCGACCTCACCCTTCATCAGATAACGCGCCGCCTGGAAATCGAGCATGAATATTTGCGCCTCGAGCAACGAGGTGTGGACCCATTGTCCCTCGCCGGTGCGCTCGCGGTTGAGCAACGCCAGCACGATCCCATAGGACAGCAGCAATCCCGCCGAGGTGTCATTGATTGCGATGCCGACGCGCACCGGGCCTTGCCCTGGATGACCGGTGATCGACATCAGCCCGCCCATGCCCTGGGCGATCTGGTCGACGCCAGCGCGGCCGGCATAGGGCCCGTCCTGGCCGAAGCCGGAAATGCTGCCGTAGACGATGCGCGGATTGATCTTGCGTACCGCCTCGTAGTCGATCCCCAGCCGATGCTTCACGTCGGATTTGTAGTTCTCGACGATGACATCGGCGCGCTCGGCCAGTTTGAAGAAGATCGCGCGGCCCTCGTCGCTCTTCAGGTTCAACGTCATCGCTCGCTTGTTGCGGTGCAGGTTCTGGAAGTCGGGCCCCTCGCGCCGGCTGCCTGTGGCATCGACCAACTCGCCGGAGGGTTCGATCTTGATGACCTGGGCGCCCCAATCGGCAAGCTGGCGCACCGCCGTCGGTCCGGCGCGATGCGCGGTCAGGTCGATGACCAGAAAATCGTTTAAGGGCAGAGGGCGTGTCGTCATCAGCGAATTCTCCACTGTTGGTGACGTAACAGCGTGTGTGGCGACTTCAGCCTCCTGGACCTTGCCGGAATGCCGAGTCCGCGGCTTGCCGTTGCGCCGGCGAAAGGCTCGCATAAAGCGCTTCGAGCGCCGGCAAAAGCTTCTTCAATCCGGCGAGCTCCATCTCGTCGTACTGAATCTCCGCGCGCAACTCGTCGACCGCCGAAGCGTTGGCAGTCGGCTGGTGCGGAGCGGTGGCCTCGGCCCGAGCGTTGGCTCGAATCGCGTTGGCGACCGCGCCGAAGGGGGCTTCTTGGGCGGGAGTGATCTGTAGTCTTTGATGCAGGCTGGCGATGCTTGCCTCGACATTCGGTGGTGGCGGGCCGGGTCTCGCCTGAGCCAACATGACGCCCGATGCCGTGGGCGGCTGGCCGCCCGCCATTCCGGCCGGCGAGCCGACGATAATCAGCCAGCCGGTCAACAGCCCGGCAACGACCGATCGGCTGCTGTTTCGTGACATTGTTCCGAGCCCTCTCTGCCGCGTACGACCGGCCATTATAGGCATGGACGGCGATCGTGGTCCCTGCCGGCCCGATCCGCAGGGTTTACCCCTGGATAGCCATGCGCAACGGGAAGACCGAGCCGTCGATTTCACGATAAGGGTACAACTCGCCGAGCGTGTTACGCTTCAACAAACCATCGGACGAAGGGAAGGTAACCATGGCGTATGATCTCTTGATCCGTAACGGCCGCGTCGTCGACGGCTCGGGAATGCCTTCTTTCCGCGGCGATGTCGCGGTCAAGGACGGCAAGATCGCCGAGATCGGCAAACTGAGCGGCCCCGCCGAGCGGACGATCGATGCCGAGGGCCGGGTCGTCGCACCCGGCTTCATCGATAACCACTGCCATTACGATGCTCAGGTTACTTGGGACCCGCTGTGCTCGTTCTCCTGCGACCATGGCGCCACGTCGGTGATCTTCGGCAATTGCTCGCTGTCTCTGGCGCCGGTGCGCAAGGGATCGGAGCGGCGCCTGTCGGAGTTCCTCTCCTATGTCGAGGCGATCCCGATGGAGGTCCTCGACACCCTCGAATTCAGTTGGGAGACCTTCCCACAATACCTCGACCAGATGGATCATCATCTCGGCGTCAACGTCGGCAATCTGATCGGCCATACCGCAGTCCGCTACTACGTGATGGGCGACGACTGCCAGAAGCGCACCGCCACCGATGACGAGATAAAGCAAATGCAGCGGCTCGTGCGCGACGGCATGAAGGCCGGCGCGTTGGGGCTCTCGGTGTCGCGCAACCAGGGCCATTTCGACCCCCAGGGCGTCCACATTCCGGCAATCTGGGCGGACGAAAACGAAATCTTCGCTCTGGGCGACGTACTCCGCGATCTTGGCACCGGCCTGATCCAGTCAGGCGGCGGCAATGGCGCGGAGATGACGGACGCACTAATGAGCCGGCTCAGCGAAGCAACCGGCCGCACCGTCGTTTACAACAATCTCGGCCAGACAATGCGCCGGCCCGGCCAATGGCAGAAGCACATGGCCCAGGTCGATGCGACGACCGCGAAAGGCATCCGCGCCTTCCCGATGTGCACGCCGAACCGCATCACCGATTACTTCACGATGCGCAACACCCAGACCTTCCGTGGCCTGCCGGTCTGGCACCCGATCTCCCTATTGTCCCCCGAAGAACAACTGAAGGCCTATGCCGATCTCGAGGTGCGCAAGAAGCTCCACGATGAGGCGGTCGAATTCAAGGGCGGGCCGGCGATCGGCATTTGCAGCACCTGGTGGGACTACATGGTGGTGCAAACCTCGGTACTGGAGAAGAACAAGTGGATGGAGGGCGAGACCCTCGGCGAGATCGCCAAGGCGCAGGGCAAGGGCATCATCGATTGCCTGTGCGACCTGACGATCGAGGAGCACCTCGACACCGAATGGCTGCACGGCGAGAACAACGTCGATGACGAGGCCGTCGGCAAGATCCTGACCTACCCGAACGCGATCATCGGCCTCAGCGACGGCGGCGCGCATGTGCAGTTCCAGAGCGGCTTTGGCTTCTCGACCCGGCTGCTCTCCGAGTGGGTCCGCGAGAGGCGGGTCATGTCGCTGGAGCAGGCGGTGCGGCGGCTGACCTTTGAATCGGCCTCGATCTTTGGCCTCTACGACCGTGGCATGCTGCGGCCCGGCATGGTCGCCGACATCGTGATTTTTGATCCCGATACCGTGAAGCCGCTGCCGCTCGAAGTACTGCACGACTTCCCGACCGGGGCGAAGCGCATCAAGGAACCGGCCCAGGGCATCCACATGACGATCGTCAACGGGGAGATCCTGCTCGAGGACGGCAAACACACCGGCAATCTGCCTGGCCGCGTTTTGCGGAATACCTACTACCGCGCCAACTGCGGCTGACGGTGCTGCCTTCCGTTCCTCTCGCCGCGAGCGGGAAGAGGACGGAGCCGCGGAGCGGGAGGCTGAGGGGCGAAAGGTCGGCTCGACAAGCTACCAGCAGCTGGCTACAAGCCGGCTATGAATTGGCTGAGCAACTTCGTCCTACCAAAGATCCGCCTTGTTACCAAAAAGGCGGTACCGGACAACCTGTGGACGAAATGCCCGGGCTGCGAGCAGATGCTGTTTTATCGCGAGCTCGAAGCCAATCTCCACGTCTGTCGCAACTGCGGCTATCACTTGCGCATCAGCGCCGAGCAGCGGCTCAAGATCATGTTCGGCGACGGCGACTTCACGCGGATCGAATTGCCAAAGACGATCGCCGATCCGCTCAAATTCCGCGATCGGCGGCGCTATGCAGACCGGCTTCGGGAGGGACAGGCCGCACTCGGCGCCGGTAGTGACGCCGTCATCGTCGCCCACGGGCAGATCAACGGCTTTGCCTGCGTCGTCGCGGCTTTCGAATTCCAGTTCATGGGCGGATCGATGGGGATCGCAGCCGGCGAGGCGGTGGTCGCCGCCGCCAAGCTCGCCGTATTGCAGGAAGCCGCCTTGATTCTCGTTCCGGCTTCTGGCGGCGCGCGGATGCAGGAAGGCGTGCTGTCATTGATACAGATGCCGCGCACGATCCTCGCCGCCGACATGGTCAAGGAGAAGGGGCTGCCCTACATCGTATTGCTGACCGATCCGACCACCGGCGGGGTCTCTGCGTCGTTCGCAATGGTCGGCGACATCACGCTGGCCGAGCCTGGTGCCGTGGTGGGCTTTGCCGGAGCGCGGGTCATCGAGGAGACGATTCACGAGAGATTGCCGGACGGGTTTCAGCGCGCCGAATACCTGTTCGATCACGGCATGGTCGACCTTGTCGTGCCGCGCGCCGAGCTGCACGCCACATTGGGCCGCATTCTCGGGCTTTTGCGCGATCCGCACCCGTCGGGAATAGTGGGATCGCTTATCGAGAGTGCCCCATGACCACACAGACGAGCGATCGGGTGCTCGAACGCCTCGGCCGCCTGCACCCGAAGTTGATCGACCTGTCGCTCGGTCGTATCGAGCGGTTGCTTGCCGCGCTCGGCAATCCGCAAGACCAGCTTCCGCCGGTCGTGCATGTCGCCGGCACTAAGGGCAAAGGGTCGACAGTGGCAATGATGCGTGCCTGTCTCGAAGCCGCTGGCTACCGCGCGCATGTCTACACCTCGCCGCATCTGGTGCGCTTTCACGAGCGCATTCGCGTCGCGGGGCAGCTGATCGACGAGGAGGCGCTGATCGCTCTGCTCGAGGAATGCGAGCGCGCCAACGGCGATCAGCCGATTACCTTTTTTGAGATCACCACGGCGGCGGCATTTCTCGCTTTTGTCCGCACCCCCGCCGACATCGCGCTGTTGGAGGTCGGGCTTGGCGGCCGCCTCGACGCGACGAACGTCGTCCGCCGCCCGGCGGTGACCGCAATCACTCCGATCTCGCTCGACCATCAGGCCTTTCTCGGCGACACCGTCGCGGCGATCGCGGGTGAGAAGGCCGGGATCCTGAAGCCCGGTGTGCCCGCAGTGATCGCGGCGCAGTCGGACGATGCCGAAGCGGTCATCGAGGAGCGCGCCGCCGCGCATGGCGCGCAGCTCTTCCGGTCAGGGCACGAGTGGCATTGCGACGCCGTGGGCGCCGGGATGCGCTATGCGGGCAAACGCTGGAAACTCGATCTCCCGCCGCCGTCGCTGATCGGCGCCCACCAGATCATCAATGCCGGCACCGCGATCGCCTCTCTCGAGCGACTCGGCGGATTTTCGCTAACCCGCGAGGCGATCGCGGATGGGCTGCGCCATATCGACTGGCCAGCGCGGCTCCAGCACCTGACCCGAGGCGCGCTGGTCGACCAGCTCAGGGGCTGGGACCTGTGGCTCGACGGCGGACACAACCCGTTGGCCGGGCAGGTCCTTGCCGAAGTCGCCGCCGGGTGGCGCGATCGGCCGCTCTTTCTCGTCGTCGGCATGATTAACACCAAGGACGCTGCCGGCTTTCTCGCTCCGCTAGCGCCTTACACCGAAATGCTGGTCGCCGTCACTATTCCGGGCGAGAAGAATGCGCTGCCGGCCGACGCGATCGCGGCCGCCGCCCATTCGGTCGGGATTGCGGCGCACAGCGCCAGTTCGATCAGCGAGGCTATTCGGCATCTTGCCGGGCACCGCAGCGGACGCGTCCTGATCTGCGGATCGCTCTATTTCGCAGGCAGGGTGCTCGCCGAAAACGGCTAAGCCCCGGAAACAATCCCCTCCGGTTTCACTGCCCCACGCGCGGGGGAGGGCCGGGGTGGGGGCAAGGAGGTTCGCGATGATCTACAGCACCGACCGCATTCTGACGACCCATGCGGGGTCCCTCCCGCGCCCGGACGACGTGCGCGAGATGGTGCTCGCAGAGGCACGAGGCGAACCCGTCGACCAGGCTTTACTCGACGGGCGCCTGAGGACCAGCGTGGCCGAGGTCGTCAAGCGGCAGATCGAATGCGGCCTCGACATCGTCAATGACGGCGAGTTGTCGAAGCCAAACTTTACCGACTACGTATTAGCGCGGATCGCCGGTTGCGAGAAGCGGTCCGGCAGCGGTCGGCGCCGGCTCGACATAATCGCCCGCGACGAGCGCAAATTTGCCGGCTACTTTGCCGCTCACCCGCGCTCGGCCTCCTCCCTCGGCCGGACATTGCCGGTATGCACCGGCGAATTGCGCTATGTCGGGCAGAGCGAATTGCAGCGCGACATCGACAATTTTAAAGCCGCTCTCGCCGGGCTGAATGTTGCGGGGGCCTATCTGCCGGCCAACACGCCGGGCACGATCGAGCACTGGATGGCCAACGAGCACTACCCGAACGACGAGACGTTCTTGTTCGCGATCGCCGAGGCGATGCGCAGCGAATACCAGGCGATCGTCGATGCCGGCTTTTTATTGCAGATCGACGATCCCGACCTCCCCGACGGCTGGAACTGCCTGCCCGACATCACTCTTCCCGAGTATCGCGCATACGCCACGCGTCGCGTCGACGCACTGAACCATGCATTGCTCGGTATCCCGCCGGAGAAGATTCGGCTGCATGTGTGCTGGGGCAGCTTTCACGGCCCTCACCACGACGATATCCCGCTGAAGGAAATCATCGATCTGATCTTCCGGGTGCGCGCCGGGAGCTATTCGATCGAGGCATCAAACCCTTGCCACGAGCACGAGTGGCGAGTGTTCCAAGACGTAAAACTGCCGCAAGGCGCCACCCTGATCCCCGGCCTCGTCGGCCATTGCACCGATTTCATCGAGCATCCCGATCTGGTGGCCGAGCGGTTGGTGCGGTACGCCAATCTGGTCGGCCGCGAGAACGTGCTCGCCGGCACCGATTGCGGGCTCGGCACGCGGGTCGGCCACCCGTCGATCTGCTGGGCCAAATTCGAAGCCATGGCCGAAGGCGCGCGGCGCGCGACAAAGACCTTGTGGGGCCGCGCTTAGCCGAGTTCCAAGCCGTAGATTTCGCGCGGCTCGCGCACACCGCGCAGCTCGTGATGGCCGAGCGGTACGAGGCGGCAGCTGTCGCCGACCACGGCCGCGAGTTCCGCGGAGACGAGCACCTTGCGGCCCAAGGGTTCGCACAGGGCCTCGATGCGCGCAGCTTCGTTGACCGCCGGCCCGATGACCGTGAAGTCGAGCCGGTCGACGGCACCTACATTACCGTAGAGCACCTCGCCGAGATGGAGTGCCAGGTCGACCGCGGCAGTTGGCTTGCCCGCGTCGCGCCGCGCGGCGTTGAGCCGGTCGATGGCACGCATCGCCTCGGCGGCGGCATCGAGCGCCCGGCGGCAGACCTGTTCCCGAGTTGTGTCCTCGAACGGGAAGATCGCGAGCATGCCGTCGCCAAGGAACTTCAACACTTGGCCACCGCGCGGGCGAAGTGAAGCGGTAAGGGTCTCGAAGACCTCGTCGAGCAACTCGATAACCATGTGGCCTGGTGTTGTATCTGCGAGCGCGGTGAAGGCGCGGATATCGGCGTACCACAACACCGCTCGTATGCCCTCAACTGAGCCGCGCTCGACGGCTCCGGCGTGAACACGCCGCCTGGCGTCGGCACCCAGGTAGGCTTCGAGAAGGCCCGAGGCGATTGTATGCCCAGCATGCGTCATCATAGCCAGGGAGACGACAGGCAACACTGCCCTTAGTAGGGTGAGGTGGTCGTCTGCGAAGCCCTCCGGCCGGTCGGTCACGAACGAATAGCCGACCCCCGTTCCGTATGATGGATCGCCGTCGGCGCCGAAGCGTACGACCTCCGCGAAGTAATCGGTGGCGCCGTCGGCTGCCAGTTGCTCGAGCGTTGGAAAATCGAGCTGCGCTTCGGGCCCGACGAGACGGCGACGCAAATGCTGCCACGGGTCTGGTTCTGCGGTCGATGCCGTCGCGGCCTTCGCTTCGCTGAGGCAGATCAGATAGCCGATCGGGCTGTTGAATATGCCCTGCTCGTACTCCTCGCCGCGTTCGAATTGCTGGGGTTGAATGGCGTTGAGCCGGCGCCACCAGGTGTAGCCGTAACCGCCCCATTGCGGATGCAGAGTCTTCATCCCAGCAAACGCGCGCCACAACGGCAGCCCGGCGTTAACGAGGCGTTGACAGAGACCGTCGAACAAGGGAACAGCTTCCGTCCCACGGAGGCCTTCACCAACCGCCCAGATGTGCAGATCGATGATCTGCCGCCCGAGCGCGGTGTCGAAGCTCGCCGGGCGCGGCAGCTGCTGAAGCTTGTGCAGGGGAGCAGCCTCAGCGCATCGTCGGCATGACGTATTCCGCACCGGCGCGGATGCCGGCGGGCCAGCGCGCAGTCATCGTCTTCAGCCGCGTATAGAAACGCACGCCCTCGGGGCCGTGCACCGCCATGTCGCCGAACAAGGAGCGCTTCCAGCCGCCAAAACTGTGGAACGCCATCGGCACCGGGATCGGCACGTTTATGCCGACCATGCCGATCTGGATGCGGTTCGAAAATTCGCGCGCGGCGTCGCCATCGCGGGTGAAGATCGCGACGCCGTTGCCGTATTCGTGGTCGTTGACGATCTTAGTCGCACTGTCGAAATCGAGGCTGCGCACGACCGAGAGCACCGGGCCGAAAATTTCCT
>Ga0306926_10003768_pt1 | contig 15781 bp, 13 predicted proteins | sample flu12Cox44000178_FD_203759 | JGI IMG/M metagenome (GOLD analysis project Ga0306926, IMG submission 203759) | Lab enrichment of tropical soil microbial communities from Luquillo Experimental Forest, Puerto Rico - flux8day.12C.oxic.44.000.178 (v2)... | ecosystem: Environmental > Terrestrial >...
CTGATTGATGGAGTCCTGCTGCCAGTCTTCCCTTTTCGAATAGGAACTCAGGCCCAGGACGCCCTTCTTGCGCGGACTGTAGCTCGAGGGAATCAACAACAAGGACTTCACGCCGAGTTGCCGGAGGAATTGCTCGTCCACACGAGCGTCCGAAGGGAGGTCTTTCAAGCTCCGTAGAGCCACGGTTTCATGCTGCGCCAATCGCGACCCGATGAAGGGCATCTTCGCCGGCGGAACAATCTTGGGAGACATGGGTGCCTCGACACGGGAGGCCGCGGTGTATTTGTGCAGCAACGATGTGGAGCCTTCGTCAACCTCGTACCAGCAGATGCGGTCGGCACCGACCAACTGAATGATGCCCTGGAGACCCTCGGCGATGGTCGCGTCGACGTGTTCCAAGGGGCTGACGGCCAGGCGCTCCACGAATTCGGAGATGCGATGTCCCAAGGCATGGGCCTGTTGTTTCCCTCGTCTCCGCACCTGTGCACGCATGATCGAGCTCCTTGCTTGGATCGTTCTCCAGGATCTCCGGCGAATGGAGTGGATTCCCTAGTATGGAAAAGGCCTTGAGGGAGTGCAAGTACCCTACGCTGGCGCTCGCTTGGCCAGGGGTGAGGTCGTCATTCATGACACGGCAGATTTCATGAAGCGAGGAGGCCTCAAACAAGATCTCAGGTTGGCGTTCGAGAAAATGGGAGGTCGCATTGATGATGAAGGATTCGTTGCGCATCTGCTGGTTGCGAACCACTTCCGTAAAGACGTCACCGACAGACGGGTCGTATCCGGCGACTGCGGGATTATTCACAATGCGCAGGTCGGTTTTGTAGCTGGCGCCCAGGCGAACCATCGCTTCGCTGATTTTGTGCTGATAGAGGTTGACTTTTTGGTTGAGGCCCCGCTCGGTGATGGCATGCGCGAGAGAGTTCAAACCCCGCATAACAGGGTAGAAGTAACCCTTGACCGCGCGCTGTAGAAGACCAGACCGAAAGAAGAAAAACCAAACCGAGAAACCGTCGCACTAAATCACCTCAGGCACGTTGGGCGGAACCGCCTCAGGAGCGATGCTTCAACCTTTTTTTGGCGGGTTAGCGCCGAGACAATAAGTGAATTTTACTAGGCTACGCGTACGATCGCGCCAGTTCATACTGAAACAGTAACGCAAAGGTACCTGAGCCGGTTGTGCCGATTTCCGCGCATTTCAACGGGAGAACGAAGCTACTAGAAAACCCTAAGGTGCGGGAAAGTGAAAGTTTGACCGGCGAAAAGGAAAATATGCACCCTCCGGTGCGCCTTCCGCCTAACGGCCAGGTCCGCCCGCAGCCTTAAGCAACTGATCGCAGACGAAATAAGGCGTCGCGAAAAAATGACTCCTCCGGCTGGCCCGATTCGTGCAGCTCTCGTGCTCCCCGCCACCCTGAGGAGGTAGTGTAATGATCCGCAAAATTCTGTTCTGTGCGTCACTGGGAGGCATGTTGATGAGCGTCCCGGCAATCGCCCATACCCGGGCACAAGACCAACCCGGAAAACAGACGCAACAAAATACAAAGTCCGTTTCGGGCAAGGTCACCTCGATAGGGGATGACCGCAGGTCGTTTGTGGTGGAAGTCGACACGGGCAGCAACAAGCAGAACATGTCCTTTGTCCTGGACAAGAACTCGCAGGTCGAAGGACGAGTAGCAGCCGGAACGATGGTGCTCGTGGAATACCAGCCGATGAGCGGCGACCAGAACCTGTGCGTCAAGGTGAGCGCGCGAAGCTAGGACCGCAGCACCATCAGGACGGAGCGAACGAAGCCGGGGCGCCGCACTTTTGCCGCCCAGGCGGAAAAGGGTTGCGGCGCTCGCGTTGAAGTGTGTGTTTTCGGAACTCAGTCGCGGCCGGGTACCACCGTCGGCGACGGCCCGAGATCCGAATCTTTCTCGGGTGTTTCGACGAGGCCGGCGCGACGCAGCTCGCGATAGTAGGCCGGACGGGTGTGTCTGTAGTGGTCCGCGGGAATTTTGCCGTCGAGCCAGGCGGTGTCCATGGGGTAGACAGCCGGATCGAAAATCACCAGATAGAAGTGCCAGATCAGGATCGCGAAGGTAGCCAGGAGCGCTTCGTACCAGTGCACCGCGGTGGCGGCGTCGCTAACCCATTTCGGAAAATGGCGCAGGGTGAAATTGTTGAACCACAGTAAGAAGCCGGACACGCCCATCACCAGTGTGCCCCACAAAAACGCCCAATATTCCATCTTTTCGGCGTAATTGAATATGGAGAACTTCGGCTCTTGGGTCGAGAGGCCGAGGTTATAACGCCACACGTCGCGCATGTCGGTTGCGTCTTTGAGGGTGGGAATCATGGCCCAAACGAAGCCGCGATCGCGTTTCTTGGTAGCCAGGTGAAAGACATGGAAGGCCGTCGCCAGAATCATGAGCGCCGCGGCGGTACGATGCAGCCCGCCACGCACGCCGGCGTTGGTTTCCCAGAGTAGGAGCGGCTTGGCCCACCAGCTCTCGGGATATTTGAGCGCGAAACCGGTGACCACCAGCGTCGGGAAGCTTGCCATGATGCCCCAGTGCGCGATGCGGAACCACAGGTTCATGCGCAGCGCCACTTCCATCGATTCGTGACGCGGACGGCGGCGAATCAGCTTGTTGAGCAGATCAAGCATATTGTGCAGGAACATGAATCCCAGCGTCACGGGGATCAATACCCAATACGCCCAACGAATCAACTTCACGACGGGGTGTTGCGGGCCCGTGGCGACGCGAACGTGCACGGCCCCAATGCGGTAATCGTCTTGGCCCGCGCCCTTGTGGCATTGGCCGCAGGTCTTCGCGAGATTCGCGGCATTCACCGTGGAGCGCGCGTCCGAAGCGCGGAAGATATTGTGAACGCCGTGGCACGAAGCGCAGTTGGCGGCGGTAATCCTGCCGCCTTTGAGCGCGAGGCCATGGTAGCTGTCGGCGTACGCAGGCACCTTGTCGGGGGGAAGATCGTAGAGCTGAACGAGCCGCGTGCTGCCGTGGCAACGCCCGCAGGTTTCTGCGGAAACGTTTGCAACATAGACCGGCGAAGCGGGGTTTTTCGGACCCAGGATGAGATGCTCGCCGTGGCAATCAACACAAGCGGGAGCATCCTTCACCCCCAGGCTGACGGCCGCGCCGTGGACGCTCGCGTTGTAGGTCCTGGCGATTTCGCCGTGGCAGGTGGCGCAGGTGTCGGAAACCCTCCAGTGATTCACGCGTGAACGCTCGTCGCGCGCGGGATAAATGTCGTGATTGCCATGGCAATCGTTGCAGTTGGCGGCTTTCTCGCTGCCTGCGGCCATGGCGCGGCCGTGCACACTTTGTTTATAGGATTCGACCGGATGCGCGACGGGGATTTGATGACGTGAGAGAAATCCCGCGTCACTGTGACACCTTGCGCAGGTGTCCGCCAGGTTCCTGCGCGCGACCACCGAACCGGGTTCGCTCGCAGCTTTCACCTCGTGAATACTGCCGTGACAGGAGATGCATTTTGGCGCGTCTTTGTCGCCCTTCATCGCGGCTTGGCCGTGGATGCTCGCGGTGAACGCTTTGATTTCGTCGGCGTGGCACTCGTTGCACTTCGCGGGTACCAGATTCCCGGTTGTGGTCAGTTCATGCGGGCTGCCGTGACAGGTAGTGCAGGCCGCTTCTCCGAGAAGAGCGTGGGCGCTGGTGGAGAACGCTTTCGCTTCATCGGTATGGCACGTGGCGCACTGGACTTTTTCGATTTTGCCGGGATGAGGAAAGGTTTTAATTTGCGTGTGGCAATCCTGGCAGCCGAGAGCCGCGTGAACACCCGTGGCGTGCTTGGGCGGATGGATGAAGATATCTTCGCCCTTTTCGGACTTCATCCCCGCGATGCCGTGGCAGGCGAGACAGGCCTCATCCTGCCTGGGGGGTGGAGATTTTTGATGAGCGGTAGCGCGAGTGGGAGCGAGCACCCACGCTAGCGCGAACAGCAGGCCGCCGAGAATCAAGCGGCGCTGCCTTTCGGCTCGTACGGAGCTCATAAGGCGCTACCTCCGGGCCGCTGACGGCCCACAAATTGTCGAACTACTGCAATCCCAGATCCGCGAGGACCTTGGGTTTTTCCTCCTGCACCGCGAGTAGGTTGTGGCACGCACTGCAATCGTTCGAAATGGTCTGGCCGTCCGCACTGGTGTGTGAACCGTCGTGGCAGCGGAAACAGCCGGGAAAATCGTTGTGGCCGAGATTGTTGGGGTGCACGCCCCAGCCCACTTTCATGTCCGGAAAAATGTTGCGCAGGTAGATGTCGGCGGTGGCCGCGGCGGACTGCTCGACCAGCGCGCGCTTGGTGTTGTAAATGTCCGGATAGCTATTACGGTAATAGCTTGTGAACCCCTCGATGATGCGTGCCTTGGCGGTGTCGCGATCGGGATAATCGGCCTTGAGGAGTTCGACGGCTTTTTTCCGGGCGAAGGGCAAGTCGGGACTCAGCAAGCCGCGCGAGATGCGCAGGTCCACTGCATTTTCGGGAAGTTCGAAGGCGTGCGTCGGACGATTGTGGCAATCGATGCAGTCCATGGCACGGTTCTCGCCGTTGGCCAACTGTTCCTTGGTGGCCTTGATGTCCGTGGAAACGTATTCGATGGTTTTGCCGCTATCGTCGGTGTAATAGACGACGGGAATGACCTGGCGCTGCTCGTCGATGGCGATGTAGTGAATGCGTGACCCGACATCGAGGTGCCGGCCATGGATGCCCGGGGAACCCGGACGAACGCCGCCGCCAATCTTGAGAACTATTGCGGTGGTGAGGGGCGTGTTTTTCTCATCGTCCTTGTAATTCATTTTGATGACCAGCTTGTCGCCGGAAAACCGATGCGGCCAATGGCATTGTTCACAGGTCTCGCGGGCCGGGCGCAAATATTTCACCGGAGAAGGAATGGGCCGGGAGTAGGTTTTGAAGGTGACCGCGAAAACCTGGCGCAATCCGGAAAGCTTCGAGCGTATGAACCAGCCGGCCCCGGGCCCGATGTGGCAGTCGACGCACTCGACTCGGGCGTGTGGAGAATTCTGGTACGCGCTGAATTCGGGGGCCATGACGGTGTGGCAAGTCAAGCCGCAGAACGTGGTGCTGTCCATGTACTCGACGCCGCGATAGGAAGCAAAACCAAAAATCATCACGTTCAGGACCGTGGCCACCGCAACGAACAGCAGACCGTTCCGAACCATGGGCACGCGCAGGTCAATTTCGGGATACACCTCGGGCAGTTGCCCGGCGCGCAGCAGTTTTCGGCGGCGAATCAGAATGCCGATAGGGATCAGGAGGAGTCCGACGAAGAACAGCGCCGGCAGGAGGAGGAAGAGGAGGATACCGACATACGGGTGAGGCGGGCCGGGAAGAACAAAATCGTAGATCCAAAAACCGATGAGCGTGAGAGCGGCGCTGCTGGTAAGAACAACGCCAATCAGACTTAATGTGTTTTGGCTGAGAAAATAAATCAACCGGGCCCAATCTTTGATCGTGTTTTGCGGGCTCATACGATGTTCTCGCCTTTTCGGCAGGGATTGGCTTCCTACAAAGGCCCCAGCGAAGGATGTGCCGGGGCCTTGAGCGAACGGAAATGTGTGCCTGAAGAATCAGGCGCACCGGCGAACTTGCGATTTACTTCAACGTGGCCAGATAGGCGGCGAGATCCTGGACCTGGGCGGCCGTCAGGTTCTTCACGCTGGCATGCTTCTTCGAAGTGGTGATCTGCTTTTGGATGTCGTCAGCGCTCTTGCCCTTGATCGCGGGCGCCTTCGCGGCCGGTTTGCCTTCGGCGCTAGCTCCGTGGCAACCCGCACACTTGGCCTTGTACGTTTTCTCACCATTGGCGGCATCTTGAGCGAGGGCGACCGAACCGGCGAACGCGACAGCTACAACGACTGCGAGACCTGACCATACTTTCTTCATCGCTTCCTCCTTGGGTGGTTGTGCTTGCACGAAGCGCGACTGCCAACCGTGAGCTACTTCTTGAACGAGCGAATGTACGCGACCATGTCCTTGACCTGATCGGCGGTCATGGATTTGTACGGCGGCATCTTCGGGGGCTTGCCGTTGGTAATGATTTCGGTGAGTTCCGCGTCGGTCATTTTCTGGACGTCCGCAGAGGCAAGGTCCTTCGTCTTCATGGCGTCCTTGCCCTTGCCATCGGCCCCGTGACACCCAGCGCACTTGGCCTTGTAGGTGGCTTCTGCAGCGGCGACATCGGCTTTCGCCGGCGTGCTAAGCACGCAAGCGCCCGCTAGCAGCCCTGCAGCCAGAGTCGTCGCGCCGAGCTTCTTGATCGTGTTCTCCATGTTGCTCTCCATGACTGAAGTTCGGCGGGAGCCGCGGAAAGCGGTTCCCCGCCATCGTTTCTAAGACTCGAGGTACCGGAATGTCGCCAGCCTATTCGGCAAACGAATGATCCAGGAATCGGCGAATGTCGATGTGGGCGCTGCGAATTTGGAGGCGCGCTTCATGCGAGACCCCGCCGCGTGCGGCTTGCCCGATCTATGGAGCATCAGAATGGCCATCTTGGCAAGCACAATTTAACTCACAACCGGGCGTTCACGATTGGACGGGAGGTGACGCCAAAAGCGGTTGAGCAGATGGAGGGTTCGAAAGGACACGGGAATAATTACAGCAGACCATGAATTTGTCAACGGTTTGCGTCACAGAATGATGAAGATTTCAGCGGGACAAAACGGATAAGTAAGGCAATCCGTAAATGCCCGTACATGTTTCGCTTGAGCCGACTTGCTTTGTTGGCGTCGAAGATTATGGCCTATAATCCACCCGAAATTGCCCGCCCGCCGGACCGACTCGCCCTATGGTCGCCGGCACCTAAACTCCGAAGGAGCCATCGCGATGAAAAAGGTTTGGGTTTCCCTGCTGACGGCGTTTTCACTGATGGTTTTGCCGCTGACGTCGTTCTCCGCGGACGACACGAAGGAAGTCGACCGAGTGGAGAACTCGGGCAAAGTTATGTCCGAAATCCTGAATGTACCGGAAGACATCCCGCAGGATCTGTTAGACAAGTCGTATGGTGTGATTGTGCTGCCGTCGGTGTTGAAGGCCGCGTTTGTGTTCGGCGGGAGTTATGGCCGCGGGGTCATGACCTGCCGACGCGGCGCGAATTTCGACGGACCGGGTTGGGGGCCCCCGACGATGATGGCTTTGGAGGGCGGAAGCTTCGGGCTGCAAATTGGAGGGCAGGCGACCGACTTTGTGCTGCTGCTGATGAGCGACCGCAGCGCGAAAGGCGTGTTGACGAGCAAAGTGAAGCTGGGCGCCGACGCATCGGCTGCGGCGGGACCCAAAGGACGGGAGGCTTCGGCGGCGACGGATGCAACCATGCGCGCGGAAATCCTCAGCTATTCCCGGGCGCGGGGTGCGTTTGCAGGCATTTCACTCGAAGGATCGACGCTCCGGCCGGACAACAATGCCAACAAGAAACTGTACGGCAAGGAAATAAATGCCGAAAACATCGTTTTGAAGGACGAGGTGAAGGCGCCGCCAAGCGCAAGCCTGCTGCTGAAGACGTTGGACACGAAATCGCCGAAGCGGAAGACCAGCTGAGCGGCGAGCGAGAAACGAATCGTAAGAGACGGTTGTTCGAGGATCGACAGCCGTCTCTTTGTTTTGCCTCTTATGCAGTGAGAAGGAGCCGTGTTGGAACGGGCCCGCGGGTCACCGGCGAATGGCGCGGGCGGACGGAACGGCATTACCTGAATACCGTGTCAATCCAGCAAATCGCCGACCACCGAGTCCGCAAGTGCGAACGTTCACGGCGAGAAGCGCTCACCCATCGGAAACAACCACGGCAAGAAAGGAGTGACCATGAGTAACAGCAAATTCGTGTATGTGATCTATATCCGGACGACCGCGGAGAAACTGTGGGATGCGCTGACCAAGCCGGAGTTCACGCGGGCATATTGGGTCGGATGTTCTCAGGAAAGCGCCTGGAAGAAAGGTGCCTCATGGAAATTGATGATTCCGGACGGGCGGGTGGCTGACGAAGGGGAGATTCTCGAGATCGAAAGGCCGAAAAAGTTGGTACTGAAATGGAGGAATGAGTTCATCCCGGAGTTGCGCTCGGAAGGCGATTCGCGCTGCACCCTGGAACTCGATCCACAGGGAGACACCGTGAAACTCACCATCACGCATGAGATGGCCAAGCCCGATTCGAAGTTCATCGCCTCGGTGTCGACCGGGTGGCCGGCGATTCTGTCGAGCTTGAAGAGCCTGCTCGAGACCGGGGAATCGCTGGAGGCGACAAAGCACTGGCCGTAGAGCATGTAGGCTCGTTAACGAGATGTGGGAGAGGTGATGGATCCTCGGAGTCACCCCTTGAAAAAAAACTTTAAACACTGCTTTTCGGGTGGCAATGCAGGTTCGTAATAAGGCGACGGAGTCTCGAGCGGGGGATACCGCGAAGCCTCCGATTGGGAGCCGGACGCATGGGAATGGTTACTCTTACTGAACAATTCAGGTAGAGACCCCGTTCTTTATGTTCGCAATATGATAGTAGTTCTCTCGTGAAGTTAGTCCGAAGGCAGTTCCTTCGGCTGTAAGTTCCGGCCAGGCCGGTAGGGGTGTTGTCCACAAATTCCATCTTCACGGTTGCATGCTTCTGCCATGGCATGTGGCGGTGAGGTCTGCGCAATTTCCATAATCCGGTTCGCCAGCGAGCGAAGAACTCGAGCGCTGAAGGAAAAAAAGACTGAACCGGATGGCGTTCCCGGGGTTCGAATCCAACGAAGAAAAGTTTTTTCTTGACAGGACGAGCCGAATGGGTTAAACGCTGACCGCCGACACTGGTCCGATGGTCCGACCATTTCTTATTCTTTTTTGTGGGGGAAAACATGAAAGCTCTCAGGACGTGGTTTGCCCTTTTTGGTTTGCTTTTGGGATTCGTCGGAGTTGGGCCAAGGGCCCAGGCACAAAGCGAGAAACCCTCCGGCGCGACCGCCGGGGCGGATTCCGCGAGCAAGGTGGAAGTGGATGAATTGCGCCGAGAAGTGGCGGCGCAGCGCCGCGCGATCGAAAAATTGGAATTGCTGGTGGAGCAGTTAACCGATGCGAAATCGCGAGCGCCGGGAGCCGCTCCGGTAAATGAGAGTGCGCACCTGCTGAATGCCAGCTTGCCCCTGACTCCGGCACCCGCGGCAACACCGGCGGCCGATGAGGCGGAAACTGCGATTCCCGTGGAGGCTTACCAAAAGCCGGCCGACAAGCCCGCCACGTCCGCGCCGGTCACTGCGGGCTGGAACGGAGAACATTTCTACATCAAGTCGGCTGATGGACAGTTTCAGATTCAGCCCTACGGGTATGTACAGACGGACTTCCGTTCCTATACCGGTGACGGTGCACCTCCAGCCACGTTTGGCATACGTCGTGCCCGATTCGGTTTCCAGGGGAATTACGGCGATCATTACCAATTCGGGCTGCTCATCGATGCCGCCCCGACGTCTTTAGGTGGGACGGTTCAGAGCGCGGTACTTCGCGACGTGTACCTGAATGCGAAATACAACAACGCGCTGCAATTTCAAGCCGGTCAATTCAAAGAACCGTTTGCGCAGGAAGAACTCCAGGGCATCACCAACATCGATTTCCTCGAACGTGGCTTGCAAGCGGCGTTGTATCCTTCCGCGTTTTCCGCGTATCGCAGTCCCGGCGTCACCCTTCACGGTGACATCAACGGCGGGGTTTTCCAGTATTGGGCGGGCGCGTTCAACGGAAAGGGCTACTCCACGAACAACACCACCAGCGTTCCGGAAACCGTGGGCAGAGTCCGTTTCTATCCCTGGCGGAACAACAAGGACTCCTTCTTCCGAGAGTTTGCCTTCGGCGGTTCCATCGCTTACAGCATGACGCGCGGCTTGTCTCACGAACTGAGCCCGCCGCAGAACCTCAACGACGCCGCGTATACCTGGTTCCCACAGTTCCCGGTCAACGGAAACGTATGGCGGTATGAGGGTGAGTTCACGTTCATCCACGGTCCGCTGGCGCTGCGTGATGAATACGTGGCTGCCTCCTTCAACCGCACTGGCGTCGGCACGTTGCAATTGGGCGGACTCGGGTTTGCCAATCTCCCCAACATCCGTTATCAAGCCTGGAATTCCGCCATCACCTACCTGCTCACCAAGGAACGGCGTCCGGAAAACGGAACGCCCCGGGTGAAGCACCCGGTCTTTGGCCCGGTGACGGAGAGTGGCGGAACTCGCGGATGGGGCGCCTGGGAACTCGCTTTCCGGTATTCCGGAATCCAGGGCAACGAGCCCGGTATTTTCTTCAACAACATTTTTACTCCGCAGAACGTGGCGACGTTTAACCAACACACCGACCAGTTCACCGTGGGCGTGAACTGGTATCTCAACTATTGGGTGCGCTTCCAGTCCAACATCGACATCGATCAACTGAAACAGCCGAGCACCATCGGCGCGACGCCCCAAACGTATTTGGCGTTCGCCCAGCGGCTGCAATTCCGCTTCTAGGAAAGACGAGGATCCGCGATGCGCACAGATGAATTCGTGGTTGACGACCGTACCGGGAAGTCCAACGGGCCTTCAGCTAACCAGCAGCAGCGCAACAGCGCAGAAACGTCAAGTGGGAATCCTAGAGGAGGTCGTTCGATGAGGTCCAGACTGGCCCAGATCCTTTTCGAAGTCGCGGCGGTAGTCGCACTGATGTGGTTCGTGAGCAGTTGCGGCTCGCAGAAGGACTGTCCCACTTGCGGCACTACGGTGAACGGAGCCTACACGGTGCTCAATGTGATTCCCGTGCCGGAACACAACCCCACCGGCGAGCCCGGCGGTCCTTTCAATTCCTTCGACATCAGCTGGTTCGATCCAAACCTGCAGCGCGTTTACACCTCCGATCGTATCGGGCTGGACATCGTTGTTGTGGACGCCAAGAACAATTTCGCCGTGAATACCATCGGCGGCCAGAACGCGGTCGCCAACGCGGGCAACAACAATAGCGTGTGCATCGGTCCGGGGAATCCTGCTCCGGGTTTCGACGCCACCACAACACCGTCGATTCCCTCGATTATCACTGGACAGGGCGCAATTCGCCTCGCAACTCCGGGCAACAACACCAACGTGCTCACCCGCTTTGGATGCAGAAACCCCACCTATTTTGACACCTTCTCGACGTATTTCCCGGGGTTTGGCCCCCATGGTGGTTTCGGCGGATTCCCTGGAGCGCAGTGTTGTGCGGCGCGCGCGAACGGCGTCAACCCGCTCTCCGGGCCCGATGGGAACCAGACGACTCCGGACGGAAAGACGCTGTTTGTCGGCAGCGGCAGTTCGAGCCTGGTGGTGTTCGATCTGACACAAAATCCGGCGGTGGTGCTTGCCGCTATCCCCACGGGTTCCTCTCCGGATTTTGACGGACCGGCGAACCAGAGCGGACTGTCGTACGGCGGTATCGCCAACTGCATTCAATCGTGGAACGGCGGCGCGGGTAGCGATCCTACCTGTGGCGATGATCGCGGGGACGAATTGTCGTATGGTACGGTGAGCGGACACGACATCGTGCTGATCACCAATGGTGACCCTGGCTTGCCATTTCTTACCCTGCTGGACGTGACCGATCTCGTCAACCGCAGTTACACGGGAACCCTGGTCACTCCGGCGGGTCTAGGCATTTGCGCGCCCGTCAATCCGGCGCTCAATTACAACCCTGGTGATCCCACGCATCCGACGGCACTTGGTACGCCCGGAGGTAACAATTACCCAACCTGTATCCTGGGGCAGATTTACTACGACAATGTACCCTCAGAGGACTCTACGGTCGCGGTGGACGGTGCGCCCCCCGCTAGCGTCACTCCCAATCCTCAGGCGTCGTTAACCCCGTGCCCGGATCCGTCCGAGGCTGTAGCTTCCGGTGTGACCGGATATGGTGTGGGTCCTGCGGGTGCGGACGTGCCATGCCACCACGCTCCGATCGTTGACGTTAACACCGGCGCGTTCATCACCAACAATGGAATCGCGGGAGCCAACCAGGCGGGCGAGCTTGCTCCGGCCGGGCTGGGAGCGAGTACGTTCAATCCATTCCACAACACCTTTTACGTGACCAATGGGAACTGCACGATTTCGACGTCGCCCACTCAAGCCAGCACGGCAGTAGGTTGCGTGGACGAAGTCGATCCGCGCATCGGGAATCCGGCGGGTCCCATCGTTAGCGCGGTGATTCCGGTAATCAATTGCATGCCCACGAGCGTGGTACAAGGGCCGGGCCATGATTTCCTGGTCGGCTGCGCGGGCCACGACGGAACACAGTTCCCGCCACTCGAAATCATCATCGATGGCACTACCAACGCGATCGTGACCACGATCGATCAAGTCGGCGGCGTGGACGAAGTCTGGTATAACCCGGGGGACAACCGCTACTACACGGCGAGCCGCGATATGCCCAACGGTCCCGTGCTCGGCGTAATCGATGCCGGCACGCGGCTGTGGCTCGTGAACGTCTCCACCGGTTCGAACTCGCACAGCGTGACGGTCAACCAGTTCACCAACCAGATCTTCGTGCCCACACAAGCTGGCGCCCTCTGCGGTACGCAGAGTGCCAACGGCTGCATCGCGGTTTACGGCCGGCAATAACCGTGCTACCCGACCTCGTACGAAATCGGCAGGCGAGCCGGGAGCCGCTTCTCCTGGCGCGCCTTGTCGTTCGGCACAGGGTGTATACTGCACGTTGAGGCAGCTTTGAAATGCCTCGGCAGGTCCATCTGACCACCGGTACGCGGCGCATCTCCCACGCACGGACGCTTACGCTCTGTCTGTGCACGCTCTCCCTACTGATCGTTCTCGCGAATCGAGTTCCGCGATTTTCTCCAAGTTGCATTGAAGCTTCCTGGGTTCGCGCCGTTCCAGTAGAAATGTCGGCCAAAATTCTGGTCAAAGACTTCTATCTGTTGCAACCGGCTCCGGCGCAACCCTTCGCGACTCTTACGACAAAGCGAATCGGCAAAATCGCGGAACACACCGAGCCGCTGCGCACTGCAATTTTGGACGACCGTTTTTTTACGCGTCCTCCTCCCTCTTCTTGAACCGCATTTCCATCGAGCCATTTGCGGTGGTTTCCAAATCTATTTTGTTACTTAGAATGGGCGGTATCGAATGGTTAGGTACAAGCTGAATTGCAAGGAGGACGAAATGAAGTACTTTCCAAGAGGATTTGCTGCTGGCCGCGCGCGCAAGTTCGCGGTTCTTGCGGCCGCGGCCGTAGGTGTATGTTCCGGACCCCGCTTGTTCGCCAACGACAAGCCCGGAGAACTTCCCGCACAGGTGATCGCGCATGTTCCATTAAAGGACACCCCGGGCGGCGAAATGCTCCTTCAATCGAAGGGCGACAAGCAGTATCTGTACGTGCAGAAGGCCTCCAAGCAGGGTTTTATGGTGGTGGATGTCACTAAGCCCTCCATTCCGAGTTTGTTGAACGTCAACGCCAACGGCGACGCCACCGCGGGCACTCTGCAGATGGCCGGACCGGACGCCGCTCTTGCGGTAGCGCCGGACAAGAATAGCAAGGGAGTTCTTCACGGCACCGAGAGTCCCACGACCACCGTCAAACTGCTCGATTTGACGGATCCCGCTCATCCCAAGGTGCTGCAAACGTTCGATGGCGTGACCGGCACGCTCCAGGATCCTAGCCGCGCGCTCATCTTTTTGGCCAACAAGGACGGATTATGGGTCTTGCGTCATTCCCGGCCAGGTATTGCTCCGGCGAAAGCAAAGAAAAAGTGCAGCTCCGAAGATGCCATCCAGGCCATGCCGCCGGATTGCATGTAAACGCGGCGAATCCGAATCATCGACGAACGCGACCAGGCGTTGTTATTTCACTTTCGTTTCCTGGTAGTGCATCGATTTCCAGGTGCCGTCGCGTTTCACCCAGACTTCCCCGACCAGCAGCTTTTCGAATTTCACGAGAGATTTGGCCGGAAATTTGATGAAGACCTCATAGCGAACAAAGGCGGCGTCGGGGCAAAGCGGGGTAACTTTCAAAAATGACAGCGTGTAGTCGGTGACGGCACTGGCGGGAAGTTCGCTGAGCACCTTCCACTTGTAGCGCTCGCCCTCGCGATCGGCTTCCACACCGATGAAGTCATCGGTCAAAAACTCGGCGTACGCCTTTTGGTCTTTGTTTCTGATGGCTTCCCACTCCCCTTTGATTTTGGCGTCGAAAAGGTTGGTGAGCTCGGCTTGCGCCGGCGTCACGGCTGGCGCGTTGCCCTTGGTTTGGGATTGTTGAGCGGAAAGCAGACCTTGCCCGAAAAACAGGGCACACACAAATGCAAGGAAGATGCGCATATCTCCTTCTCCGAAGGGAGTTGCGCAGCGAGTTTACAGGTAGTACTTGGAGCCGTCAAAGCGGCAATAACTAATAAGTGGTTACTTGTCTGTTAGACGTTGCCAATGCGCTACTTCGGGAACACCATGACGCTAAGGGGTCCTATTTCCGAAAAAAGGAGTAACCTGCCATGGCGTTTTCCGGCCGAACCGCTCGCGGCTGCATGCCGATCCTGTTGCTCGCTGCTGTCTTCGCGCTTCCCGCGAACGGCCAAAACATCGCAATCGTCGGAAGCGGGTCCAACCTCCCAACGCCGCTCTATTCCCACTGGACCGAGGAGTACAACAAGCTGAATCCCAACGTGCAAGTACGCTACCTCAGCACCGGAACGGTTAAGGGCATCGAAGACATTTCCCGGGGCGTGGGTGATTTCGCGGCGGGTGAAGTGCCGATGACCGATGAACAACTGAAGGGCACGGCCACGCCCATTTTGCAGATACCTACGGTGCTGGTGGCGATTGTGCCGATTTATCACGTTCCGGGGGTGAAAGGGCTGCGCTTTACGGGGCCGCTGCTCGCGGAGATATTTCTCGGAAACATCAAGAGTTGGGACGATCCGAAAATTAGGGAAGCCAATCCGGGCCAGAATCTGCCGCATCTCGATATTGCCGTTGTACACCGCACCGAGGGAAAGGGCTCGAACTATATTTTTACGGATTTTCTGTCGAAGACCAGTCCGAAGTGGCACAGCCAGATGGGCAAGACCCCTTCGCCGGCGTGGCCCGTGGGAACCGGAACGAGCCGCGGCGAAGATATGCTGGAAAAGGTAAAGGGAACCGCGGGTGCGCTCGGCTACATCGAGTTGGGGTTCGTGGAAAAGGACAGTAGCGTGGGCATTGGAGTGGTCGAGAACTCTTCTGGGAAATTCATCGGCGCCTCGCACGCGAGCATTGACGCGGCGTATCGCGCGTCCGAGAAGTCCATCCCGACAGATTTCCGGGCTTCGCTCACGAACGCGTCTGGAGCCGAGTCGTATCCCATCGTCAGCTTTACGTGGCTGTATGTTCCGGTGAAACCAAACGATGCCGTGCGGGCCAAGGCGCTGGCCAATTACCTCGAATGGGTGCTCGGTACGGGCCAGATGAGCGCCGAGCGGCACGGGTACACGCCGTTGCCTGCATCGCTGACGCCGAAGGTGCTGGCCAAAGTACACACCTTAAACTGACGGTTACGCCAGCGCGTCCGTTACCTTCCTGCGCCTTGGACTTTGACGAGGAGGTCGGCGAATTTCTGCTGACGTTCGGCTTGGTCCTGGCCGGATTCGGCTTCCGCCAGCTGGGTGATGTTCATGGAGCAAAACTTCGGCCCGCACATGGAGCAGAACTTCGCTTCCTTGTAAAAATCGTCGGGCAGGTTTTCGTCGTGCATGGCTCGCGCCGTGGGCGGGTCGAGCGACAGCTCAAACTGCTTGTTCCAGTCGAAC
>Ga0306926_10003770_pt1 | contig 15773 bp, 13 predicted proteins | sample flu12Cox44000178_FD_203759 | JGI IMG/M metagenome (GOLD analysis project Ga0306926, IMG submission 203759) | Lab enrichment of tropical soil microbial communities from Luquillo Experimental Forest, Puerto Rico - flux8day.12C.oxic.44.000.178 (v2)... | ecosystem: Environmental > Terrestrial >...
CATCAATTCGGTCATTTCGGGAACGCTGCCGACATAAGAACCCTGGATGGTCAGCGCGCGCATGGGAATGGGCGGCAGCGACACCGTGATGTCGCCGCCGAACAGGCCGACGATGACGTATTTCCCGCCCTTGATCAGGCTGTCGTAGCCGACGCGCGCACTTTGCGATGAGCCGACGAGATCGATCACCGCCCAGGCGCCGCCCTGCGTGAGATCGATGACCTGCTGCGCGGCATCGGCCGCGCCGCCGTCGATAACATGCGCAGCGCCAGCCGCTTTCGCCGCTTTGCGCTTGGCCGGATCGATATCGACGACGATAGCCGAATGTCCGCCCATCTTCTGATGCAGAGCCAGACACATCAGGCCTAGACCGCCGGCGCCGATGATCACGGTCGGCTCGGTCTTGAGCGTCGGCACTTTTTTCAACGCACCGAAAGTTGTCACGCCCGAGCAAGCGAGCGGCGCCACGCGCTCCGGCGGCAGGTCGCCGATTTCGAACAGATAGCGCGGATGCGGCACCATGATGTAATCGGCATAGCCGCCGTTCGAAAAGACGCCGAGGCTTTTCATGGCGCGGCAGAGATTCTCCTCGCCCCGCCGGCACGGCCCGCAGGCGCCGCAGCCGATCCACGGATCCGCAAGCATGCGCGCGCCGATGCGCACTCCCTTCGCGTCCGGTCCGACCGCGACCACCTCGCCGACATTCTCATGACCAAGCGTTACCGGCAGCTTCATGCCGCGATCGGCGAGACTGAGGCGCTTGCCGCCGCCGAGATCGAACCAGCCGTCGGCGAGATGCAAGTCGCTGTGGCAAACACCCGCCGCGAGCGTCTTGAGTAGCACCTCGCTGCCGGTCGGCTTTGGTGTCGGTTGCTCTTTGGCTTGCAGCGGTCCGCCGCAGACGCAGAGCTGGAACATGCGCATGGATGATCACCTTCTCGCTGTCACAAAACCAATTGCGGTCCCGAAATTCTTCTCCGGCGCCAGAACGCGCCGATCGCCCACTTTTGGCAAGTCCGCGAGTTCACCCATAGTTTGGCATGCGACCGTCAAGGCGGCGAGGTGCGGGCCATCGTCGGGATGCGGGGCAGCTAAGCCGAAAGCGCTCTCGAACGCCTGTGGGGGCGCCAGCACGATCGTGCCGGTTCGGGTTTGCAGCGTTGTCGCGGCCGACTTTTCTTTGACAGGCTTGGCGCCGGAGACGATGTGCATGAAATCGGCAAGACCGGGCGCCGTCTCACCGACGATCCAGACATCCTGCACGCGCGTTGCGCCATTGCCGTGCTGCAAATAGCGCGGCTGTTCGAAATAGCGCGGACTGTGATGCTGGCAGGCGAACAGGCCGAGCCACGGCGCTGCCGGATGACGGACAAAAGCGAGCGAAAAGCTGACCGTGATCTCTTGGCTCGCTTGGTTCTCTTGGCCGTCGGCCATCTTCGCCGCTCGTGAGAAATCGAACGGCGCGTAGGTCTGCAGGCCCGCCGCGCGCCACGCTTCGATGTCGGCCCGCGCATCGGACGTATCGAGCACAAGCATCGAAAAGCCTTCATGACGTTTGAGATAATCGCGGTTGAACGCGGCAAAGGAAAAATGCCCGGCGCGATGCTCGGGGACATCTTGCGGCGCGGCGACAGCAAGCGGCTCGAGATAAGTGCCGTGCAGCTGAATGAGAGAATTGGCGGTGCCGAAGGGATGCTGACCGCGCGGCGTCACGGTAAATCCGAGACTTGCATAATGCGAACGCATCGCCTCGAGATCGCGGCCGGCAAGCACCAGGTGGTTAATCGCTTTGATCATCAGGGAATGCGCGAAGTTAGCGACAACGAGATTTTATTTTCGGCTCCCCGCCGGGAAGAGCGAGAAGATGCGCGGAGAGTGTTCGGCGCTGCAGCATCGATCACTCTCCCGCCAATGTTATTGCTTCCGCCCGCCTTTGGCTCGCGATCATCGACGTGCGCAACAAGAATTGCCGAGCGCGTTCGGGATCGGCCGCACTCGCACGCAACTCGTCGAGATTGCGTTTGCGCACGTCGGGGTCGCGCGCTTCCAGCCGCTTTTTGTTGGCGATCGATTGCTCCTGGACGAATTCGATCGCGATGGTGCGGCGTTGCAGATCGTAGAGGTCAAGTAATTGGTCAGATGCGCCGTCGCGCGTGATACGAACAAGCTTGCCGGAAAGGTTCACAGCGTCCTGGATGCCGCCGTTTAGCCCCATGCCGCCGATCGGATTGTTGACATGGGCCGCATCGCCGGCGAGCAGCACGCGGCCCTTGCGGAACGTCTCGGCGACGCGCTGATGCGTGACGTAAAGGTTGCGGTGGATGATCTCATAAGCCTGCGGCAATGGAAAAAACGACTGCATGCGCGCCTGCACGCCGGCATCGCTCAATATGTCCTCTTCGCTCTGCGCCGGGTCGGTCGGATAAACGGTGCGCCAAAGCCCCGGCGGACCGTCGGCCGAGACCTTGAAGCAATTGCACCAGGCGCCGGGATCGGCGAAGTAGCTGCGGTAGCAATAGCCGCGCTCGGTTTCGAAATCGAACGGCGTGGTGAGAACGATGAAACGCTCCGGCCAGGTGAAGCCTTCGAACGTGATACCGGAACGCCGCCGCACCGTGCTGCGGCCGCCGTCGGCGCCGATCAGGTAAGCGCCGCTATGCTGTGAAATTGCGCCGGACGGGCCTCGCACCTGCACCGTCGCCGCGGCGGCGCTCTGCGCCACGTCGGTCACTTCATGATCGAACAGCACCTCGACATTCGGAAAAGCGCGCAGCCGATCCAGGAGGAGTTTGACGGTCTTGAACTGTTCGCACTGCACGACGAACGGATGGCGCGTGTCGTTTTTGAGAACGGCGTGATCGAATTGCGCGACCAGCTGTTGGCTCGGCCGGTCCCAGAACTGGAAGATCGGCGCGACTAGGCCGACGCGCGCCATGTCGCCGACAAGCTCGTCGTCCAAAAGATCGAGCGTCGCCGGATGCGTGGTCGCGGCACGCAGGTCCATCTGCGGCGTGCTGTTGTTGTCGAACAGGCGCACCGGCAGTCCATGACGGCCAATGAGCCAGGCGCAAAGCAGCCCGACCGGGCCGCCGCCGGCAATCAGGATTCTATGTTGATCTTCGGTCATCGATGCTGAATTAGCAGATGCCGCATGCCATCGCGAGTAGCGCGTTTCTTGACAGGACCGGCGCGGAAAGCGAAGAACCGTCACCAGGGAAGGTTCGAGAGAATGACGAGCGAACGAAAGCCGGTAATGTTCGGCGACTTGCGCGGCTGGATCGGTGCGCTTGAAGCCGCCGGTGAATTGCAGCGCATCAATGCCGAGGTCGATTGGAATATCGAGCTTGGCACGATCGCCCGTTTGGCGCAGGGCGCCGGCACCGGCCCGGCGCTGTTGTTCGGGAATATCCGCGACTATGGCGCCAATGCCCGCTGCCGGCAGGTCTTCACCGGCGGGCTTTCCAGCGCGCGGCGCGTCGCCATGATGTTCGGCTTGCCTCCGGAGACGCATCCGCGCGAGCTGGTCCGGCTCGGCCGCACCGTGCTGTCGCAAAGACTGCCGCCCAATGTCGTCAAGACCGGCCCGGTGAAGGAAAACATCGTCAGAGGCGCCGACATCGATCTTTACGAATTTCCAGTGCCGCAATGGAACAGAGCCGATGGCGGCCGCTACATCCTCACCTATGGTGGCGTGGTCACCAAAGATCCCGGCACTGGCGTCATGAATGTCGGCATCTATCGCGGCATGATCGGCGACAAGGACAAGATCCCGATCCTGATGTGGCGGGCGCAGCATATCGGCCACCACGTCACCGCCTGGCAGCAGGCGGGGCACAACGAGATGCCGATCGCGGTTGCGATCGGCTGGGAACCGTCGCTCGGCTTCGTCGCCGGCTCGCCGGTCCCCAAGGGACTGTGCGAATACGACGTGATCGGCGCCATCCGCGGCGCCCCAGTCGATCTCGTCAAATGCGAAACCGTCGACCTGATGGTGCCGGCGGGCGCCGAAATCGTGATCGAAGGCTATCTCCAGCTCGATCCTTCAACCTTCCTGATGGAGGGACCGTTCGCTGAAGTCACCGGCTATGTCGCCGGCGATCGCTCGCCGAAGCCGACGATCCGTGTCACGGCCATTACCCATCGCAAGGATCCGATCCTGCGCGGCACCATCGAAGGTTCGATGCCTGGCTGTTTCTCCGAGAACGGCATGTGCTCCTCGATCATGCGCGCCGCGACGGCCTGGAACGTACTCGACCGCGCTGGCGTGCCCGGCATCACCGACGTGTGGTGTCCGCCGGTGCAGGCCGGCGTCAATATTCTGGTGCAGATCAAACAAAGCTATCGCGGCCAGGCCAAGCAGGTCGCCAACGCGTTGTGGGGCAGTTCGGCCGGCCACGTCCGTTACAAGCACGTCACCGTCGTCGATGACGATATCGACATTCACGACTATGCCGCGGTCGATTGGGCAATCGCCTATCGCGTCAACGCCGGCGAGGACGACGTCGTCATCATGCCGGCGACCTTTGGTCTCGGTCTCGATCCGTCGACGCGCAAGCGCGATCGCAACACGTCGCTTTATGGCACCGGCAAGTGGAACCGCATGCTGATCGATGCCACCATGAATCTCGATTACGATCCCGATCCCGAGTTCGACGGCGCACGTTTCCCGCCGCTGGTCTGGCCGGCGGAGGAAGACATTGCCGCGGTCAAAGCGCGCTGGAGCGAGCTCGGCTTCGATAGCCCGCGGCGCAAGTGACATCGCGCACAATGTTCGAAGATTTCACCCGCACCGAGATCAAGACCAACGGCGCTCGCATTGTCACCGTCTACGGCGGCAAGGGGCCGCCGCTGTTGTTGATGCACGGCAATCCGTTCAGCCATCTGTCGTGGCACAAATTTGCCCCGCGGCTTGCCGAACAGTTCACCGTGGTGGCGACCGATCTGCGCGGCTATGGCGATTCCGAGAAGCCGCCGGGTAGCCCCGATCATTCGAACTATTCCTTCCGCGCCATGGCGCAGGATCAGATCGAGGTCATGGCGGCGCTTGGGCACGAGCGCTTCTACGCCGCTGGGCACGATCGCGGCGCGCGGGTTTTGCATCGCATGTGCCTCGATCATCCGCACAAGGTGACGCGCGCCGCCATTCTCGACATCATCCCGCAGCATCACCTCCTCAATAATGTGACGCGCGCCTGGGGGACTTTCTCGTGGCACTGGTTCTTCATGATCCAGCCCTACGATTTTCCCGAGCGCCTGATGAGCGCCGACCCAGACTATTTCATCGAAAAGAAACTCGCTAAGACCACGCAAGGCTTGAGCTTCTTCGATCCGCGCGCGCTTGCGGAATACAAGCGCTATTTCCGCAACCCGGCGACCGTCCATGCGATGTGCGAAGATTATCGCGCCACCCACGGCGTCGATCTCGATATGGACACCAAAGATTTCGCGGCGGGACGAAAAATCGCCTGCCCGGTGCTGCTCCTTTGGGGCGCAACCGGCGGGGTCGGCCGCAATCACAACGCGGAAGAAATCTGGCGCCGTTACGCCAATGACATTCGTGCCGCCAAGGCGCTGCCCTGCGGACATTATCTTTCTGAAGAGGCACCCGAAGAGACGTACCGCGAACTGCGCGATTTCTTCGCGGCGGGAGAACTCGGCTAGGAATTCAACTCGCGACCGGCGCCGGCGCCGCGAGGAAATTCTTCATCGCGTACCACAGCAGTTGGCGATTCTTGCTGAAAACCTGGCTGTGCGCGGTGTTCGGCAGCACGACATATTGACGATCGCCGTTCGGCAGCTTGCGGAAGAACTCGAGGAGATCGTCATCAGTGGAATTGCCGTCCCATTCGCCGCGCGTCATCAGAACCGGCGAGAACACCTTCGCCGGGTCGACCAGCGGCAGGTTCACCGCCATATCGATATACGTTCCGCTCGGCACGGTGTCGCCGTATTGCATTTCGCTCGCGATCAGCGCATCCGCCATGGCGGGATCGTAGAGTGTTGGATGTCCGTCGCGGGTAAAGATCGAGCGGATCATGCCGGCATCGCGCTTACGTTTGGGACTGGCGCGCAACTCCTCGATTCGCGCCCGGCGCCGTTCGATCTCGGCGGCGCCTTCGCCCTTGTAGGTAAAGGCGGTGAGAATGAGTCGGTCGACCCGATCCGGCGCGCTCTGCGCAAACGCGCCGGCGCGGATTGCGCCGGAGGACTCGCCGAACATATGAACCTTGGCATTGCCCGTTTCGCGTCGAACGACGTCGAGCGCCGCGGCGAGATCCTCGACCCCGCTGGCAATATCGGAATTGCTCGAAGTCTGCGTCGAGCGGCCGTAATTTTCATGGTCAACGGTCCAAACGTCGAAGCCGTTGCCGACGAAAACATTCATCAGCGAATAGTCGCTGCCCGGGACCTTCAAATCGAAGCTCGAGAGCGCCGACAATGACGAGCCGTGCACCAGGAAGAGCACCGGCGGCTGCTTGTCGGACGAAGCTCCCGGTTTGCCGGGCCGCTTGCGATACACGGCAAGCTTCACGCCGCCCTTGTCGGCCACGTAGCTCTGACTCCAAACGTCCTCATTGGCGTCTGCTTTGGCCGCGGCCCCAAAGCCAGAACCCAATCCGGCGCCAATCGCCGCTCCGAAGCCCGAAGCGGTCCGGGTCAGCAGTGTTCGTCGTTTAATCTGGAGATGGTTCATTTATTTCGGCCTCTCAATCGAATGTTACGCCAAAGTGGATTTCTGCGTCGGGCCGCGGTGTTGTAGCAAGCCCCCAAGCCTAACCCCGACGCCCAACCCCTGAGCCGGGGCGCCGCCGGGGGCCGAACTCAACTTCCGTGCCGATCTCGCATCAGGTGCTGACATCTGCTAGGAACGCCGCGAGGCGGCCATTGTGAAGTTTGTAACTCCTTCATGCTTATGGATTTCCCCGGACGGGCTGCGCCGAGCGCAATAGGCCCTCGGCGCGCCCGTCGGGTTTTGGCACAGGAACAACGGCTTGCGCGCCTGTGCCAGCTTGCCGCGCAGTTCCGAAACTGCAAATCAAGGTAGGGTTACGGCGAACGGCCCGGATGTGGTGAGCGTTAGGGTCTTGTTTGGGAATGTTTTTCCCAAATCGCGATCCTCTCACGAAAGTGATCTACTCATGAAATCCATGACAGGCAATTTCGGAATCATGTTGTAGGAGACGGACGGAACTCGCGATGGTTACGCAAACAGCCGATCCGGAGCGCAGCATGTTGAGACGCTTGCGTGGGACCGCGCGTTTTTTTGACTCCAAGGTCCGGTTGAGGCGGCTCGGGGTGATCCTGAGTCTCACCATCATCGTGATCGCGGTGGTGGTGCTCTATCGCATCCTACGCGATATCGATCCCGACGAACTCATCGACGCCATCGAAGCGACCGATTGGCGCACGCTGTTCATCGCTGCCTTGTTCGTCGCCGGCGGTTACCTCACGCTCACTTTTTACGATCTGTTCGCGCTGCGCACGATCGGCCGTTCCGACGTGCCCTATCGTATCGCCGCTCTCGGCAGTTTCACCAGCTACGCCGTCGGCCACAATGTCGGCGCCAGCGTGTTCTCCGGCGGTGCGGTGCGCTACCGGATCTATTCCGCCTGGCGATTGAGCGTCATCGATGTCACAAAAATCTGCTTCGTTGCCGGTCTGACCTTTTGGCTTGGCAACGCCACCGTCCTCGGTCTTGGCGTGCTGTACAGCCCGCAAGCAGCACGCGCGTTGGATCAGTTGCCGCTGTGGAGCAATCGGCTGCTCGCACTCGTGATTCTCGCCTTGCTCGCGGCTTATGTGGCTTGGGTCTGGGTCAAACCGCGCGTCATCGGCCGTGAGGGCTGGCAGGTGACGTTGCCAGGCGGCCCGCTGACGCTGTTGCAGATCGGGATCGGCATCGTCGATCTCGCCTGCTGCGCCGCCGCCATGTACATGCTGGTGCCGGACGAACCCAATCTCGGATTCGTGACGGTTGCGGTGATTTTCGTTGCCGCAACACTGTTGGGTTTTGCCAGTCACGCGCCCGGCGGTCTCGGCGTGTTCGACGCCGCCATGCTCGTGGCGCTGTGGCAATTCGACAAAGAAGACCTGCTCGCCGGACTGCTGTTGTTCCGGCTGCTCTATTACATCATCCCGTTCGCGCTTTCGTTGGGCGTGCTGGGCACCCGCGAAATTCTGCTCAGCCGCGGCATGCGACGTCTCGCTCCTGCGGCGTCGCCGCAGCACGGGGACACCGATGCTCACACGCGCCGGAAGACCGACGTGCCGCGATGAGCCTGGCCGAGAATCGCGCAGCTCCGGGCGCCAAGCTCTGGCGCGGCAGCATTGTGCTTGCGGCGGCGGCGCTCGTTTTTGCGGTTTTGGCTGCGGCGGGAACACTACCCGTTGTTTATGCCGTGGCCGGCTTTGCCGTCATTGCCGCTGCCGCCGTGGTTGGGCTGCGCTCAATGCGCGAGCAGGGCCGCCTGGCGGAACCGGTCGTCAATGTGCATGCCGGGGACGACCTGCTGCGTGTATTCGTCGCCGGTCTGCCGGACCCGGTTCTCGCGCTCGATCGCGACGGCCGCGTTATCGCGCTCAACGATCGCGCCCGGGCTCTGGCGCCGGCGCTTCGTCAGGGCGAGCCGGTATCGTTCGCGCTGCGGACGCCGGAACTCATCGAGGCGATCGGCCGCGCCAGCAGAGACGGCGAGGAACAGCGCGTCGTCTATTCCGAACGCGTGCCGCTCGACCGCTGGTACGAGACCGTGGTGACGCCGGTGAAGCGCCACGCCGATCTCCGCAGTCCCGATCTCGTGTTAATGACGTTTCACGATCTCACGCCGCTGCGCCGCGTCGAAGAAATGCGCGCCGACTTCGTCGCCAATGCCAGCCACGAATTGCGGACCCCGCTCGCCGCCTTGTTGGGGTTCATTGAAACGCTGCAGGGCTCGGCGCGCGAAGATCCCAAAGCGCGTGAGCGATTCCTCTCGATCATGCAGGAACAGGCGCGGCGAATGGCGCGCCTGATTGACGATCTTCTGTCGCTGTCGCGTATCGAGCTCAATGCGCACCGCCGCCCCGACACGCCGGTCGATCTGGTCCCGATCATCCGCCAAGTTTCCGACGGGCTCGAGAGCCTGGCGCGCGACCGCGGCGTTGCCGTCAATGTCGAAAATGCCGGTGCGCTGACCGTGCTTGGCGACCACGACGAGCTGGTTCGCGTTTTCGAAAATCTTGTCGAGAACGCGCTCAAATACGGCGCCGCCGGACGGCGGGTCAACATCAAGCTCGGCCCGGGTTCGTCGGTCGAGGGCGAGCCGGAAGCGCGCGTGAGCGTGCGCGATTACGGCCCCGGCATCGCGCCCGAGCATTTGCCGCGGCTGACCGAACGATTCTATCGGGTCGACGTCACCGAGAGCCGCGCGCAGGGCGGCACCGGACTTGGTCTGGCGCTGGTCAAACATATTCTCAATCGCCATCGCGGCCGCCTGACCATCGACAGCGCGCCCGGCGCCGGCGCCACTTTCACCGTGCACCTGCCCACCGCCATCGTGCCCCCTTCGCGGTGAAAAAGCGCTGCAGTTTCAGCCACTTGTTGTTGTCATCCGGTTGTCATGCAACCTTCATAGAACGGCTACGCGCTAAGCCTAACCGTCCCCCTGCTGCAGCTTCCGCCTTCCAGGGCAAGCCCCCAACGATGCAGCGTTCTGACACACGGCGACTGAACGGCTCAATGACCGCGTTAGGCAAACGTTGGTCGGTAAATCAGTCCGTATTCCAAAGACAGGAGAGAGCACAGTGAAACATTTCAGGACAATTGCCGCTGCCGGTTTTCTGGCCGCGGCCATCCTGCCCGCTGCCGCCGACGACATTTCCGGCGCCGGCGCCACATTCCCGTATCCGATCTACGCCAAATGGGCAGACGCCTATAAGAAAGAGACCGGCGTCGGACTGAACTATCAGTCGATTGGTTCAGGCGGCGGCATCAAACAAATCGAGGCCCGGACCGTCACCTTTGGCGCCACTGATGCGCCGCTCAAGGGCGAAGAGCTCGACAAGAACGGCCTGGTGCAATTTCCCATGGTCATGGGCGGCATCGTGCCGGTGGTCAATCTCGACGGCATCAAAGCCGGCGATCTTGTGATCGACGGGCCCACGCTCGCCAAGATCTTTTTGGGCGAGATCAAGACCTGGGACGATCCTGCGATCAAAAAGCTTAATCCGAACGTCAAGCTGCCGTCGACCGCGATCGCGGTCGTGCACCGTTCTGACGGCTCCGGCACCACGTTCAATTTCGCGTACTACCTCGCGCAAGTCAGCGATGAGTGGAAATCGAAGGTCGGCTTCAACACCTCGGTCGAATGGCCAGTCGGCATCGGCGCCAAGGGCAACGAAGGCGTATCGAACAATGTCGGGCAGACCAAAGGCTCGATCGGCTATGTCGAATATGCCTATGCGCTGCAGAACAAGCTCGTCTACACCAAGATGATGAACAAGGACGGCAAGACTGTTTCACCGACCAGCGAAGCGTTCCAGGCCGCGGCCGGCAACGCCGATTGGAATTCGGTCCCGGGCTATGGCGTGATCCTGGCCAATCAGCCGGGAGCTACGTCCTGGCCAATGACGGCGGCGACCTTCATTCTCATTCCCAAGCAGCCGCAGGATGCGGCGGCGGCAACTTCGGCGCTTAAGTTCTTCGCCTGGGCCTATGCGAAGGGCGGCAAGATGGCCGAGGAGCTCGATTACGTCTCGATGCCGCCCTCGGTCGTCAAGGAGATCGAGGCGATGTGGTCCAAAGCGATCACCGGCAGCGACGGCAAGCCGTTGCACGTGACTTCGAATTGAACCCTTATACACCACACCGGGCGCCCCTCGCGGACGCCCGGACGCCATCCGCCGGCTCGCCGCGCTCCCATCTTGTGCGGCGGCCGGTGGTCCGTTTGAGTGGACGCCGCCGGCCTCGGTCAATGGAGCGTCCTGATGGATCCCTCGCGGAGCCAATCCGTGGCTGACATCGCGATCCAACAACGCAGTCTGATTGCGCCCGCGGCCGGCAGCCGCGCCAAGGTGCTCGATCGGCTGCGCCTGAGCGATGCTGTATTCCGGCAGCTGACGCGCGCCGCCGCCATCGGAGTGCTGGTGCTGCTCAGCGCCGTTATCTTTTCATTGATCAGAGGTTCGATCCCGGCTCTCAAGACCTTCGGCTTCGGTTTTCTTGTCAGTGAACGCTGGAATCCGGTCACTGAAATATTCGGGGCGATGCCGGCGATCTACGGCACCGTAATCACGTCTTTCATCGCCATGCTGTTTGCGGTGCCGATCGGGCTGATGATCGCATTCTTTCTCACCGCGCTTTGTCCGTTATGGCTGCGCCGGCCGATCGGGATTGCGATCGAACTGCTCGCCGGAATTCCGAGCATCATCTATGGCATCTGGGGTTTATTCGTCTTCGCGCCTTTCCTGCAGGAGACGCTGCAGCCGTTCCTCATCAACACATTGGGCAATCTGCCGCTGATCGGACCGCTGTTCGGCGGACCGCCTTACGGCATCGGCATGCTGACCGCCGGGCTGATCCTCGCCATCATGGTGCTGCCGTTTGTCACCGCGATATCCCGTGACGTGTTTGAAGCGGTTCCCGCCGTGCTCAAGGAAGCGGCCTACGGGCTCGGCTGCACCACCTGGGAAGTCACCCGCAATGTGGTGCTGCCCTATGCTCGCGTCGGGGTCATCGGCGGCATCATGCTCGCGCTGGGCCGGGCGCTCGGCGAGACCATGGCGGTGACTTTCGTCATCGGCAATGCGCATCGAATCTCCTCATCGCTGCTCGCGCCCGGCACGACGATTTCGGCGACCATCGCCAATGAATTCACCGAGGCCGTGGGCGATCTTTACACCTCGGCGCTGATCGCGCTCGGCCTTATTCTCTTTGTCATCACTTTCATCGTGCTGGCGATTGCGCGCTATCTCCTGCTGCGCATCGAACGCCGGATCGGGTGAACGCATGACCGAGATAACTTCGCCATCCCGTTACCGGAGCCGGCGCCGCCGCAACGGCATCGCAACTGGCCTGGCGCTCGGCGCGACCGCCGTTGGTCTGGGATGGCTGGTGCTGATCCTCGGCGCGCTGCTGTGGCAGGGCTTCTCCGGCCTGTCGCTGGCGGTTTTTACGGAAATGACGCCGCCGCCCGGCTCCGCCGGTGGCCTCCTCAATCCCATCGTCGGCAGTCTGGTCCTTACCGTCCTCGCCGTCGCCATCGGCACGCCTATCGGAATCCTTGCCGGCACCTACATGGCCGAATATGGCCGCCACGACGTGCTCACTAGCGTGGTGCGTTTCATCAACGACATCCTCTTGAGCGCGCCGTCGATTGTGGTGGGACTTTTCATTTACGAGGTCATGGTCGCGCCGATGGGCCATTTCTCGGGACTGGCCGGCGGCGTGTCACTGGCGGTCCTGGTCATTCCGGTGGTGGTGCGCACCACCGAGGATATGCTGACGCTCGTGCCCAATGCGCTTCGCGAAGCGGCGACCTCGATCGGGCTGCCGCGGTCATTGACGATCACCCGCATCTGCTACCGCGCCGCGCGCGCCGGCATGCTGACCGGCGTTCTGCTGGCGGTAGCGCGCATTAGCGGCGAGACCGCGCCGCTACTATTTACTTCGTTGAACAATCAGTTCTGGAGCACCAATCTGAACGCGCCGATCTCGAGTCTGCCGGTCGTGATCTTCCAGTTCGCACTCAGTCCCTACAAGGACTGGCAGGCGCTGGCATGGACCGGCGCGCTCATCATCACCATGGCGGTGCTCGCCTTGAGCATCACCGCCCGCGCCCTGGTCGCAACGGGAAAACAGTCATGAACATGAGTGCTTCCGTCGCCGTTCCCTCCGTCGCCCACGCGCCGAGCGCGCAAACCGGGCTCGCCGAGAAAGTCACGCTCCGTGACCTCAATTTTTTCTATGGCGAATCCAGGGCTTTGAAGTCGATCAGCCTGCCGCTCTATCAGAACAAGGTGACGGCTTTCATCGGCCCGTCGGGCTGCGGCAAGTCGACCTTGCTGCGCGTGCTCAACCGCATGTACGACCTCTACCCGCACCAGCGCGCCACCGGGGAAGTCTTGTTCGACGGCGAGAATATTCTTTCGCCGAAGCAAGACCTGAATTTGCTGCGCGCGCGTATCGGCATGGTGTTTCAGAAACCGACGCCGTTTCCAATGTCGATCTATGAGAACATCGCATTTGGTATCCGGCTGTACGAGAAGTTGGCCAAACCGGAGCTCGACGGCCGGGTCGAGACCTCGTTGCGCCGCGCGGCGCTGTGGGACGAGGTGAAAGACAAGCTTAACGCCAACGGCCAGAGTCTGTCCGGCGGCCAGCAGCAACGGCTTTGCATCGCGCGCACGGTGGCGGTGCGACCCGAAGTGATACTCTTCGATGAGCCCTGTTCCGCGCTCGACCCGATTTCGACCGCCAAGATCGAAGAGCTGATCGACGAACTGACCGACGACTACACGATCGTGATCGTCACTCATAATATGCAGCAGGCGGCACGCGTTTCGGAATTCACCGCGTTCATGTTCCTCGGCGAATTGATCGAGTTCGACTCGACCAGCAATATGTTCACCGCGCCGCGGGATCAGCGCACGCAGGACTACATCACCGGCCGCTTCGGGTAACGCAGATGACCGACACCACCACCAGAATCGATCACACCGCCAAGGCGTTCGACACCGATCTGCAGGAAATCACCCGCAAGGTCGCCGAGATGGGCGGCCTCGTGGAACGGCAGATCGCGGATTCGGTTCAGGCCTTGGTCGACCGCGATGTCGAACTCGGCGAACGCGTCATTGGGCTCGATCCGACGATCGATGGGTTGCAGCGCGAGGTGGAGGATAAATGCATCCTCACTATCGCCCGGCGCCAGCCGATGGCGGTCGATCTGCGCGAATGCGTCGGCGCCATGCGCGTGTGCAATGATCTCGAGCGCATCGGCGATCACGCCAAGCATATCGGTAAGCGCGTCGTCGCTCTCGACGACGACTTCTATCCGCAGAAACTGATCCGCGGTGTCGAGCACATGTCGGCGCTGGTGTTGGCGCAACTCAAGCAGGTGCTGGACGCCTATGCCGGCCGCGACCTGCAATCGGCACTCGCCGTCTGGAACGGCGACGAAGAAGTCGATTCGATGTGCGTATCGCTGTTCCGCGAGCTCCTCACCTACATGATGGAGGACCCGCGCAACATCACGTTCTGCATGCATCTGATGTTTTGCGCGAAAGACATCGAGCGCATGGGCGACCACGCCACCAATATCGCCGAGACCGTCTACTACATGGTCGAAGGCCGTCCGATTACCGACCAGCGTCCCAAGGGTGACACCACGAGTTTTCCAGCAGGCATTCTGCAAAAATAGGAGACCGGGATGGGGGCAAACATCCTGATCGTGGAAGACGAAGAACCGCTCACAACGCTGCTGCGGTACAATCTCGAGGCCGAAGGCTACGAAGTCGACGCCGTTGCCAGAGGCGACGACGCCGATACGCGGTTGAAGGAAACCGCGCCCGATCTCGTGGTGCTGGACTGGATGCTGCCGGGCCTCTCCGGCATCGAGCTGTGCCGCCGACTGCGGGCGCGGCCGCAGACGCAGACGCTGCCCATCATCATGCTTACCGCGCGCGGCGAGGAAAGCGAACGCGTGCGCGGGCTCGCCACCGGGGCTGATGACTATATCGTCAAGCCGTTTTCGGTACCGGAACTGCTGGCGCGCGTGCGCGCGCTATTGCGCCGCGCTAGCCCGGAACGCGTCGCCCTCGTGCTTACCATCGGCGATCTCGAACTCGATCGCGAGAAAAAGCGCGTCTCGCGGGCGAGCCGCCCGGTCGATCTCGGTCCGACCGAATTTCGCCTGCTCGAATTTCTCATGGAGCGGCCCGGGCGCGTATTTTCGCGCGAGCAGCTGCTCGACGGCGTGTGGGGCAGCGACGTGTATATCGACGAACGCACGGTCGACGTTCATGTCGGCCGCTTGCGCAAGGCGCTCAATCGCGGCCACGCCACCGATCCGATTCGCACCGTCCGCGGCGCCGGTTATTCGCTGGACGACCGCTTCGGCAAGACGGCGGCGTAGAAATCCAAACCGAGAGCGCTCCGCGACTTACCGCGCCGTTCGCTTGTCGCGCCGCCGTTCGGAAGGCGGCTGATACGCGACCCGCGAGTGGTAGGCGCAATAGGGCAGGCCGGCGACGGTGTTGCCACCGCAGAAAAAGAAATCACTGCTGCCGGGATCGCCGACCGGCCAGCGGCAGGTTTGCTCGTTCAATTCCAGGATGGTGCGGCGTTGACCAATCGGAATAATGTTCTCGATCAATTCCGGCTCGGCTTCGAGCTCGTAATCGAAGGCATGCGCCAGCGCGGTATTGCCGCGGATCGCTGCGCGCCCGATGCGCAGCATGTGCGACGGTGATCGCGGCTTGCGCGGCCGTGGTGAGGCGCTGGAGCTGCTCTTGGCGCGGCCTGACAGTCCGAGCCGATGCACCTTCCCGATCACCGCATTGCGCGTGATGCCGCCGAGCTCGGCGGCGATCTGACTCGCCGAGAGACCGTCAGACCATAGCTTTTTCAGAAGCTCGACCCGCTCGTCCGTCCACGACATGCTCAACCCTCCTTGAACCTGTCGACAAAGCTGTCGCGTGAATCCCCCCTTGCGCTGGGCAACGCGTCGCCGCCCAACACGCACTCACCCACAACGCTTTAGAAGACTGTCCGCCGCACGAGATGTCGTACTAGACGA
>Ga0306926_10003771_pt1 | contig 15772 bp, 14 predicted proteins | sample flu12Cox44000178_FD_203759 | JGI IMG/M metagenome (GOLD analysis project Ga0306926, IMG submission 203759) | Lab enrichment of tropical soil microbial communities from Luquillo Experimental Forest, Puerto Rico - flux8day.12C.oxic.44.000.178 (v2)... | ecosystem: Environmental > Terrestrial >...
AAATCGGAATCACCCACTAGGAGGGCGCAAGACCGAAGGCAGTTTTGCTATCTCCCCAAACACCCCGAAGCGCGGGATAACCACCGGTCGGGTGCTGGGATCGCCAGCCGGTGACTGTCCACGTGACCGTAGATGATGTGGGAAGCGTCGCAAGCCAACGCAAGGCAGAGAGTACCCAGAACACAGGAGCCTGCGACAGACGGGTTCCTGTGTTTGCTTTTGTGTGGCTCAATAAGTCCCGTCAATCCTGCAGTCTCACCAATGCGTCATCCAGAAATAGGCACTGCCCATATCGAATACTCAGGTGGAAGATTCAAGGAGTGAATCAGACGGATCGCTCGCCGCTCGGCTGAGCCATCGCCTTGGCGGACCAGCGAAATCTGAGACCCGTTTCTCGAGCCACCCCCCTGAGCCTCTCCGCGAAGGTGTGCTCGTTCGGACTCCCGATGTCGCACAGACCAGAGGGAGAAGGCTCTATAAGCAGCTTGCAGACTGCAGTTCGGGGATCGATGTTAGGCCGCTCGTGCGCTCAGGACAATTCATTTTGGGGGTTAGCTACATATGCGGGGAAAAGTGTCCCACCTTCGTCTCGACTCGGTAAACACACGAATGGAGCACTTACTTTATGGGAGAGGCTGCATTTACATAACTTCCGAGTTGCCCGGCACTCGCCAACAATCCGCAAGCGGGCGATTGACGAATGGACTTCTACAAACCCGCGGCAATTTGTTCTACTTCTTTGGCAGATCGCTTCGATTCCACCATCCGCCGCCCAAGGCTTGAAACAACGCTGCCGTGTCGCTATAACGGTTCGCCTGCGCCTGCGCAAGATTGATCACCGCCATCTGGTACGTCTGCTCGGCATTCAGCAAATTCAGATAATTGACATAGCCAGATTGATACTGTTTTGTGGCTAGATCGAAGGTGACGCTTGCGGCATCTTTGGCGAGAGACGCGGTCTTCAAAGCTTCGGCGTCCTGCTGAAGTGCATTCAGCGTATCAGCGACATTCTGAAAAGCAGTGAGGACGGTGCTGCGGTATTGTTCGCTTGCCTGGACGTAAGTCGCTCGCGCCGCTCTCTCGCGGGCTGCGAGAGTTCCTCCTTCAAAGATCGGCTGAGTGACACCGGCCGCCAAGTCCCAGAACCCAGTACCGGAGGAAAACATCGAAGCGAACGTCAGTGCCATGCTTCCCGCATTTGCCGTCAGCGGAAAGCTGGGCAGCCGGTTGGCTCGCGCAACCCCAATCTGCGCGCTGGCGAAGTGCAGGTTCTCCTCAGCCTCTCGGACGTCTGGCCGTTGCTCTACCAGTTGTGACGGAAGACTCAGTGGCAACTCCTGCGGTAATTGCAAGCTGGAAAGCTCAAATATCTCGGGTAATTCCTGGTTGGGAACTCCGCCAGAAAGCGCTGCAAGCAAGTCTCGTTCTTCAGCCAGCTGCTTTTGCAAGGGAGGCAAAGTGGCCTCAACTTGAGCCAGTTGCGATTCCTGTGCCGCTACATCGAGACGGCCCACATAGCCTTTTTCGTACTGATGGCGGACAACTTCCAACATGTTGGCATTGATGGCGATGAGTTTCTTGGTGGCGGTGATCTGCTCGCGGAGCGATGCCTCCTGAACGGCGGCAGCGACTACGTTTGAACTCAGGGTGATATGTGTGGCCGCCAGGGCGAAGCGCGCCTGTTCTTGTTGTGCCTTCAGCGACTCTACAGTGCGCTTGTTAAGACCGAATACGTCGGGCACGAAGGACACGCTGACCTGCGGAGTAAACAAGCTGTAGTAAAGAGCGCTTGAGGCCGTGAAGGGGGAGACCACACTCGAGGTCTTCGATCGGTCGGCCGAGAAACTTGCGGCAGCACTGGGATAGTAAAAGCCTCGCTGGGCGCGAACATTTTCCTTTGCGACAACCAAAGCCGCTTGCGCCGCTTTGAGGTCGGGATTGGCCTTAAGAGAACGCTCGAGGAGATCGTTGAGGGGTTTGGAATGAAACAAGTTCCACCAATCACCTGCGATGTCCTGGCCTTCGACGATGTGTTGTGCCTCGCCTCCCGTGACATTCGGTGTGCTGCTTGTGGTGGCGACCGGAGCCGGGGCGTATCCGCCGACTTGCGGGGCGGCCGGCCGTTTGTAATTGGGACCCACTGCGCAGCCGGTCGAAAAGAGCGCAGCTATTGCTATGAGGAAGAACCGATTTCGGTGCGAGTTGGGAGCGAACGCCATACGAGTTATTCCTACGGCCTGTGGTGCACGGCGCTTCCATTGATGGAGGCCGCGTTGGTTCCTTTTGAGCTTGCAACTCCGCCAAATGCGGATGGGTTGGGGCCGTGGTGCCGCATATCGTTGTGCGACATTGCGCCCGTAGATTCCAAGCCGGGCGGTCTTATCGGCAGTGCGTCGCCCACTGGAGGTGTTCGCAAGACTGCATGCTTGGCAACGCCCGCCCCACGAATCTGTGCTGGTTGGCTTGGGCTCGCGGAATTTCCTAAGACAGCCGGCGGCTGTCCATTTGCCGCTTGTGGAGAGGTAGAGAGTTGGGTTGAGACTGCGTCGCTGTATTGTTTCGCACCGGTCTTCGTATACGGTTGCGGTTTTATCTTGTTATTCACAACGTGGTGACTCTGCTGCATATTACGGGAAGCATTGGAACTTTTCGACGCCGCAGACTTAGAATCAGGCTGCAAGGCATGAGCAGCGCCAGCCAGCAAAGCACAAGCTATCAGGAGCAGGAATTGGCGGGTGTGCGTCATTCGAGGTCCTCAGGCTCTTGCGCAATGACCGCGACCTCTTCGCGCAAGAAGGTCATTCGCAACGCAGGCGCGGCGATGAGGAGCATGAACGGTCCGATCAACATTCCGCCGACGATAACTGTCGCCAAGGGCCGCTGAACCTGACTGCCGATACCCGTTGAAATAGCTGCGGGCAGCAATCCGAGACTAGCTGATAAGGCTGTCATCAGCAGAGGACGCATGCGGACCGATGCGGCGTAAAACATCGCTTCCACTGGCGCACGACCGTGGTGTCTTTCCTGGTTGTAGAAGGTGATCATGAGGATGCCGTCCATCACTGAGACGCCGAAAAGAGAAACAAAGCCGATGGCGGCTGACACACTGAAATTAAGGCCGGAAACCCATAAGGCGATTATGCCGCCGGCCACCGCAAACGGAATGCCCGCAAGCGCCAGCAGGCTGTCGCGCAGGGAATTGAATTGGGTATAGAGCAATCCGATGATCAGGAGAAGACTGAGTGGGACGATGATCTCCAGGCGCTTCTTGGCCCCCTGCAGGTCGCCGAATTCGCCTGCCCAAACCAGGTGATAACCAGTCGGTAGCTTGATGTTTTTGTCAATTCGATCCTGGGCCTCGGCAACCGTGCTGCCCAGGTCACGTCCACGCACACTGAACTTAACTGGGATGAAACGCTGAACGCTCTCGTGATAAATCCAGGCCGCCCCAGTATCCAGACTGATGTCCGCCAGTTCGTTCAGCGGTATGTAGGCGTTGCGGCCGTTGGGGGTCGGATACGCAACCTTGATGTTGCGGATTTTTTCGACGCTGTCGCGGGACTCCGGTGTGTAGCGAACGACCAATTCAAATTGCCGCTCACCCTCCAAGACCGTGGTCGCGACCGCTCCCCCCACCGCGGCCTGGATCACTGTGTTGACATCGCCGCTGTTCAGCCCGTAGCGTGCCGCCTTGGCCCGATCCACCTTAAGGTTCAGGTTCGGCTGCCCTAGCACTGGGAAGATTCCCAGGTCGGCGACTCCCCTGACCTGGCTCATCTGATCACGCACTTTCTCAGCAAGTGCCGTTAAGATTTCCAGGTTGGGGCCAACAATCTTGATCGAGTTCGAGCCTTTGACGCCGGAGATGCCTTCCTCGATGTTGTCCTGAATGTATTGCGAGAAATTGAATGTAACTCCGGGCAACTCGCTCTCAAATTCTTTTTGAATCTGATCGGTCAACTGGTCTTTCGAGAGTCGCTTGGGCCATTCATCAAACGGCTTGAGTGGAGCGAACAGTTCAACGTTGGAGAAGGGTGACGCGTCACTTCCGTCGTCAGGGCGCCCGTGCTGCGAGACGACCGTGATCACTTCCGGGTGCCGCAGCATAATCTCGCGCATTTTTCTGGCCGCGGCATCACCGTCTTCCAGAGAGAGCGTCATCGGCATGGAGGCACGAATCCAGAAATTGCCCTCTTCCAGGTGGGGAAGAAATTCGCTGCCTAACCGCGTCGCCACAAACGCGCACAGTCCTAGAAAGGCCACACTGAGGGCGACGGTCAGCGGGCGGAATTTCAATGCCAGCCGCAAAGCAGGAGTGTAGGCCCGGCGAAGCAGCCGCACGACAATGGTTTCGGTTTCCTTGACGTGCTCCGGCAAAAGGATCGAGGCGAGGACGGGGGTGATCGTGAACGTGGCAATCAACGCTCCGGCCAGAGCATATCCGTAGGTGCGCGCCATGGGGCCGAAGATCTGTCCCTCGACGCCTTGCATGGTGAATAGGGGCACAAATCCAGCCACCATGATGAGTGCGGAAAACAGAACCGCTTTGTCGATCTGAAGGGCGCTGATCAGGATCACACGCAAGCGGTCTGTCCAGCCCGTCACTGTGGTTCCGTGGACTGGCGACCGCGTAGGATCCGGTCCCCAATATCCATCCCTCAGGCGTTGCAGCCACGTGCTCTTATGGTCATGGCTAGCCTGGAAATTGCGGAATATGTTCTCGACGAGGATAACGGCTGAATCCACAATGATTCCAAAATCCACTGCGCCAAGCGAGAGCAGATTGGCGCTTTCGCCGAACAGCACCAGGAGAATGATTGCGAAAAACAAGGCGAAGGGGATGTTCAATCCCACAATGATGGCGCTTCGCAGGTTCCCCAGGAAGATCCACTGAATGAAAAAGACAAGCAGACACCCGAAAATGAGGTTGTGTAGAACGGTATGAGTGGTAACGGCGACCAGCCTGGAGCGGTCATAAAACGGCATAACCTTGACGCCCGGCGGCAAGCTGCCATCGTGATTCAGCTTCTCAATGGCATCCTTGACCTTGGGGATCATGTCGGCGGTTTTCTCAGTCCGCCGCATAACGACAATTGCGCCGACCACATCGTCCTGGTTGTCACGGCCCAAAATGCCAAGTCGCGGCCGATAACCAACCTTCACCTGCCCGATATCCTTCATGAGTACAGGAACGCCGTTGACCTGGTTCAACACCACATTTTCGATATCGCCGACGTGGTACCCCTGCGTCAGGTCATCGGCGCCGCCGTCGTCAATCAGGCCCACACCGCGAATGTTGATGGACTGCTGCCCAATTCGGATTTCACGCCCCCCCACATTGAGGTTGGCATTGCTCAGTGCAATCATGATTTGGGGGACGGTAACGCTATAGGCCTCCAGCTTTGCGGGGTCGACCTCGACTTGAAATTCCTTGGTCGGTCCACCCCAACTGTTGACTGCTGCAATGCCGGGAATGGTCAGTAGCCGCCGGGCCACAATCCAATCCTGAACGGTGCGAAGATTCGCGATACCGAAGTGCGGCGGACCCACCAGCTGGTAACGGTAGATTTCTCCAGTCGCACTATTTGCCTGGATGGTGGGAACCAGATTGCCAGGCAGGCTTACGTTTTGCTGCATGGCGATCGAGGCCTGGGCGAAAGCGAAGTTGTAATCAACTCCGTACTTGAACGTAACCCGGACAAACGAAAGTCCATAGAAAGAGGTCGAGCGGATGACGTCGATTCCCGGCGTTAGATAGAGTCCAATTTCGATAGGACGCGTGTAATAACGCTCCATCTCTTCGGCCGAGAGACCCGGGGCCTGTGCAGTGACTTCGAGAATTACCGGTGTTGGATTAGGATACGCCTCGATATTGAGTAGCTTGAACGCGACGAAGCCGGCTCCGGCGAACAACAGCAGCCCGACGACCATAATCGCGCGGCGGCTTAAGCAAAAAGCGACGAGAGACTTGAACATGGTTAGAGGCGATTCCCGGGTCCTGTTTAGTCTGATGGTGGGGCTGCCAGCATGTTGCTGAGGAACACCGCTCCATCGCTTACCACCAACTCTCCTTGTTGCAGTCCTTCAAGAACCTGTACCTGATCGTTGCTTCTCAAGCCTGTTTTGACGATTCGTTGGGAAAAGCGGTGTCGATCGCTGGTTACCCAGGCAGTCATCGTTCCGTCGGGCTCGCGGACTATAGCATTGACGGGAACGGCCGTCGCCTCCACCGGTTTCTCAACTCGGATAACAAAATTCGCCAGCATGCCCGGGCGCAGTTCGTTCTTCGGGTCCGCTATTTCGGAGCGAACTGTCGCCCGATGTGTGTTGGGATCGACACTGGCGTATATCTTGGAAATCTTTCCTTGAAAGAGGCGCTGCGGATAAGCCATTACGGTGACGGCCACCGGTTCACCCACCCGCAGCAGGGCAATATCGCTTTCCACAACGTCCGCCAGCATCCACTTGAGCGCGACGTTGGTAACCGTATACGGCGCGGGCGGACTACCGGGTTGGGCCAGCAGACCCACTGGCGAATTGAAGGACGTGATCTGGCCGGTGATAGGACTACGCACCACCAGCGCGGCATCGATCTTGCGCGAGGCAATCATCTGGTCGACCTCACCATCGGTCTTGCCAAACACCCTCACGGCATCGCGCGCCGCTTTAAGGGCGCCTTCCGCCGTCTGCTGGTCCGATATCGCCTGCTCCAATTCCCGCTCGGAAACGCCGTTCGGGCCATTCAGCTCCTTCACCCGCGCGAGTTCTTTCGTAGTGAGTTCCAAAGTCGCGGCCGCACCGATCAGCGTCGATTCGGCTTGGATGAGGTCGGGGCTTTCGATGGTGTAGAGCGGCTGCCCCTTCTGGACTTGGTCTCCTAACTCGACCAGAGCCTTGATGATCTTTCCTTGATACGAGGGAAACACGGGCACGGAAAGATCGTCTGCAAAGCTGATGCTTCCAACCGTATCTTTCTCTACCGGAAACAAATAGCTCTCAATGGGCTCGATCTTGATCGAGCTCAATTGGCCGGGTGTGAGTTCAAGAGACGTTACAGAATCCTGGGATGCAGCCGCTTTATTGTCCTTGCCCGTGTCCACGCACTCGCTCTTACCTGATTCGGATTTGAGAACGATCGTGATAAGCAAAAGACCTGCAATGGCAACCGCCACCATTACCGCGGCCTTCTTTCTTCGTACCGGTTGGTTCATACTCTGCTCCACGACCGACAGGCGCCTGGTACTGTCATTTCGATCGGTTTACCTTCCGAGTGCTGGGATTTGATTGCCGCGCTACTGGCCTGCCAACTCGATTAGCGCGATTTGGTGAGCGCGAAATCAGGTCACGGCAAACCGTCACGATCACTGCCGCATAAAACAGCATCATGAAAAGGGCAATGAGAGCGAGCAAGTAACCGTTCAGCTTGTCAAAGTCCAAGCAAGCACTCCGGCTATGAAACTGCGTCTGTCTGTTTCGTCCTGCCCCGTGTAAGACGAGATGCCTTCCCAGCATCGGCTTGCGAACGATAAGAACGACGCTGTACCCTCATTTAAGCGCGCCAAATGCCGTTTCGATAGACACTCAAACGGCGACGTCGGTCGATATTTCGGTTTCCGGCACGCAAGTGCTAAAGCAATCGTTCCGACAGCGATGAAAGATGAGCACCGCGCCAAAACTCGTGCAATCCTCTGACGGGAAAGGCCAATCTTTCGGCGATAATCGTTTGATTGGCTTCAAAAATAGCAATAGGCAACGCGATAATCGGAACATCACTGCCGGACCGATGTCGCGTGTTGACTGGATTTGGGATCCTCGTAACCGAACGCTGACGCTCTTGGCCAGTGGTCTGGTTGTTCTGGCGATTGCGGTGGTCGATTGGTGGACTAAGCCGTATTTCTCTTTAGGGTTTCTTTATCTTTTTCCCATCATGATGGCGGCAGCATATCTGCCGCGATGGGCAATCGCCTTGCTAGGCGTTGGCTGCGCGCTTCTCAGCGAGCGCTTCAGTAATCTTGATCCTGCCGATTTCTACATCCGATTCGGCTTTGAAGCACTGGCACTTTGCGGGTGTGGATTATTGACTTTCGAGGTAGTCCGCAACCGCCGTTTGAGCCAGGAATCGCAGCAGCGCATGCGCGTAATGGTAGAGACCAGTCCTGCCGCTATCGTCACCGTCGATGAGAGAGGCTTTGTGGAGCTGGCGAACCGCGCAGCTGCGGAAGTCTTCGCGCCCCGTGATGGAAACCTGATCGGACAGCCAATTGCAGCTTTCCTGCCGGAATTACATCACGCATTACGCCCCGAAGAAGGGCCTCAGTTTCGCGCGTCTATGCAGTGTCGCGGTCATCGCGGCAATGGCGAATCGTTTCCCGCCGAAGTCTGGTTCTCTACTTATAAGGAAGGTTCCACCCCAAAGCTAGCCGCTATTGTCGCCGATCTGAGCGAAGAGCAGAGTTCAGCGTTATTACCCGGATCACCGGTCTCGGAAGATCGGGCTAGTCTCAATAGCCGCGAGTTAGAAGTCCTGCGATTGGTTGTTCAGGGTCTGGCCAACAAGCAAATCGCTGCTCAGATGTCGATCTCCGAAAGTGGAGTGAAGAACACACTGCAGCAGCTGTTCTCTAAAACAGAAGTTCGTACCCGCAGCCAACTCGTTCGAGTGGCCTTGGAGCGCTACCGCGACCTGCTGTAAATGTCTAATTGGATGCCAATATGGACTGGGCCAAAAGAGAAGGAAGATGCATCGATGTATTCTCCCTAAGCTCACGATTGGCGCGAACGGTCTTTTGGGAAACCTGGTCGGTACTTGGTGTGTCGGTAACCGGAAGTTAGAATCCGCCGCCCGTATCTCGGTGCATTCGCAGAAATTTGTCGATCCTCCGTTAAGTCTTGAGTGTCACGGTTCCGCCACGGCGCAAAAGGCGAATGGGTTTTCTGTGCAGCCCGGTTGCCTGGAGATTTCGCGCTCCGAAAATGGCTTCAATAACTTCAGGGTTTCGGGACCTGCTGCCACTCTGCCGTTCTCATACACCTTCCACTACAAGTCGAGGCTCGTGATCGACGAGCCCCTGCTGTGCGAGTACACGCCCACTCTACAATCGGAGGTATGAGGATCGAATCGCTGCGCAATTTCAACGGGTAGAAACCCGGACGGCTACTTCACCGACCTGCCCCCGCAAGCGCGAATGGCTGCTTGGCGATGGCTTGGCAAGTTCCAGCAGCGCTGAGGTCGTAACATGCCTCGCTGGCGATTTGCCATTCTCGTAGGACAGGCGAAGCGGCTGGCCCTGATGTCCAGTGGCGAGCGCAGCGCGTGGGGCTGTTCGATGCCGGGGAAGCGAGGTGGGCATGCGGTGCAGCGAAGGTCCGCGGCAGAAAGCCGGCATCCCACCAAAATCGCCACCCGAATCCGAGTTCTGAAACAGGCACGGGCAAAGAAGACACAAGCTGTCCGCAGGTCGGGGCAGGTGGAGCGCGCTCGAGACCAAGTTAGCCCTCAACCCACCTGAAAGCAAGAACCAGCGTGCCCGTGCCGGATCGGCAATGCGCGCCCAGGGTATCCGCCTAGTCAGCGAATCCGTAAAGCGGAGGCATATGTCGGAAGAGGAACTACAGTCGTTGGGAGCAACTACTACATTCAGCGGCCCAGCAGCATCATTGCCAGCCTCCGCCGGCGTCGAAGTTGGCATCGGGTAATGGTCAAATATGTCGGCAGCACGTCAAGGGCACAAGATTCAGCTCACCTTCACATTTCTTAACTCCCAAGGTTGCTCCGGTGCAACGATCTTATGTCTACGTATACGTAAGATCAGAAACATGGAAATAATCACTGATCGAGTAGTGGTCGATGGATGGGACGATGTCAGGTTCCCACTTAGCGGTTCTCCCGCTCCCATGCGGCGACTTTTTCGACTGCAGCCATGGCAACAAAAACCGCGCGGCTGACACCCAGCGCACGCGCCGCGGTTTCGATACGGGCCAGCACATCAGGATCAAAGCGAGCCAGGACAGGCACCTTGTTGCCGCCTTCGCGCTGCCGACGCTGTTTCTTTCTGGCCGCCATGAATAACGCCTCCGGTCTGGAAGTCCTGCAGGGTTGGGAAACGATCCGAATTATTTAATGCGCCGCTTTACGGATTCTACCATCTAACAATCGTCGTAGAATTATTTAATACGTTTATCGACGGAGAGATGAAAGCACTTATGGCCCGGATTTATCAGGAACCGGAATTTCAATTGAGTCCAGCGGCGGAGGAAGCCTGGCGACAGCTCTCGAATATGCCGCGGGAACAGTTATCGAAAACCCAGGCGGAACTGCTCGGCAAGTTAACCCTATTACGCAGCAACCTCGCAATGCACGCGGAGGCGTGGCACCTGTGGTTGCGATCACAACTGACCGTTATTGAAGGAGGTAAGACCCGGTGAAACTCTTTTTAACCGTACTGGAGGCGTTTCGGGCGTCTTCACATTTCTTAACCCCGGAGGTTGCGCCAGCGCAACGACCTTACGCCTACGTATGCGTAAGCTAAAAGACATGGAAGTGATCAGACTTCACCGCTGCAAACGGTGCGGCAAGACGTGGTTTCCCCGCAGTCCCGAAAGGCCAAAGATTTGCCCTACCTGCAAAACACCGTACTGGGACACGCCGAAGGAAACGGAAAAGAAGAAATGAAAACCGCAATCATCATGATCAACCGAATGCTTATGGCCTGCTCGGCGCAACCACGTACGCGTCGGATCAGTCGCCCAGCAAGCCCAACGACGGCAAGACCCGGCTGTACGTTACCGACCGGCCTATCAGCGAAGTTATTTCGATGTATCACGGCGGTTCCTACGCGACCGCACATGCCAACGCCTATGCGGCTTCTGCGGAATCAGGATCCTACGGTGCCGGCATCACCAATGACCAGCGCGGTGGCGCCGATCCGCGCACCCTGGAAATTTCCAGCGACGTGCTGGCGAAATGCCATGTCACGAACCTGGTCATCACCAGCAACGTCGACAACGCCGATTACATTCTCGACTTCCGGCGGCAGGCGGTAAGCGCTCGACATTCTTTGCGTTCGGTGGCCTGACGGCCCTTGCGCTCTCCGGCCCGCTCAAGGTCGACGACGCGCCCTCTACATGACCAACGGCGATTTGGTTTACGCGACGAAGGCGCGAACTGTCGGTAAAGCGGTCGAGGAAGTCTGCGCCCATTTGCCGGCGAACTGATTAAAGGGATTAGACAAAGAAATTAAAACGTATGCATGTTCATGCCGGAAAAACGCTACTGGGGACAGGGGAAGTCGCTGATGTCGAAACCGTTGTTAGCAGTATTACGTGGAATGAAGATTTCTGTTTTGATGCAAAAGGCGAAACCTGTAAGCATCAGGCTGCATATAACAAGGCGTTCGCGACCAGACTTGCCGAGTTGGGATGGAAGTTACAACCACGATTATCCAATGATCCGAGACTGATTGGAGAGGCGCAAAAGAATGAGATCTTTGTCGAGATTCAATTCGGCAATAGCGCGACTTTGTACCGCGATTATTACAAATTTCAGTATGGCTTGAGTTTTGAACTCTTGTCCCTGGCTGTTCTGATGGTACCTACCAACCCCGCAAACTTTTTCCCGACGCGATCGAAAGCGTTAACGACATGGCCGAATATGACCTCGCGCATCGGTATCTTACGGTGCGTCCGATCGATGTTCCGACTCTGCTTATTGGTTTGTTGCCAGAGAACTGAAGGGGGGAAAATTACACGTGTCATTACTCAATGGTTCGCTCAACCGTGGGGGCTTCAGCTGGCGCCGCTTCATTGGCCTCTCCGGGTTACAGGGCAGACTCAGCCGCGGAATCGGGATCCCGCTGTCCCGCTCCGGCCGCGAGCGCAAGCTGGGCGCCATCATCCTGCGTTTCATTTTCGGGAGCCGTCATTGAGCCGGAGCAACGACACGGCGTCAGGCACGACGCATGATTTTTACTGGGGAACTTTCCCTCTTTGCAAGTTTGGCTTGCCGGCTAACTGGCTGGCAGTCCAATAACCGAGCGGTCGGCTCAGTTGCCTGGGGGAGGTGGCTGAGCCGACGCAAGGATTTACAAGGATTCTAATGAGCAACGACGAAAAACGGAAAAGCAACGAGAAGGAAGCACTGACTTGAAGAAGTTTCGCAAAGATGAAGTCGATTTCGAACGATCACGCATAGTCAATTTTGAGCAGTCCCGTATGGGGAAGGATAAATGTGCCGCATGCACACATTTTTTGCCAATGTACCAGGGTAGCGGACGTGGAACCTGCCAAATCGTCGGCGGAGTGATTTTCCACAGCGATTGCTGCAATCAGCATGAGCCGAGAACTGGGGCAACTGAAAATGCGGGAAGATGAAACTAGGTGATCGACCTGTGCGACGAGATTCTCGGCCTCAAGGCCATTCGTCAGTACACTTTCCCGTTTCTCGTAGGCGACAGCGGCCGGCGTCTGCCGGTCGATGCGTTCTACGAACCGCACAACCTGGTCGTGGAGTATCGCGAGAGCCAACACACGGAAGCGGTCCCGTTCTTTGACCGTAAGCTGACTGTGAGCGGCTGTTATCGCGGAGAACAACGTCGCAGCCGCCGTGATCTAACTGGTCGCATCAAGGAGATGCTTTGTTCCCCTGACCCGCAGTTCGTTCGTTTGCTCCAGATCAGAAGCACTCCACGGCCTCCGTTTTCGAATCGCCGTAAGGGCGTGAACGACAGCGTCCGGCCGGGTGGACTCCAGAGCGGAGCGGATGGATCTAGAGCGTCACCTGTAATTGACCGAGATGCTCCCAACTGCTGAACGACTTGTGCATGCGCAGCGCTTCGGGTGAAGCCAATTACTTCGTGCCTATCAGCAACGAGGTGGCCCACTACCTGAGTGCCAAACGCACCGTCGGCGCCCGCAACGAAGACTCTCATACTTGTTCGACCTGAAACTCCGCGCTTATCGAGCAGTGGGCGTATGCACCTTTCGCCAGCTGTGTCCGAGAGATCGGAATTGCGGCGTTCTTCCTCTATCACTAGATCGACAGTCTTCTCCATAGTGAATAGCGGTGTGCCAAACAGGTCATGTGGTCCATCATTCGTACGGCGGAATCCGAACGCTTCGTACAGCCGAATTGCCGTACTTAGGAAAGGGGTCGTGCTCAAGAATAAACGCGTGCAGCCCTGGGCTATGGCGAAACGCTGAATTTCGTCGAGCAACCGGCGGCCGATTCCCAGCCCCCTCGCTGAAGGAATAACTGCCATGCCCCGTATGTAAATGCCTTCGGGTTTCGCAACAACTGAACCGGTGCCGACAATCTGCTCTCTATATACTGCGACCCAGACCGGACCGTGGCCTATTCGTGCGGCGATTTCACCGGCTCCTGGAGTCGTCGCTGCATAGCCCTGCTCGGTGTAGAGCGGCTCATACTCTGCAAATGCTTGGCGCAGAACAGACGCGACCCACGCTGCATCGTCCGTCGTGGCACTCCTTACCTGCACCTCGCTGGCAGATTGCGTCATCAAGGGTATTGTTTCCTTTTGGCGAGAACGGTCCAAAGTCCCACTTAGCCTCTCCACATGGTGCCATTTCGGGGGCCAGCTTCGAGATTTCAGCCGCAACGCCGCAGTCGTTCTTCCCGGCCGAGTCGCACTGGTTGCGGCCTTCGAGCGTATTTTCTGATTATGAGCTCAAGGTCACGAATGCCTTTCCGGATCACCGCTGGGGCGAACGCGGCGTAGCCCAACAGCAGACCCCCTCGCGCCATAGGACGCAGTGCAAATTCAGATGCTGGCAATACGAAGAGACCTCCTTTGGCGGCGGCAGCGGAAATCAGTGAATCATCCACGCCCGGAGGAAGCCAGGCTACGGTGTGCATTCCAGCTTCAGCATCCCAGGTTTCCACCAGATCGCCCAACCGTTCGCGAATGGTTTCAATCATGACCGCACGACGTTCCATGTAAAGCGTGCGCATGCGACGAACGTGGCTGGCGAGGTATCCTTCAGCAATAAAATCAGCCAAGGCGGCCTGCTCAATGAGGGGCGAACACCGATCCGAAACCCAACGTGCCGCCAGAAAGGTTTCGACCAAGTCCTCGGGAATTATCAGGTAGCCGAATCGAAGTGACGGAAAGAGCACCTTGCTAAAAGTGCCTATATAGATGACTCGGCCATTTCGATCCAGGCCCTGGAGTGCCGGAATCGGCTTACTCTCGTAGCGGTACTCGCTGTCAAAGTCATCCTCGATGATCCAGGCATCATTCTGTGCGACCCAGTCGAGTAGCTGCAGGCGGTTCGTGAGGCTGAGAACCACGCCCAAAGGAAACTGGTGCGAAGGGGTGACATAAACCAACTTCGCGGACAGGTACCTCTGAGAGAGCAATTCGACACGTAGACCCTCCTTCTCCACACTGATCGGGATCAGTTTCATCCCAGCGGCTTGGAGAGCGGAACGAGCGCCGATGTAACCAGGATCTTCTATGATGGCAACATCGCCAGGATCAGCGAGAACGCGAGCGGCAAGGTCAATTGCCTGCTGTGACCCGTTGACAACAATGATCTGGCCAGCATGACAGCGCACGCCTCGCACCACCCCAACATAAGTCGCAATCGCCTCACGCAGTCTCAGAAGGCCGGCCGCCTCACCGTGGACTGCGATCTCAGCGGGCGCCTTTCTGCAATGGCGAGCAAGGAGCCGACCCCACAAGTCCAGAGGCAGTTCGTCGAGGGCAGGCAAGCCGTAACGAAACGGAGCATAGCGCAGTTTCGGATCACGAGTAGGCAAAGCGAGTTGCGGCAGTCGCCTGAACGTCTCGCCCCTTTCCGACAGCCTCCTGTTTTCATTCAGTGGGTGGCACTCGACTTGAAGCACATCCTCCGGTAGCGTCTTCGTCACAAACGTTCCCGCACCTGTTCTGGATTCAACGTAGCCTTCAGCCAGTAGCTGCTCAAATGCAATGACAACGATGTTTCGAGATATGCCGAGTTCGTGCGCGAGCGTGCGAGTGGAAGGAAGACGAAGTCCTTTTCGCAGAGTCCCGCGCAAGATGGATTGGCGGATGGACTCGTACAACTGTTTGTAAAGCGGCAGCGAGGACGCTCGTTTGAGACCGATTAGGGGCAGGAAAACTCCGCTTGGACGCTTCGACATGACCCCTTAATGGTACTATTCGCAACCCGATAATGGTTCTTTGTCTGGAACCATTACTTTGACAGCATATCCGGTTGGGTCTCTAAGGTCAGGTGCAGACTCGGATGCATATTTCTCTCGGCGTCGACGACCTTGAGGGAGGGGCGTAGAGACTACATCTCGGTTCATTCTCTGAAACATGGTCTTGCCACATTGATCCAAGGTTTCGCATGCTCGGCTCCAACTGACAAATGGTTTGCGAAATACCCTCTTGCCTTAAAGTCAGCTTTAAGTTGTAGGCTGATGAAGCGCGGAGGGAGCTACTCAGAACTCTCCGCCGGAAGGAGAATGGAGCCGTGTGGAAAATGAAATGGATACCGGTATTCGTGTTGTGTTTAGCGGCAGGCAATCTCTTGGCGCAGGGTGGGCGGGTCGGTGACACCAAGGACGTAGCGCCTCTCTACGCACAGCGGGAAAAACGGGCATTGCAGTCGCTCTTGCAGATCGCTGAGCAACTGATCATACCTGCAGTCGATGCGATGCCCGCCGACAAATTCGAGTTTGCCCCGACAGATGGCGAATTCAAGGGTGTGCGTACGTTTGGTCAAATGGTGAAACACCTGTCCGCCACCAATCACATTTTGGCTGCTG
>Ga0306926_10003775_pt1 | contig 15763 bp, 19 predicted proteins | sample flu12Cox44000178_FD_203759 | JGI IMG/M metagenome (GOLD analysis project Ga0306926, IMG submission 203759) | Lab enrichment of tropical soil microbial communities from Luquillo Experimental Forest, Puerto Rico - flux8day.12C.oxic.44.000.178 (v2)... | ecosystem: Environmental > Terrestrial >...
GCTGATAATAAATGGTGAGCGCGGAAGGAATCGAACCTTCAACCTACTGATTAAGAGTAGTCGAGGGTCGGAGGAGCCAGATATTTCTTCTCATTGCAGAATCAATGACTTGCCCATAATCGAGCCCGCATGGAAGCGTTTTGACCTGGTATTGAAACGAAGCACTTTAGCTCACTTGGGACTGAAGCGTACGGCACACTTACGGCACACCTGCTGGGGTGAATCCCTTGGAGTGAACCCCAAAAATGAGACAGTTTTCCGTTGCTACACTCGCAAGTCATTTTCTGAGTGAACCCTTCACTTGAGACATTCTGGCTGTTGCGCCGATGACCGGTGGCGTGTTTCACACGCTGGAGTTCTTTAAACGAGATTCAGTCTACCCAGCAAGTCACGATAGCGCGGGTCGGAGCGGAAGCCTTCAAAGTATGGCTCCGAATCCATGCGCGTAAGGTAAGGATCACGTTCGGCTAAAGCGGCTTCGAGGAACTCGAACACGCCATCGGTATGTCCCCGAGCCGCGTCGTACACGGCAAAGCAGAACGGTGACACATAATGTTCAGAGCTCCTATGCCGGAGTTGCTCCATTAGTTCTTCCGAGTAATCCTGGTCACCCGACCGTACGTACGAAGCGGCGAGAAAGGCCGTCGCCACGCTGAAGGACGGTGAAAGCTGGCAGGCCTGCTCCAAGCTCGCTATCGACTGTTGCAGCGCACCCTTCTGAGACTGTGCCAGTCCCATGCCGAAGTGCACCAGCCAATAGTCGGGGTAGAGCTCCACGGCTCTCGCCGCATGTTCGATCGCCTCATCGTATCGGCGACCGCAGTAGAGAGCATAAGCTAGGCCAAAGTGGACCATCATCGACAGCGGGTCGGTTTCCAGCGCCCGCCGATACTGCATCACCGCCTCTTCGAAGCGGCGCATGGGTGTGAGGAAATAAAGCGCGAAGCGGACACGCACGAGCGGGGGCACAGGATCGACAGCCATCGCCGCCTGAAAATGATGCTCGGCTGCCTTCCAATCATATTCAACCGCACCTGTGATCAGCCCCAGCACGCTATGCGCCTCGCTCAACGTGGGATTGATCGCCAGTGCTTTTTGCGCAGCCGACTTTGCCAAGGGCGCCATCTCGGTCATTCGCTTAATGCTGAGGGCGCCGAGTCCGTAATAAAACACTGCTAAACCCGCATACGCAGGAGCATAGTTCGGATCGTGCGCCAGCGTCTGCTCGAAGAATTCCTTGGCTTTCGCTAGGCTCTCCAGGTTGTAGCGCTGATACCAATACAGTCCCTTCAGGTGATTCTGGTACGCTTCGATGTTCGCCGCGTGATGCCGGGGTGCCGTCAACTTAATCTTCAGTGCATTGGCAATCGCCAGTGAGATGTCATCCTGAATGGCAAAAATATCTGTCATCTCACGGTCGTACCGCTCCGACCACAAGTGCGACTCATCGGCTACGTGAATCAGTTGAGCGGTGACCCGGATGCGGTTCGCCGCCCGGCGGACGCTGCCCTCGAGAATTGTCCCAACTCTGAGTCGGTCACCGATGATGCGCAGATCCTGTTCTTTGCCGCGAAAGGCAAATGCCGATGTTCGAGCGATTACCCGCAACTCGGGCACCTTGGCAAGCACGTTGATAATTTCTTCCGCCAGGCCGTCGCTGAAGTATTCGTTTTCCTTGTCGGCGCTCAGGTTCGCGAAAGGGAGCACGGCGATCGAAGCGGCCTCTTGCTTCGTTACTATCTGTGGAGCCGCTGTCGATGAGATTGCCTCTGCCAGCGCCTGCCTGACTTCCACCATAGTCTGAAAGCGTTGCGCAGGATCTTTGCGCAGGCAGCGGGTGACGTGTTGCTCGATTGAAAGCGGGATCGCCGCCTTGATGTCGCGCAATGGCCTGGCTTCGTCAAGCAGAATGGCCGCCAGCGTGGAAATCCACGAGTCGCCGTGGAACGCGCGTTGCCCACAGAGCATTTCGTACAAGATCAAACCGAAGGAGAAAATGTCAGACCGTCCGTCAAGCTCTCGACCTCCCGCTTGTTCCGGAGACATATAGGCTGCGGTCCCCATAACCATTCCGGGGAACGTCCTCCAGGCTGCGGTCTGCGCATCAGCCGCGTTCACAGCCGGTTCGATTAACTTTGCCAATCCGAAATCCAGCAGTTTCACCCGGCCATCTTCGGTGATGATGATGTTTGCTGGTTTCAGATCGCGATGAATGATCCCTGCGGAGTGGGCAACGACGATCGCATCCGCTATCTCAGCGGCGTATTTCATCGCGTGTTTCAGTGGCAGGCCGTCGTCTGTATTCGCCTGTTCCAGCGTCGCACCGGCTACGTACTCCATCGTGATAAAGCAAACGCCGTTCTCTTCCGAGACGTCGTAGATCGCGACGATGTTGGGATGGCTTAGCTTGGAGGCCGCGCGGGCTTCGAACAGGAACCGTCGCTTTCGGTCGTCGTCGGCGACCTTCTCGGCGGCCAAAGTCTTTAAGGCGATAACACGCTGAAGCCTGTTGTCATGAGCCTTGTAGACCTCGCCCATTCCTCCCGCCCCTAAGGAGCCGAGGATTTCGTACCTGCCGATGTGATCTCCTGCAGCAAGGGCCATAAGTGTCCACCGATTCTACCGCGATAACCAATCTCAAGAGCCAGCCCTGAATCGTGATTGCACAGATTAGGTCAGGATAACCAGCTACTCAACCCCTTGATCGATTCGAATAGAGAGCAGCTTCAGTCAGTTCCTTGGCACTTGCTTCGAGAAAACGCCTATTCCACACAAGTTATCTGTTGCATGCCGCTCTCAGATCAGAGAAAGCCGACTATTGTTGAAAGGCCTTGCCATCCAGGAGCACCGCGCATGGATGGCAAGAGCGATTACTCTTACTATTCTAGTTCCTGCTTGCCGGAGGGACGATGCCGTTCATACGCAGGTATTCCACCATTTGCCCGTAGTGATCGTACGAGTGGGCCACAGCATCGACCGCGAACTGAACGCGGGTATTTTGTCTGGCGGTCTCGACGCGCTCGGGAAAAGCCGGCGAAAGTGCATTTCCTAAGGTGATCGTGGCGACGCTCTGATGGAGCGCGCTAAAAGACCCTCTCAAGTAATCCATGATCTGCGCCTTGGATTGCACGTCACCAGGCCCGGTTTCGGACTCCTGGTCAGCTGTCGCAGGCTGACCGAGAACGTGCGCCGCCATCCGATAGTTGTTAGCCGCCAGGTGTTTGACTTGCTGTGCGAAAGTGCGCACACCCACAAACTCGCCCGCGGTCGGCCTGAAGTCGTATTTCTCTTCAGGCATTGCGTCTGCAGTAGAGACGACATCATTTTCAGTGTTGCTGATCCAGAAGTCGAGCGCCTGACTCATAGTTGTGCCGGTCGGAGCCGGTGCCGAATTCTTGGTTGCGGGACGATTGGCGGACGGAACAATGCCGTTCATCCGCAAGTACTCCACTATCTGGCCATAATGATCCCAGCTGTGAACGCAGTCCTCGATGGCAAGGCCGAGACGGGTAGCGGTGCCGTTCGGCCAGGGAGAAATCGATGGCGTAGGTATCGGAACTTTTGCGTCATCAATCGCCGCTGCCGCGCGATGCATGTACGCAAACGAGTCCTTGAGGTAGGTGATGATCTCGGGCTTGGTTCGAACCGAAGTTGCTCCGCGCTCCTCCGTGCCGGCATCGCGTGGTGGCTTTTCACCGAGGATGCCAGCACCGAGAAGATAGTTGTCGGCCGCTATGTGTTTGAGTTGCTCGCCGAACGTGCGCACACCGTGGAATGCGCCCACGGAAGGAACAAAATCATATTTCTCTGCGGGCATGGCCTCGGCGACATCCACGATTCGCTTCTCCTGGTAATCCAGGATGAAGTCGATGATTTGAGTGTTGCTGCGGTGCATCTCGGGCTCCTGCGGTTTGTGCGAAGCATCCACTGGTAAATGCAAACAAGAAGGTTGCTGCTATCAAATTTTTCGCTTTCATAGAATCCTCCTAGGAAAATCAAGCTCGAAAGAAGGTGCAAGACTGCGCACGATCGCTGCAGTCGACTCAGACGCGGTTTTCCTTAGGAGTGAGGAGGGCCACGATCGGTCTCAGGTGAGCCGATCGACGATACGATGATACGTGAGCTGACGGGTGGCGAAGCTTTGCCGCTTGCCAGCTGCAACGGACTTTGAATTTCGAAATTGCGAAGTTCCGCGAATTGAAATCGCTCGAGGCTGCGCAGGCTACAGCGCCCTTGCGATGATTTTAGCGTGGGTTTGCACCGAGGCGATGCGGCCGCGGTTGCGGCCGATGTAGAGCCGACAAGACGTCGTTGGCTGTTCGGACGATGGCAACTGGCGAGAGACTCACCGACAAGTCCAGTCGCGCAACCAAAGGCCGAGAATGCGAGCACCAGAATCAGGAAGCCCGACGTGATGGAGGAGCCGCGACACACAAAATTAAGCGATAAGACGGAGTTGTCGTTGAAACGTGAGCGGGCATTGGGATTTTGTTCAATACGCGACTTATCGAAGCGTCGCACTCGCGTCCAAAGAAGCGTTACCGGAAGCCTCATAATTCGATAGCTCCTGAGTTGGTCGGCTATCTAGGACGAGTCTGAGCAACAAGATTCCTGCAGTTGAGAACGACCTTCGACGGTGCCACCAGAAAGCGAGTCGACGCGGGGTGCCCGCAGATTTGATTTTCGAGTTGTCCGTCATTCGGAAATCGGCAAAATTATTATTTGTGCTCGACTTCCAGGCTGTCGTCTGTTTGATGGTCGGTGATTTGGAAGCGGAGAAAGTCGTGAATCGCAGCGACAGCGATTGGCTCTGTTGAATACAATTGTACATTCCCACCTAATGGTGTCTCCTCGTACGTGTAACGAATACCGGACTTCATCAGCGTCATTGTCGTCGTACCGGGCGGTACGCCATCGTGGATGAACATCGGAGTGGAGAAGTCCCCGTTCGCGAACATCACTGCGATATGAGAAAGATGAGAACGAATCGCTTCGATGTTTACCTTGTCGGTGGGATCGTTCACCGCCACTTCAATTGTGCCCCCGTCCACCGACAAGCGAAAGTGATGGATCGTTCTATCGTGGGAAAACCCCATGGCTTGGTCACCGTGGCTTTCCACCATTGCGTGGTGTGCGGGACCGGGTTGCTGCTGGTGCATCGTGCAGTCGGCCATTGAATTGTCTTGCTTTTTGTCTTGGCAGATGGCCGAGGACACGAGCAACAGAGTGAACAGTATCGTGGCAAGGTTCTTCATCTTTTTGATCTCCTTGTGAGGTTACTTGCTGAGGTTTTAGCTAGGGGCTCACGTCTGCTGCTAAGGGACTGAAGCAGCATCGCTTGACTGCCTGGAGCAGTGTGCCTCAGCGTTTTCCGCCAATCGCGAACCAGTTTCCGCATGTAGGCTCGTGTCTGCAGTAGTTCCTGAATTTGTTGCTCGAGTGAGTGCAGCTTCTCTTCCGTTAGGCTGAGTACACGATGGCATGGAACTCCTCCGGCGTCACGGGTGCCGAAGATTTCCGAGAGTTCGGCCAGCGAGAAGCCCAAGCGGAGTGCCTGTTGCGCAAGGCGAACGCGATCAACCGCAGATGGGGCGTAGGTACGATAGCCGCCATTCGTTCTCGGTGATGTCGGCAATATGCCGAGCCGCTCATAATGGCGAAGCGTGTCAGCACTGACGCCGCTCAGCCGAGCGAGTTCTCCCGAGCGTAGGGATTTGGCACTCACAGAGTCAAGTATGAACCCTGGAATCGGTTCCAGAGTCAAGTCACCTTTTTGTGTCGGCCAGGAAAATTCCGGGCGGCGAGATTGCAAGTTTGGTAGGTGATCCTCACTTGCCGTCCCATCCGATAGCGGACCCGGGCTCTCATCCCATTAGTAATCTGATTACGGAAGAGTCGCTGACCACAAACGCACAATTGATGCTCGGCTTTCCGGACATATTCCTTTCTTGCAAACTGATAGGACATTCGCAATCGCAACTAACCATTACAAGGGCAGGCGGCAGTAATGCACTGGAGTTCAAAAAGATGCGATCGGGCAGGCGGGAGAGCCGGTACTCGTGCATGGTGGGCAGGCGCCCTCGGCATCTCCCCTGCACAGCCAGCGCGGCTTTCTGCCGGGTGCCGGTGGTAGACTGCGCGTATGGCCGCCAAGAAGAAAACTAAGAAGAAGCCTACGAAGGCGACGAGAACCGCCGGCAAGACGGTGACGCCAAGGAAGAAGCTGGCTAAGAAGAAGAGGGGAATTCCTGAGAAGAAATCGACGAAGAAGCCAGGCCCTAAAAAGGTGGCAGTGAAGACGAAGGCCGTCGGCAAGAAGGCAATCGGTGCGAAGACGGTGAGCGTGCTTAAGAAACAGGTTCGGGAGAAGAGCCAGAGCGTGGATACGGTGGCATTCTCGCCGGAGGGACCGGGAGCGCGTTCGGGTCGGCAATCCGGAGATTTGCAGGGATTGTCCAGCGTCGAGGGTGCGGATTCGGAGAGTGTCGGCGAGTTGCTTGAGGAAGGGAACGCATTCGAGGCCGACGTAGTGACGGGCGTAGAAGACGCCGGAAACGCTGACGAGAAGGAAGTTCGCACGCATGAGGTGTCGGAGGATGATGTTCCCGGCGAATATCTGGACAAAGAGTAGTGAGCGACCGACTTCCTCCGCGCCGGCACAATTCGTATTCTTCTACAGTCCCGATCAACGATGGCATCGACAACCTCGCAGCCATCTGGCGATGGGTCGCTGTGGATCCGGAACGGTCGTTTACCGAACGGCGGCTCAGCAACCTTGACGATGACATCGGTGTCTGGTTCGCATGCGCCAAGACCATTGCGGATTTCATCAGCAGGCCCGCACTCGTCTGGCACACAGTTGCTGACGTGACCTATCACGAATGGAATCTCAGATAATGGGATGGTCCGCCGGCTTCACCCAAGTCGGGTATAAGTCGCGTACGAAGGGGGCGTCCCATGAAACTACACACGATCGGCATTGATCTCGGCAAGACAGTTCTTCGTTTCGTTGGGCTTAAGGCAGGGAACGTCCAGCCCGTCTAGGGAAAACACACAACTGCCCGGAGCAAGAATTCGCCTCCGGGCAGTTGTTTTCAAAAGCATCATTCTCACCGGAAACGTACGGAAAAAGCAGGGCCAGGAGTCAAGACAGGCGCAAACTCTTTAGCGACGCGCAAGCCGTCCCGCCACTGATATCTGGCACAATGATTAGCTCCAGTACAGTGGCATCCGAGAGCTCAACCTGGTGTTCCTCGACCTCGCGTATCGTCTGAGGTGGGCTGAAGTTCCACTGCTGACGCACAATTTCTCGAAACGAGCGCCCGTCGTCCACAGACCATCGCAAGACGAATTCTTGAGTGCGCGTTGTTTCTCCTTCCTCGAAAACAAGGGATATGTGTCTTAGCTTTTGGGGCCGATCGAAAACCAGCCGAATCGTTTGACTTCCCGGCATAGCCGCACGCCAGCCTCGGGTTTCTCCGGAGACCAACGCAGACTCGACGGGGAAACCCTCCTCTTCCGACGTCACCTCGACCACGGCGGCACGCTCGAGGTCTAGCCAGCCTTCGCAGTGAGGTCGAACAGTCTCCGGAGGTGAAGTTATAAGTCGCTTACGCATATAGACTCAGTTTACCTCTGTGCTCGCCGCAGCTGTAGCAATTCCTGGCGCCGGTAATGGTGCAGTCTGAATCCGGAAAAAGAAATGGGCCGCTCCTCCCCCTAAGCGAGCGGCCCCACCAGAATCACACTCTCGAGTGGCGGATGTGAAACAGGCGGGGCAAGTATCGCTCAGTCTACTGGGAAAGCATTACGACTTTAAGGGGGAAGTGGGATGTTTTGAATTTCACTCTCCGCCCTCGCCGGTGACATATCCATCTTCCCAATGGTCCCGGTTTAGCTCGTAACGGTTGATCCGAAAGCCTTCCGGTGCAGCCATGAATCCGGCCTTTGACTTAAGTCGATCAATGGCTGCCTCAGCATCCGCTTCGGTGCAGTAAACGCCAATCAACAAATCCGCATTTTTGCCGTCTCGTTCCTGAACGTACCAAAGCAAGAAAACTGACTCTCCGTTCATGCGGCTACCCCTATTGGCCTCTCCTCCAATAGTCCCACCAATTCCGTCAAGCTCCAAATCAGCGGCGAAGTCGTTCCAGAAATGCTCAAAATAGATGCGTTCGCGACCGTCCACGAGCGCCAGCGGCGTCTCGCCGTAGAAATGGAAATGCCAGAGATCCCGCAGCAGCCATACGTCGCGCCAGTTCCCCACGCCCGGCAAGAAGGCGTCCATCAACAAGCGCCCGAGCAGGTCATTCCCAAGCTCGTCGAATTCCTCAATCGCTAGACGTACAATGTCCAGAGTCCGAAGGAGGCCGTCATGTCCGGACCAGCGTATCGCGTTCTGCGCATTGTCCTACGCGTTTTTTCATGGTTGGCTGCTATTGGAGGCCTCTTCATGATTCTTGCAGACAAACCTCTCGTGGTGCGGGTCTTCCTGCGACCACCCGAGGGGGAGGTCTCGACCCTCCTCCTGTCACTCCTCAAGGAAATGGGTGGCGTCACGCTCATGGCGAGTCTGCTCCTGTGGCTTGCCGCACGCAATCCGGTGCGCAACGTCGCCATCGTGGACGCGCTGATTGTGGGGCTATGCATTCTCTCCGTAACACCCCTTCTCTCGCTATGGGGGACAGGCATTCGGAGTATTTATCCGGCGTATCTCTTGTGGGGACGATCCGTCGTGCGGCTCGCAATAGCAGCTTTGCTCTATTGGCTGAAGCCGCGGGAGACGCGCTGGGAACCTGTCGGAGATTTTTGAAGATTGAGGAACGAGGGACAGGGGAGGTAACGTGGTCTAGCCTGAACACCGTTGCGCTTCGGCTGGACCCAAACAGAGGAAACGGTGAAAACCCTGTGCCGTCCTCTCCCTGCCCTGGAATAAGAGCATAGTCCCGGGCGGCGGGAGCAGAGCACGGTCAAGCGCCGGAGTCACAGCGCCGTCTCAAAGTACTTGATGTTGTTCTGCAACGTATCCAGCGTTCGCTGTACCTGCACAGCGTCTATCCCACGATTGCACATCGCGTTGCTCCGATTTAGACTGCAGACGGGGCTCATCCTGGATAGAGCCTGTCAATCTTCGCGGCCATAATGAAATCGCTCTCGGTCAGCCCATCAATCTTGTGCGTCCATAAGGTGACGTCGGCTTTGCCCCAAGCCAGCAGGATGTCAGGATGATGCCCCTGCTGCTCGGCAAGTTCTCCGACCCGATTGACGAAATCCAGCGCCTTGCGGAAATCCGGAAAGGTGAAGGCGCGGGTGATGTGGTGCTCGGTGACCACCTTCCACTGCGACACTTCGCGGTGCAGCGAATTCAGGTCTCTGCCCTTGAGAGCGGGCACATCCCCGCGGCAGGGGACGCAGGTTTTGTTGGCTAGAGATGACATGATTCAACTCCGGTGAAAGCGTGTATTGCGCCGCCAAGCGCGAACCCGCAACATCGACTGCGATCACCAGCAACATTAGGGTCAGGCCCTTGAATCGCGACTGCCTCGTTGGACCAAGTCTGCGGGGCTAAAATCGCATGGCTTTGAACCGCCCTATCAGGAAGCTGATCGACGCCAGCTACCCGCCGCCATCGTTCAGCCCTCCGCCAGGCAAGCGTGCATGTCTGGTGCACACCGAAGGACGCACAGGCCGTCTCGGCGTTCCTCGACTCCCACTCCCAGCGTGCACAGATTCCGGTGTCATTCGTGAACGTCTGCCAGAAATGACTTGAGCTTGAGGGAGCGCGAGGGGTGACGCAGCTTGCGCAGGGCCTTGGCTTCGATCTGGCGAATGCGCTCGCGGGTCACGGCGAAGCACTGGCCCACTTCCTCCAGCGTGTGTTCTGAACCGTCTTCCAGACCGAAGCGCATCTTGATGACCTTCTCCTCACGCAGGGTCAGGGTGCGCAGCAGGTTCGCGGTCTGGTCCTTCAGGTCCACGTTGATGACGGTCTCGGCGGGCGAGATCGCGGCACGGTCCTCGATGAATTCGCCGAGGTGGGAATCCCCCTCCTCACCAATTGGCGTCTCTAGCGATATGGGCGCCTGCCTGACCTTGAGCACCTTGCGCACCTTGGCCACCGGAACGTCCATGCGCTTGGCAATCTCTTCCGACGTAGGTTCGCGTCCCAGTTCCTGGACCATTTGCCGTGAGGTACGAAACAGCTTGTTGACGATCTCGACCATGTGCACTGGCAGGCGGATCGTGCGTGCCTGATCGGCAATGGCTCGGCTGACCGCCTGACGAATCCACCACGTCGCGTAGGTAGAAAACTTGTAGCCGCGGCGGTATTCGAACTTATCCACCGCCTTCATCAGGCCGACGTTGCCCTCCTGGATCAAGTCGAGGAACTGTAGCCCGCGGTTAGCATACTTCTTGGCGATGGAAACCACGAGGCGCAAATTGGCTTCGATGAGCTCGTGTTTGGCCTGTTCCGCGTCCGTCTCACCCTGCATGATCTCGCGCTGGGTGCGCTGCAACTGCCGGAAGCTCACGCCGGCATCGCTTTCCAGCCTTTCCAAGTCGCGGCGACACTGCCGCTGCGTCTTGCGGTAAGCTTTCTGCAATTCTTCACTGCACGTGCTCTCAACCTTCTTTCCCAGGTTGCTGATCTGGCTGTCGTGCGGGCGCATGATGTCCACGGTTCTATTCACCCGATCGATCAGGCGTTGGCGCTCGCAGCTCCTGAGACCGAGGTTGCGGACGATGAGCGAAATTCGAACGATCTCGCGGCCCAGGCTGAATCGGCAGCGGCGGTATTCGCGCGCTTTCTGTTTTGCCACAATGGTCGGTAGCCGTCCGGCCAACTGGTCGGCTCTTGTGTAATGCTTCTGCAGCTCGTCGATGCGGTACGTGATGTCCTTGACACCGTGCTGCAGGGTCTCCTCGGTGATCTCTTCGTCATCGAAGTCCACAATTTCCTTGATCGAGCGTATGCCGCGCTTCAAATCCTCGCCAATGACCAGGATTTGTCGGATCACAAGGGGCGAGCGTGAAAGCGCCTTCAACGCGCTCAGTTGTCCGCGCTCGATGCGCTTGGCAATGTCCACTTCCCCCTCGCGTGTGAGTAGCGGTACCGTACCCATCTTGCGTAGGTAGATTCGAACCGGATCGTCGGTCTTTTCAACAGCGTCTGGAGGCAGGTCGAGCTCGTCACCCTCCAGTTCCTCCTCAAGCTGTTTTTCGAAGGCCGAGGAAGGTAGCCCAGGCTGACCCTCAAGCACGTCAATGCCAAGCGTGCCGATGGTGGTGAGCAAATCGTCCAAGTCCTCCGAGGAGTGCACGTCATGCGGAATGAGGCTCTTCACGTCGTTACACGTGAGTTGGCCTTGCTCTCTTCCAGCATTGATGAGCTTCGTTATGTCGCCAAGCGCCAAGCGGAATTCCTTTTCAGCGCCGTGCTGTAGGAGAAGCAACTCAGGACCGCCTTCGGCCCAACGGTCTCCGCGGTGTTCCACCCGAGAAATGACTAAGCTTCAACGGCCCCAGCTCAGAAATAGCCACCCCAGGCAGGCAAAATTCATGATCCGTGCCAGCTCTCAACCAACTTGATTCAATATTAGCCCAGCAGAGGACGTTGGTCGCAGGGAAAGCTGATCATGGTGGGAGTTCGCTGGAAGTTATCAGACGGCTCGAAAGAGGTTGTTCCCCATCTTTTCTGGCAGCCGAGAGCACTTGATTCGATGCTCGGCTTCCATCTCCTCTAAACCATCAAAAACGCTGGAGACGATCCTGCTCCCGCAATATTGACATCTGGATTCGACTAGAATCTGCTCGGCGCTCGGCTGGTAGTCGCACAAAGTGATTGGTGGTAGCAACCCCGAGACTGCATTGGGGCCATCCTTTCTGGGAGGCACTCTCATTGTATGCTGAGCGTGGCCAATGATACGTTTCTGCGCAATCCAGCATGAAGTCTTGCGCCCATCCGCCGTCACGTCCGCTGACAAATGTAGGACACGCAGAATTTTGTAGCGGCATTGTGCCCGTGGTCGATGTATTTAGTTCTCTCGCCAAGTGTGGTTCGGCGAAAAGGAGCGAGGTTTGGCGTCATTGTAATACTAGACCGTAACCATGGAATCCAGACGGGAGATTCTAATCGGCCTTTCCATTTCGCTTACCGGCAAGTTTTCTGACCAGGGACAACAGGCGCTTGACGGACTGCGACTTTGGCAGTCCTACGTGAACGGCCGAGGTGGGATCACGGTCGGGCAGGCGGCGCCCCAGCCTGTCCAACTCGTTTTCTACAACGATCAGAGCCGCGCCAGCCTGACGCGGGAAAACGCACTACGCCTAGTGCGCCAAGACCGCGTAGACGCGCTCTTCGGACCCTATTCCAGCGGCCTGACCATGACCGTCGCCGAGGTTGCCCGCGAACATCGGAAAGTTCTGTGGAACCACGGCGGGTCCTCGGATGAAATCCTCAATCGCGGCTGGCCGAACTTGGTCAGCACACCGACGCCCGCGAGTGACTATCTGCGCGACCTTCCCCGCCGACTGGCAAGACAGGCTCCTGCTCTGCGCAGGATCTGTATCGTGCACTCCACTCGCGGCACATTCGCCTCGCACGTAGCCCGGGGAGTTGTACAGGCGGCAACCTCCGAATACTCCGTACAGCTCACGGCTTACTCCGCCCTTGACGTTGACGTGCTGGTGCGGGGACTCCGCGTATCGCGACCGGAGATCCTCATCCTGGCCGGAAACTTCGAGCAGGAGATTCAGATCATGCGGGCGCGCCAACGCTGGCCTACTTCGATCCAAACCGTTGCCGCTGTAGCCGCAGGGATCCACGCCTTCCGTGACGAGCTTGGCCGCGCTGCGATAGGAGTAATTGGGCCCAGCCAGTGGGAGGCTGACGCCAGTTTCCCCGCCAACATCGGGCCGGACGCCGTCTGGTTTGTGCGCAATTTTCAGGAGCGGTTTGGACACAAGCCGGAATACACCGCCGCCGGTAGTTTCGCCGTGGGTTTGATCTTCGGGGAGTGCGTGCGACATGCCGGCTCTTTGCGCGACAACGACCTACTGGCCGCCGCCGCCGAACTCGACTGTTTCACTCTTTATGGCAGGTTCCGCCTAGATTCGGCTGGCGGACGACAGGTTGGTCACCGTATCCTGCTCGTTCAGTGGGACCAAGACCACAAGGTCCTTCTGTCGGCCGCCGAACCCCCAATAAGACGGTAAATTAGCAGCGCAAAACTGCGCGCTTTGCATCGACAGGTGTTTGCTCACCCCGCCCGAATTGCCGTCATCCCCAATTTTCGTGATTCGTGATCAGCATTCCCTGGGAGCCAAGGTGCGGTTGCGAGAGGTCCGCCACCACGTCGTCGATTGTGATGAGGCGGCCATTGTCTACCCCTTCAGGCTCATCTTGCATTGGAAACAAGTTCGTCCTTCAGGCTCATCTTGTGTTGGGAAAGACTGGAGCTTCCGCGAGCGAACCGGCGGGAGTATACTCGCCCCAAAGTAAGGTTCGCCTCGATACTTGCCGGGGCCTCCGCACCTGCCCGTGACTGTGAGTTCCACATCCTTTGGGCTCGGGCCCCGGACAACCCAATCACCGAGGCCCTATTCCGATTCACCTTATAGAGAACAGGTCGAGATGGCGAACCTGAATTGAGGAGGCAAACTATGCAAATCCGATCACTCACAGCTTTGGCCTCGAAATTCCTTGTGCTGGCGCTGGTTCTAGCCGGAGCGGCTTGGGCAGCCGACAGCAATGCTGGAACCTGGAAACTGAACACCGCCAAATCAACGTACAGTCCTGGGCCGGCGCCGAAGAGCAACACCGTAACCATCGTCGCCGTTGACAATGGTATCCACCTCACGGCGAACGGAGTCGATGCGGCGGGCAAGCCAACCCACGTGGAATACACCGCCAAGTACGATGGTCAGGACAGCCCAGTCACGGGTATACCCTACGCTGACACTGTCGCGCTGAAGCGCATCGACGCCAACACGGTCGAAAGCACGATGAAGAAGGCTGGCACGCCAGTGATGACCGTCAGAGTAACAGTTTCTTCTGACGGAAAGACGCGCACGGCGGTATTCACAGGAAAGAACGAAAAGGGTGAGAACGTAAATAACACGGTGGTTTACGACAAGAAATGAAGGCCGGCCTCCATTTTGAAAGTTGAGAGTACCTCGGGCGTGACAGATTGCAGTTTTCGAGCGGCGCAATCGGTTAGCAGAACGTCCTGCTACCGATGCTGGAAAAGTACGAAGTCGTCGTGGTGGAAGACGCTGACGATCTGGTTCATTGGTAGAGGTAGGGATCGCTCAAGATGCATACAAGGCCGGTTCTCGCTTGCTCGTAACATCTGACGCGACCTCCCGCCAGCCGAGGGTATGATTCCGGGCTGTGGCTTGCCACAACACCGTACGTTCGCAAAATCAACGACTTGGCAGTGTGTCTACGCCGCCCGTTTTCCTCTAAGATTTTCTGATGTTTGTGCGTCTTCAATACCTTCTCGGCTGGGTCATCTCCACCATCCACTCTCTAAGACGAGCTCATTTTGGAGAACTCTTTGCGCAAAGTAGAACGTTAGCCCGGATATCTTCCTGTGATATAGCCTTCCAGTTGCTGGATGGTCTGTTCCTGATCCGAGATGATCCACTTCACTACATCGCCGATCGACAAGACGCCCACGACGACGTCACCCTCCATGACCGGAAGATGGCGAATGCGCCGGTTGGTCATGATGGCCATACACTCGTCTACCGTTTGTCGTCGAGTCACGAATATCACTGGGCTGGTCATAATCTCTCTGACCGAAGTCTCCTTCGATGAGCGTCCCTTGAGGACGACTTTGCGGGCGTAGTCACGCTCTGAGAGGATTCCGACGAGCTTTGCTTCTGACGTCACAAGCAAAGCGCCAACTCCCTCTTCCGCCATCTTCTCGATCGCTTCGTAGACGGTCTGCTCCGGCGTCACCGACAAAACTGTTTTGCTAGCTTTTTGCTTCAGAACGGATTCAACCGTGTCAGTAAGCCTCATGGGAGCACTTGCCAGGCTGCAATACTAACGCTCAGCCCGGACATCCTCGCTTTGCCTTGGGGCCTGGACCCCTATGTCAAAAGTGAGCGTCTTCGTCGCAACGGATGCCAGAGCAGCTACATCAACTCCTCAATGAACGAGCCGGCCACGTCGGGAGGAATCCGTGCGTCACTATACACCAGCGGGCCTCCGTTAAGTACGGGCTCGGCAGCGTGCAAAGTCGGAACGTCGGTGCGCTCGAAGAATCTGCCTATGGGGATTTCGTCACCCCAGAGCAGCGACTTTTCCATCGCGGCCATCCAGTCGGTCGGGTCATATGCAACGTCGTCTTCGAGCTTCTTGATGCGCGGACGGAACCACTGGTAAGTATTATCGAGATTGTATGTGACGCAAGGGCTGAAGACATCCAGGAATGAGAAACCCTTGTGCTCGATGCCATGCTTGATCAGTTCTGTGAGGTGCTTCTGCTCGCCACTGAAGCCCCGAGCGATGAAGGTGGCCCCGGCGGCCAGAGCTAGCGAAATGGGGTTGACTGGCGCTTCAACGTTGCCGAAGGGCATGCTCTTCGTCTTCATGCCGATGCGGCTGGTGGGCGAGGTCTGGCCAGTAGTGAGGCCGTAGATCTGATTGTCCATAACTATGTAAAGCAGGTCGACGTTGCGGCGCATGCTGTGGACGAAGTGGTTGCCGCCAATCCCGAAGCCATCGCCGTCGCCGCCAGTCACCAGTACGGTC
>Ga0306926_10003776_pt1 | contig 15762 bp, 18 predicted proteins | sample flu12Cox44000178_FD_203759 | JGI IMG/M metagenome (GOLD analysis project Ga0306926, IMG submission 203759) | Lab enrichment of tropical soil microbial communities from Luquillo Experimental Forest, Puerto Rico - flux8day.12C.oxic.44.000.178 (v2)... | ecosystem: Environmental > Terrestrial >...
ACGCGCACGATCGGCGCTATTCACCTCGACTGTGATCCCCTGGCGCATGCCCGGCCCCCATCACCCACCCAGCCGAGTATACACCAGTGCGGACTCTTTCGTTAGAGTTTATCCACTAGCCTGGCGCCAACATCGCCGAGCGCTGCGGCCGGAACGCCTTCCGAAGGTGCAGCCGATCTATACTCAAGTATAGTCGCGGCTATCCCAGCCGCTAACCGATCCTTCCCTGCGAACAAGCGAACCCGACACAGGTACGATTGCGGGCCGTCGCCGCGCGGAATTAGTCCTTCACTCATGGGGAGGGCGAGGACTTGGCGAACAAAACTGTGATTTCGATCGTCGATGATGATGGCTCGGTTCGGGAGGCGATGACGGGTCTGATGAGATCGTTTGGCTTTTCCGCAACGGCTTTCCCTTCGGGCGAAAGCTTTCTCAGGTCCAGACGTCGGCACGGCACCGCCTGCCTGATCGCAGATGTGCAGATGCCGGGGATGAGCGGGCTCGAACTCCATAATCGGCTGATCGCGTCCGGCAAGCCCATTCCCACCATTCTGATCACAGCCTATCCCGATGAGCGGGTGCGGGCCCAGGCACTGAACGCCGGCGTGCTTTGCTACCTGGCCAAGCCATTCAATGAGAGCGAATTGCTCTCCTGCATCCATTCGGCTCTCGGGGATCAAACAACAGGCAGGAGGGAGTCATGACTACTGTTGTCTCGGCACATCAGCGACCCTCTCCCTTCGCAGGGGGGCTCCCGCCGCATCGAACGTGTCGGTCCGCTCGTCTCGAACCCGAGTACTTCTCGAAGAAGCGACGGCCTGACCTGGTTTGGTCGACTACAGCAGATCGCATCGATCACTCGCACACGGCCTCACGCGCAATCTTATTTGGCCCCTTCCGCCTACTGCCGGCACAACGGTTGCTGCTGCGCAATAGCGAGCCCGTTCGCTTGGGCAGCCGTGCTTTCGATATCCTCACTGCATTGCTCGATCGGCCTGGCGAGCTTGTCACCAAAAATGAGCTGATCTCCCGCGTCTGGCCGCATATCTACGTCGAGGAAGGTAGTCTTAAGGTCCAGGTGTCGTTGCTGCGCCGGGTGCTCGGCGACGGCAAGGGTGACGTTCGGTATGTCGCGACCGATCCCGGACGGGGCTACCGATTTGTTTCGCCGGTGACGTTCGCGGACGACCCGCATCCGTCAACGGCGGCGGTCGCGGCGACAAAACCCAGATCCAATCTGCCAACCCGTCTGACGCGGCCCGTGGGGCAGGCCGCTATCACCGACAGACTCGCGGAGTGGCTGCCTGAGCGGCGTCTACTCACGCTAGCCGGACCGGGCGGGATCGGAAAGACGACCCTCGCCCTCGAATTGGCTGAGCGCCTGATCGACACCTATGAGCACGGCGTCTGGCTGATCGATCTGGCCCCGCTCAGTAATTCGCATTTGGTGCCAAGCGCTGTGGCCGCCGCGCTCGGAATAATGCTTCGTTCCGAGGAGCCGCTTCCCGAGTTGGTCGCCTTCATTAGGGACAAGCGGATGCTGCTCGTGCTCGATAACTGCGAACACGTCATCGCGTCCGCCGAGGCATTGGCCTCCGCACTGTTGAAAGGCGCACCCCATCTGCAGATCCTCGCGACCAGCCGTGAGCCGCTACGTGCCGAGGGTGAGCATTTGTACCGTGTGCCGCCGTTGGCGATCCCGCCGGCGTCGCCGCGCGTCAACGCCCGGGGGGCGCTGAGCTTTCCGGCGGTTCAGCTGTTCGTCGAGCGCGCCGCGAGCGCCCTAGGCGAGTTTGAGCTGAGCGATGCGGGCGCGCCGCGTGTCGCCGATATTTGTCGGAAGCTGGACGGAATTCCCCTGGCAATCGAATTGGCCGCCGCGCGCGTCGCTGCCTTCGGGGTACGAGGCGTTGCCGTCCGAATGGAAGATTGCCTCGGATTGCTCACTTTTGGCTATCGTGCGGCACCGCCTCGCCACCAGAGCATGCAGGCAACGCTCGAGTGGGGTTATCGGCTCCTCAGCGACCGCGAGCAATCGATCTTGTGCCGCCTGTCGATCTTTGCCGCCAGTTTCACGCTTGGCGCGGCCGCATCGGTGGCGGCCGATCCGGGCCATTCGGAGAGCGAGATCATCGACCATGTGCTCGAGCTCGTCGCGAAATCGCTGATTATCGCAGATGTTCAAGGCGCCGAGCCGCGCCTGCGGTTGCCCGAGACGATGCGCGCCTATGCTTGGGCAAAACTCGCCGAAAGCGGCGAAGGCGACATGTTCTATCGCCGCCAAGCGGCATAACCTCCCCAACGAGTCGCAACCGGCTGAAAGCTGAAGGTTGGCTGTTCGCACCAACCGGGCTGCGAGAGCAAATTACTGGCCGCTGGATCAGAGTACCCCGCGGGCGCGCAATTTCCGCATCCCGGCGTGAGTGACGCCGAGCAGGCCGAAGATCTCGGTGTTGTGCTGGCCGAGCTTCGGGGCAACGGTGCGCACCCGCACGCTCTCCGCGATCTTGACCGGGGTGCGGATGTGCGGCACCTCGCCCAATTCCGCATCGCTCGCGCATTGGACGAGGCCGTGGTGGCGCACCTGCGGGTCGGCGAACATCTGCGTGTAATTGTAGACCGGGCCGCAAGGCACACCGGCTGCCTCAAGCACCTCGACCCAATGATCGGTGGTGTTCGTTGTCAGCACCGCGTTCATCACGTCCTCCAGCGCCGCGCGGTTCTCCATCCGTCGCTGGTTGGTCGCAAAATGCGGGTCATCGCACCATTCCGAGTGCCCCAAAGCCTCTGCACAGCGTGCTCAGATCGATTGGCCCGCGGCGCCCAGGATCAGATAGCCGTCCTTTGTCCGCATGCGCTGGGAGGGGGCGTTCTGGCGATGGCGCGAGCCTTGGCGGGTCGGCGCCTTGTGGTCGGCGAGCCATTGGGCCGAGGTCCACGAGCTGAAGCCGATCGCGGTCTCGAGCAGCGGGCATTCGACGAGCCGGCCGACACCGGTGCGCTCTCGCTCCCAGAGAACCGCGAGGATGCCCTGAACCGCCCACATGCCGGTGCCGAGGTCGCAAATCGGCAGACCGCACGAGGTTGGCGGGGCGTCGGGCTCGCCGGTCACGTGCATGATGCCGCCCATGCCTTGCGCGATCAGGTCGAAGCCGCCGCGGCCGGCCGATGAAACAGATCGAACGGCCGCCCTCGTCCGTGAGCCTTCGGCACGCTGAGGGTGAGATTGTATGGCTTACGTTGTACGCCTTGAATTCGTAAAATCGAGCCACCAATGTCGGCATCCGACCTTTAACGTCCGGCCTTTAATGAGAGCTCACGTCGCTCGACAGCGGCGGCGGATTATGCCCCAAACCGGAGCCTTGCATTCCTCTGGCTTCTGCGTTTTTGCCGTCAGGCAGTCTGCGACGCCGGTCTTCATATCCCCACGAAGTGGTGCCCGGCGCGGTTACACTGACGGGTTTGCACGACCTGCAACCCGATCGACGCCCGCGCGGAAGCAAAGGGCGGGCAGTCGCGAGGGGCAGCTGCTTGGTCTCGCCGTTGAAAATGGCCATGACCGTGTGACGAAGGCATTGTAGACAAACGAGGAAAACAATAAGTCTTCGAGGGCGAAGTCCTTGCTCGGGGTCCTTTACGCTGCTCTTGGCGCGTTCACCTTTGCGCTGAACAACGTGGCGATGCGCCGGGGGGTGGTGACTGGCAGTGTGCTGCAAGGCATGGCGCTGACCGTGCCGATCGGCGGACTTTCTTTCCTGGTCATGACCATCGCGTTCGGCGAGCTGCACCAGCTCGTGGTGTTCCCGATGGCGGCGCTCATCTGGTTGGCATGCCAGGGCGTCGTGCATTTCGTCGTTGGCCGCTACTGCAACTATAAGTCCAACCAGCTGATGGGCGTGAACCTGACCGCCCCGGTCGTCCAGCTGCAGGTGCCATTCGCGATGATGTTGGCGGTGGTGATGCTGCACGAGAAATTCACTGTGCTGCAGGCAATCGGCTCGGCTTTGATGCTCGGCGGCTCCTTCATCACCCAGAGCAATGCCGGCAAGGGAAAGAGGAAGGCATCGGTGCCGCTAACGGCGGCGACGCCCATCCCGACCGTACCCTCCCAAGAGGAGCTGGCGCAGGAGGAGCTGGCGGCCCCGGCGCCGAAGCCGATCTTCCAGCCGCGCGTGTTCTCCGGCTACATCTTCGGTCTGGGCGCGGCGATGTGCTATGGCAGCTCGCCCCTGATGGCCCGTCAGGCCTTCCTGCACACACCTGACATCAGCACGGCGGCCGGCGGCTGCCTCGCCTATACGGCGGCGACACTGTTCTTCTTGCTGATCCTGCTCAAGCCCGGCTCCTGGGCCGACATCACGTCCATGAAGCGCGAAAACCTGCCGTGGTTCCTCTCCTCGGCCGTGATGGTCGCCGTCTCCCAGGCCTTCGTGTATGCCTCGCTTGCCGTAGCGCCGCTGATGGTGGTGACGCCGATCCTCCAGCTCTCCCTGGTCTTCCGGTTGTTCCTGTCGCAATTGATCAACCGCGATCACGAGGTGATGAACACCGCCGTCTTGATCGGTGCCTTCACCGCGGTGCTGGGTTCCCTTCTGGTCTCGCTCGACACCGACGAGCTCACGACGTTGCTGGACTTGCCTCTGTCGCTCGCCGACTTCCTGCACTATCGCCTCGCGGGTCACTGAGCAGCGGAGGGCAGAAGTGCGCATCCAAAGCTGAGTGGATCTTATCTTGCTGAGGCATAATCCTTCCAGCTTAACTAACAACCGAATGACCGCTGGGTGATCTCGGTCGTCAGAGCGCGCATCCGTTGTCGGCTAGCTTTGAATTGTGCGGGCAGACTTCAATCTATCCGCGCCAATACCTGCTCCAGGGCCGCAAAGAACTGCGGCCATCCGCCCTTGGCACCCTGGTAGGCCTGCTGTTGATCCGGCCGGAAGCCCGACTGCTCCATGCGCAGATGGGTCCCCGTGCTCGTAGGCGTGAGAGTCCAAGTGACGACACTATCGAGACCATAGGCCGCCCACGTGTAAGACAGCGTTTTGTTCGGCTCGACTGCCATTACCTGACAGTCGACAGCGCCCCAGTCTGCGCGAAGATTGAAACGGTGGTCCACGACAGGCTTGAAGTCGTTCTTCATGAGCCACTCCTCGATCAGGTGTGGTTGCGTGAGCGCGCGCCAGATCTTTTCCGGCGGATAAGATAGCTCCCGTTCGACAACGACGGAGAGCGTTTCGGTCGACGTTTCGTTCATTGGTCCATCCTTTTGAGTAGATCTTCGCGGTGGTCGAACCGGTTTTGCCAGAAGCCGGCCATTTGGCTTGTCCAGTCGATCAGCGGGGCCAAGGCGCCGAGCTGCGCGCTATAGTGCGTCTGGCGACCTTCGTGGCGGTCGCGCACCAGCCCGGCCTGCTTCAGGACCCCGAGATGCTTTGAGACGGCCGGTTGCGAGACCCCGGCCCGAGCCGTCAGGGCCCCGACCGTCTTCTCTCCTTCGCGGCACAGTCGTTCGAAGAGAGCACGCCGAGTCGGATCGGCGAGCGTTCTGAAGAGCATATCGTGAGCGTTCGGCATTTGGGATCGATAATCTACTGGCTATTGGTTGACGTATAACTACTGAGATATGTGTGAGTCAAGCGCGTTGCCGACTACGAGGATGCCACTGCTCTGAAGAGGGCGCTCGCGGGCATCGATGATATAGTCCTCATTTTTAGCGATAGCGACGCGAGCGCAGTCATGCGCCACCACGCCAACGCCATAGAGGCAGCTACGAGCGCCGACTAGCGGCCTGCGGTGTGCCTTCGACCATCCTCAGATGTGGCCTATATTCCGACTTTATTCTCAAACATTGGCTTGTGCCAAGGCAAACGTCGGGAGAGTTTGTGCTATCCACAGGACATGGTCGGGTTGCACCGATCTCGCGTGACGACGTGGCGGCCGCCGTCGCAGCAGTAGCGGCCAACCCCAACAAATCTCGCATCATCTAAATGATTACGGGACATCGAGCGTTGGGCTTTGGTGAGATCGCCGCCTCTTATGGTGAAACGATCGTGAGGCAGGTACGCTATCGTCTCTGTTTCATTGACAAATACCTGACTTGGGCGTCGGCGCGTCTCGACGATCCTTGGCCCATGCCTTCTCCACCTTGTGCGCGTCAATCGCCGAAGGTCGCTACAGTCAGGTCTCCAAGGACTTCACTGCCATTACGGGCCGAGAACCAGAGAGCTTTCGAGATTTCCTTCTTCGAGCAACATCCGGGAGTCCGGCAAATCGCATGGCCGGCTCGCCGCTCCGTGAGCGGCACCGCTGCTGAATAGGCATCCTTGAATTTACCATACCCCATTGGTTATGCATCATGCATTATCGTTATCGATCATACGTGGTCGTGGCGACGTGGTGACACGCTTCATATTGCTGCTATCCGCAGATGCCTACGCTATGTAAACAGGGCCTAGGTCTGCCCATCTCGGACATAGGTAATCGCTTCTCACTGGGATGCGCGGCTCGCTGACCGGGAAGAACACCTCCCGTTTGATCAGCCCCAGCCTAACACCGGTACATGAGCGGGAGGACTTGGATCCATCGCGCCCCTGCCCCTTTCGCCTAGTATACTATCGCTGCCGTCGTGAGCTGCCCCTCGTGACCGCCGGCATCAGCAAGGCACGAGGCCTGAGCCCTCTGGACACGACCTGCTGTGACAGCCAAACTTCGCACCGCACAGAGGAGCTTCCCCGATGACTATCATCGATTCCCAGGTCCATGCCTATGAGGCGAACACTCCGAAGCGGCCCTGGCACAGCGTGCCGAACTGGCCGGATCACGTCACGGGCGACGAGATGGTCGCGGCGATGGACAAGGTCGGCGTCGACGGCGCGATCTTCATCTCCGCCTTTTCCATGTACCAGTACGACGCGAGCTATGCGGTGGAAGTGCAGCAGGCCCATCCCGACCGGTTCGCCATCGTCAAGCCGGTCAACCCGGACGATCCGGCGGTTGCCGATGTCATCGCCGACTGGAAGAATACGCCGGGTGCCGTCGGCATCCGCATCATGCTGACGAAGGAGGCGAACCGCGCGCCGGACGACTTGGGCCTCGACCGGATCGCCCGCGCGGCCGCTCGCCATGATTTTCCGGTCAACGTTCTGTTCTGGGGCAATCTGGACGCAGGCGCTGCGCTGATCGATCGCCATCCCGACACACGGTTCATCATCGACCATCTCGGCATCCTGCAGCCGCGTGTGCCGCCGGCGCCGTTGAAGCCCTGGGCCGACCTCCCAAAGGTGCTGGAACTCGCCAAGCGCTGGAACGCGGTGATCAAGGTCAGCGGCGCCTGTACGCTCTCGCGGGAGCCGTATCCGTTCCCGGACATTTGGGACCCGCTTGCCCGCGTGTTCGATGCCTGGGGTTTCGACCGTTGCCTGTGGGGCACGGACTGGACGCGCGCGTTCGCCGTCGTCAACTACGAGCAGGCCGTCGAGCCCTTCCTCAAGACTGACCGCCTGAGCGACGCGGAGCGGGCAATGCTGATGGGCGGCGCCTGCGCCAAGGCTTACGGCTGGTCGCCGAAGAAGGGTTAGTACTCTCTTGTGGGTCTATCGGGGTGAGGGAGGCAGCGTATGGCAGCAGACTACAGCATATGTCTGGGAACGGCTGGCTGGGGTGTGTGGCACAGTCCAGATGCCGGAAAGTCATGGATACGGCATCGCGCCCCGTTCCCGCTCAATAGCCGCATTCAGGCGCTGGTCGCCCATCCGAGACAGGCGCATACCGTTTTCGCCGGCGGCGATACGGGCTTGTTCGGAAGCCATGATGGCGGGGCGCGGTGGGAAAGCATCGGCGCCAATGGGGCTCTGCCGACGATCTGGTCGCTGACCATCGACCCGGTCGAGCCCGATGTTCTCTTTGCCGGGACGCGCCCGGCCGGGGTCTATCGCTCGCGGGACGGCGGACGGCAGTGGGAGAAATTGGCCGTCGACATCGCCCGCGAGTGCTCGATAGGCACGCCTTTCGTCACCAGCGTCGTCGTGGACCCCGACGATCATCGAATTGTGTGGGCAGGGGTAGAAATCGACGGCGTCTTCCGCAGCCTCGACGGCGGGGACACCTGGACGCACCTCGAGGCGGGTTTGTATGATCCGGACATTCACGCCGTGGTGATCGCGGCGACGCAGCCCAAGCGGGTATATGCCAGCACAGCACGCGAAATGTTTGTCAGCGACAATCTGGGCGAGACCTGGCAGCCCTTGGGGATCAGGGAGAAATGGCCGCTGCCCTATGCCCGCGGCCTGATGGTCAAGGCCGATGATCCTGGCGTGCTGTTCGCCGGGTGTGGCGAGACCACGACGGGTGAAAAGGGGCACGTGCTCCGCACCACAAACTTTGGGGAGACGTGGGAGATCCTGCCACTCCCCACCCAGCCCAATGCGACTGTGTGGGGCCTTGCCACGCATCCCGCCGACGCCAACCGCATTGTGGCGTTCAGTCTGTTCGGCGAGGTGTACGTCAGCGGGGATGCCGGCGCGTCCTGGCGCAAGATCGCGCGTGAATTCGGCGAGATCAGGGCCGCAGTCTGGCTGCCGAACTAATTTTTATGGTCCCGGTCGAGGGTGAAGAGGTGACAATCGCCCTGCTTGTGGCGGCGTGAGAAGCAGCGATAATCCAAAGTATCTTTCATTCTCATGCAGCAGCCTCGCCTGGCACTCCGAAGATACTCCAGTTATTCTTGAACATCTCGACCTCTCGCAGGTCCATGGAGTATCCTTTTCGGTATTGCTCAGTCCTGTCCGGGTTCGGGAGCCGGGAGTTTTCCGCAACGAATTTGCTGCTGACTGGATAATAGGTGATCACTTCCTCTTTGTCCTTCCGTTTCCGGATGTGGACAAAAACGTAGGTGTGACTGTCGGCTTTTGTGGTTTTCGCATGGGGGGATAGCTGCCAAAACTTGTTGCTGGTAGTGGTCTTAACTTCTACCGAGAATGCTTTGCTGAGATTGGTCGTGGTAACCAAAATGTCAGCGCCTCGTGCGCTGCGGGATGTTGGCGAGGTTATCAGCCCCCGCCGCGGAAGTTCTGCGGCCACCAAATACACGCCCCTCATGCCGTTCATTTGGGCGCTTGAGAGTTTCTGTTCCTCAGACATCTAAGAAGTCCTTCACGTCCACCTCTTCAGTGCGCAGCAATGGGCGTTCCGGCACGCTGTCCACCTTGAGGGCTGCGCTTCCCCTAGCCGAAGCGTCGAAGCCGATCAATCGACGGCACGGTCGCGGCGATCTGTGTGCAGTCTGCCAGTGCAGAGCCGCAAGCGACGCGCGAGAATCGGCGCGATGCTGCCCTTCCTGATGGTCGCGGGTGACGGGATTTGCCCCGAAGCCGACCTCCGCGTTACCGGAAAAGATCGGCGGCTAGGATGGAAACCAGACTGTGGGTGGAACACTTCGAGCGACCCCGTTGCGCCGATACAGTTCAAAGGTCAGGTTTGAAGTAATCGCATTGGCGGGGGCCAGCAATTTGCGGGCAGGCGCTGGCTCGCTATGAATTACCAACTGCACGTCTCCTGGCGCGAATCTCCGATGAGGATGTGTCAACGCGGAAACGGTGCTCGGGGATTTCGCTGAAGAGATCGGCATAGCGCCGCGGCACGGGGATGTCGTTCAGCGCCCGTACGCGCCCCACCGCGTCGATCCGCACTGCCACCAGAAAGCTGCTCCCCGCATTGGCGATTTCCTCGAGCGCCACATGCATTTGGAGTTCGTCATCGCCATAATATTTCGGCGCAACCAGCCGTTCCGCCGTATCCGCGCCGATCACAAACGTCGTGCTCGGAAACAAGCGCGACTTTTCGAGGAAGGTGGGCGCTCGCGTGAGTTCGACCGGCGACTTCCAGGCGAATTGCGCGAGCCGGTTTCTCACCGTCTCGCCCGCCAGCGGCGGCTTGTCGACGTTCGTGACAGCGATTTCGAATGCCAAAGGCTGCTGCCTGAGCTCTTCGGCGACCCGCGCCAGCAATACATGTCCCTCGTGCATCGGGTTGAAAGAACCTGGGAACAGCACAAAGGGCTGCGGCGCCGACAGCATTATTTGGCCATCGGGCTGGACAGTGATGCGATCGAGTTCGCCCACCAAGAGCTGATCGATCGTATCCACGGCCGCGACGACCGTCTCGGCATAATGGTCATCCGCGTCGAGCAGGCTGCGCGGCGACGGTGCGGCGATCCCGCACGCGCGGGCCAGCGACAGGACGATGGCGCGCGAAACGAGGTCTTCTTCGGCGGCGCGATCACGTCGGCCCTTGGCCAACACGCAAGTGCAGTGCGCGATGCCGGCAGAGTTGGCGAATGCGATGTGAAATCGATGCTCGCCTTTACGCGGGCGATCGCTCACCAGTGCAGCCGTGGCACCAAGGCCAACCAGATCGGTGCACGCCGGCACCAGTCTGGTTGCGCGTGCCCGTACGGTTTGTGCCATCGCGATTGCGGTGTCGGAGCTGCACGCCTGAGCCGGCGCAAAGCCGAGAAACGTCGCAAGCGCCAGCGCGTCGTAGGGGACCTGCGCCTCGATCAGCAGCCGAGAGCCGCCGGGAACTCGAAGCAACTCGCCGACCGCCCCACTGCCGCCCCCGGTGATCGCGAGTGCAGCCTTGCGGCCGGACGCGTGCAATGTGGAGATCAATTGTTGCCACGCGGCGTCCGACGGGCTCATGGTGCGTGTGTGGTCCCAAGCTGAAAATACCTTGCGAAGGTTGAAAGACAGTTCGGACAGAGTCAACAGAGTGCATGGGCGTGCCAGCAACGCTGCCGAGGCCAGTGAAGTCCGGCATGATCGGTAGGCGCGCTTTGGTGCACGAATGAGCCCCCAAGCAAAGTCTTGCCGTCCGCCCGATTGACAGCGCACCGCTCCTCAGCGACCTGCGTAACTGGTTTGTGGGTCATGTCATCGCGGCGGAGGGCGTTCGGGAGGGCGTGCTTGCCGACTTTGGCTTTGCCATCGCCCAGAATGAACGTTCGCGCCCGAGCTGAAATCCGGAGCGGTCATATCTGTGTTGGAAGATTGGCCCTGCCCGCTTCCGATGGCGGAAGAGGCGCTGGACCGAGCGTGACCGGGCGATGCCGGCATGGCAAAGTGGACGCCTGCATCCCGCGGAGGAAACGATGAACGACCTGCCGTTGCGCCCCGTCGCCGATATCGGCGCGGTCGAGGACCGGTTCTTCACCTTGCGCAATTTTCCGCTCATCGACGGTACGGTCATGCCCGAGGCGACGATCGCCTACGAGACCTATGGCCGGCCGGCGCCCGACGGCCGCAACGCCATCCTGTGCACGCATGGCTACACCGGCAGCCACCACTTCGCGGCCGCAACCCGGCGAACGGCAACCAGCCGGGCTCGTGGGACGGCTTGATCGGGCCCGGCAAGGCGATCGACACCGACAAATTGTTCGTCGTCGCCTCGAACATGCTCGGCTCGTCCTTCGGCTCGACCAACGCCGGCAGCATCAACCCGCAGACCGGCGAGGCCTATGGCCCCGATTTTGCGAACGTCACGATCCGCGACATCGTCGCCGCGCAGAAAGCCTTGCTCGACCATCTCGGCGTCCGCCATCTGGTCGCGGTCGCAGGTCCCTCCTATGGCGGCTACCAGGCGTTCCAATGGGCGGTCGCCTACCCCGATTTCATCGATGCGATCGCGCCGGTCAACACCGCGCCCTGAGCCTCGGTCAATACCGACAAGCAATTGGCCGAACTACAGGCGCGGCTCGCCAGCGATCCCGAATGGCATGGCGGCCGCTATTACGGCAAGGCGGCGTGCAAGACGGTGTTGACCGACATCCGGGTCGAGACGCTGAAGCGCTACGGCATCGAGACCGCCCTGGCGCCGCGTCTCCCCGACCCGGCGGCGCGCGAGATGGCGATCCGCGAGCAGGCCGCAAACTGGGCCGCCAAATGGGACGCCAACTCGCTGATCATCTTGCGCCGCGCCCTGCTCGGCTTCGACACCAGGCCGGATTTCACCAGAATCAAGGCCAAGGTGCTCTACATCTTGTGCCGCGCCGACGCGCTGTTTCCACCAAAGATCGCGCTGGACGTCGTTAGGGCCTTGACCGCGGCCGGGGTCGAGGCGCGCTATTTCGAGCTCGACAGCGATCTCGGCCATTCCTCCAGCGGTCCCGAGCACGCCAAATGGTCACCGGTGTTGCGCGAGTTCCTGGCGCCGCTGGTGGCCCGGCTGAACTGAGGTGCTTCGCCGGCGCCGTCTCGCCGCAACCTGTTGAGCGAGGCAAGCGCGGCAGGGCCAAAACTCCTTTGGTTGCGGCCTTAGCCGCACGGCGACCTTCGATGAAGTCTACGACGACGACGCGCTGCTGCGAGCCGCCGACCGCGACCGAGCTTGCCGCGCAGCTCGGAATTATGTCTTCAAGCAGGGACGGTCAGCCTTGCCACGTCAAACACGCGGGCAGTATTGCCGCCGGCGATCTTGGCCTGTTCGTCGTCCGGCACGCCGGCCAGGATATCCGCCAGGATCTTGCGCGATTGCGGAAACGTCGACTCGCTGTGCGGATAGTCCGAGCCCCACATCATGTTGTCGACGCCGATGACGTCGCGCAGGCGAATGCCGATGGCGTCCTCCTGAAAGCTTAACACGACGTTGCGGCGGAAGAAGTCGCTCGGCAGCATGCCGTCCCCCGCCTTCGCGAGGGCAGGCTCTTGAACCGGTAATTCGCCTCGCCGTGGCGCTCGCGGTAGGTGTTGTCCATCGTCGAGAGCAGGTGGGGCGACGCCAGCTCGAACTCCACGATGGCCAGTGTCAGGCGGCGATGACGCGTACGACTCCTCTATAATTCGATTCCGCTCCTCGTTACTGTCAGGGATTATGATGAGACGAATAGCAGATTCGGAGGTATATACGCCGTGATTATTGCCTCCTACCTGCGCATTCCGAAACAAGAGCTCTTTGGCGATCGGGAGGTTCGAACACGTGTGAGTCGGACGAGAGAACCAGGGGCGGCATCGGCATCTCCTTTCGCACCTGATCGCGCGCAACACCTTTGGCAACCGGCCCGTCGCCGTCAAGCCTGCCCCGGCGCAGGCCGGGGGTGAGCCGTTAGTGATCCGTGCCCGGCCGCCGTCAAGGTCGGCTCAGGGTCCACCTGGGCCGAGCCTCGTCGTCACGCGATCGGCCGCAATCGGCGCAACCTCGCCGCTGGCACCTCGTTTTCGGCTTCTTACGGGAGCTGATTCGTTATGCCCTGCCATTTTAAAGCGGGCTCCTAGTGTAAAATCTGACAGATTAGTACCTGCGCTTAGGTCGGCTCAGGGTAACCATAAAGACCACACCGAAGCGGATCACATGGACAAGCCCGGCCGAGGGGAATTGTCGGTAAAATGACGGCCGCGATCATTGAGGCCCGCGATCTGGTCAAGCGCTTCGACGGCTTCACCGCGGTCGACCACATCTCGTTCGCGGTGGAGGCGGGCGTCATCTTCGGCTTTCTCGGCCCCAACGGCGCCGGCAAGACGACGACGATCAAGATGCTGACGACGGTGCTGACGCCGAGCGAGGGGCGGCTCAGGGTCGCCGGCCACGACCCGGTCAAGGAGCCGCAGGTGGTGCGCCACGCCTTCGGCATCGTGTTCCAGGACCCTAGCCTCGACGGCGAGCTGACGGCGGCCGAAAACATGGAATTGCACGGCGTCCTCTACCGCGTGCCACGAGCAGAGCGCCGCGCGCGCATCGAGGCGCTGCTGCGCTTCGTCGGCCTGTGGGAGCGGCGCGACGACTACGTCAAGCGCTTCTCGGGCGGCATGAGGCGCCGGCTCGAAATCGCCCGCGCGCTGCAGCACCGGCCGCGCATCCTGTTTCTCGACGAGCCGACGGCCGGGCTCGACCCCCAGACCCGCAACCAGATTTGGGAATTTATCCGCGGGCTGTGCCGCGACGAGCAGGTGACGGTGTTTTTCACGACGCACTACATGGAGGAGGCGGAGCGCGTCGCCGACCAGATCGCGGTCATCGACCACGGCCGGATCGTGGCACATGGCACCGCCGCGGCGCTGCGGCAAGAGACCGGCGGCCGCACCCTGGAGGACGCATTCATCGCGCTGACGGGCCATAGCATCCGCGAGGCCGATGCGGCCCCGATCGACCGCATGCGTAGGATGCGTCAGGTGTGGCTCGGCCGCCGGTGAACGCCGTCTTCATCCTGTGGCTGAGGCAATTAAAGCTGTATTTCCGGTCGCGCGCCCGCATGATCGGCGCGCTCGGCCAGCCGACCCTGTTCCTGCTGTCGCTCGGTTTTGGGCTCGGCCCGACCTTCGCCCGCGCCGGCCGCGGCGACTATGTGCAGTTCCTGGCGCCGGGCATCGTCACGATGGGCATCCTGTTCACCGCTGTCTTCAGCGGCATCGGGATCATCTGGGACCGCCATTTCGGTTTTCTGAAGGAAACCTTAGTGGCACCGGTGTCGCGGCTTGAGATCGTGCTCGGTCGGACGCTCGGCAGCGCCACGGTCGCGTTGATCCAGGGAGGCATCGTCTTTCTCGTTTGCGTCGTCGCCGGGTTCCGGCCGGCGCAGCCGATGTTGTTGCCATTGGCGCTGATGTTCATGGCGCTGATCGCGATCATGGGCACGGCGATCGGCACCGCGGTCGGCTCGGTGCTGCAGGATATGCAAGGCTTTCCGCTGGTCATGAACTTCATCGTGCTGCCGCTCTTCTTCTTTTCGAGCGCGCTCTTCCCGGTGCCCGACCTGCCGGCGGCAGTGCGGCTGGCTGTGCGGGTAAACCCGCTCAGCTACGGTGTCGACGGATTACGCGGCGCGCTCAACGGAGGTTTCGCCTTCGGCGTCGCGACCGACTTCGCGGTCCTCGCCGGCCTCGCCGCGATCCTACTTGTGATCGGTGCTTACCTGTTCTCCAAGATCGAGGTGTAGCCGTAGACGAGATGACCAATTTGGTCACCTCACGGTTGGGGTAATTACCAAGAGAATGCATCAACAGAAATGACTATGTTGATTGAATTGGAGAGTGACAACCGAGCGCCCTTACGGAGGCTGTTCGATCGTTATCCGTATGTGCACGGTAGTGTCGCAGCGGTCATTGAAGGCGGCATGGGGAGGGTCTTTGCGGATGCACGAGAGGAGCCCTGTGTGGCTCTCGCTGTACTCGATTTTAATTTCCTGGCGGGTGACCCACTCCATCCAAATGCCCTGCTGCTCTTCAAGTTGCTCCAACCCGGGAATGTGGTCATTGCCCCCACCCCAGCGTGGCAGCACCTGGTAGCTGCAACCTATCCGGGCGCGTTGGCCGTCTATCGTCGCGAAGCCTTTCAGGCAGAACAGTTCGATATCGATCAGTTGAGAGGGTTCTGTGAGGCACTGCCCATCGGGTTTGAACTACGGCAAGTGCGCCTGGAAGAGGTGACGCAATTCGCCACAGATCTGGCTCCTGCCCTGATCTATAACTTTCGTTCCCACGAAGAGTTCATAACCCGAGGGGTCGGCCTGGGCATCCTGCATCAGGGCAGGTTTGTCTCCGGCGCTTCCTCCGGAGCGGTCGGCGGGGGGAAATTGGAAATCGAGATTCAGACCCACCGTCAGTTTCGTCGTCGTGGGTTGGCCCGTGCTGTCGCGGCAGCCCTGATACTGTATTGCTTAGAGCACGGAATAGAACCGTGTTGGGATGCGGCGAATGAGCCCTCTGCAGCCCTCGCACGACAACTGGGGTTTCACTCGACCGGGAAATACGAGGCGTACAGACTGAAACAGCCGGA
>Ga0306926_10003778_pt1 | contig 15761 bp, 16 predicted proteins | sample flu12Cox44000178_FD_203759 | JGI IMG/M metagenome (GOLD analysis project Ga0306926, IMG submission 203759) | Lab enrichment of tropical soil microbial communities from Luquillo Experimental Forest, Puerto Rico - flux8day.12C.oxic.44.000.178 (v2)... | ecosystem: Environmental > Terrestrial >...
TAAAACACTGTCAAATTGTGCAAGGACATCATCCAGCGCCGGTGTACCCGGAAGCCGAGATGGGACAAGCGAGAATCAATATGGATCTGGGTTTGCTCTATAAACTCAAGAGGCAGCCCGGCCGGGCGCGGACCTTCCTTGAAATAGCGCGTGCGCCGGCTGAACTTCAGGGTGCCACTTCCCTGGTAGGCAAGATAGATGCGGCTCTGGCCGAACTACCTCAGAAACCCCGAAAGCGCCTTGGTAACGGGGCCCATCAGGCCTGGTTTCAAGCCTGGTAGCGGGAAGTTGTTCCCTCTCAGAGCATGCACACCCACTGCGTTCCGTGCATCCCAATCGCGCGAGCGGCACCGTGGGTCAGATCAAGTGTAACCCCGCGCGTAAATGGGCCGCGGTCATTAATCACCACGGTAACAGACTTCCCGTTCTCGGGATTCATCACCGTTATCTGCGATCCGAACGGCAGCGTGCGATGCGCCGCCGTATATGCACTGGAATTGAATGTCTGACCACTCGCCGTTCGCCGCCCCGAGGCATAGAAGGTCGCGACTACATGCTGCCCCGTACAAGTTCCGTGAGGTTTGGAGTGCGCGAAGAACCAAGCGAAGCCCCGACTTTGAGCCTGCGCGGACGACGTGATCAGCCACGCCAGAGCCAATCCAAACACGCAAAAAAGTTGACGCACCGATTCAACCCCCCCTGCACCCAAACACTTTCCCTGAGGGCACGGACTTAATTGTGGCAATGGCGATCGCGAGACCTACGCCGATCGCAAACCACACATGGCCAAGTCATCCCCCGGTCGCTGGGGCCTCTGTCGATTGCGCATAGCCTTTGAGCACCTCGTCTTTCAGGACACTCCAGATTTCGCGGTGAAGCGCGTGAAATTCTTTGGCCAGACGCACCTCCATGATGTCGCGCGGGCGCGGCAGCTCGACGCGCCAGTCGCCGATGATGCGCGAGGCAGGCCCCGCCGACATGATCACGACGCGGTCCGCGAGCGCGATCGCCTCTTCCAGATCATGGGTGACGAACAGCACGGCCTTGCGGTCGGCGTTCCACAATTCAAGCAGAAGATTGCCCATGATCTGGCGCGTTTGCGCATCGAGCGGCCCGAACGGCTCGTCCATCAGGAGGATTTTGGGATCGCGGATCAGGACCTGCGCCAGGCCGACGCGCTTGCGCTGGCCGCCGGAGAGCATGTGCGGATAGCGATTGCCGAACGCTCCAAGCCCGACGGAGGCGAGCCAGGCTTGCGAGCGTTCCAGCGCCTGCGATCGTGGCGTGCCTTCGATCTCGAGCCCGATGGCGACATTGTCGATCGCGGTTTTCCAGGGAAACAGCGCATCGGCCTGGAAGAGATAGCCGGCCTGGCGGTTCAGTCCGGCAAGCGGAAGTCCGAAAATCCGCACGCTCCCCGAAAGCGGCTTGAGCAGACCGGCCGCCACGTTGAGCAGGGTCGATTTCCCGCATCCCGTCGGCCCGACAATGGCGACGAACTCGCCCTGCTCGACTGCAAGGCGCGCCTCCTTGACCGCCGTGTAGACGCGGTCATCGACGAGGCGAAACGCCACCGTGGCGTCTTCCAACGCAACCGCTGTAGGCCCTGATTTTTCCACCCGCATTTCCCCAAGGGTTCGGCAGGATGGCTTAGCGAATGCGAAGGACAAGTTCAACGCGAAGCGCCGACGTGCTAGTGGAGGCTTGACCTCTTCCACCCTCCCCTGGAGGGGGAGGTGAACAAAGCAAAGCGGTCGAACAGAATGCAGAACGCCCCCCCGATCGCCTTCGCCCATGTTGGCAAGAGTTTTGACGGCGGCCGCGGCGCTGAACGCGTTTTGGCTGTGGACGACGTTTCGCTCGAGGTCGGCAAGGGCGAATTCCTGTGCATCGTCGGCGGCTCCGGTTCGGGCAAGACCACCCTGCTCCGGCTGGCCAACCGGCTGATCGATGCCGATACCGGCGAGGTCAGGATCGAAGGCGAGGACGTGCGCGCTGCCGATCCGGTCGCGTTGCGCCGCCGCATCGGTTACGTGTTCCAGAGCGGCGGGCTGTTTCCGCATATGAGCGTAGGCGCGAATATCGGGATCACGCCAAAGCTGCTCAATTTGCCGGCCCCCGAGATCGCTTCGCGCGTCGACGAACTGCTTGATCTGGTGCGGCTCGACCGCGCGCTGCACGGCAATCGCTTTCCGCATGAATTGTCGGGCGGCCAGCGCCAGCGCGTCGGCGTGGCGCGCGCGCTCGCAGCGCGCCCGAAGATCGTGCTGATGGACGAGCCGTTCGGCGCGCTCGATCCCCTCACCCGCGACGCGCTTGGCGACGACTACCGCGCGCTGCACAGGAAACTTGAACTGACCACGGTGATGATCACCCACGACATGACCGAAGCCATTCTGCTCGCCGACCGCATCGCGGTGATGCGCGCCGGGCGGCTTTTGGCGCAAGGCACGGCGGCGGAGCTTTCGCAAAGCCAGGACAGTTACGTCATCGAGCTCCTGCGCACGCCGCGGCGGCAGACCGAGCGGCTCAACATCCTGTTGCCGCAGGATGGCGCGGCATGAACCTTTTTTCCGATCCGCGCTGGGGCGAGGCCTTGGCACATTTGCCGGACTATCTCGGCAGTCATGTGCGGGTCAGCGTCGCGGCGCTGGCGCTTGGACTTGCCGTGAGCCTGCCGCTCGCGATCGTCGCGCGCAACCGCCCCGTGATGCGCGGCGCGCTTCTCGGGCTTGCCAGCATCGTGCAGACGGTGCCGGGGCTCGCGCTGCTGGCGCTGTTCTATCCGCTGCTGCTGGCGCTGGCGTCAGTATCACTCAAATGGTTCGGCTTCGGTTTTTCCGCGTTCGGATTTTTGCCCGCCGTGTTGGCGCTGGCGCTTTATTCGATGCTGCCGGTACTGCGCAACACGATCACGGGCCTCAACGGTGTCGAGCCCTCGATCCTAGAGGCTGCCCAAGGCGTCGGCATGACCGAGCTGCAATCGCTGGTATCGGTGGAATTGCCCCTGGCGCTGCCGGTGATGATGGCGGGCATCCGCACCGCGGCGGTCTGGGTGATCGGCACCGCGACGCTGTCGACGCCGATCGGCCAGACCAGTCTCGGCAATTATATCTTTGCCGGCCTGCAGACGCAGAACTGGGTATTCGTGCTGTTTGGCTGCATCGCCGCTGCGCTGCTTGCGCTTGCGGTAGACCAGTTACTGGCCCTGATCGAGATCGGGATACGCGCACGAAGCCGCGCGCGCGCCGGCCTTGGCGGCCTCGGCATCGCGGCACTGGTTGCGGCAACCCTGGTGCCATCGGTGGCGGGCACGTCGGCCTATGTCGTCGGCGCCAAGACCTTTGCCGAACAATACGTGCTCTCGGCGCTGATGGCGCAGCGGCTGCGCGCAGCCGGGCTTTCGGCCACCGCACGCGAGGGGCTCGGCTCCAACGTGATCTATCAGGCGCTGGTGAACGGCGACATCGACGTCTATGTCGACTATTCGGGCACGCTGTGGGTCAACCAGTTTCATGTCAGCGAAATCAAGCCGCGGGCCGAATTGCTCGCCGAGCTCAAGACGATGCTTGCCAAGCAAGGCGTGACGCTTTTGGGCGAACTCGGCTTCGAAAACGCCTATGCGCTGGTCATGCCGAGGAAGCGGGCTGAAGCGCTTCATATCCGCACCATCGCCGACCTCGCTGCGCAGGCGCCCACGATGTCGATCGCCGCCGATTACGAATTCTTCTCGCGGCCGGAGTGGGAAAGCCTGCGGCAGGCTTATGGGCTGAAGTTTCGCGCCCAGCGGCAGATGCAGCCGGACTTCATGTATGCCGCGGTCGCCTCCGGCGAAGTCGACGTGATTGCGGGCTATACCAGCGACGGGCTGATCGCGAAATATGATCTCGTGGCACTCGGCGACCCCAGGCAGGCGATCCCGCCCTACGACGCGATCGTGCTGCTTGCGCCCAAACGCGCGCAAGATCCGGCGTTGCGATCGGCACTGCAACCCCTGATCGGCCGCATCGACATTGCGGATATGCGCGAGGCGAATTTGCGCGCCGCCGGCGGCAACGATGCCTCCTCGCCGGAAGCGGTGGCGCGCTGGCTGTGGGACAAGATCGCAAAGCCTTGAAGCGGCAACCGTTAACTCCGCGAAGGCAATTATCTTTCACCGCCCGTTACGCTTGGCACCGTTCCGCAGACGGTCATATTTCCGTGTCCCCGCCCGACGATCGGGACATTGTCTTCCGGCCGATCGGCGGCCTTGAACCTTTTCGGCACTGCAACGTACATAAGAGAGAGCCGAGATGACTTCGAGGCGGGCATGGCGGAAGAGTCAAAGCTCAGGAAATGGGCAGCTGAGGCCGCCCAGCAAGCCAGGACCGAAAAGGACGCCAACGAAGCGCGCCGCTTGTGGAGCTTCGCGCAATATTGGACCCGCCTCGCCGACGAAGAAGATTTTCGGCGGGACGACCAGGCGGCTTGATCGCCTAATCGCGGGCGTGACGTCGTCGATCATCACGCTATCGGGTACGCCCGATGGGCGAGTTTGGTTTTTTTCAGAACATGTGAAACGGAACGCCTGCACCCGGCGAGTGCCTATCCTCAGCGGAGGCAGGCGATTTCCGTCACACCGAAATCAAGCCAATCCTGCTCAGAACCCGTAGGCGTGATAGCGGATACGCGGGGAGACGCAGTTGAAGTCGTTGCGGTCATCCCATCCGCCGCGGGCCCGCCAGCCGCTCCAGGCCATGTAGTCTTCTTCCTTGCTGTACGGATTTCCCGGCTCCCTGCCGGGGCACCAGTCGCCTGCGGTGTACGGGTTGACGGCCGGGGCGGCCCTGTGTTGCGCAGTGGCCGGGCTTGACGTGTACGTCATCACGATGACGGCGGCGCCAAGAAGTGCGAGTTTCGTCATGCTATTCTCCTTCGGTAAAGGCGAAAGCCAACCGCGGACGCGACTCGTAAATCACTCCATCGCTCAAATCGTCATTGCACCGGCGATGCATTGGCGGAGCCGGTCCGTGTCAAATGATACTCCCGCCATCGGCCAGCCCAATTAAAGAAATGTTTATTGAAGAAGCGGCCCGCTCGTCGCTGCGAGATTCGCATCATGCCCGATCGATCGACAACGACCTCACCAGCTCCAGGCGCGCTCACGAACAGCGGCGTCGCTCGTAACGAACGCGTGACAGCGCCAGTGGAGTGATCCAGCATTTTCGCTTGATGTGGCTTGAACCAAATTCGAACCCGCAGGACGCACGCAAAAAAAGACACTGCTGAGCCAGCCACAAAGCAGAAAGTCGGTCTCGCGCTCGGCGCGCAGGCCGGCGAGTTCGTCTGAAGAAGGTCGTGATGGAAAGCGGCTTCAAGCACTTCCGACGCGCGGCGGAGACGCCGTTCAACATGGTCCTCAAAGCAAGGCTCTGAGCATTTTTGACCGGGCGATGGTCTGGTTTGCCTCCGCTGCCGCGGCCCGCAAAACCCTCAAGCGGCGATAGCTTTGCCGCTTGCGGCGATTAGCGTCCGATTTTCCATAAAAGTTAGACCGCGATTCAATCTTTCCGTTCAGAACCGCGATCGCTTGGTCGGCGGGCCCAGGCGCATTGCTGAGCGAGGTTAGTTCGGACCGATGTGCGCATCACCGCCGCCAGCAATGCTTTCAATTCGTGTTCGTGCAACCGAATGTTGCCGATCACTTTTCGTAATCAATTTTGCCAAGGCTGGGCCCAAAGAAATGCACGACAAATCCAGAATATCTTCGCTTCGGACGCTCTGTGTGGTGATCTGGGCGACCGGACTTTCCGCCTGCGCGCCCGGTTCCGACCCGATCGGCGTGTCCGCGGCTTCGCCAATCGCGCCGGGCGCGCAAACATGTCGACCAGATCACGCCTTGCTCGCGCCACAACCCGCGCCAGATTGTGGCTTCGCGCGGGCAAATCTTAAGACACTCGACCCCGATCAATGGACGCGGTTGAAGCTCGAATACGAGCTAAAATGTTATAAGGATGCGGAAAAGACCGCCCGTAACCGCTTGCGGTTGCTGCAGGCAGCGTGCGAGGCGAAGCCTGCGCAGTAGAAGTGTTTCGGCGGGGAGCGGACCTCGCATCCCTTAATCTCTTAGTCATTTTTTTGCCCCACTGGATCAACATCCTTAAGGCGCGGTGAAACTAGTTGACGCGTGCTCCGCAGCCAAATTCGCGGCGAGAATTTCGGCGGAGACGTGGAAATCCTGCAGCGAGAGCGGCGATGGACACGCTTTACGATTTGCTCGGCGCTCTGCCGCGCGATGACGCCGAAGGTCTTCGGACCGCGTTTCGGCGGGCCGTCAAAAGTGCCCATCCCGATCTCAAGCCGGGCGATCCGGACGCCGCGCTGAGGTTCAGGCAGATCGTCCGCGCGCACGGAATCCTTACCGATGCGGAACAGCGTGCGGCTTACGACCATTTGCTGGCGCTGGCCCAGCGCGAGAAGGAGCAGGCCGCCAAACTGCCGATCGCGGCCACGGTTCACCGGGTAGCCTCGGGCGTGATGACGTTTGCGGTGGCTTCGATCGTGTCGGTTGGAAGCTTCTTGCTGCTCATGCACCTTTCGTCGACGACGCTGGTTGCGACCGCCAACAAGGCTGAAGCGCCGTCACGCGCGGCGACCGAAACCGCCCCCGCAAGCCCATCCGAGCCTGCGCGTCCGGCCGAGGTGAATGCAGCGGAGGCAAAGCCGGAGAATACCGTCCTTGCCGAGGTGACCACGACAGGCGCCGCCACCGTGCCGGGCAATGTGAACGGCGCACCCGTGCTCGGTCTCGCCGCACTACCCGCCTCGGTCCCCGACTACGCAACCTTCTTCCACGCACGGGGGATCTTCGCCTATCGCAACGGCGACCTCAACGGCGCCATCGCCGATCTCGACCAGGCGATCCAGCTCGATCCCAACCTTTCGGTCTCCTATATCGACCGCGGAATCGTGTTTTATCGCCTAAGAAAATTCGATCGCGCCTTCGCCGATATCGCCCACGCCAAGCAGATCGAAAAGCAGGCCCATCCCGCCAAGCCGGCATCCGTGGTTGCGGCGAAGCCGCATTCCGAGAAGAGCGCGAGCGCGCCCGCAGCGGCGCCATCGCCGCCGCGACGGCCGGTGATCGCGGTCAGTCCGCCGCCGCGATACGAATATTACTATTCACGGCGAGAGGAACCGTTGGCGGCCAGTTTCAACTGAGCTGAGCCCTATTCGATCACCTCGTCGGTAGCGTCAATCGTTGAAGGCGCCTCCTCTCACGCCACCTCTAACAGGATTTCAACGAGGCGCTCCGGCATGTCGACCATCATGTCGTGGCCCGAGGGCACTTCGTAGGTCTTCCAGCCCTGCGTCGTCTTCATGCGCGCGAGTGTCTGATCGAACACCGGGCTGTCGAAGCCCGTGGCGCGAATGTAGGTCTTGCAGGCAACCTCCGAGCCGCGCAAAGTCCTGCCCTCAGGAGCGCGAGCGTTCCCGCTGTTAATTTTTTGAACGCGTCATGGGCACAAAGCGCACGAGGGCGACGCTGCGCGTTGACGTTTTGTCAGGAGCGGTCTTTTCGACGACCGTGAGCTGCTGAGTGGTGTAGGCGGGCCCGACCGGCATGACGAGCCGGCCACCCACCTTGAGCTGCTCGATCAAGGGCGGCGGCAACTGCTCGAGCGCGGCGGTGACGACAATCGCGTCAAACGGACCGCATTCCGCCCAGCCATCATAGCCGTCGCCAAGCCTGACGCTCACATTGTCATAGGCGAGGTCCTTGAGCGCTTTCGCGGCGGCCTCGGCCAATTTCGGGACAATCTCGATGCTGCAGACCTTTCGCGCCAGCTGCGCGAGGATCGCAGCCTGATAGCCTGAGCCGGTGCCGACTTCCAGCACAACGTGATTGGGCCCGACTTCGGCCAGCTGGGTCATCAAGGCCACGATGAACGGCTGCGATATGGTCTGGCCGTGGCCGATCGGAAGCGGCCTGTCTGCATATGCGAGGGAGCAAGATCGTTCGGAAACGAACAGATGTCTTTTCACTTCCCCCATGGCCTGAAGCACCCGCTCCGAAAAGCCTTGCTGCCCCAAGACAGCGGCGTAGGGTCGGGCATAGGCGCGGATGGTTTCGACCATGGCCGCGCGCTCGCTGACGCATTGTGCGTCCTGTGCAGTCGCTTCGCAGGCGACGGCAACCATGGAAAGCGCAAGCAGCAGCAAGTTCTTCATGATCGTGCGGCCTCTGATCGGTCCCAGGCTCGCTTCTCCGCTTTCGGCAGGCGCCGGCGGAAAGAACACTCGGCGAGAGAAGCAGCGTCTCAGTCCGTCCGCCGAAAGACGCAGAACTGGAAATGCTGTTGGGAATGCCAGGGCGTGATGTGATCGTGCGCCCGCGCATGGATCAGCGCGAAGGGTGTTCCCAATTCCTCGGAAAGCCTCGCCGCGTCGTAGCGATTCACCGGCAACCCGCTGCACTTTTCCGGGCCGTCGATCGCGAACGTTCCGATGATCACATGGCCGCCGGGCTTTACAGCTTTCTTCAGCCGCGCGATGTAGGCGGCGCGGTCGGCCGCATCGACCAGAAAATGAAAGGCGGCGCGATCGTGCCAGAGGTCGAAGGTCTCGGGTGGCCGCCATCTGGTGACGTCAGCGGCGATCCATTGCACCTTGGTTGCGCGCTTGCCAAGCCGCGCTTTGGCAACGTCGAGCGCGGCCTGCGAGATGTCCAGCACGGTGACGCGCTCGAACCCGCGCGCAAGGAGACAGTCAACCAGGCGCGACGCGCCGCCGCCGATATCGACGATGGCGGCATCGCGTGCCGGCCGCACGAGGTCGATCAATTCGAGCGAGAGCGCCGGATTGTCCTGGAACCAACTGACTTCGTTTTCAGCCTTGGTGGTGTAGACCGTTTCCCAATGGGTCTTGCTGGCTTCCTCGCTCATGAATCGATTCCGTTGACCGACCCGCCGCCCGTGCGGCGCGCGAAGCGCCCCCCATGAGCTTAATATCTTTTGGCTGCCTGAAAAGGGCCGACAGCATCGGCTGCCGGTGGACCTCACTCCCCGAGCTGTTTTGCCGCGTCGAGATCGGCATCGGCCCGCGCGTCGCCCTTGGCCTGATAGGCGAGCCCCCGGTTTTTCAGCGCCCTGCCATTCCTGGGATTCCTGCGGACGGCATTGTCGAAATCCGCCAATGCGTGGACGTAGTCGTCTTTCTTGAAGTAGGCAAAACCACGTTCGGCATAATAGTCCGAGATGGTGCGGTCGTTTCCAAGCTCCTCGCCGCCAGTTGCCGTGGTTGCCTTGGGTGTCGGCCCGAGCTTGATCGCCTGGCTGCAGTCGGCTACCGCGGCATCGTAATCCTTCTTGAGATTGAAGATGACGCAACGATTGTAAAATGCGTCGGCGTACTTCTTGTCGACCTTCGCTGCCTCGCCGTAGTCGGCGAGCGCGAGATCGTATTCCTGCTTCAATCCGCGCTCGACGCCGCGATAAAGATACTGGCGCGCGAGGTCGCGACCCTTGTAGCGGCCCGACTTGATGGCGCGAGAGCATGCGTCGATCGCGGTATCGCCGGATTCCTTGGCGCAGAGCCTGGCGTCATCGCCTGCCGAGCGGACTTCAAAGGTCCCGCCCAGAAGAAATGAACCGACTGCGATCATGCAGGCGCAAGCATGACGAAAACCGACTGACATGGCCCCCTCCCCGTCTTGTCTCCCCACGGCCTGAAGAATAGCACGCCAAATCATGGCCGAAAACGGCGAATGCTGCGCCTTGATGCCCTTGATATGATGCGAACAGGCAGGCGCAAAGCCGCCGACAAGGCGGCACTTTCGGCTCAACAGCCAAGGCAAATCGTCTTGATCCTGGAGTCGAGGCGCGCGTTCTGGTTGGCGAGCATATCGCCGGACTGGCCTTGCGGCGCCGACGCGGCCGCATCGGAAGATTTGGCGGAGGACGACGAGGAAGATTTCGACCTGTTCGTTGGCGGCATCAGCCGGTCGTAGCAGGCGAGACGATCGCTGGCCTTGGGTGCCGACTGGCATTCCGACGTCTGGGCGGCCGCGGTCTGCAAAGCGCGCAGGGCAAGATCAAGATCACAACGGGTTTCATTTCTAATTCCCCCAATGGAAAAGGAACTCGGCAACAATGCAAAGATTCTCGACGAACCGATCGACGAAGCGCAGCCTTAGTTCCATTGATTCAAGTCAAGCCGAGCCGCAACCGTCCTGTCAGGGTGAAGAGTGATCAGCCCGGAAATGGAGATCACTCATGTCGCGTCGAACCCTTATCTCGCTTTGCGCATCCATCATTGTTGGCATCGGCTGCGCCGCCATGATCTCAGACGAGGCCTTGGCTTATCGCGCGGCCTATCGCGGTGGCGCCGTCGCCTACCGCGGTGGCGCTTACCGCGGGGCCGCCTATCGCGGGGCGGCCTATCGTGGGACCGCTTATCGCGGAGCCTACTATCGCGGCGCGGCCGTGCGGCGTGGCGTGGCCGTCGGCGTTGGCGCTGCCGCCGTCGGGGCCGCCGCCTATGGAGCCTACGGAGCCTATCGCTGCGGATATTATCCTTACCAGCCCTGCTACTGATTAGCCGATTTGAGCCTCTCTCGCACGGCTCACGGCCGTGCGAGAGAGCTGTCGTCAACGATCCAGTCTGCGGCCAACGCGTATATCCCGGGCGCGGCTCTTTCGTGATGACGACAACTGACTGTACGCTTTGCCACCGCCGGGTTAAGATTCGCCTCGGCAGCAACGGCTCAAGGTAGCCAAGCACCCGGCGTCGCGCCTGCAGAAGGACCGTTCCGATGCGATCTCATTTGACCACTTCGGCCGCTCTGGTGGCCGCACTGTTTGTCTCGTCGGGAAGCGTTCTGGCACAGACCGGCGAATTTGCTGCGACCATTCCGGGATCGGTCGTTCACGCCGGTTATGGGCTGCAGGACTGGTTGCAGGATCTGCGCAACGGGGTGCGCGAACCACCGCCTGCGCTTGAGACCGTGCAGGCGCCGATCGTGCTGCTTCCGCTTACGCCGCCACCGCCGCCCGTCAAGCCAAAGAAGACGGCGAAGAAGGTCACGGCAACCAGTCAGGTGCAGCCGAAATAGCCGCAGTCGTGCCTATCGCTCGTCAGGCGTTACTCGCCTACGGTCAGTTGCTCAATCGTAGAAACGGAACAGCCGTCTCATATGCGGCGCAAATGTCGTGCGCAAATAGACGGGCATCGCCGTCCCGCACTGGTTTGGCAGCCGGATAAAATCGGTATCGATATAGATGCGACACGGGCCGCGCAGGTAAAAGACCTCTGCTTGGGCCGTTGCCATGGCAGCAGGCATCAGACATGCCGAAATCGCCAGAATCGCGCGCAGACTTGTCTTCTTCATCTTCAAGCGCTCCCTTTGCTTCCCGCCACCACCTGTCGTTTGCATCAAAGTATATACATCCGCCTCGCCGCGTTGAGCGCGGACGTGCAGCCGGCGCGATCGCCCTTGGCGTTCAACCGTTTCGCGCGCGCCATGGTCGCTGCGAATTGCGAGCGCAGGCGATCCTGGGTCTGCTTGACGGATTCCGGCGTCGGTTGCCGATCGATTTGCGCGGCGACCGACTGAGGCGCCATCAATCCAGCATATGGATTACCAGCGGAATCGCGGATGGCTTTCTCGAATTGAGCAATGTCGGCGCTGCAAGGCCCGGCATTCGCGACGGAAACATCGAGGCAGAGCAGCGCGCAAACGATCGGCAATGCCGCCGACTGAAATCTGGACATCGGGACTTTTTCCCTCCCCGGTTTATCTACACGCCCACCGCTCAAACTACGACATGTCTTCGAGACATGAACGCGCCGGTTGACCCAAATCAATCCCACTAAACACAGCGCGGTGCATCCTAGCACGATATTTGCGCGGTATATTTGCGGGAAGGATTTGCCATGAAGAATTTTGCATGGGGCGTTGCGACGGCGACGCTGAGCCTTGCGTTGTGCGGAGCCGCGAACGCGCAGGAGATCAACGGCGTACCTGGCTCGCCCAGCGCCACCATCACCATTCCCGGCGACCAGCTTCCGCCACCGCCACAGAAATTCGACGGCAGAATCGAACGGGACGCGAAACAATCGAAGCCGTATTGGCCGGCGCGGATCGTGCCGCCGAAGGGCGCGCCCAACGTGCTCCTGATCATCACCGACGACGCCGGCTTCGGCGTGGCGAGTACCTTCGGCGGCGTCATTCCGACGCCCGCGCTCGACCGCATCGCGCGAAATGGCCTGCGCTACACCAACTTCCATTCGACCGCGCTGTGTTCGCCGACGCGCGCGGCGCTGATCACCGGCCGAAACCATCACTCGGCCGGTTACGGCGTGGTCGCCGAACAGGCGACTGGCTATCCCGGCTACGACAGCGTCATCACCAGGGACAAGGCCACGATCGGGCGCATCCTGACCGACAACGGTTACCACACCGCCTGGTTCGGCAAGAACCACAACACGCCGGAATATCAGGCTTCGCAGGCGGGCCCGTTCGATCAATGGCCGACCGGCATGGGCTTTGAATATTTCTACGGCTTCATGGGCGGCGACACCAATCAATGGGAGCCCGGCAACCTCGTCCGCAACACCACGCCGATCTATCCCTATCAGGGAAAGCCCGGCTGGAATCTGGTGACGGCGATGGCCGATGACGCCATCGAGTATGTCAACCGAATCAACGCCCTTTCGCCGGACACGCCCTTCCTGATCAAGTTCGCGCCCGGCGCATCGCACGCGCCGCATCATCCGACACCGGAGTGGGTGAAGAAGATCGGCGACATGCACCTGTTCGACGACGGCTGGAACAAGCTGCGCGAGACGATCTTCGCCAATCAGAAGCGGCTTGGTGTGATTCCGCAGGACGCCAGGCTGACGCCGTGGCCGAGGCATCTGATCAAGGAATGGGACCAGCTCAATGCCGATGAAAAGAAGCTGTTCCTGAAACAGGTCGATGTGTTCGCCGCCTATGTCGCCTACGCCGACAACGAGATCGGCCGCGTGATCCAGGCGATCGACGACCTCGGCAAGCTCGACAACACGCTGATCTTCTACATCGAAGGCGACAATGGCACGAGCGCGGAGGGCCAGCCGAACGGCACGCCGAACGAAGTCGCGATGTTCAACGGCGCCAATCCGAGCGTCGAGCAGCAGCTCAAATATTTCTACGACGTCTGGGGCACCGACAAGACCTACAACCACATGTCGATCGGCTGGGCCTGGGCATTCGACACGCCATTCTCCTGGACCAAGCAGATCGCATCGCATTTCGGTGGCACGCGCCAGGGCATGGCGGTCTCATGGCCGAAGGTGATCACCGACAAGGGCGCGATCCGCAATCAATTCCACCACGTCATCGATATCGTTCCGACCATCCTGGAAGCGGCGAAAATCAAGCAGCCGACGGTGGTGGACGGCATCAAGCAGAGCCCGATCGAGGGCGTGAGCATGATGTATACGTTCGACAAGGATGCCGCGAACGTGCCATCGACGCACAAGACGCAGTATTTCGAGATGTTCGCGGACCGCGCGCTCTACAGCGACGGCTGGATCGCCAGCACCAAGGTGATGCGGCCGCCGTGGGTAACGATTGCTAAAATGGCAAGCCCGCAGGACTATCCCTGGGAGCTGTTCGATCTGCGCAGTGACTGGACCCAGTTCGAGGATGTTGCGGCGAAGAATCCTGCCAAGCTGAAGGAATTGCAGGATCTGTTCTGGAAGGAAGCGGAGAAGTATCAGGTGCTGCCGCTGGATTCCTCCGTCGTTTCGCGAATCATCGCCCAGCGGCCGAGCCTGAGCGCCGGGCGCACCTCCTTCACCTGGACGCGGCCGATCACCGGCATTCCCAATGGCGACGCGCCAAGCCTGCTCAACGCCTCCTACAATTTCAAGGTGGACGTCGAGATTCCGCAGGGCGGCGCCGAAGGCATGCTGATCACGCAAGGCGGACGCTTCGCCGGTTACGGCTTTTATGTCGTCAAGAACAAGCCGGTGTTCACCTGGAACCTGGTCGATCTCAAGCGCGTGCGCTGGGAAGGACCGGAATTGACGCCAGGCAAGCACGTGCTCGAGTTCGATTTTAGATATGACGGCATGGGGCCTGCGACCATCGCATTCGGCAGCACAAGCGGCGTCGGCCAGAGCGGCACCGGCGTGCTGAAAGTCGACGGCACGGCGGTGGCGACCGAGAAGATGGAGCACACGATCCCCTTTATCCTGCAATGGGACGAGTCGCTCGATATCGGCTCCGACACCGGCACGCCGGTGGACGACGACGACTATTCGACCCCGTTCGTCTTCACCGGCAAGCTGAACAAGGTCTCGCTCGATATCGACCGGCCGAAGCTCAGCCCCGAGGACGTCAAGCGTCTTGTGGAAACCGCCCGCGCGGCCGGCGACGGACCATCCACCGACGCCGGAAGCGCCGAAGCCGCAGCCGGTGGGACTCCGGTGTCGAGCGATACCGGCCTTAACCTGAAGGAGAAGGCCGAGATCGTTCTGGGGACGGCCGAGGCCTGCCGCAAGGTGGCCAGGGCGCAGGGCCTCGGGCTGACGGAGCGCCTTCAGTTCGTCAGGAAATGTTTGCAGTGAGGCGGCGCGATTACAAAGTGGCCGTAGCGTCCTGAGGAGTCATCGCAAAGGCGAGCCTGTATTGCCCTATCGCAGGATTTTCCTTTGCGCCCATGCGGCGAAGTGAGGTCGCAGACAGCTGAGTTGAAACAACGTCTGCGACGACCGCCGGTTCATAACCTGAGATCAGCACGATCCAATCGGCCACGCCGTCCGATCCGCGTATCTGCTGCTCGGTCGTCAGACCGCTCGTCCGGGGCGTATCGGTTATGAGCAGGTGGGCCCCGGTCAATCCCGGCTTCGAGGCGCAGTCGGTCAGCAACTGGATCAGCGCTGACTTCAGATCCTGCTCTTTTTTGCTTTCGGAAGAGACTCTGATGGTTGCGAGTGACGTTGCAATTCCGCCGCCGAAGCTTGCGGCGATCCGACATTGGCTGCGGATCATGTTCAAGTGGTGAGGCATCATCCGGGTCGACCAGGAGGTGGGAGCATTCAACCGATCCAGATATCCGTTGGACGCAAGGGTTTCGTAGTGCTGCAGCTCATACAGCACGAAGAAACCTTCTGTATCGAGAGTGCTCGTCCATCGTGAGCCTCTCCGGAAGCCGGCGATGCTCATTCGCTCGGGAAAATGTTCATGAGAATGCCAATCGCCGAACTCCGATCTTTGCTCGGGGCGAATATTCCACCACATGGCGACCGCTGCCTGACCCAAAAGCGACATGCCTGCCTCGAACCTCCCGCAACGAACCCATTATGGAACCCCGTCTTGAAGTCCGGAATTCCTTCCTTTGACACGCCTCTATGCGCGATCTACTCGCGCTTGAAGCGATAGTCGAATCGGTCGCCATCCGCCGCGATCAGGCCTACCGTCGGCTTGGGGAAATGCACCGGCAGGATCAGCGTGTCGGTGCCGGCGACGGAGGCAAAAAACTTTCGCCGCGACACCGCCGACTGTTTCGGATCCCAGTCCGGCTTCGCCGACCATTCGACCTCGCGGCACTGGATCACGTGGTGCATGAGATCGCCCGCGACTACCGCGCGCTTGCCTTTCGAAAAGATGTTGACGCAGCAATGGCACGGCGAATGACCGGGCGTCGGCGTCAGCGTGATGGTGTCGTCGAGTGCGTAGTCGTCATCCACGAGCAGCGCCTGACCGGCTTCGACGACCGGAAGGCAATTGTCGC
>Ga0306926_10003779_pt1 | contig 15761 bp, 13 predicted proteins | sample flu12Cox44000178_FD_203759 | JGI IMG/M metagenome (GOLD analysis project Ga0306926, IMG submission 203759) | Lab enrichment of tropical soil microbial communities from Luquillo Experimental Forest, Puerto Rico - flux8day.12C.oxic.44.000.178 (v2)... | ecosystem: Environmental > Terrestrial >...
CCCGCAAACCGGCGATGTCCGGATTACCGGCAAGCAAAGAGATTTACAATGAGGGGGTTATTCCCATCGATTGACGGCTCGCTGGGGAAATCCGATGAATCTACGATGGCCACTGACCGGTTCTCCAAACGAGTCAAGGGAAATCGGCTTTTTCTTTCTTTTCGTTTATCTGTGTTTCGCCCTGGCTTGTGCTGGATTTTCTGTTCCCCGCGGTGACGACGAAGACTACCGCAGGCAGCGTGAAGAGATGGTTCGGACGCAGATTGCTTCACTGCGTTGGAGTGGATCAGAAGCGGTGCGCGACTCGCGCGTGCTTGATTCAATGCGCAAGACGCCGCGTCATAGTTTTGTGCCGCCTGATCTCAAAGCCTATGCCTACGAAGACCGGCCACTGCCCATCGGTTATGGTCAAACGATCTCGCAACCTTACATCGTGGCCAAGATGACGGAACTCCTCGAGCCAAAAGGGGAACACCGCGTACTCGAAATAGGCACCGGCTCGGGCTATCAAGCCGCAGTCCTTTCACCTTTGGTTGCGCAAGTCTACTCCATCGAAATCGTCGAGCCGCTGGGAACGGCCGCACGTCGGCGGTTGGATGCTCTCGGTTACAAAAATATTGAGGTGCGAGTGGGCGACGGTTACTTCGGTTGGCCGGAAAAGGGCCCCTTTGACGGCATCATCGTGACAGCCGCTGCTAACCACATTCCGCCCCCTTTGGTCGAGCAACTGAAGCCTGGCGGGAGGATGGTGATTCCGGTGGGCAATCCCTTCCAAACTCAGATGCTCATGCTAGTGATCAAGGGCGGCAAAGGACCACATGACCTCCAGGTACGAAGCCTGATGCCCGTGAGCTTCGTTCCATTGGTCGGCGAGCGTAAAGCAAACTGAGAGACACGGGCAGTCGGTCCAGTTGCGTCAGAAGGGCGGACGGCCAAGCCACCAAGGGCAATAAGTTTGTGTCCTTCCCCGATCCGATTCGTCGACTTTTACCCTTCATCCGCTGCCGCGAAGCAGCGCTTTTGCTGGTATCCGCGTCGGTGTTGTCCTACCAGGTGATACTAGTCCGCGCATTCTCCATTGCTCAGTGGCACCACTTCGCCTACATGGTCATTTCGGTTGCACTTCTTGGCTTCGGTGCGAGCGGCACACTTCTCGCGGCATTGCAACGGAAACGGACGGATTCTGCTTCGAGTTGTCAGTTTTCCTATGCAGGCCGGTTTGCAATTTCTGCGACATCGTTTGCAGTTGCGCTTCCGGTTTCCTTTTGGCTTACGCAGCATGTGCGTTTCGATCCATTCCTGATCATTTGGGATGGGCGGCAGATGCTCTACCTGGGTGGCCATTATCTCGCCTTGTTTGTTCCCTTTTTCGCAGGAGCGACTGCGATTGGTCTCGTCCTTACAAGTGAATCGGCGACTTGTCCTCGTCTGTATGCCTTTAACATGGCCGGATCTGGCACGGGCGCGCTGTTAGCCCTTGTTCTGTTGTCCGTTGTGCCGGTGGAATGGGCACTCATAGGCGTGACAGCTCTGGCACAGGGTGCTGCAATCCTTGCCTTGTTCGACGGGGATTTTTTCCATGATCGAGGTGTGCGCCGGCTCTTTGCTTTCGCAGGCGTTGCAATCATGGCAATCCTGACGGTCGCTTCCGTTCTTAGTCCACAAGCCGTGCGGCTGTCGCAGTATAAGGGACTCAGCTACGCGCTCAATCTTCCTGGTGCACATGTGGTAGCAGAACGATCCAGCGCTCTTGCGCGTGTGGACGTCATTGCCAGCCCCGCCATTCACGAAGCCCCTGGACTTTCGTTGATCGCGCCAAAGGATGCTGTCCCGCCTCGGCAACTGGGGCTCTACTTGGACGCGGAGAGTGCAGGGCCTATCACTGCATTTGACGGCGACACCAGCAGACTCGGCTATCTCGATTGGATGATTACGGCGGCGCCCTATTTCGCTCTTCCCGATGCGCCTCGGGACTTGCGGGTGTGTGTCCTTGGGGCAGGCGGCGGCGCGGGCGTCTTGCTGGCGCTGCGGCACGCCGCTTGGCAAGTGGACGCAGTCGAGCTCGACCCTAACGTTCCGCAGTTGTTGCGCGGGGAATTTCGTGCCTTTGCTGGTGGGCTTTATGACAGGCCCGAGGTACACCTCCACCGTGCGGACGCCCGTGGCTTTGTGCAGACCACGCACCTGAGCTGGAATGTCATTGACCTCTCACTTGTTGATTCCTTTGCCGCCTCAGCAGTCGGTCTCGGTGCCGTGGGAGAGAACTACCTTTACACGCGTGAGGCCTTTGAGGCCTTTTTGCGCCACCTCCGCCCAGGTGGTGTGCTGGCTGTGACGCGTTGGGTGCGGAGCCCGCCCCGGGAGGAGCTGAAGCTATTCGCCACGGGGGTTGCAGCATTGCAGCGGATGGGCTTGAACCCAGCCGAGCGTCTAGTGTTGATCCGAAGCTGGGCGGCAGCGACGCTGTTGGTCAAGAAGGAAGCATTCACGGCCGAGGAATTGTCTGCCTTGCACAGGTGGGCCGAAGAACGCTTGTTCGATACGTCTTATTTCCCCGGGATCACGGCGGACCAGCACAACCGTTACAACGTATTAGAACGTGATTACTACTTCGAGGCAACCAGCGCATTCCTTATGGGAGGCGAAAGCCGAGAACAATTTTTCCGCGACTATGCGTTCAATGTGAGGCCCGCGACTGACGATCGTCCCTATTTTTTCCATTTCTTCCGCTGGCGCGCTTTGCCGCTCATGTTTCGCACCTACCCCCAATCGTGGATTCCGTTCTCAGAGTGGGGTTATCTCATTCTGGTCGCAACGCTGGTGCAGGCGTCCCTGTTGAGCATTTTGTTGATTGTTTCTCCTTTGGTTCTGTTGCCGCGTCACAGCACCTGCAATGATTCAGTAATTGCAACGCCGCCAGCTGGCGGAGCCGTGGGCCTGCAGGTGCTCGTTTACTTTCTGACGTTGGGACTGGGTTATCTGTTCGTGGAGATGGCACTGATTCAGCGGTTGGTCTTCTTCCTGGCGAATCCCAGCTTTGCAGTGGCGGTGGTCTTGGCAGGCTTGTTGTTCTTCTCTGGATGGGGCAGCGCTTGGGCCGGGCGGCAGCTAAGAAGGGGAACCTCGGCGACGCAGCTAGCCTGCTGGGCCGCCCTCGTCGTTGCCTTCACCGGTGCCGTGTATGCATTCGGCTTGCAGGCTGTATTGACGCCTCTACTTAGCTGGCCGCTGTCGGCCCGGATGGTTCTCGCATTCGCAGTAATGCTGCCGCTGGTTGCCATGGGTGTGCCGTTCCCTCTCGGCTTGCGCCAGCTCGGCCTACGCCATACCCAACTCCTGCCTTGGGCTTGGGCGATCAATGGCTGTGCCTCCGTCCTCGCCGGACCGCTGGCCACAATGCTCGCTTTGGGTGCGGGATTACCGGCAGTACTGCTTGCAGCCTCGGGTTGCTATGCGTTGGCGGCTCTGGTCGCTAGCGTTGGATTTCGAAATTGGATGACTCATCAGGCGGTCACTTGACTACCAGTTAACGTCAGGCCTACTCGCGACAGCTCTTACCCTAACAAGGATCAGGCCGGCGCGCTGCCAGGATTGAGCGCCAGCGCTCTACCGACTGTCTCCCCGACTTGGACCCTCTGTCAGCCGCCATCACGACTGATTTCGGCAAGGACCTGTATCTGGCTCGGCGCTATGACGAAGCCACAGTCGAACTTCGTCGTGTGCTCGAGCTCGATCCTAATTTCGTTTCCGCCCACAACTGGCTCTCCGACACCTTCCTGGAACAACGAAAGTACCCCGACGCTATCGCAGAGCTGGAGAAAACGAAGCCGTTGCAAGAAGAAAGGGTCTACGTACGGCAAACAGCGTATCTTTACACGCGCATGGGGAGGCGAGCGGAGGCAAGAAGGGCTCTGGCGAAATCGCTGCGACTCTCCGAGGGAAAGCCGGTAAGCGCAGGTGCGGTCGCCCTTGTCCGCGCAGCGCTCGGCGACAAAAACCAAGCGTACCTGTGGCTGGAGAAGTCCTACACGCAACAATCTTCCTTCATGATCACCCTCAAATATTGGGCGGTTTTCGACTCGCTCCGCTCAGACCCACGCTTCGAGGACCTGATCAACCGTGTCGGACTGCATGAATAGGGAAACAGCCTCCCAGATCAAGTCACAAGACGCCAAACTTTGACTTAAGCCGGGTTTGATACGTCCAGCCCATACTTGTTCACCAACTTCTCCCGCTTTGCCGGTTGGAAGTTGATGCGGCTGGGATCACGCTCCACGGCGCCGAGCAGGCGCGGGTCCATGACTTGATACCAGAGCGGCGGGAAGTAGGCCAAGGTGAACATACCGAAGTAGCCGTTGGGCAGAGTGGGCAGTTCGTCGAAGTGGCGCAGTGACTGGTAGCGACGTCCGGGATAGGTGTGGTGGTCGGAGTGCCGCTGCAAATGAAACAGCGCCCAGTTGGAGAACATGTGGTTGCTATTCCAGGAGTGGCAGGGCTGGCAGCGCTCGTAGCTGCCGTCGGCCATCGTGCGGCGAAGCAGGCCGTAGTGTTCAACGTAGTTGGCGCACGTGAGCTGGAAGTTGGCCCACAACGCCGACAGCACCAGGAAGGGAAGCACGCGAATTCCCAGCCAGGTGATCATCACCACGTAGAACCCGAGCGTGAGCAGCAAAGGCTGCAGGATTTCGTTGTGCGGGCTCCAGACGGGTTGATGGTAGCGCGCCAACCGCTCCTTCTCGAGACGCCAGGAGCGCGCGACTGCGCCGGGCATCTCGCGCAAGGCGAATCGCCACAAACCCTCGCCCATGCGCGCAGAGGCGGGATCACCGGGAGTGGCGACAGCGAGGTGATGTCCACGATTGTGCTCGATGGTGAAGTGCCCGTAGCCAGTGGGCGCGAGAATGATCTTGGCCAGCCAGCACTCCGCGGTGGTCGGCTTATGTCCCAACTCGTGGCCGACGTTGATGCAGAAGCCGCCCGCCGAGCCGGTGGAGAGAATGACGGCGAGTTCGCCGTACCAGGGAAGGGCATGGCGGCTGACAAACCAGGCCGAGAAGACATAGGTAATCCACAGCACCGGAACTACCGCGTAGGTGATGCGTCGGTAGTAGCGGTCCCCCTCCAAAGCCTCGATCGCGGACTCCGTTGGGTTGCTGCGGTCCTCTCCGACAAGCCAGTCAGCCAGCGGCATGACCATATAGTTGAATGCCACCGGCAGCCAGAGCATCACGATCTTGGGGGAGAGCAGATACAGCAGCAGGCCGACGTTCATCAGTGCCGGTACGAAGATCGAAAGCAGCCAGAGATAGCGCTTGCGGTCGCGATACTGAACCACGCCGATCGATGAACTTACGGAACTCATAATCTCACCCCAATACGATGTCTGAAGATGATGCACGACTTCGGGGTTTTTGGACACCGACTGGTGTGACAATTAATCGTCTTTTGGTGACAATCTTCATTATCTGCCCAAAGCAAGCGGGCGGAGCGATCCGTTGACAAGAGCTTCCATCGCGATACCTTTGCAATGGCATGAACCTGCGTTTCATCCGACCTACACGCGGCTGCTGTGTACGGTGTTGCGCAACTCACTTCCGGACGCCTCGGCGACCCTTAGTACTTGCGGGTTGAACCTCTCTGAACTGTCGAGGCAGTAGTCGTTCGTCTCTTTCGAGGTGAGTAGCAGGTTGATTCTCGAAACCGTCCGACGGAGTGGCCGTCCCTGGCTGGGCATGGAATTGGGAGCCACGACCCAAGTGTCCGCGCATGGTCCCATGGGATACGCGATCGCATCCAGCCGGGACGTCATGCAGGCGCTGGAGGTGGTCTCGCGGTTCGCTGGCCTGCGAACGCGCACCATGGAATTCCGGCTGTCGCCGCATGAGGGCAGCACTGACATCGTGATTCGGGAGCGCTTTGATTTTGGCGACGCGCGGGTATTCATTCTTGAGGCCGTCCTCGTGATGGTGGTGCGCATGATCGAAACCCTGTCGGGGCAGGCCATGGAGCGAGCGGAGTACCAGCTCCCCTATGCGCCTCCACCGTGGGTGGAGAAGTATGCTCGGGTGTTGAAGGGCCGGCTTCGGTTCAGAACAAACTGCCTGCGTATCAGAGTTCCCAATGACATTCTTTCTACCCCCTGCTTGAGCGCCGACCCAGTGGCGTACGCTTCGGCCTGCCGCGAATGCGAACAGAAACTTGCAGTCCTGCGGGGCGATCATAGTCTCGGGCAGACCATCCGCAACCGCCTGCGCGAGCGAGAAGGTGATTATCCAACGCTGGAATCGCTGGCGGGTGATTTGAAGGTTTCGCCGCGCACCTTGATCCGGAGGCTCAAGCGGGAAGGCACAAGCTATCACGGGCTGGTGGACGAAGTGCGCAAGGAATTGGCGGAGTGGTACCTGCTGAAATCCTCTGAGCCGGTGGAGGCTATTGCGGAACGCCTCGGATATATGGACACCTCGAACTTCAGCCGTACATTTCGCCGTTGGTTCGGAGTTTCACCCGCTAAATTTCGGCAAGCTGGAAACCAGCCCGACAAATAGAGCGATTTCAACGGTGGTGTATAGGCGACGGGCGGAGCACGCCTTGGGGCGTGCATTAAGAGTTGCTATTTCTGCCCCGCGCCCTAGCTATAGCTAGCACTGAGGTAAGGCTGTTTTACCTCAGCGGCTAAAGCCGGGGTCTGAATCAAGTCCTGCCTGCACCACTAAATCCGTACTCCACCCAATATGCCTGCGATGAAAATGTTCGAGCCGTACAGCGACAGCGATGCTCTACCGCCCGTTCGCGCACTCACGAACGAGCCGGGCGCGAGGCCCGGCATTCTCAGCGAATGCAGCGTCTCTACTGCGGTTTGGCTGGGGGCGTGGTGGACTTCTTCGTCGTTCCTGGGGTGCCTTTTGGCGTGGTCGTCGTCTTGTGCGCGGGCGCTGCCGCTGGATGTCGCGGATCAATGATCTTCAAGTGGACGATCTTGGGCGGATTGAACGGCCGGTCGTTGCGTGGATCGGTAGCGAGCCGGGTAATTTGTTTGATCAGATCGATATTGTCGCACTGTCCGAAGATGGTGTGCTTGCCGTTCAAGTGTGGCGTCGGAACCTCGGTGATGAAGAACTGCGAGCCGTTGGTGGCCGGGCCGCTGTTGGCCATGGCCAGGCGTCCGGGCTGGTCGAAGGTCAGGTCGCTGAACTCATCCTTGAAGCTATAGCCCGGGCCTCCAGTGCCGTTGCCGAGGGGGTCGCCGCCCTGAATCATGAAGTTCGGAATCACGCGATGGAAAACCGTGCCGTCGTAGAGCGGTTTTTTATGCATGGTCGCGCCGCTGGCGGGGTTCTTCCAGTCCTTGGTGCCTGTCGCCAGGCCGATAAAGTTGTCCACGGTGACGGGCGCCTTGTCGGGGAAAAGGGTGCAAGTGATGTTACCCATGGTGGTTTCGAAGATGGCCTGCACGGGCTGCGGAGCCGTGGTGGCTGAGGCGGCAGGTTTCGTGGCTGCGGGTTTCTGTGTCGTGCTCGTGGCTGTCTGCGCGATCGCGAATCCCACCAGAGTCAGACAAAGGATTGCAATTAGAAAGTTACGCATGGTTCCTCCCAATGGAAATTATGCATTCGGATAGCCGTCAGGAAACCGGCCTTCCGCCCGGGGCTAACGCCCCTCAACATTTACAACCGCCTGGACACCGGCCTTTGGGCTTTGCTCAGGACAGGCTGTGAAGGCGAGTTCTACCATCAATCGCAGTCTCGCGAATCCTCGCTAAGGTTGCGCCGGCGCCTCGGGCGCGACTTCGCGGCGCGTGTCCTGATGGGCTTCTTCCGCTTGAATCACTCTCGCGGTCTTCTCTATTTCAGCGAAAACGCGCATTAAGTTGCCGCCGAGTATCTTCTGGAGGTCCGCTGCTTTGTAGCCACGCTGATAGAGCGCTTCCGTGATCTTGGGCAGGTCGGCGACCGAGTCGATTCCCTGGGGCGAGCAGTCGATGCCGTCGAAGTCAGAGCCGATACCGACGTGATCGACGCCCGCGATCTTCACCATGTGGTCGATGTGGTCGATGAGGTCCCTGAGCGGCGGACGCGGCAGCTTCTTCTCCAGCACAGCCTCGGCCTCGTAAAGCTGCTGGGCCATCTGCGCTGTGCGCTCGCTTAGGCCCAGCGATTGTACCTTTTCGAGGTCAGGGTCTTTGTCCGCTTTGAGTTTGTTAGCGCCATCGACCCACTTCTGCGAGATGAAGCCGCAATAGAAATTCACCTGTGCGACCCCGCCGTTGCGCGCAAGCGCAACCAGCATGTCGTCGGTCATGTTGCGAGGGACGTTGGTCAGCGCGCGTGACGACGAGTGCGAGGCGATGACGGGGGCGCGGCTGGTGGTGAGCGCCTGAAAAAACGTGCGGTCGGCGACGTGCGAGATGTCAACAATCATGCCCATGCGGTTCATTTCGCGCACCACCTGGCGGCCGAAATCGGTGATGCCGTCGTGGTGCACGATGTCCTTATCGTCGAGGTCGCCGCTGGAGTCGCCGAGCTCGTTGGTGTTCGACCATGTCAGCGTCATGTAGCGCACGCCCAGGCGGTAGTAGTCGCGCAGCACACGGATGTCGCCGTTGATGGCGTGGCCGCCCTCGACGCCCATCAGAGCCGCCAGCTTGTGCTGGCGGTGCGCGGCGTAGATGTCCTGAGTGCTGAAGGCCATCATCATCTTCTCGGGATGCAGGCGCGCCTGCTCGTAGACCGAGTCAATCATGTCGAGCGCGCGCTTAATTTCTTGTCCCTTGAACGTTTTGGGGTCCACCCATATGGAGAAGAACTCTGCCCTCAAGTTTCCGGCCTTGATCTTGGCGAAGTCGATGTGGCCTTTGCCGGCGTCCTGCGATAGGTCGAAGTTCTCGTCCACGAAACGCCCGGGTGTGTCGGCGTGGGTATCAACGACTAGCGCCGAATTGTGGATGGATTGCCAGGACGCTTTGGAGGTATGCGATGCCGTCACGGTCAGTGCTGCCGTTTGCTGCTTACCGCCGCAATTGAAGCCGCTGGGGCAATTGCCGACCACACCAACTGCGGGCGCCTGTTTCGTGGAGCCAGTTTGAGCAATTGAGAGTCCGGACAGCAACAGGACGGGTGCAACAACCCGGATACAGGGCATGAAGGTCAGCGGGCTCCGATGAAAGTCTGTCGCCGTGATTGTAAATGATGCCGAATGCGTGTCTTCAAGTGGTGGTCGAGACTGTGCGCGCCCAAGTATTCCTTGAGAGACCGCACGAGCGATAGGACAATGGGAGCATGAACCGGGTGATTGAAGAAAAGCGACGTGAGCTTGAACGCGTCTGTCCCCGGCGCCACGTGCGCCGGATCGAGTTATTCGGATCTGCCACCAGACCGGATTTCGATCCGGCGAGCAGCGACCTCGACTTCCTTGTCAGCTTTGAGGACCTCGATCGCAATCGCTACGCAGACACCCACTTTGGTCTCCTGCAGGACTTGCAGAAAGCGACCGGTGGATTTGGTAGTGGAATCCTCCATCCCGAACCCTTATTTTCGCCCGGCAGTTGAAGCTACACGCACCCTGGTTTATGCGGCTTGAGTCGAAGAAGTACCTGTACGACATCGCGCATGCCGCTGAATTGGCGCCTGCAATTCGTCGAGGGCAAGAGTTTGTCGGACTACGTCTCGGATCCTCGGTTGCGCTCGGCGGTGGAACGACAGTTGCGAACCGCGGGCGAAGCGTTGGCGCAAACATCGAAAACCGATGCGGCAAGCGCGTCCCGGATCAGCGAACAAAGCCGAATCATCGCCTTTCGGAACATACTGGCTCACGGATATGCCGACATCGATGATCGCATCGTATGGAATGTATGTGGAGCACCCAAATAGGGCGATTCCAGCCTATCGTCCGCAGCAGCGGACGATAAGGGTGAGGTAGCCTCGTCGTTGATGGTCTAGGTCCGGAACAAGTCTTTCACCGCCTGCCACATGACCTGCCCGCCGACGTCGGCGATCGACTTGGTCAGCGGAATGTCTTTGGGGCAGACTTCGACGCAGTTCTGCGCATAGCCGCACTCCTGGATTCCCCCATCGCCCATGAGAGCTTTCAAGCGGTCGGCCTTTAATGCCTGTCCGGTGGGATGGGTGTTGAACAGGCGCACCTGCGAAATGGCAGCGGCGCCGACAAAGCCGGTATGGTCGTTGAACTGCGGGCAGGCTTCCATGCAACAGCAGCACGAGATACAGCGCGACAGAGGATAGGCGACTTCCTGTTGCTCGGCTGTCTGACGCGGGCCAGGACCAAGGTCATAAGTGCCATCCGTTGGTACCCACGCTTTCACCTTCTTGAGGTTCTCGAAGAGCACGCTGCGATCGACCGAAAGGTCGCGCACCACGGGGAATTTGGAGAAAGGCTCCAAGCGCACGGGCTGCTCCAACTTATCGATCAGCGCCGAGCACGCCATGCAGGCGCGTCCATTGATCAGCATGGCGCAAGAGCCGCAGACCTCTTCCAGACAATTGGAGTCATAGGTTACCGGTGTGGTCGCCTTGCCTTGTTTGGTCACCGGCTTGGCGGCAATGTCCATCAGCGACGAGGTGACATTCATGCCGGGGCGATAGGCAAGCTCGAACTCTTCCCAGTAGGGCTTGGTGTTGGGGTTATCCTGGCGCTTGATCTTGATGAGGACGGTTTTGCTGTTAGTTGCCATCTTTATTCGACTCGAAAAACTCTGTCGTCAACAGGGGCTCGGGCCCATGTATTAAATCCGCCTTAAGCGGCACGGCTAAAGCCGTGCCCTTATACAAAATCAACGTGCAGATGCAACCCTAAAGGGCCGCACTATCCACACTAGTCATCAGACACCGACGAAACCACTAGCCACCGTCTTATGACGCTACGTCATACCGCCGCGGACGAGGCACAATCAACGACGTGTCAACTGCATCGAACTCGAAGCGCGGTTCGTCGGCATCAGCCGCGAAGTACGCCTTGGTTGTTTTCAGGAAGTTGGCATCGTCACGGTCGGGATAGTCAGGCTTGTAGTGCGCGCCGCGTGACTCGTTGCGCCAGGCCGCGCCCTGCGCGATGACGCGCGCCAGTTGCAGCATGTTGTAGAGCTGCCGGGCAAAGACGAACGACGTGTTGGCCCACATGGTGCGGTCGCCCAGGTTGAGATGACGATAGCGCTCCAGCAACTCGACCAGCTTCGCGTCGGTTTCCTGCAAATTCTTGTTGTAACGGATGACCGTGCAGTTCTTGGTCATCATATCGCCCAACTCGCGCCACAGCAGGAACGGATTTTCTGTGCCGTCGTTGTTCATGAGGCGTTTGTTGATATCTTCCTGGCGTTTCTTCTCCGATTCATACACGTGATGTCCCGGTGTGTGGCCGCTCTTGATCACGTTGCGGGCGTACTGTGCCGCGCCCGGACCGGCGATAAAGCCGCCATAGATGCACGACATGAGCGAGTTCGCTCCAAGACGGTTGGCACCGTGGATGGAGTAGTCGGCCTCGCCGCAGGCGTATAGGCCTTCGATGTTCGTCTTCTGATCGAAGTCAACCCACAGACCGCCCATGGTGTAGTGCATGCCGGGGAAGATCTTCATGGGCACGTCGCGGGGATCCTCGCCGACGAACTTCTCGTAGATTTCCAGGATGCCTTCGAGCTTGCGGTCGAGAGTGGCGCGATCGATGTGTGTCAGGTCGAGATAGACCATCGGCTGGCCGTCGATGCCGAGGTGATGTTCGTAAACTACCTTGTGGATAGCGCGGGTGGCCACGTCGCGCGGGACGAGGTTGCCGTACTTGGGATACCACTCTTCGAGGAAATACCAGCGGTCGCTATCGGGAATGCTCTTGACATCCCGCTTGTCGTCTGGGTTGCGCGGTACCCACACGCGTCCGCCTTCGCCGCGGGCCGACTCCGACATCAGGCGTAACTTATCCTCGCCGGGGATCGACGTCGGGTGTACCTGGATGAACTCGCCGTTGGCGTAGTACGCGCCCTGCTGATAGAGCGCCGATTGGGCCGAACCGGTGCAGACCACGGAATTGGTGGATTTGCCGAAGATCGCTCCGATACCACCGGTAGCGATGATCACCGCGTCGGCAGGGAAAGTGACGACTTGCATGCCGCGCAGGTCCATGGCACAGATGCCGCGGCAGACGCGGTTCTCATCCAGCACCGCCGACAGAAATTCCCAGCCCTCATACTTGGTGACTTTGCCCTCGGCCTCGTAACGGCGCACCTGCTCATCGAGCGCGTAAAGCAGCTGCTGGCCCGTGGTGGCTCCTGCGAACGCCGTGCGGTTGTAGAGCGTCCCACCAAAACGCCGGAAGTCGAGCACGCCTTCCGGGGTGCGGTTGAAGGGGACGCCCATGCGGTCGAGCAGATCGATGATGCCTGGCGCCATGTCGCACATGGTCTTGACGGGCGGCTGGTTGGCGAGGAAGTCGCCGCCATACACCGTATCGTCGAAGTGCTGCCAGGTGGAGTCGCCCTCGCCTTTCAAGTTCTTGGCGGCGTTGATGCCGCCCTGAGCGCAGACTGAGTGAGACCGCTTGACCGGGACGATGGAGAACAGATCAACGTGACCTCCCATCTCGGCAATCTTGATGGTGGCCGAAAGTCCTGCCAGTCCACCACCAACAACAATGATCTTAGGATGAGCCATGATTATCGTTATGCAGCGTATGTAAAGCGGCGCGACCGCCGGAATCAATGCAACTGGGTGCTTTCAAAAGGCTGCGCCGGGCTTGGACCGGGAACCAGCGGAGCGCTCACAAATGCGCGGATCGTGATTAGTCCGATCGCAATCAGCGCAATCGCCAGGGCGGTGCAGACGTAGCCGAAGCGCTTGCGTGCACGCTCGCCAACCGTAATGCCCCACTTGGCGGCGAACAGCCAGACTCCGTAGGAAAAATGCCACGATGCGGAGATGATGCCGATGACGTAAGCCGCAACCGCCCACGGATTTTGCAATTCATGCTGTACCTTCCAAAACGCATTCTCGTATCCACCGTTCATCAGGTGCACTCCGGTGAAGCGCATGGTATAGGTGTGGTAGACGATGTAAACAAAGGCGAGGGCCCCGGTCCAACGCTGCGCAGTGTACAGCCAGTTGCCGGCCCAGGGATACTCGCTGACATTCGACTCGCCACGATACCAAATGTAGAAACCGTACAGTGAGTGGTAGAGCAGGGGGAGAAAGATGAAGCCCCACTCCAACACTGCCACAAAGGGCAGGCTAGTCAGGAACTTGACCTGATCGTTATAGGCCAGCGCCCCTTTGATTGCCTCGGAGTTCGAAATGAAGTGTTCCAGCAGAAATGCGCCGATGGGAATGATGCCGGTAAGGGAGTGTAACCTGCGCAGCAGGAACGAGTTGCCTTGGCCTGCGCGCAGCGAGGGAACGCCTTTGGGGACTTCAATAGTGCCCTTGTCAAGAGAACTGGCGGATGAAGCCACGACGCCGACTCCTTATGATTCGCGGCGTGAGGACGCGAACCTTGCATTATCAATTTCGCAAACTGTGCAAGTCAAGAAACTGAACAACTCGGTTTGCTGTTCCCACCCAAAGCTGTGAAGGAATTACCGGTAGTGCCTCAGTTTGGATTCCGCTAATGGCACAGACCACCGGGCCCGAAGCGCTACGCAATGGAGAACTGATCGATCACCCATAGCCATGTCCCGTCGCCCTGTCGGCGGGCGACCTCAGCGGTCACGCTGCCATCGGGAAGTCGAGTTGAAGTGAGCGCCAAGTCTCCGCTGATAATGGCCGGGCGTTGCTCTCCGAAGTCAAACTTCCGACCCATTGCCACCATTCCGGCGTAGAACGCCCGGATTGCTTCCCTACCTAGCGTCAACCGCCCCCCACCACAGTCAAGAACGGCATGGGGCTCATAAAGGGCCGCCATTCCCTCGACATCTCCCGCCCTCTCTCGGGAAACCAACAGCCGCTCCAAATCCTGAGGATCACGTGCGGGCTCACGGCTTACCTCATCAGGCATAACGACACTCCCCTCACAGCAACCAATCCAACTGAGACACTACTGAATTGCCTGTTCAGGATAGCGGAGCGGGTCGGCGGGCACATGGTGACCAACCTCACCGAGCGCTGTGAGGATGCAGGTCGCTCCAATGGTCCGCCCACTCCAGAAACTGGCGGAAGGCGGCGCCGCGGTGGCTGTATTTAGCCTTCTCCTCGGCCGTCAGCTCCGCGAAGGTCTTTTCGATCTGAGGAAAGAAGAAGAGCGGGTCGTAGCCGAAGCCGTTAGAGCCGCGAGGCGCGTGCAAAAGGATGCCTTCGGCCTGGCCGTGAAATGTCGCGAGCGTGTGTCCGTTGCGAGCCACCGCTATCACGCATACGAAGCGCCCGGTGCGAAACTCTTCGGGGACGTCGTGCAGCTCGCGCAGCAGCCGTGCGTTGTTAGCCTCGTCGTTGGAGTTGCCGGAATCGTCGGGTGCGTTGTGCGCATCGGCAGCATAGCGGGCGGAACGCACGCCAGGCGCGCCCTTCAGAGCATCCACCTCCAGACCGGAGTCGTCAGCAATCACCAGCTCGCCTTGGGTGTAGTGGCTGTAGTGTTCGGCCTTCTTGCGAGCGTTGGCCTCGAAAGTAGGACCGTCCTCGATTACGCTGGGCAGTGCGGCGAAGTTGGGTAGGATGGCGATCTGCAAGTCATGCGCAGCAGCGGCGCCCACCAGATCGCGGATCTTGCCTGCGTTCGAAGTAGCCACGAGCACTCGTTTCATCAGTGGCGTTCCATCGACGCCGGAAATCCAACCTAGCAGAAGCGGGAACGGGAAACCCCCGGATAATCCGCATAATTCAGCGCGGCTCACGGGTTACACGTGCGCGTGGGCATGTTCGGTTGGACAGTGGACAAAAGCCTCTTCGGCCAATGCGTGGTAATTTAACACGACCGGTAACTGGTGGCACCGGAATCCCATGGGAATCAGACACCTGGTTGATCACCGATCCTTACGCATGCGACCGCTTGGGCTGCAAGTATCGGGCATCGGAACGGCACGTGCAACGGCGGAGACCGCATGAGTGCCAATCCCAAGCCGATAGCGGAGGAGCACCATCAGGTAGTCGCCCGCGAGCAGGGGCTGGCCCGCCAACTTTCCCAGGGACAGCTTGGCATGATTGCGATCGGCGGGGCGATTGGTACCGGCTCTTTCTGGGTAGCGTGCTTGCCGTACGTACAGCGGGCCCGGGAGTGATTCTCAGCTACGTCTTCGCTGCAAGTATAACACTACTCTTGATGGGGTGCCCTGGCCGAGATGGCGGTTGCGCATCCCACCGCCGGTTCGTTCGGCGTTTATGCCGAACTGTATCTCTCGCGGTGGTCGGGTTTCGTAATCCGTTACACCTACTGGGCGGCTCAGTCCATCGCCATCGGTGGCGAGGCCGTCGCCGCGGCCATCTACACGCGGTGGTGGTTTCCATACTCGCCGGCATGGGTCTGGGTGTTGTTCTATTCCGGGGCTCTCATCTTCGTCAATGCGCGAAGTGTTGGAGCCTTCGGTACATTTGAGTACTGGTTCTCGATGATCAAGGTTTGTGCCATCCTGGTTTTTATCCTCGTGGGCGCAGCGATGATTTTCGGCGTTCGTCAGGACCGGCCACTGGGGCTGGAGAATTTTCGCAATTATGGAGGATTCTTGCCGCACGGGTTGCTCGGCGTCTGGCTCGCCCTGGCATTCGTGATCTACAGCTTCATCGGCTCGGAAATCGTCGCGGTGACCGCAGGTGAAGCGAAGGACCCGGAGAAGT
>Ga0306926_10003782_pt1 | contig 15758 bp, 16 predicted proteins | sample flu12Cox44000178_FD_203759 | JGI IMG/M metagenome (GOLD analysis project Ga0306926, IMG submission 203759) | Lab enrichment of tropical soil microbial communities from Luquillo Experimental Forest, Puerto Rico - flux8day.12C.oxic.44.000.178 (v2)... | ecosystem: Environmental > Terrestrial >...
GTAACGGGCAATATTCTCATTGCGCACATAACACTGCCATTTGCGCGGCATCGCCTCTCCTGCCCCACGTGATGATTGTCGGCCTGTTGCCGATTAAGTGCTGCAAGCCGTCAAGGCGACAGGCGACAGGCGACCCCGCGCTCCGAACTGTCATAACAGACATCTGCAACAGTCATATGTCGAGGACCATGATACCGAAAGAGCGAGCGAGAGCCGCTTTCAGAGCGTGGCGTTCGTGATCTCACTCAAGGTCATTCGTCTGATCGTTTGATAGATGCTCATCGTAAACTTCCCCAATGCAACGACGGGCCGAACGGCTGGTGGAAATCGAAGATGGATCGAGACATTGATCGCGCGCTCGCAGTTGCGTACCGCAATGGCATCATCCGTTATCAGAAATTGCTCAAAACTCACCTGACCGATATGGAGCGCAATTTCATGAAAGAACGTCTCTCAGCGTGCCGGGCTGCGGTCGAAGCATTATGTCCTGAGGAAACTATGGGCGATTCCGGGTGGCCGTAAGATGAGCGCCGGTGCGTTAGAAGAGATGCGAGGCCCGCGCCGTTATCAACAGGTCATGGCCTGAAATCCTTGGAGTGGCAAACGACCGTTTATAAGCGTCTCGAAAATAAAGAATGCAGTCCAATAAACAAACCCCGCCGTTGCCGGCGGAGCTTGTTTATTGCCGATAACTTTGCCGGGCGTTCACGTCATGGCGAGAACATCCGCCGCAGTATCGGTGTATTCCTGGAAGAACACGATTTTTCCCTGCTTGTATTTGAAGACGTGGGCCCATTCATTCTTCATCGTCTTGCCGGTCTTCTTTGCCCGCCCCGTCGCTGTGCCCAGGGCCACGACGGTGTCGCCCTGCTCAATCATTTCACGCGGGGCGAACTCGCTGAACTCAAGGTTTTGGCCCACCTGCGCAAAGAAATTTGAAATCTCCTGTTTGCCGCGAAAAACTCCAGCCCAGGGTAGCTTGTCCTTGGGACCGGGAATCACCCAGGTACAATTGTCATCGATCAAGTCCCTCATGAGACCCGGAATGTCACCTCGTTGGAAGAATTCATAACCTTTCTTTGTGGCTTCGACATTGGATGCCATCGGTAGTCCTCCTCTGGGCTTTGATAATGGTCCCAATCTTCCCCCAAGACGGATGCGGAGCATGCCACGAATCGAGATTGCTCGGTATCGCAATCACCGCGATTGAATGTCACAGCGGCATGACGTTGAAAGCGAGCAAATGTTTTTAACTTGATCCATGCTTCGACCGGTCGCCTGAAGCGAAATATTTTTGCGAAGGAATCTGGACAGCCCAAATCAGCTTCAACGCTACGAAGATCTTTTTCGAGGCAAGTGACTCGCAGGTAATTTCGTGTGGCTAACGCTCCCGGAACTTCTCCGACGCGGCGTAACAACCGGCTGCGCGAGAGCGAAACAAGCTACGAAGAAGTTCGCTTGCGCCTGACAACACTGCCTAAAGGATCACCATGGATACGTTGATCGCACGCTGCATCAGACTCGTTCCTCCAATTCCGGCATCCTGGTATGCGATTCCGCTTCGGCTGATCGTGGGATTGGGATTCATCAACCACGGCTATGCAAAGCTTGCGCGTGGACCGGAGTCGTTCGCCAATATCCTTTCCGCTCTCGGCGTGTTTGACCCACACTTGCTGGCGTGGGCAACGATCATCATTGAACTGGCGGGTGGGCTCGCCGTCATTGCGGGCCTGTTCATTCCGCTGGCGAGCGTTCCGATGATCGTTGTGTTACTCGTTGCGATTTTTACGGTTCATCTGCCCAACGGCTTCAGTTCGATCAAACTTCAGTCGGTCACGGCCGCCGGCGCTCACTTTGGACAACCCGGGTATGAGACCGACCTGCTGTATCTCGCCGGAATCATGGCCCTGATCCTCGGTGGTTCAGGGCCCCTTGCCCTGGATCGCTATCTCTTCGGCTCGCGAGGTCAAGCAGGCACCGGCCGAGACTGAGACCGGCCTTCCCGGCGATGTCGCCTTCGAGTCGAAGGCGGACATCGGCCGGGTTGAAAGTCGGTCAGCCCTGCGGGCTCCAACCATCATGCGGCAGGCAAGAACGAACTACTTCCCTTTAGTCCTCGTCCTCAGACTGCGCACGACGCCGGTCAATGACATCACTCATATCGTGGAGTACGAGGACCGCAAGAGCCCCCATCCGCTTCCTCTGTTCGGGACTAAGCGTCTTGTAGAGTGGCTGCCACGCCTCGGCGAGCTTATCCAGATCGGCCGATCGTTGGGCCAAGGCTTCCGAGCGTCGTTGCAAGAAGGCGATCGGGTCACGATTTTTCAAGACGTCAACAGAATTTTGGTCGGCCCGCTTACCCACCGTTTCCTTGATTTTTGCAATACGGGCTTTCCGATCCTCCGCTCCGGTGCGAATAGCGTGCTCTACAGCCGGCCACAATTTCTCTTGCTCAGGTGTCAACTGCAGCGCGGCCTTCACCAGATCAACCCTCATATCCGTCAGCGTATTCTGGTCCGCTGCACTCAGCCGCTCCTGGGTCGCAGGAGAAGAAGGCGTTTGCGCGAGGGCAACCGGCGATGCAAGGAAGAGTGCTGTTGTTCCTACCACTAAGATTTTGATCATCGGCGATCTCCTTGGTTGTTGGCCCCCCAAGGCAGCGCGGAAAATTGACCAGTCATCGAGAAATCACCTTGATTCAAGTCAACGGAAACCAGAGAAGTTTTTTGGCGGATCAAGAGACGCACCGGGACAGCGGATAGTGCGGCGTCCCGAATTTCGGCGCACTGTATTGGAGCAGGTATGGCGATGCCCTCCACTGTATTCCTCCAAAGTTGTTGGCGCTCGGACTGACTTCGATTCGGACCAACAGCGATTCGGCTCGTAGTTGAAGGGGCTATCAAAAGTAAAAAAGCCGCCAAGAAGCGAGTCCTGGCGGCTATGCTGGGAGTGTAACCTTGCAGGAGTTTACTCCAGGAGATGTATCGAAGATTAGAAAAAGGAATCCGGACCAATCGTTCGCCCGCCATGACGCTTCGATGACGCTCTGCACTGACGGTATCGAGCCTGCTTCCGGTAACATGATCTTCGACAAACCTTCCGATACCAGCATGTGAATCCTGCATCGGCCGCCCTTCGCAATGGTTCACCGGATTCGTCGCCAGCATTGAACCTTTGCCAGCGTTGAATTGACCATACTGAGCGTGCCTCCGTGGCGGGGAGAGTGCCATGATGGACGAGTTGCAGCGTTACGTACACAACGAAAATATTGTCCATTATCAAAGGTTGATTGCCGAGAGCGAGCGCGATCCTTCGCACGACGAAGGCCGACATCAAATGTTGCAGCGGTTGCTGGCGGATGAAATGGCAAAGGATAAAAAGCCGCCGAGCGGACAAGCGCGCACCTCGCTGCTGCAGATGCTGGTATCGCTATGCCAAAGCGCGCAGGCGAGCGATCTCGAGTGCCCAGCGACAGGGAATGCGCCGACCGCCATTGGCCGATTGCTCGAAAACTCTTCTCTTCCGTTTGAAGAAGCCGGCCGTCTGGTTGCCGCCTATGAGCGAACGTTGCGCGCGCTTCACCTGGCAGATCGAAACGATCCAGTGACTCAGATCGTCGCAAAGAAAGTCATTGAGATCGGCGAACGCGGTGGTGATGCCGTCGAAATCTCGAGGCTCGCCGTCAAGGAGCTTGACGTTAAATAACAGTTGCCGACGCGATTGCGCTGTTGACCTGCATCGACGCTCCTGACGCCCCGAAGGTCATTGTTGAAGCGTTGGCATCACGGGCATCCACGTCCACTTAGGCTCGATCCCCTCATCCGATCGCCACGCCGCCGCCGACGGTGCGGTTCAAGACTTGCGTGGTCTTCTCGATTCTCTCGGCCGCGGCGTTCAGCGCGTTGGCGACCGCAACTTGCGTCGCCTTGACGCGATCGGATGCCGCGACGCGAACGTCGCGCAGCGAAATGACTTCCTGTTCGAGCGTACGGATGCGATTGCTGGCATCGACCAGCTCGTCGCACACGGTCAGCGCCGCCATCACGGTCAACCGCGCATCGCCGATCTCGCCGAACTTGCCGCGCAGGTTTCCAATCCGCGATTCGAGGCTCTCGGCGAGCTTGAGCAGCCGCACCTCCTGGCCCTCCTCGCAGGCCATCCGGTATTGCCGGCCGTTGATGGTGACGTTGATGTGGTTCATGAGCCCTCCCCCGCATCGAGCACGGCGCGGATGGTGCCGATCGCGACGTCCAATCGCTCCGCGATCTCGCGATTGACGCGCTCCAGCTTGCGCGTCTTCACCAGCGATCCGTCGAGTTCGTCGGCAAGCCGCGACCGATCCGCGCCCAGCGCCTGGATCCGCGCCGCCAGCTCATCCTCGTCGCGGTCGGCGTCGCGCCGCCGCTCGACGGCGCGTTCCAATCCGTCAAGCGCAGCCATCAAGCGCCGCGTCGCGGCATCGATCTCGGACACCGGTTCGGGGCCTGATGCGGTCGTGACGGGTTTTTCGCTCGTGACAGACAGCGCGCAACCTCCCGTGAACACCGGACGCTCGAGCAAAACCGGCGTTTCAGCAAGTGTTTAGAGCGAGAAATTTACGTGGCAAGCGAGGCGAGCGCAACGCCGGTTCGAAGCTATGCACTGCCTTAAGTCAAGGAAAACCGGCTTTTCGAAAAGACCATGCTGAAACAACAGATTAAAGCGCAACCGCGAGTGATCGCACGCGCGACATCGGCGTGCCTGTCCTCCGCAGCTCGTCTTGGCTAGCAACTTTTCCGCCTCAGAAGGCGTTTGAGTGGCTTGGACTTGGCGGAAATGAGGTGCTATCCAGCCCCGACTTTCCTGTTGCCCATCAGGCTTTCACCCTCAGGGCAATTTGCATCTTCCATCCAGGCCAAGCACCTCATTTTCAGGCGGAATTTCATCATGACCAATGTCGATCACTCCCGTATGGCCAACGCGATCCGGGGGCTCGCGATGGATGCGGTCGAGAAGGCGAAGTCCGGCCATCCCGGCCTGCCGATGGGCGCGGCCGATTTCGCCACCGTGCTGTTCACGCAATTTCTGAAATTCGACGCCGCCGATCCGGACTGGCCGGACCGCGACCGCTTCGTGCTTTCGGCCGGTCACGGCTCGATGCTGCTCTATGCGCTCTTGTACCTCACCGGCAATTCACAGATGACGCTCGACGAGATCAAGCGCTTCCGCCAGGTCGATTCGCTCACCCCGGGCCATCCGGAAAATTTTCGCACCAAGGGTGTAGAGACCACGACCGGGCCGCTCGGCCAGGGCATTGCGACGTCGGTCGGCATGGCGCTTGCCGAACGGATGCTTGCGGCGGAATTCGGCAAGAAGATCGTCGACCACCGTACCTATGTTCTTTGTTCCGACGGCGACCTTATGGAAGGCGTGTCGCAGGAAGCGATCGCGCTGGCTGGCGTCTGGCGGCTCAACAAGCTGATCGTGCTCTACGACGATAACGGCATCTCGATCGATGGTCCGACCTCGATTGCCGACTCGGTCGATCAGGTGAAGCGGTTCAAGTCGGCCGGCTGGGCGGCCGAACTGATCGACGGCCAGGATCCGAAGGCGATTACTGCAGCGATCATGCGCGCGCAGAAATCTAACAAGCCGTCGCTGATCGCCTGCAAGACCACGATCGGCTACGGCGCGCCGCACAAGGCCGGCACCGCCAAGGCCCACGGCGAGGCGCTGGGCGCAGAAGAGCTGACGGGCGCCAAGCAACGGTTGGGCATTTCACTCGAGCCGTTCTCCGTGCCCGACGACGTGTTGAAGGCCTGGCGCGAGGTGGGCGCGCGAGGCGCTGCCGCAAACAAGGAATGGCAATCGCGCTTTGCCGAACTGGGAAGTCGCAAGCGCGCCGAGTTCGAGCGGCGTTTGCGGCACGAGCGCCCCGTCTCGCTGGCGAAGGCGCTGCGCGCGCACAAGAGGGCGCTGCTCGAAAACCCGCTCAACGTCGCCACCCGCAAATCCTCGGAGGCTGCGATCGACGCGATCGCCGCCGCAATGCCGATGGAATTCGTCGCGGGCTCCGCTGACCTCACCGGCTCCAACAATAACAAGGCGAAATCGGCGGTGGCGTTCTCGGCGAAAACCCCGAAAGGCCGCTTCATCCATTACGGCGTGCGCGAGCACGGCATGGCGGCGGCCTTGAACGGAATCTTCCTGCACGGCGGCTTCGCGCCGAACGGCGCCACTTTCCTGATCTTCACCGATTACGCCCGCCCCGCGATGCGCCTCGCTGCGCTGATGGGCACCGGCGTGGTCTATGTGATGACCCACGATTCGATCGGGCTCGGCGAAGACGGCCCGACGCATCAGCCGGTCGAACATCTCTCTGCGCTGCGCGCCATTCCCAATATGCGGTTGTTCCGTCCGGCCGACGCAGTGGAGGTCGCCGAGTGCTGGGAACTAGCGCTCAACCGGACCAGCGGGCCCACGGTGCTGGCGCTGACCCGCCAGAATGTGCCTCAGCTGCGGACTACCGCGCCTTCAGACAATCCTTGCGCTCATGGCGGCTATGAGCTGGTCGCAGCGCAAGGCGAGGCCAAGGTGTCGCTGTTCGCCACCGGTTCCGAGGTCGAGATCGCGGTCAGTGCGCAGAAGCAGCTGGCCGAACGCGGTATTCCGACGCGGGTGGTCTCGGTGCCCTCGCTCGAACTCTTGCTGGAGCAGCCCGCCGAACGTCGAGCGGCCGTCATCGGCAAGGCGGGCGTCAAGGTCGCGATCGAGGCGGCGGTCCGCTGGGGGTGGGACGCCGTGATCGGCCAGGACGGCATCTTCATAGGCATGCACGGTTTCGGCGAAAGCGGGCCGGCCAAGGACCTTTTCAAGCATTTCGGCATTACCGCGGAGGCTGCGGTAAACGCAGTTCTGAAGCGCCTAGTGCCGCCCATTTGAAGTTCCTGCGCCACGAGCGGCGAATTCGATCCCGGAACTTCAAATAGAAAAGCGGCACTAGTGGAGTGGATTTGACATTCGCAACGCAACCCGCCGCAAAATACGGAAAGCGAATGTCAAATCCAAAACTCCACTAGAATCTTATATTTGCTAGTGGTCCTATGATTCTAACATTCGCAAAAGCGGCTGCCGAGAAGGGATGCGAATGTTAGAATCGGACCACTGGAATCAATACGTTTGCTAGTGCCCACGACTTTCCGAAGTTCGTGAACGTGGGTGCCGCGATGTAACACAAACTTCGGAAAGTAGGCACCAGGCTAGCTGTTGAGCTTGCCGGTAAAAAGGACTAGCTAATCTCAATCTAGTCCAGCCTCGCCCGGCCGAACCGGGCGATCCGCCGTCCAAATCTCCGAGGGAAAGCGTATCCCCTCGGGGACGACGCCACTTTAGAAGAGGAGAAACGAGCATGGCAGTCCGGGTCGCGATCAACGGATTTGGCCGCATCGGCCGCAACATTCTGCGGGCGATCGCGGAAGCCGGCCGCAACGATATCGAGGTGGTCGGGATCAACGATCTCGGTCCGGTCGAGACCAATGCGCATTTGTTGCGCTACGACTCGGTGCATGGCCGCTTTCCCGGCACGGTGACGGTCGAGGGCGATTCGATCAGCCTGAGCAACGGCACGACCCACAGCGGCAAGATCAAGGTTTCTGCCGAGCGCGATCCGTCAAAACTTCCGTGGAAACAACTCGGCGTCGACATTGCGCTCGAATGCACCGGTATCTTCACGGCGAAGGAAAAGGCTTCCGCCCATCTGGCCGCGGGCGCCAGGCGCGTGCTGATTTCAGCGCCGGCCGAAAACGCCGATGCGACCATCGTCTATGGCGTCAATCACGAAACGCTGACCGGGGATCACCTCGTCGTCTCCAACGGCTCCTGCACCACCAATTGCCTCGCCCCTGTTGCCAAGGTGCTCAACGACACCGTCGGCATCGAGACCGGCTTCATGACCACGATCCACGCCTATACAGGCGACCAGCCGACGCTCGACACCCTGCACAAGGATCTTTATCGGGGGCGCGCGGCCGCGATGTCGATGATCCCGACCTCGACGGGAGCTGCCAAGGCGATCGGCCTGGTACTGCCGGAACTCAACGGCAAGCTCGACGGAGTGGCGATCCGCGTGCCGACCCCGAACGTCTCGGTGGTCGATCTGAAGATCGTGGCGTCGCGTAAGACCACCAAGGAAGAAATCAACGAGGCGATGAAGCGCGCAAGCGAGCAGCAGCTCAAGGGCATCCTCGGCTACACCACCGCGCCCAACGTCTCGATCGACTTCAACCACGACCCGCACTCCTCGACGTTCCACATGGACCAGACCAAGGTTCAGAACGGCACGCTGGTGCGGGTGATGTCCTGGTACGATAACGAGTGGGGCTTCTCCAACCGCATGGCCGACACCGCGGTGGCGATGGGGAAGAAGCTGTAGGTCTCACGTCCCGGACGCGGTGCAGCGTGCCTGCGGCGATGCTTAGCATCGTCTGGTACGGTGCTCCGCAGAGCCTCGACCCATAAGGGGTGCGCGATGGAGCTTCCCGACTGGATTGGATTCCCCGGCGCGATCCTGCTGATCGCCTTCATTGGCTACGGGTTCTTTCAAGGCATGAAGGTCACGAAAAAACAGCAAGGCGATCCGCCGGATCGCAGTCGCGACTTCTACGATTCGTGGCGACAATGAAACCGTTCCATACCCTCGATGACGTCGACGTAAAAGCCAAGCGCGTGCTGCTGCGCGTCGACCTCAATGTCCCGATGGAACAGGGCCGCGTGACCGATGCCACGCGTCTGGAGCGCATCGCGCCGACCATCCTCGAACTCTCCACCAAGGGCGCCAAGGTGATCCTGCTCGCCCATTTTGGAAGGCCGAAGGGGCGCGATCCCAAGGAATCGCTCAAGCCGGTTGCCGCCGCGTTGTCGCAGGTGATCAAGAGACCGATCGCCTTTGCCGACGATTGCATCGGCGAAGTTGCGGAGAAGGCCGTCGCGGCGATGAAGGACGGCGACATCCTTTGCCTGGAAAACACGCGCTTCCATAAAGAAGAGGAAAAAAACGATCCGGCCTTTGTCGCCGGCTTGGCCAGGCTCGGCGACATCTGGGTCAATGACGCGTTCTCGGCGGCGCACCGCGCCCACGCCTCGACCGAGGGCATCGGCCACAAGCTGCCTGCTTATGCCGGCCGCACCATGCAGGCCGAGCTCGACGCGCTGAACAAGGCGCTGGAGGCGCCGACCAAGCCGGTGATCGCGATCATCGGCGGCGCGAAGGTTTCCACCAAGATCGACCTGCTTGAAAATCTCGTCAGCAAGGTCGATGCGCTGGTGATCGGCGGCGGCATGGCCAACACCTTCCTGCATGCGCAAGGCGCAGGCATCGGCAAGTCGCTGGCCGAGAAGGACCTCGCCGCCACTGCGCTCCGCATCGTCGAGAAAGCGGCTGCCGCCAATTGCGCCATCATCCTCCCCGTCGATGCCGTGGTGGCGTTTCAATTTGCCGCCAACTCGCCGTCTCACGCCTATGGTCTTGATGCCATACCACCCGACGGCATGATCCTCGACGTCGGGCCGCAATCGGTGGCGCGCATTCGTGCGGCGATCGATGATGCGGCGACGCTAGTCTGGAACGGTCCGCTCGGTGCGTTCGAGATGACGCCGTTCGACCGTGGCACGGTGCTCGCGGCAAGACACGCGGCCGAGCGGACGAGAGCGAAGAAGCTGATTTCGGTGGCCGGCGGCGGCGACACCGTGGCGGCGCTGAACCAGGCCGCGGTGGCCGGTGAATTCACCTATGTTTCGACCGCAGGCGGGGCCTTCCTGGAATGGATGGAAGGCAAACCCTTGCCCGGCGTTGAGATTTTGAGAGTGAAGTGAATTAGGCGGGCGCTGCTGCCCCAACGCGGAGAAAAGGTTTCATGGCTCGGATCACGTTGCGCCAATTGCTCGATCACGCGGCGGAGCACGACTACGGTGTGCCGGCCTTCAACATCAACAACATGGAACAGGCGCTCGCGATCATGCAGGCCGCGTCCAGCTTGGACGCTCCCGTCATCATCCAGGCCTCGCGCGGCGCACGCTCCTACGCCAATGACGTCATGCTGCGACACATGATGGACGCCGTCACCGAAATCTATCCGCAGATTCCGGTCTGCGTGCATCTCGATCACGGCAACGAGCCGGCCACCTGCATGACCGCGATCCAGGCCGGCTTCACTTCGGTGATGATGGATGGCTCGCTGAAGGCCGATGGCAAGACGCCGGGCGACTGGGACTATAATGTCGGCGTCACCAGGAAGGTCACCGACATGGCCCATCTCGGCGGCATCTCGGTGGAAGGCGAGCTTGGCGTGCTCGGTTCGCTCGAGACGGGCATGGGCGACAAGGAAGACGGCCACGGCGCAGAAGGCAAGCTCTCGCACGATCAGCTTTTGACCAATCCGGACGAGGCGGTGAAATTCGTCGAGCAGACCAAGGTCGACGCGCTGGCGATCGCGATGGGCACCTCGCACGGCGCCTATAAGTTCACCCGCAAGCCGGACGGCGATATTCTCGCCATGAAGGTGATCGAGGAAATTCACCGCAAGCTGCCGAACATGCATCTGGTGATGCACGGCTCATCCTCGGTGCCGCAGGATCTGCAGGACATCATCAATGCCAATGGCGGCAAGATGAAGCCGACCTGGGGCGTGCCGGTGGCCGAAATCCAGCGCGGCATCAAGAACGGCGTGCGCAAGATCAATATTGATACCGACAACCGCATGGCGATGACCGGGCAGATCCGAAAAGTCCTCAAGGAGCACCCGGAGGAATTCGATCCGCGCAAATATCTCAAGCCGGCGATGGAAGCGATGACAAAGCTGTGCAGGCAGCGGCTTGAAGAATTCAATACCGCAGGCCAGGCCAGCAAGATCAGGAAGGTGATGACCCCTGCCGAGATGGCCAAGCGCTATGCCAAGGGCGAGCTCGATCCGAAGGTTGCTTAACGAAAACAGCCCTTCGCCGCTATCGTCGTCCGGCTTGACCGGACGTTCCAGTATTCCACAGACGGCAGTGCTGATCCCGGAGGCCGCGACGTACTGGATCGCCCGCCTTCGCGGGCGATGACAAACTGGGAAAACGGCGCTTATCCGGAACACGCCCTCGCGACGAACTTCAACCTCCTCTTTTGCCAGAGAACGGTCTATTTTGCTCGCCAATACCGAGCGCGCGCCGGAGGAGTTTCCCGATGAATATTGCCGATCTCAACAAAATCGCCGTCGCCATGGTCACCCCGGGCAAGGGCATCCTCGCCGCCGACGAATCCACCGGCACCATCAAGAAGCGCTTCGACGCCATCAAGGTGGAATCGACCGAGGACAATCGCCGCGACTATCGCGAGATGCTGTTCCGCTCGCAGGAGGCGATGAGCAAATATATCTCCGGCGTCATCCTCTATGATGAGACCATCTGGCAGAACGCCAAGGACGGCACGCCGCTGATCAGGCTGATCGAGCGGGCCGGCAGCATCCCCGGGATCAAGGTCGACGAGGGAACGCAAGCCTTGCCAAACTGTCCGGGGGAACTCGTCACGGTCGGACTCGACCGGCTCGCCGAACGCCTGAAGAAATATTACGAGCGCGGCGCGCGCTTCGCGAAGTGGCGTGCGGTGATCGATATCGGCAATGGCATTCCCAGCATGACCGCGATCCGCGTCAACGCGCACGCGCTGGCGCGCTACGCCGCGCTGTGCCAGGCCGCGCAGATCGTGCCGATCGTCGAGCCCGAGGTGCTGATGGACGGCGATCACGATATCGACCGCTGCTATGAGGTGACACAGCGCGTGCTCAACAAGACGTTCCAGGAATTGCGTGTGCAGCGCGTCGCGCTCGAGGGCATGATCCTCAAACCCAACATGGCGATTGCCGGCAAGAAATCCGCCAGGCCGGCTTCGGTGCAGGAAGTCGCCGAGAAAACCGTTCGGCTACTGAAAGCCTGCGTGCCGGCGGCCGTGCCCGGCATCGCCTTTCTTTCCGGCGGACAGTCGGACGAAGAGGCAACCGCGCATCTTAACGCCATCAACGCGATCGGCAACCTGCCGTGGCGCGTCACCTTCTCCTATGGCCGGGCGCTGCAAGCCGCGCCACAGAAGGCATGGTCGGGCAAATCCGAAAACGTCGCTGCCGGGCAGCGGGCCTTTACCCACCGCGCGCACATGAATGGGCTGGCTAGTACCGGCAAATGGGCGAGCGATCTCGAAAAGAAGGCGGCCTAGTCGAGTGGATTTGGCATTCGCTACTCACCTGATCGCGAGTCCGAAAGGCGAATGTCCAACCCAACTCCACTAGAATCTGAAGTTTTACTAGAGCTCCTGTGATTCCGAAGTTCGCATCAGAGGTGCCCCAATAGTGTGCGAACTTCGCAATCGGAGCTCTAGATTTGGCCGCAAAGCCTGTTCCGTCCCGCCCTCGGCCGCGCCTTTATCTTGCAACGCCGCTTGTGGAGGATCCGCAAGCCTTTCTGGAAAACCTGCCGCGTCTGCTTGCGCAAGCCGATGTCGCAGCCGTGCTGCTACGGCTGAAACCGGGCGATCCGCGCACGCTGATTTCGCGCATCAAGGCGCTCGCGCCTGCGATCCAGGATGCGGGCGCTGCGCTGCTAATCGATGGTCATGTCGAGCTGGTGGCACGCGCCGGCGCCGATGGCGCGCACGTTAGTGGCATCGAAGCCTTCAAGGATGCCTTGCCGACGCTGAAGCCGGATCGCATTGCAGGTTGCGGCGGATTAAAAACACGGCACGATTCGATGACGGCGGGCGAACTCGGCGCGGATTACGTGCTGTTCGGCGAGCCGGATGAACGCGGGCAGCGGCCGTCGGTCGAGGCGATCGCCGAACGCCTGCAATGGTGGGACGAATTGTTCGAGCCGCCTTGCGTCGGTTTTGCGGAAAGCTGCGAGGAGGCCGGCGAATTCGCCTGCGCGGGTGCGGATTTCGTGCTGATCGGCGAATTCATCTGGGCCGATCCGCGTGGCGCCGGGGCCGCGCTGAAACAGGCCGAGCAGGCGATCCGGCAAGCGCATGCGGCGGCTTTCGAAAATGGCCGGAGCAGAACGTGGATAACGCCGGAATGAACATCCAGCGCCCGATCCTCGCTCTCGTATTTGTCCTGGCCTTGACAGCAAACGCGGCGACGCAAACGCCGCCGGCCGCACAGGCGCCGCCGGATTCGAGCAAGCCCGCCGCAAAGCCGAAGGCGAGCCCGACGCCGTCCGCGAAGAAGTCCGTCACGACGCCGCAACCCGCCTCGCCCGCCGCAACGGCGACGCCGGCGCCCGATGATCCCAATGCCGATCTCGTCTACGGCGCCTACCAGCGCGGTTTCTACAAGACCGCGTTCGATCTCGCGACCAAACGCGCGCAGGAGAACAGCGATCCGAAGGCGATGAGCATGCTCGGCGAACTCTACGCCAACGCGATGGGCGTCAAGCGCGACGATGCCAAGGCAGCCGAATGGTTCAAGCGCGCCGCCGATCTCGGCGATCGCGAGGCGATGTTCGAGCTCGCAATGCTTCGCCTTGCCGGCCGCGGCGGAGCGGTCGATCGCGAGGAAGCGGCGAAATTGCTGGCATCTTCGGCCAAGCTCGGCAATCCCAAGGCGGCCTATAATCTCGCCTTGCTCTATCTCGACGGGCAGACGCTGCCGCAGGACCTGCGCCGCTCTGCGGAATTGCTCCGCATCGCCGCGGACGCCGGCAATCCCGAAGCGCAATACGCGCTCGCAACCTTTTACAAGGAAGGTACCGGCGTGCCCAAGGACGCCGAAAAGGCGGCGCGCCTGCTGCAGGCGGCTTCGCTCGCCGGCAATGTCGATGCCGAAGTCGAATATGCCATCGCGCTGTTCAACGGCACCGGCACGCCGAAGAACGAGGTGGCCGCGGTCGCGCTGCTGCGGAAGGCCGCCAAACAGAATAATCCGATCGCCCAGAACCGCCTCGCCCGCGTGCTTGCCAGCGGACAGGGCACGCCGGTCGACAGGGTCGAGGCGCTCAAATGGCACACGATTGCGAAGACCGCCGGCAAGGGCGATCCCGAACTCGACAACGCGTTTTCAAATCTCAGCCCGGAGGAACGCGCCCGGGCGGAAGCCGCGGTGCGCAAATGGTTCGGCAGCAGATGATCCAGCTTGATTTGACAACGATCCCGCTAACCGATTAATCCCGCCTACCCCCGGACCTGGCACTCAGGTCGCTTCGAGCCAACATTTCATGCTGCACTCAGCCCTTATCAACGTCATGGTGAAAGCCGCGCGCCACGCCGGCCGCAGCCTCAAGCGCGACCTCGGCGAAGTGGAAAGTCTCCAGGTATCGCTGAAGGGGCCGGCCAATTTCGTCTGCCGCGCGGATCGCCGCGCCGAAGAGATCCTCTACGAGGACCTCGCCAAGGCGCGGCCGGGTTACGGCTTCATCGGCGAGGAAGGCGGCACGCGCGAGGGCGCCGACAAGACCCATACCTGGATCGTCGATCCGCTCGATGGAACCACCAATTTCTTGCATGGCATCCCGCAATTTGCGATTTCGATTGCGCTACAGCGCGAAGGCACGGTGATCGCGGGCGTGATCTACAATCCCGCCAATGACGAGCTTTACGTCGCCGAACGCGGCAAGGGTGCCTTCCTCAACGATCAGCGGCTGCGCGTCGCCGGCCGGCGCAATCTGAGCGATTGCGTAATCGCATGCGGATTGCCGCATATCGGGCGCGGCGACCACGAATTGTCGCGCGCCGAGATGGCCGAGCTCCAGAACCGGGTGGCGGGCCTGCGCCGATTTGGCGCAGCCTCGCTCGACATGGCCTTCGTCGCCGCCGGCCGCCTCGACGGCTACTGGGAACGCAACCTTCAGCCGTGGGACATGGCGGCTGGACAGATCATCGTTCGCGAGGCCGGCGGCATCGTCTCCGGCATTGCGGGCGATGACGATCCGCTCGTTACCCGCAACGTGATCTGCGGCAACGAGTTCGTCCACGCCGAGCTGGTGAAGATTTTGAAACCGCTCGGCACCTGAGGTAGCCGGAAGCCCCACCCAACTCTACCGGTTGAGGTAGTAGGGCGCTGTAGCTTGGAAATCATCAAAATCCCCGTTAAGCGCCTGAGGCTTCAAAGCTTTGCAGAAATATGTGCGAGGCGCCCGCCTCTCTTCACGCGGAAGTTCCGCTCTCTTGCTTCTGATCTTAAGCAGCCTTTTTTCTCGGGCGCGCTGTGCCATATTGTTGCCACCCGAAAAGAGGCTTCTCGCAACGGAAGACACCGGCAATGGCTCAAGGCCCCTCCTCCCGTTCCCCGATGGAAATCGAATTGACGAAGCTTTCCTTCCCCCGGATTTTCCTGGTGCGGATGCTGGTGTTCCTCGTGCTGTGCGCGTTGATCACGATCGTCCTCTACAAGCAGATCGTTGCGGCCTTTTTCGCCAACCCCGGGCTCAACGCGCTGATCGGCGCCGTGCTCCTGATCGGCATCATCCTGTCGTTTCGCCAGGTGATCCGGCTCTATCCGGAAGTCGCCTGGGTCAACAATTTCCGTATTGCCGATCCCGGGCTTGCGATCGACCGCCATCCGACACTGCTGGCGCCGATGGCGGCGATCCTGGGTGGCGAGCGCAGCGGGCGGATGATCATCTCGCAGCAGACCATGCGGCACCTGCTCGATTCCATCGCCACGCGTCTCGACGAAGCGCGCGACATCTCCCGCTACATGACCGGCCTTCTGGTATTCCTCGGCCTGCTCGGCACCTTCTGGGGCCTGATCGAGACC
>Ga0306926_10003787_pt1 | contig 15750 bp, 12 predicted proteins | sample flu12Cox44000178_FD_203759 | JGI IMG/M metagenome (GOLD analysis project Ga0306926, IMG submission 203759) | Lab enrichment of tropical soil microbial communities from Luquillo Experimental Forest, Puerto Rico - flux8day.12C.oxic.44.000.178 (v2)... | ecosystem: Environmental > Terrestrial >...
TCAATTGCCCGAAACGTCGCTGGATGCCGAAACTCCAAAAAGAGCTCCGTGAGCCAATCGAATATCGCTTCCTGGTCTATACGGCTTGATACCTCAATAACAGAAGCAATAATAGCCGCTTTTTCTCGGGCGTGCCGTATGTAATCCTTGTCGCCGCTCTCGTCGTGTTCGCTGTCGCCCCACGGTCCCTGACGAGCATCAGGATCATAATCGAAAGGCTCATCTATGGCGGTGTCGTCGACGAGGCCGTCTCGATTCTTTAGTTGGAAACCCAGGTCTTTAACAGTTTCCGCGAGTGTGTGCTCTTCGAAATCAGTTCCCGGGTCAGCATCTCCTCTGATGCCATCCGCTGTGTTCCGTTCGTCGCCGCGGAGCATCTCATCTTTTGCTTCCCCATCTGCCGTTGATCGCTCGTTAAGCGTGCCAGCCTCGTCGGTATGGGCATCGCCCCAGTGTCTCATGACCCCTAGACCGCCCGATTCCGGATGAGGAAGACCCGGCCAGCTATTTTCATTCGCCGAAACGGTAGGAGGACTCGGCCCAGACCGCGCGCCTGCCGCAACGACACTACTGGGGCTGCGTTGTCCGAGTTCAGGTGGCGGCGTTAGGGAATTGGAAATTTTAAGAGCGGAATTTTGTGCTTCCGTCGCGGCTTCGATCGTGCGCAGGTCTTCCACAGCCAGCGGTGGCGACATTTCTGGGGGCGCTTCGGACGTGCTACCGCCTCGTCCACAAGTCGACACGGCGACGCGATCAGCCAACAAGCCCCCTACCTCGCTCGGCTGTGTTGACCCGCTATGTTCAGGATCGGTCTCCCAGGATCGTTCACCAGCGGAGCGGCGACCAGCGATTGGGAATAGTCTTCAGCCTCCCAATGCGGCCCCTGGAACGCACCCGGTTCATGTCCGGGAACACTTCGTGCACGAGCGAAGAGGTGCCTCAGCCGGTCGCTGAGTCGGAGGGTTCGAACTGGCCCGCGGGTCATGCTACGGCTATCGCACGGGGGCACTCTGATGACTCGTCCCCGAAGTGATTAATGGCGTCGGCGGCGATGCAGATTTGGGTTCCGGAAACGGTCGGGAGTATTTTCGAAGCGTTGCAGGCGAGCCGCACGCGGGATAGTTGTTGAGAATTAGATTGGGGCGGACCAACCAACGGCCGGAATACGCCGCTTCGAGAACATGCAAGCTCATCTCTTCGTCCAACAGGGGGTGCGCTTGCGCGAGTGGCCGGGACGCTCGGCTGCCGCTCCTTTACATCGTCAGGCTATCGAACTGCGCCTTATGAAAGGTTAAGGCTTAGCAGGCAACTCGACGGGACCGATTTCGGCAAAGTTGGCTATGATGGCTTGGCCGTGACCACCCGTTGGCGGATTTTTGGCGCATGCCCGATTTGGGAGGCCTATCTCCGATGGGGTCGCGACTTGCGAGCATTATTTCGCCCTGCGAATAAAACCGGATTCCACGCTATCTGAAGTCGCACCTGGCCTTGATCGTCTTTCCCGCCTGGTATCTCGGTAACGATCCGAGCGGGCAGATCATCTGCGTCAGCTATGCGCAGGAGCTCGCCGACAAATTGTCGCGCGACTACCGGCGCATCATGATTAGCGACTGGTACCGTCGGCTATTCCCGACTCGGCTGTCACCCGAACGGCAGGCGGTGAGCGAATTCGAGACGACCGCGCAGGGCTGCCGGCTCGCGACCTCGGTCGGCGGGGTGCTGACCGGGCGGGGTGCGGACATGATCATCATCGACGATCCGCTGAAGCCAAAGGAGGCCTTGTCGCAAACCCAGCGGCGGGCGGCCAACGAGTGGTTCGACCATACCCTCTACAGCCGGCTCAACGACAAGCAGCAGGGTGCCATTGTGCTAATCATGCACCGGCTGCACGAGAGCCTGCCCTCGGGCGTGACCCGAGGGATGATCTCGTCGGCCACGTGCTGGCGCAGGAGCCCTGGGAGGTCGTGTGCTTTCCGGCGATCGCCGAGGACGACGAGAGGCAGATCGTGGATACGGTCTGGGGACCAAAACTCCTGACCCGGCATCAGGGTGAGGCCCTGCATCCGGCCCGCGAGCCGGTCCCGATGCTCGAGCACCTCCGCCATACGATCGGCGAGTACAATTTCGCCGGTCAGTACCAGCAGGCCCCCACGCCATTGGGCGGCGGCCTGGTCAAGGCGGCCTGGTTCAAGCATTACGAGGCAAGCGCGCTGCCGCAGCAATTCGAGCGCATCGTGCAGAGCTGGGACACCGCCAACAAGGCGACCGAGCTCAGCCCCTGGTGTACGGACCGAGTGGATAGGTAACAGATTAGAGCGGCTTGATGGGTAACAGCTTTCAGGCGGGCGTAGCGGGGTTCGTACTTGCGGCTGGGCAGGACAGGGCCTGTGGATTTGATGGAGATTGCTGGCGCGATCCCCACAACTCCACAGGCCCCAACCGCCAACCCCATTGAACATAAAGGATAAAAAGTGTCACCCATCTATCCGGTCCGAAATGTCACCTATCCATCCGGTCCCTACACCACCCTAACCCTCCCCCGCGTGCGGGGGAGGGAAGGGAGGGGGTGCACCAGCTGGGGGATCCACGGCAAGAACCTGTATCTGATCGACGCGTTGCGCCGGCGCATGGAATACCCCGAGCTGAAGCGCGAAGTGCGCGCGCAATATGAGCGGTTCGGGCCCAATGTCGTGCTGATCGAGGACAAGGCCTCGGGCACGCAGCTGATCCAGGAGCTGATCGCCGAGGGTCTCTACGCGGTTACCCGCTACCGGCCGCAAACCGACAAGGTCATGCGCATGCACGCGCAGACCGCGATGATCGAGAACGGTTTCGTCCATGTGCCCGACACGGCACCGTGGCTCGCACCCTATCTGCACGAGCTGACGATCTCTTCCCGCACGGCAAGCACGACGACCAGGTCGACTCGACCGCGCAGCTGCTCGACTGGTACAAGCATGGCAGCGGCCCCAGCTCCAACGCAGGGATCTTCGAACTTTACCGGCAGCTGGCCGAAGAGGCGCGCAACCAGCAGGCCCGGCGCGAGGCTAGGGTGCGTCTGCGCGTTCCTCCTGGCATCGGCTATCGGAACCTGCTCCTGCTCAACGTCGCCGCCGACGGCACCGTCGAGATGCCGGAGAGCGAGGCCCAGTCGTTCCTGCGGGCCGGCTGGGTGAGGGTCGACACCGGCGACCTGGACGGAACGCGAAGCAGTGGTTCGAGATGAACGGGGTCGAGCCCGTCACAGCCGCCCGGCTTCCCTCGCCACCAAGAAACCGCTTATCGAGCTGATTGGCGCTTGCTAGTCCATAAAATCAAACATTTGATACCTTCATCGGATCGCTCGGCATCACTCGGGCAGCGCCTGCTTCCCACCCTTTTCGGCCACTCAGCCTTCGCCCCCGCCCCCGGCAATGTTCTTCCTGCCCCCTTCCGGCCATTTGTTGGCCCCACTTGGAGTAGCTCAGGCGCGCAGAAAGAAGATTCTCCGGTGATCCCGGCTCAAAACGTGCGGGCGCGCGCCGCGACTGGCGCCCTTGACGTGCGTCAATGGAAGTCCGCAATCTTCCATAAACTGACAGGCGGGGTCTCGAAGCAACATAGAGGGCAGGAAAATGGATAAGGCATCAACTGCCGCAGACAAGCGCATCGACAGGCGTATCGTGCTGAAGGCTGGGGCGGCTCTCGCCGCGGCAGGCGCGGCGGTACTGCGCGGAGGACAAGCCGAAGCGCAGCCGCAAGCCGGCCGCGCATCGGCGGTGTTCGCCTACGTCGGCGCCTTCACGACCCCGGAGCGTAAAGGGCATGGCGGCGGGATCAACGTCTACCGGGTGGACCCGGCCTCGGGCGCCTGGACCCACGAACAGCTCCTCGAGATCGTCAACCCCTCCTTCCTGACGCTCGACCGGGCGCAGCGCTTTCTCTATTCGGTACATGCCGACGTCGATGAGGTCAGCGCCTATGCGATCGACAAGCAAGACGGGCACATTACGGCGCTCAATCGGCAATCCTGCGGCGGCAAGAACGCGGTGCACGTGTCGATCGACCCGACCGGCCGCTGGATCGTCACCGCCAATTACAGCGCCGGCTCGGTCGGCGTGGTGCCGATCGAGAAGGACGGAACCTTGGGGCCGCGCAGCGATCTGGTGAACCTGACCGGCGAACCGGGCCCGGATGGCAAACGGCAGGCGAGCTCGCATCCGCACAACGCCGTCTTCGATCCGAGCGGCCGGTTCATCGCAGTGCCCGACTTGGGGTTCGACCGGGTCTTCGTGTTTCGCCTCGACGCGGCAAGCGGGAAATTGACGCCGAACGATCCGCCCTTTGTCGCCACGCGCGCGGGCGCTGGCCCGCGGCACATCGCCTTTCATCCGAAGATGCCGCTCGCGTACGTGATCAACGAGCTCGGTTCGAGCGTCGCCACCTACCGCTTCGATGCGCAACGCGGCACCCTGCATCCGATCCAGATCCTGCCGTCCACCCCGGCGAGCTTCACCGGCGACAACCACGGCGCCGAGATCGCCGTCGCGCCCTCCGGCCGCGTCGTCTACGCGTCAAACCGGGGTCACGACAGCATCGCGATTTTCGCCGTCGATCGACTTGACGGGACCCTGACGCCGGTGGGCTGGGCACCGACCCAGGCGAAGTCCCCCCGCTTTTTTGCCTTCGATCCGGCAGCCAAGATCCTCTATGCGGCCAACGCCGACGAGGGCTTTAGCGAGGAGCAGAACACCGACACGATCGTGCCGTTCAGGATCGACCAAGCGAACGGGATGCTGACGCCAACTGGTCAAGTCATTAAAACGAACAGCCCATGCACGATCGTCTTCGCCCGCGTGTAGCCTTTGGCTCCGTAATTGCCTGCTCTCTGCCCTCGTTTCGTCCGCAATCGAGGGCCAATATGCCTGAAGCAGTCATCGCCGTGCGCGTGCCGTTCGACCCGTTCTGCCCCCTTAGCCGACCTTGCCGGTAGGACGGCGAATCGGCCGAGCCGGGTGACAGCAGACGTTCACACCAGATTTCTACCCAAGCTAAGTGATTGTTCCCGCACGCCGGCATTCCCGGTGCAAAAATCTCGCTCATACTTTTTTCGCCGAGTGTGAACTATTTCACACATCCGACCGTCGGCGGCTGTTCGGATATGGCCGGGTTCGATCGAAAGCGGGGCTAATGCGAATTGTTCAGATTTCCGACACGCACCTGAGCCGGGACAAGCCACATTTCGTCAACAATTGGGTGCCGCTTTCGGCATGGATCGCCGACCAGCAGCCCGATCTCGTGATCCATACCGGCGATGTGACTGCCGATGGCGCCGGAGTCGAAGCTGACCTCAGCTTCTCCGCCCACCTGATGGACGAACTCCGGATCCGCTGGCGGGCGGTCCCCGGCAACCATGATGTCGGCGAGGCTCGTCATGCCCGCCAACCAGTCAATGCCGGGCGCCTGAGGGCATGGCAGCGTCATTTTGGCCCAGATCGCTGGGTCGAAGATGTCGCAGGAGGTGCGCAGCGTTGGCGTCTTGTCGGACTCGACGTGATGCTGGTGGGCAGCGGCGAGCCGGAAGAGGACGAGCAGGCGCTCTGGCTCGAACAGGTGATGGCCGAAGCAGGAGAGCGGCGGATTGCCTGGTTCTTGCATCGGCCGCTATTTCTTGAGGATCCCGGCGAAGGCGACACCGGTTATTGGTCGGTCAAGCCGCAGCCGCGCGGAGCGCTTCTGGCGCTGGTGCGGCGGCACCGGGTTGCCCTCGTCGCCAGCGGACATCTTCACAAAGCGCGAGATTTCGCCTTTGAGGGCACGCGCTATATCTGGTCGCCGGCTTCGAGCTTTCTGGTCGGCGCACCGCACCGGAGATGCCCGGTGAAAAGCGGCGCGGCGCCGTGGTCTATGAGCTCGACAACGCAACATTGACGGCTCGGATCGCTGAAGTGCCGGGTCTGACGCAACATTGGTGGCCGACCTCGAGCCCACGGTCTTGATAGGTCCGCCATACTTCGATCGCCTCGGTTCCCTACCGCGTGCGCAGAGTGCGCAAGATTGCCGAACACCGGCCATTGCCCCGAGCTGGTTGGAAGCTTCGGGCGCAAAGAGAACGGCTATTCACTCTGAAGGTGGCCGCTATTCGATGACCTGGGAGCGCGCTGGCCCTGTCTACTGGGCGGCCGCGGCGGCCGGCGCTAGGCGCGTCAGCGGCGCGGCCGGCTTAGGAATGTCGTAGAGTCGGGCGCAGTTATCCCACAAGATCTTGCGCCGGGCCGCGTCATCCAGCGGCAAGGCGAGAAATTCTTTCATCGCCTCGGGAAAGGCCCCGTCCGGATGCGGGTAGTCGGTCGACACGACGAAATAGTCCGCCCCGAGCTTCTCGACGACATCGACCGCGGGCTCCTCGTCGGCGTCGAGCGCCAAGTAGCACTGCCGTTTGAAATATTCGCTCGGCGGCAGCGTTAGCTGGCGCTCGCAACCAGGGCCGAACTTTTCCCACTGGTCGTCAAGCCGCCAGAGCCACCAGTAGAGCCAGCCGGCGGTGCCTTCGAGAAAGGCGCAGCGCAGCCCGGGGTGGCGTTCGAGCACGCCGCCGGTGGTCATGCTGGCGATCGCACCCATTAGCTCGACCGGATTGCGGATTGCATGCGCGATCGGGTGGAAATTGGCGTGGCCGACATAACGCCGGCCGGCGTCGTCCCTCAGCGAGGTCTCGCCGGTTGGATGAAAGCCGACCGGCACGCCGAGCCGCTCGATCTCGGCCCACAGTGGCTCGCAGGCCTCGTCGTGCAGGTGCTGCTCGTTGACCGGGTTCGGGGTGCCAATGATCGCGACCGCGCCCAGTTCGGTGACGCAGCGCCGCGCCTCGGCAACGGCGCTCGGAATGTCGTGCATCGCCACTTGGCCGGCAAATTTGAGCCGTGTCGGGTCATGCGCGCAGTAATCATGGGTCCAGTTGTTGTAGGCGCGCGCCAGCGCCGCCGCGTAATCGGGCGGCAGGTTGTCGTGCGACAGGACCTGCCGGCCGCGGGTGCCGTACATGACGGCGACGTCTATTCCCTCGATGTCCATCGCCGTCAGGGTCGTGGCGGCATCGAAACCCTGCCCCTGCGCAATCTCAAAGTGCGGATGCCGGGCGCGGCTGCGCCGCCGCAACTCGCGGCTTGAGGCAATCGCGCCGGCCGAGCGGCCGTGCGCCGGGATCGCCAGCCCTTGCACCTCCATACCGACGACTTTGATTTCCTCCTCTGGGCGCCTGTGCGCGGCGAAAAAGTGCGGCGGGTTCGCTTTGTGCGGCCCCGCGAGATAGCGCTCCCAAAGGTCGTAAGGCTCCATCAGGTGGAGGTCGCTGTCCAGGATGAAAAAGCCCTCGCGCGCCATGCTCCGATCCTCTGCTGCGTCTTGTTCGGGTTGCACGATGCGGAATTTGCCCGCCGCCGGCACCCCGATCGGCTCACTCCAATCACCAGTGAAAGCCGACCGTCGTAACCGGGAACGACTTTCAACCAGCTCGGCCCACTCGCGTGACAATGCGGCGCTCACCGCGGTCATTGAACTGATGGGAGACAAAGTCGACCTCGCCGTCGAGCAGCCGGATCGACAGCCGGCCAAGAGGTGATCGCTGACCTCGTGGATCATCGCGCCTCAGCGCCCTTCGAGCGGCGCCCGTGCACAATCCGGATGCCTGTAAACTCACCAGTCGATGTCCCGCGGCTCGGTTCGTTACTCCGGTTAGCGGTCTCATTCCGGACAGTGACGCAGTCGACGAATCGAGAACCACCCAAGACCGTCCACGCGCAGCTATCACGTGAGGTCGGGTGACCACTTCCGGCGCTGACCTGCCGCTATTCCGGCGACTATCGAATGGGGAAGATTGCTGCGGGCGGTGATGCCGGGTGTCTATGGACGCGGCAGCGCGTGAGCTATCACGTAGGTTTATCCCGATCTTGATTGGAAATAGACTGGAACAGCAGGAACCAAGCGGAGGCTCTTCGCGCAACGCTGGCTCCGAATGGGGAGGCACCGATGTTCGTCCAAACAAGTCGACGGTCATTCATGGGCGGTATGGCGGGCACGACCATGGCAGCCGCATTGTCGCCGGTTGCCGCAATTGCGCGGGAATCGGACGCTAGCTCAGAAGGACTTGCTTACCGCACGGCGGGTGATCTGGTGAAGGCGATCGCCGGTCGGCAGGTGTCCTCGCGCGAGCTCGTCGATAGCGCGATATCGCGCATCGAGGCGCTCGACCCGAAGATCAACGCGGTGGTCGTGCGCGATTTCGAGCGGGCACGCGCCGCAGCCGATGCGGCAGATGCCGCGTTAGCCAAGGGTGAGAACCGGGCGCTGCTCGGTCTGCCAATGACCGTGAAGGAACAGTACGCCGTTGCCCGCCTGCCGACCACCCGCGGCGACCCGAAGTACAAGGATTGGAAAGCAGAGGTCGACGCCTTGGTGGTGCAGCGGCTCAAGGCGGCCGGCGCTGTCATACTCGGCAAGACCAACGTGCCGCTGAACTTATCGGACTGGCAAAGCTTCAACGAGGTCTACGGCACTACCAATAATCCCTGGAGCCTGTCGCGGACCCCTGGTGGTTCGCCAGGAGGCTCGGCGGCGGCACTTGCCGCTGGTTTCGTGCCGTTGGAACTAGGCTCGGACATCGGTGGCTCCCTGCGAGCGCCGGCCCATTTTTGCGGTGTGTTTTCTCACAAGCCGACCCTCGATTTGGTGCCTCTGCGCGGCTCCGGCCCGCCACAGATACCCGCCGTTCCGGTGCGTGGCGACCTGGCCGTTTACGGGCCGATGGCGCGCAGCGCCGCCGATCTCGCCCTCGAACTGGAGGTTCTGGCCGGGCCGGACGAGTTGATGGAGGGAGTGGGCTACAAACTCGCGTTACCGCCGCCGCGGCACGAAAAGCTGGCTGATTTCCGCGTACTGGTGATCGACACGCATCCGCTCTGCCCGACCGCGGACAGCATCAAGGGCTCGCTGAACGGACTCGCCGATCGTCTCGCGAAGCTTGGCTGCCGCGTACTGCGCCAGAGCCCGAAGCTACCCGATCTGGCGCGAACAACGCGCACTTATGGCGAACTGCTAGCAGCCGTCTATAGCTTGGATTTATCGCCGGACGACCGCGCACGAATCGACGCTGCCGCCAAAACTCTGTCACCGGAAGATCAAAGTCTTGCCGCATACCGGTTGCGCGGCATTACCGCCAATCACGCGGAATGGATCCGCGCGAGCCGCGTGCGCGCAGCATTGCGGGGCCAATGGTTCAACCTATTCCGGGAGGTCGATATCGTCTTGTGTCCACCGATGCCGAGCCTGGCCTTTCCGCACGACCATAGTCCTCAGGGCCGCCGTCAGCTCGACATCGATGGCAGCAAAATCCCCTATAACGACCAAATCGCCTGGGCCGGCATCGCCACACTGAACGGGCTGCCCGCGACGACAATGCCGAACGGTCGAAGCGAGAGCGGCCTCCCGATCGGCGTACAAATCATTGGCGGATACCTGGAAGATAACAGTACGATCGCCTTTGCCGGGCTCATCGAGCGCGAATTCGGTGGCTTTATTCCACCGCCGATTTAAGACGCCCTTCGATAGACTCCCGGATTGGATCGAACCAGCGGATCAGGTGAATGGTTGCTATCGGCGCGTAGGAGACCGTGGGCATGGAGACGGGGATGGTCCGCCCTCCACCCGTTGCAGACATTCGCATATGCTGTTCGAGGGAACGCGCGTCGTTGCGGTCGGTCTTGACGATAATCTCCGAAAGTGCTGCCTTGACGTGCGGCGTCTCCAGTACAGCTACCTCCAACCCCGCCACCATCGGCCCCGCTACAGCCACTGCCCTGCCTCCAACCCGATCCGCGTCAACTTCAACCCAACTCGTGAAAGAGCCAACCAACGCCTCGGGCTCGCTCGCGCTTCGGCCTCCCGCGCGATCTTCCCGGTCGCGTCCACGATGCGCACGCTGCTCTGTTCGATGACACGTCGATCTCGGCAAATTACTCCATGGCTACCTGCCAGACTGGAGAGCCCGTGGTCGGCTGCTCCCCTAGCTTCTCTCTCCCAATGGCCGGTCCTCCGGCGACTCGTAGCCAGACAGCCCCTTCTCTGAGAGGAAACCCGACGTTGCCCCGGCGACGCTGACGGGCACACGCTCAACTTGGTGCGTAGGGAAAACAAACAGCACGCGGGCCGGTTCGTCGTAGCGGTTCAGGAAGCCATGTGCGGTCCCGGCCGGAGCCAGCACCGTATGACCCGGGCCGATCGTCATCCGCTCGCGGCCAAGGAGCGCGTCCAATGTCCCTTCCTGGACGATGACGGCCACTTCGGTGTGCGGATTGACGCATCGTGGTACCCGAGCATTCGGCGCCACGATCACCTCTTCAATGTGCAGAGACTGGCTCCCGTGATCTTTGCCCACCAGGACGCAGGTCTCCAACCCCGGGGCAGCCCCGGCCGTTTTGCTCAAATCCTGCCTGCTGATGATCGGCACCTCTCCTCCTTTTGGCGCAGCGCTGTCCGGAGAAGCTCCGGCTAAAGCATACCGTGTTCATACTCCGTGCTGGACAAGGTAAAGTGGTCTTGCGCGGGCTCGTCACGCGTATCCACGTCTTCGTTGCAGGTGTCAAAGGCGTGGATGGCCGGGTCAAGCCGTGGTCAAGCCCGGCCAAGACGAAGGCGGACGTGGCGATCCTCCACTTTTTGCCGGCGCAAAACTTTCCCAGGACAGCCCTGCCTTTGGCGGAGAGTTTCTCAGCGTCGTGACCGGCGCGCCAACAATGCGTCAAGACGCCGGAGGAGCCTCGAAAGCCGGGGCTCCTCCGCTGCCGCGTCTACCCTGGTTACCTGTTCACCATGTCATAGCTGCGCAGGAACTTCCCGGGTGTGGCATGGGTGCATTCGCTCTCCTCGAACGTAACCGCCCCATTGACGATGGTATAGCGGATGCCTTTGGCCTTTTGGATCAGGCGCCGCTCGCCTCCCGGAAAATCGGTGGCATAGACCGGGTTGTCATACAAAAAGCCGAGCTTCTCCTGCTCGTAGACGATGATGTCGGCGGCGTAACCCTCTCTCAGGATACCCCGATCGGTGAACCCGGCGATCCAGGCCGGGAGACCGCTAATCTTGTAGTGCGCCTTTTCCAGGCTCATGACCTGGCGGTCGCGCGTCCACGTTGCCAGCAAATTAACCGGCCAAGTGCCCAAGGTCAGATAGCGGACATGAGCGCCACCGTCCGAGACGCAGGGGTGGATGTAGGGATGATTGAGGATCTCCGCGACCGCGTTGGGATCCGTGCCATTGGTCGGATCGGTGGAGAATTCCGTCCGTAAATCTTCGTCCAACGCCAGATCCAGCATGGCGTCCATCGGGTGCTTGCCGGTCGCCTCGGCCAACTCGGCGATGGTGAGCCCCTCATATTGGAAATTCCTCGGCTGCCTGACCTCGACGACGCGCATCTTTGCCCAATTCGCCGTCACGTCCGCAGTGCCTCCGGTACCGGCCCAGGCGCCGACATCCCGGCGCATGCGGTCGCGCACCCCGGGCTTGTTCAGCTTGGCGATGCGTTCTTCCGGGGTTCCGACAAACGGGTCGATCCAGCTGGGCATCGCGTCAAAGCCGTTATATTCGGCGAGCTCAAAGACGGGCGAGGGCGGGTTCGAGGCCGTCTGGGCGTACATCCACGCACCTTCCGCGTTCGCTCGCTCGAGAAAGGCGAGCTGCTCCTTGTAGCGCCCCGGAGCCGCCTCGCTCTGGCTCACCGCCCCCCATTGGAGGGGGCGTCCGCTCGCCAAGCACATCTCGATCAGGAAATCCTCTCGGCCTTTCCCAGGCGCGTCGCCTTCGACCGGATCCATCTGAATGCCGGAACCCGTCGACATCTCCCCACCGAGCAGATCGGGTTCGCCCGGCGGCAGGGGCCGCTCGGCGGCACCTCGTGTCCACCCGATGCTGCCGACGCCAAACTCCGACAGCACCTGCGCCAGAGCCAGGTACTCCTCGTTCGACGCCACCTGACTGGGGATAAAGCGGCCGTCATCGGGACGGTTGATCAATGTCTTCATCGACGACCAGCCAAAGGCGCCGGCCTTCATCGCCTCACGCACGAGGTCCTGCATCTGGCGGGTTTCCGCCTCGGTCGCATGCACCCGCTCGCGCGAAGCGTCCATGCCCATCACATAGAGCCGCAGCGGGTTGAAGGGCACCAAGGCGCCGACGTTGACGCCCAACGGATGCTTGGCCAGGCTGTCCATCCACTGAGGAAACGTCTCCCAATCCCAGCGCAGACCCTGCTCCATCGAGCCGAGCGGGACCGCTTCGATCCGGGTCAAGAGGCGCATCGCGGCCTCTTGATCCTTTGGTTTGCACGGAGCAAAGCCGAAGCCGCACTGGCCAATCGCCACCGAGGTCACGCCGTGCCAGCCCGACATCGTCGCGTAAGGGTCCCAGTTCAGCTGCAGGTCGTAATGGTTGTGCAGGTCGATGGCCCCGGGTGCCACGATGCATCCCGTGGCGTCGACCTCCTGCTTCGCCGTCGCCTTGATGCGGCCGCTGATCATGGCGATCTTTCCCCCTTTGATCGCCACATCGCCTCGATAGGCGGGTATGCCACCCGTCCCATCTACAATCGTGCCGTTGCGGATTATCAGATCATACTCGGCCATGTTCTCTTCCTCCTCACTTGAAGTTGAGGGATTAGTCGATGACAATAAAGAACGTATCGCCGATCTGAAGCAGCCTAGAACTATATCTCGTGGTTGTCACCGACATTCCCGAAACTTGCTCAATTGGCTTTACTTCTTGGGGGGTTCCGCAAAGCGTCGCGCTGGCCGGTCCTGCCAACGTCGGACTGAGCTGCTACCCCGTCATACCGGTGAAGACGAGGAAATATTACGCCCCTCTCGTTCAGGTTGTATAAACTCATTTTGAGACGATGCACTAGCGGGCAAACTGGCCGTAGTCGGCGACCATATCATTGGCCAGGTTGAAGTCGACGCTTCTGCCACCGCATTGCGAGGTCCGGAGCTGAGCCAGCCCCCATTGTCTCGTCTGGTAGTAGGCATGGTAATCCGGCCAAGATGTCGGCGCGCCAAGCCAGCATAATTCGGCGAGCCCGGTCGACATCAGCATGTTGCACACCAGCCCACTGCCATAGACCCCTATCCTGTAACCGAGGCCGGTGAGCCTTGCCTTCAGTTCCCGAAAGTACGCAGCGACACTCGCCAGCTCGTAATCTGCTTGCCATGGGCCATCCACCCCGAAATAGATGGCACTGCCTGGCGGCTGCGAATTTTCGTCGGCGAGGGCGAGCGACCGCTCGGCGTCCTGATGCCCGCGTGACGCAGTGAAGGAGGCAAACTGGTTGTTATGGTGCTGAAAAACGACGGCGGCCTTGAAGCCGTTCGCCAGGATAAGATTACGCTCCTCCCTTCTCAGGGTCTTTCCGGGAAGGGTTTCGTCTTCATGGTCGTAGTACCGGATGATGGTCTTGATCCCGATAACCCGCATCGTATTTAGGAAGCCCTGGTCAACCGGCGCCGATAAATCGACGGCCTCGACCCGAGGATCGTTGGCGCAATACTCCCCCGCCTGCGCCGTAGACGCCCAAACGGTCAGGCTCGCGATCAATGCGCGTAGAGATTTAGCCGCGTTTGCGGCCCAGCCGGTGGCGGTTCGCACTAGAAGGTTCCCCCGAACGTGCTTGCGACCGCTTAAAGCACACGATGATCGGCTGAATCAATAGAGTGTCAACTTAAGATGCGCACGCCGCATCTGGCGAACCCCTCGTCGAATGAGCCAATGATCTTATTGAACGTTATCCTCGAATCGATTGACCCAATTTTTCAATACCAACGCTCAACGAAGCTCGTCTAGGAGCGCCTTCGCCTCTTTCAGATCGGGCGTGTCGAAACCCTCGGTAAACCAGCCGTAGATTGGAGCAAGCAGTTCGCGGGCTTCGGCACGGCAACCCTGACCGCGGCGGAGTCGGGCGAGGCTGACGGCGGCACGCAGCTCCCACATTCGCGCCTGCTGACCGTGCGCAACGGTCAAAGCCCGCAGCAGTGCCGTATTCGCTTCACCAATCTTGCCCAGGTCTATCGACGACTGGCCTCGAAGCCGATAGAGCTCGGCCTCGAACAGTCGTTCCCCCGTATTCTCGAGCGTCAAGATCGCCTCATCTATCAAGGCGATGCTAACTTCAGGCTGGCCGAGGCTCGCGTGAGCGGCAGCGAGATGGCCTAGATGCAGCGGTCGGAGTACCTCCGCGTTGATGTTCTCCAATTCGTCCATGGCACCACGCATGACCCCGATGCCGTGCTCAGTATCACCGCGGCGCGCCGATGCGATGCCCTGGCAAAATCGCGCCCAGAGCTCGTACGCCTTAACACCGTGCTTGACGCAATAGGTTACAGCCTCATCAAAGTGTGCCGCGAGCCGATCTCGTTCCGCATCAAATGCGGTGGCTAAAAAGACATCAACGAAGGAGACAAAGGCAGTCAGAGGAACGTGCCCAGTCTCTCGCGCACGCTGAACAGCTTGTTTCGCGGCGGCGCCGGCCTGCTCCGGGTAGCCCAGAGGCCAGAGCGTCCAGGCAAGATATGAAAGGGCCGTAATATCATGATTGCGCGATGAGTGCGGAGCGGTGTCGCTCTCGCTGCTGCGAGCGCTGATCTCGATGGTTCGCTCCAGATGGTTCCGCGCCTCTACGAAGGTGCCTGTCGCCCAGAGAGTGTCGCCCATGATGTAGTTAGCAAGCGCTTCCGCGTCATCGTGCCCATGGCGTGCAGCAAGGTCTAGGCACTGCTGAGCCACTTCGTGTGCCGCGGCATGCTCGGCACGAACGTAATGAACACCCCATAAACCGTAGAGCACGGACATATGCTCCGTCACGGCGTCGCTTTCGTCCAAGAGTTCGCGAGCGCGCGTAAATACCTGCAAGGTTTCCGGAGCTGCCATGCCCTTGACGATCCGAATCGTTCGGCCGAGAGCCAAATGCAGGTCGAGTTCCTTCCGGTCACGCTCGGGCGCGGCCGGCAACGAGCGGGTCAGCTCGATACTATGTGTGAGGTGCTGGACCGCCTCGACCATGGCCGAGCGCCTAAGAGCGCGCTCACCGGCCTTGTGCCAGTAACCGACAGCGATATCGAGGAGGCCAGCCTGCGTATAGTGATGCGCCAGCGTCTCCGGCTCCGTTACGGCGATTTCAGGGAAATGCTCTTGCAGCACCCTCCCGATACGCGCATGAAGAACTTGGCGTTGGCTACGCAGCAATGTGCTGTAGGCAGTGTCCTGGATGAGCGCGTGCTTGGACATGAAGGTCGTTCGCAGCGGGGTGCCTCGACGAAAGACCAGGCCGGCGCCGGCGAGCTGTTCAAGCGCATCTCTAAGTTCGTTGTCTGACCGGCCCGCCACCGCCGCCAGCGCTTCGTAGGAGAATTCTCGGCCGAGCGCCGCTCCGATTTGTGCCACCTCCCTGACCGGGGCGAGGCGGTCGAGACGGGCGAGCAAAGATGCCTGCAGACTCGATGGGATCATCAATGTCGGCGACGGGCCGTCAACTATGTAGGGCCCGTCCTGCTCGCGCAGAAGACCGCCTTCCAAGAGGGTCTTCGTCAGCTCCTCAGTAAATAAGGGTACCTGATTACGCATGATCCTCAGCCAATTTGAGGAGGCGGTATGGCATCGGCGGGGTTCGGACTGCGACATAGCCGAGGCGTGGCATCATGGCGGCGAGATCGTATCGGCGATTAAAGCGGTACT
>Ga0306926_10003789_pt1 | contig 15746 bp, 16 predicted proteins | sample flu12Cox44000178_FD_203759 | JGI IMG/M metagenome (GOLD analysis project Ga0306926, IMG submission 203759) | Lab enrichment of tropical soil microbial communities from Luquillo Experimental Forest, Puerto Rico - flux8day.12C.oxic.44.000.178 (v2)... | ecosystem: Environmental > Terrestrial >...
TTGAAAACAGTAGCTTGTCGTATTCCAGCATAGCGCAAGACAACTGCCTTAAAATCTGCTGTCCGGGAGGACGTGGGAATTCAAGTCTCCCCGCCCACAAATGATGAGCCGCGCTCGTAGCTAAAGAGCCGGACATTCGTCCGCCGGCTAGAGAATCATTCCCGCCACCTCGCGGCGCGCGAGCGCAAGAGCCCTTCGCCGCTCGGTTCACGTTACCGAGACAAGAAATTGGCCGGTCCCGGAGGGAGCGCTCGAAATGGTGCCCCGCGATGTTGATTTGACGCCTTTTGGACAGCCGTGTCCGGGCGTGAGGGGCTAAGCTTACACTGAGCTCAAGAGTGGCGTGCCGCTTTCGTGAGGAGGATCGCTCGAAAGCCGGTGGAGGAGCTAGCGTCGTGACCGAACGCCCGCATGTTTCAATCTCAGCGCTTCACAAGGAGTGGGTGAAGCTTGAGGATGAGCACCACCTACTGGAACGAGCGATCGACGAGGCCCGTGCCAAAAAGGCCGACGTGGCGCCGATGCGCCAGCGACAAATAGCGCTGATCCTCGAAATTACTTCGATCGTTGCCCAAATGCGCGATGCGCCGGCGACGACGATGGAAGACTTCGCGGCGCTGCTCGACGTCGCGCTCGAGCACGAGCTCGATCTGGCGAGCGACATTGCCGATTACGGGCCCGGCGATTATCCGATGACCGCGCGGCTCCTGCGCGCTCTGGCGAGCCGGGTTCCAGGCTTCGAATTCAACTCGCTGCGGCGGTGGCTGTCATCACCGGGCCAGCTCGAGCAGCTCTTGGGCGCGGCGGCGCCCGGCGCATCGCCACGGGACGAGGTCGAATCAATCGATCGGATCGGGTTTGGCGAGCCGTTGCGATCAAAATAATTGAGATGACATAGCCGGGCGCGAGCCGTGCTGCGACGGCGGCGCTGCGCGGCCCGGGCGGCGCTCTGCTGCTTCTATTGTCAGGTCACCGGGAGTACCATCGGCGACACGCGGAACTGCGCGGCGCTCGAAGTGGCGCGGCCCGACCCGCCATGAGGGCCCTCCGATGCTCGCCTCGGCTTTTCACCTGCCGCGCCCAACGATCCTCGCCACGGTCGTCCTGCTCGGTCTGGCGATCATCGAGATCGGCTGCTCACCCGCTGATCTGCAGTTTCTGGCGCCGGGCATCGGGGGGCGCGGACCGCCGAGCTTTGCTCCCGTGGTGCAAGGGGTCATGCCCACAGTCGTCAACGTGTCGGCAATTCAGCGGCCGAGCAAAACCGCCGCCTATCAGACCGAGCTCGGCCCCGGTCGGGCCAAGGACCAGAGCACGCTTCGCGGATTGCCGCCGTCGGTGCTCGACGAATTGCTGCGCCGCTTCTTCGAGCAGCAGGACCGTAAAGGCGTGCCCTTGCCGAGCACGGCGTTGGGATCGGGCTTCATCGTCGATCCCAACGGCTATGTCGTCACCGACGATCACGTCGTCGAGAACGCCGCCAAGATCATGGTAACCTTTCAAGACGGCAGCCAATATCCGGCTCGTGTCATCGGCCGCGACGCGCTGACCGATCTGGCGCTGCTCAAGATCGATGCGCAAGGACCGCTGCCGCATGCGCGGTGGGGCGACAGCGACGCCGCCCGGGTCGGCGACTGGGTGCTGGCGATCGGCAATCCGTTCGGCCTCGACAACACGGTGAGCAGCGGGATTATTTCGGGGCGCGGCCGGGACATCCATGCCGGGCCTTACGACGATTTTTTGCAGATCGATGCGGCGATCAACCGCGGCAATTCGGGCGGTCCTACCTTCGATCTCAACGGCAATGTGATCGGCATCAACACGGCGATCTATTCGCCCAATGGCGGATCGGTCGGGATCGGCTTCGCCATACCCGCAAACCTCGCAAGGCGGGTGGTCGAGCAGTTGAAGGCATATGGCAGGGTCGCGCGCGGCTGGCTCGGGGTCCAGATCCAGCAGGTGACCCCGGAGATTGCCGAGAGCTTCGGCTTGCGGAAGGCAGAGGGGGCGCTCATCGCCGGGGTCGCCGCCGACGGTCCCGCCGCCCGCGCCGGATTTGCACAAGGCGACATCATCCTCTCGGTCAACGGGCATGACATCTCCAGAATGCGTGAGCTGCCGCTGATCGTCGCCGAGACCGCGATCGGCGAGCCCGCGACGGTAAAGGTATGGCGCCGGAACGCCGAAACGACCTTGTGGCCGGTCATCGGCAAAATGCCGGAGAGTGCCGAAGCCCTGGAGGCCGGACGAGACGAGCCTGAAGGCCAGCGGCCGGAGCCGCCGAGTGCCGTCGGTCTTAAACTCGCGCCGTTGACCCAGCAGCGCCGCCAGCGTCTGGCGATACCCAACAAGGTCAACGGCGCGGTGGTTGTGGCGATCGGCGAGGACAGCCCCTTTGCCGCTCTCGACCTCCTGCCCGGCGATGTGATCCAAGAGATCGACCGCCGCCCGGTCACCTCGCCCGAGGCTGCGATCAACAGACTGGAGGAAGCGGCGGCGAGCGGACGCAAAAGCGTAATCATGCTGATCAACCGGCACGGCACCGACCATTATCTGGCCGCATCGGTCGGCAATAGCGGCCAGAAACATCGGAGCGGATGATCCCGGAATCGCGGCCGAGCCGGCTTCTTGCCAGCTCGAATCGGCCGCCGCCTTTGTTCCGTCGAAACGGGGACCGCAAAGGCCTTTACTTCCACAGCGGTCCGCACGAAATGATCGCTCGATTGGTTTGTCGGGCGGCGGCGCGAAACGCTACCGTCCGGCCATTACGAAAGGGAGGACACCGATGCCCGATCACGTCTACAGAATCATCGAAGTCGCAGGCTCGTCGGAAAAGAGCATCGAGGATGCGATCGAAAACGCCGTTACCCGGGCGTCGAAGACGCTGCGCGGGATCAGCTGGTTCGAGGTGCTCCAGACCCGAGGGCAGGTCGAGGCAGCGAAGCTGCAATACCAGGTCGTTCTCAAGGTCGGGTTCACCCTCGAAGAGCCGTCCTGACCGGACCCGCGCCCCATCAACGGAATTTGATCGACGCTGCCGATCACCGAAAATTGATGCCGCGCCACGCAACCAACGGGATGGGAACTCGCGGATAATCCAGACGCTCGCTGCCGGCCGGCGAGGTCCGGGCAGCGCATTCAGGTAGCGATGGGCACAGATGCTTTCGCGTCCGATTCGAGTTGTCGCCGGGGTCCTCGCGGCCGCAATCATTGTCGTCCCTCCGTCGGTTCCGGCGCAGACCATACCGGCACCGGCGGGCGAGACGGCGACCCCTCCGGCGACGACACCAGCATCGGAAGCTGAAGCTCCGGCGGGTGAAGCCCCCTCAGCGCCACCTCCGGTGGCAAGCCCACCGGCCCTGCGGGCCGAACAGCTCGATCAACTCCTCGCACCGATTGCGCTATACCCGGATGCCCTGCTTGCCCAGATCCTGATGGCCGCGACCTACCCGCTCGAAATCGTCAAAGCGCGTCGTTGGCTGCAGGATCCTCACCATGCGGCCCTCTCCGGAGACCAGCTCGCGGCGGCGCTCGACGCCGAGACCTGGGATCCCAGCGTCAAGGCTTTGGTGACCCTTCCGCAAATTCTGACGATGATGGACACCAATCTGGATTGGACCGAGGGGCTCGGCGCGGCGTTCGCGACGCAACCGCCCGACGTCATGGATGCGATCCAACGTCTACGCCAGGAGGCGGCGGCGGCCGGAACCTTGTGGTCAAACGCCCAGCAAAGGGTGACAGAGGAAGGGCAAGGCATCGCAATCGAGCCGGCGAATCCGGCGTACATTTATCCGCCGCTCTACAACCCGGCTCTTGTCTACGGCCCGTGGCCCTCTCCAGAATATCCGCCGCTCGATATCCTCCCGCCCGATAATGGCGTCGGCTTCGAATTGCCTTTCGGCATCAGCTTTGGCGCCGGATTTGTCGTCGTGAACAAGATATGGCCGTGGTGCAGGTTTGATTGGGGCCAACGTCGCATCCGCCGCAACCTCCAAACCTCGAAAGCCTTCGATCGCACGAACAGGGAACCGGCAGGGGCCATTTGGCGGCCTGATCCGACGCACCGCCAATGGCTCGGTTCGTTCGGCTCCGACGCGCATACGCGGCTTGCGATGTTCAGAAAGCATCCCTTGTCGATCGCTGCAATCCCGCGCGGCGCCGTTCCGACAGCAGTGGGCCGTCCGTCGATGTTCTCGTCGCACCCCGTCGCGCGCGCTGGGATGCCGACGCGAATGGCGCCGGCGGCGCTCGTCGTGCCGGAGCGCCGCAGCGCCGGGCAACCGATGATGATGCCGCAGATGGTGCCACGGCAGCCGGCCGCGCGAACTGGGCGAGGCTTTCTCGCAATGCCGAGAGCGGTACCCCCGGATGGCCATTCTCGGTTCGACGGCGCGGCTCACCACTAATCTTGGTCAGCGAACCCGCCGGCGTGCCAGCCAGACCGCCGCGACACCGGTGACCGCCGACACGATCCCGGCCAGGCGAAAAGTCGCTCGGAAAGCCGATAGAAAACCCTCCGCCGCGGCACCCGCAGTCGCCGGCGAGGCACCTCCCAGAGCATGGAAGACCAGGGTGAGCATTGTCGCTCCGGCCACCACCCCAAAGGTTCGGGTCAGCATCGCCAGGCTGCCGGCGACACCGCGGTGCTGCGGCGGCAGGGTCCCCATCACGATGTCCATATAGGCGACCTGGAAGAGGCCCAGCCCGACGCCTTGCAACACCAGCGGCGCGACAACCGCGACCGTAGATGTGCCGACGTGCCAGCCGCCGATCAGCCACAGGCTGGCGCCGTTCAGCACAGCGCCAAAGGCGGCGGCGCGAGCCGCCGGCCAGCGTTCGATGACCCGTCCCGCCACCGGCGACGCGGCAATGCTCCCGATCGATGAAGCGGCGAGCACCGCACCGGCGAGCGGCAACGGCAAATCGGTCATGCGCACCAGATAATACGGAGCCAACAACATGACCGAAAAGCTCGTCAGGTAGACCAGCACGCTGGCGCCGTTGACCGCTGCAAAGCCGCCGATCCGGAAGAAATCGAGGTTGACGATCGGCCGTGCTACCCGACGCTCCCAGCGCACAAACCCGAAGAAGCTCGCCGCGGCGATCCCGGCGAGCACGATCGCCGGAAGGAGCCCCTGGCCCGGCCGCTGGAGCTGGTTGAAGGTCAGCAGAAGGGTGCTGATCGCGAGCGCCAGCAAGGCGGCGCCGAGAACGTCGACCGGCTCGCGGTGGCCGCGGCGCGGCGCGGCCGGAAGCCCCGCGAGGAACACGAGTGCGGTCAGCGCAATCGGGGCACGAAACCAGAATACGGCGGGCCAGCCCCAGAAATCGACGAGCAGCCCGCCGAGCAACGGACCGCCGGCGGAGCCCAGCGCATGCATCATCGTGAACACCGCGAGTGCCCGGCTGCGCCGGTCTTCGGGGAACAGGCCGGTCACCAAGGCCGGGGCGCAGCTGAGGATCAATGCCGCCCCGATCCCTTGCAGAAACCGACAAAACAGCAGCCAGCCATAACTCGGCGCCGCGGCACAGCAGATGAATGCCACCGCATTCCACAGCAACCCAGCGCGAAACACGCGACCGTAGCCAAAGACATCGCCGAGCCGCCCAAAGGCGAGCATCAGGCTGGCATGGGTCAGGACGTAGCAGATCACGACCCACTGGGTCATCTCGATCGGCAGGCCGAAGCTGCCGGTGATGTCGGGAAAGGCGATGTTGACGGCACTGTCGAGCGGCACGACCGAGGTGCCCAGCCCGATCAGCACGAGCCGTAGCCCTTGCCGCGCGGTCATCCGATGCCGTGCCGCCGCAGCGGTATTCCGAGTCGCTTCCGCCCGCATGCGCGGTGCCGTGCTCATGACGGCAATTGTGGCAGACGGGCGATGCTCGATCTGCTCTTTCAGGGGAAAAATTTTTGCCCGAAACCCGTCACGGGCCAGAATATTATTTTCATCATGCGCTTACGAGAAGGTTGGGGCGGTTATCGACCGTTTATCAGGGGAACTTTGACAGCGGTTTGACGGCAAAAACCCGGCAAATGACACCTTGGCAGGGGAAATCTCGCGGGGCTCGAAATATGGCATTTCCGGGGTCCAAATGTGGCACGCGGACACGCACCAAAGTAAAGAGGATATGCCGCGATCTTGTCGCCAAGATGGCGGGGCCACTTCATACGGGTTGTTCACCCCGAGATGGACCGCCGGCGGTGGGGTGCTGTGCCTTCCGGAATGCCAGCCACGTCCACGTGACCCCGGGCTGGCGCAACGACGGTTCCGCCTCCCGGCGCAGGATACGGCAGAGCCCCAGCGGCTGCGCCAGCGCTATCGTTTCCTCGGCCGAGACCTCGAACATGCGCCGTCCGGGCGGCACTGGCCCGTGCCGCAGCGATATCATCACCACACCGCCGTTGCGCACCAACGCTGCTACGTTCGGCATTGCCCGGCGCCGTTGCAGCTCGTCGAGATGCATCCAAACGGCTGTCAGCATGACCACGTCGAACTCTTCGCCGCGTGCTCGGATGGCCGCCAAATCCGGCAGGCTGTCGTCGAGCCATTCGATCATCGATGATGGATGCAGGAGCATAGCGCCGCGGCGAAGTTCTTCGGTCGGCTCGACGGCAACGACCGAGTGTCCCAGCGCCGCGAGGCCCGCCGCGTCCCGTCCGGTGCCCGAGCCGATATCGAGAACCCGGCTGGGAGCGGTCGGGATCAAGTGCATAACGAGACGATGGGCATCGCCGAACGAGATGCTCTCGTAGCGCTTGAGCAGCTCCGGCGCCTCCTCGGCATAGCTCTCGGTGCCGCTGACCCGGACCGCTCTCATCCTAAAACCTCGTAAAGCCGTCAGCTTAGCCGTCGGCTTAAGTGCAATCGTCGAGGGTGGTGTCGGAAGTTGCAGGACATCGCTGCTATTCGTTCCCTTGCTTTGCCGCAGCCCTGCTGAACCAGGAGCCGACCCGATCCCAGGCCGCGAGCAGGCGTTCGTCCCAGGTTGCTGCTGGGGGGCCATAGGGTGGCTTGCCGCCCCCGATATATGGTTGGCCGTGATCGGCGAAGGGCCAAAGGTTACGTTCGTAGCACCAGCGCGGCGGTGGCGTGCCGAGATGGAACGCCTCGCGTTGGGTCGGTGTCAGGCAGCGGGGTACGGTGGTCTTAACGGTGTCGATGAGCTCCTGTGCGGATTTGAATACGGGCCACAGCCGCGCCGTGTGGTCCGCGGAGCCGGTGATGACGCGCGCGCCGTCGGGCGAGAACGCGACGGCCCCGACGTAACCTGTGTGCCCGGCGAGGATTACCACGGTTTCGCCGGTGGCCGCGTCCCAAAGCCGCGCCGTCCAGTCTTCGGCGCCGGTCAGGACCCGCCTGCCGTCGGGTGAGAACGCGGCCGCCATGACCGAATCCTCATGTCCGGTCAGGGTTGCCACGGTTTCGCCGGTGGCCGCGTCCCAAAGCCGCGCGGTGCTGTCCTGGGAGCCAGTCAGGATGCGGGTGCCGTCGGGTGAGAACATGACGCAGGTGACGGGACCGGTGTGTCCCACGAGGGTGGCCGCGAGCTTGCCGGTGGCGGCGTCCCACAGCCGCGCCGTCCAGTCCTCGGCGCCGGTCAGGACCCGCCTGCTGTCGGGCGAAAACGCTACCGTTCTGATGGGAGCCGTGTGTCCCGGCGAGGGTTGCCACGGCCTTTCCGGTGGCCGCGTCCCACAGCCGCGCCGTTTTGTCCTCAGAGCCGGTCAGGACTCGCGCGCCGTCGGGCGAAAACGCAACGGCCGTGACAGGAGCCGTGTGTCCCGAAAGAAGTGTCCGTTCGCCCCAGCCCGACGACCAGTTGCGCCATGCATCGTCGAGCGCATTTACGGCTGACATTTCCAACTTCTACACACGCTGACGAATGCCTTGGCTGGTTTTGTCGCGAAGCGCGTCAAGGCCGACTAGCATGGCACCGACATGATCGCCCTTGCCGGTTTGTTGATCGACAACCCCAGCGATGAACTCCGCCCGGTCGGTCATGAAGGCCTGCCAGCCGTTGAAGACGGACCACAACCCCGCTCCCGTCCCAAGGGAAACCACGATTGCCAATCCCACCAAGATCGCAAACCAGCGCCGCTGAACCCGCCCGACATTGTGCTGGGCACGCTCGCGCTCCCCGACAAGGCGTTCCCGCTCGGCGAGTCTTTCGCGTTCCTGATTTGCGAGGGCTACCGCTCTCTCTTCGCTTGCCGTCAGAAATGACATAAGCAGCGCGGTGATCTCTGGAGCATTTTCCTTGCGCTGGTCGAGCCATGCCTTGGCCTCGACCAGCTCGTCGCCGCGGAGCAGCAGATCGTTGGCCGCCCGGGTCCCACGGTCTCTCGCCTGCCACCGCGCCGCGGCCTCACTCAGGCGCGTATGTTCACGGATCCATTCGACATCCTGCCGTAATGCCTCGGCCAATTCGCGCAGCGGTCGCGCGAAAGACTGGCCTTCGCGGAAGAAAATGTAATTGAGGCGCCGCAGCCGCTCCGGCAAATCCGCCTCCGGCACTGGCGCCCCTTCGACTGGGATCAGGCGTTTGCCCAATTCGGCGGCGCGCTCCACCTCCCATACACAGCGATCGGACTTGACCGCTGCGGGGGCGAGAATGAAGACGACCGTGTCGGCAGCGAGGATCAGCGCGCCAAGCCGCGCCTGCCAGTCCTCGGCGGCGGCGATGTCGTGACGATCCAAAAACGGCCTAAAACCCGCGAGCTCGAGGCCAGCCTCCAATTCCTCGGCCAGCGCGCTGCTGTCCGAACGTGCATAGGAGATGAAGATTCCCGGTTTCTCGGCCGCGGTTTCCGTGACCCCTCCGTGGGACCGATCTTTTAGCTCGAGGTCGGTCACATGGGCTGTTCGATGAGCGGCGCGTCGCCGGCGAGGGTCGTGCGGCGCACATCGCGCACCTCCTCACGATCGAAGCGGCGGGCGCGGTGCATCGTCTGGCGGTTGTCCCATATCACCAGGTCATAAGGCCGCCACTCGTGTGAATAGACGAATTCGCGCCGCGTGGCGTGCTCGGTCAAATCGCGCAGAAACATGCGGGCTTCCGGGATCGTCCAGCCGACGATCGCCCCGGCATGGGCGGCGAGAAACAGCGACTTGCGCCCGGTTACCGGGTGAGCGCGAACCAAGGGCTGGCGCACCGGCCGAAACGCGGCGAGCTCGTCCGGGGTCAGATCGGTAAAGCCGATCGCCTCGCGCGAGTAGATCAGCGAGTGCTCGCAGACGAGGTCCTCGACCTCGGCCTTGGCGCGCTCGTCGAGCGCATCATAGGCGGCACGCATGTCGGCGAATTCGGTGTTCGCACCCCAGGATGGGATGACGCGCCCGGAGAGCAGCGAATACTTCGCCGGCACCGGCCGGAACGAGCTGTCCGAGTGCCACAGCCGGTCGCCGAGCTTGAAGAACCACACCCGGTCTTCGGCCGACATGATCCGGCCGTCCTTGTCGAGGTTGGAGAAATCCGCGATCCCCGGACCCAGCCGCTGCTCCGCGCGCCGGCGGATGTGACCCGGGGTCGAATAGCTTTCGAGCTCGCCAAAATGGCGGGTGAAGGCGATCTGCTCCTCGTCGGTGATGTTCTGCTCGCGAAACACGAGCACCGCATATCGGTCCATCCCGGCCTCGATCGCGCAGACCTCCTCGGCGCTCAGCGGTGCGCGGCAGTCGACCCCGGCGACTTCTCCGGCAAACACCGGATGCAGCGGGCGGATCGAAACGGGCATGGCGGTTTTCTTCCGGACGATCGTTTCTTGTTATCCTACCAGGCAGGCGGAATTCCCTCTCGACGATTAACCATAAATACTCGTAAAAAAAGTTTGGCAGTGTGAAGCGGCTCACACAGCTTTCTCGTGATGCCCTCCATCTTCCGCGCGGACATCGGCTCGAGGCCGAGATGATTTGCGAAGTGGGAGGACAATCATGTTGAAGCCCGAACATTGGTGGTGGGACGCAGCGCGGGTCGAGATCGACCAGCGCGCGCGCGACGCACGCCTGAGGCTAGAGCAAATCGAAAGGCTGTTGATATCCCGCGTGCTGCCCAAGCGGCCACAGCCGAGGCCCATCCCTCGGCGGCGGGGGCTGCGTTTTTTCCGCGGAGGGTGCGTGCAAACCCGATCGACCAGGGTGCTTCCGCCCGGTCTATGGCGCCGTCAAACGTGCCCTATCCCGATTGAGGTTTGCATCGCGGCGCGCCGCACCCTGAGCGGTGAAAGCGTCGGGCGGTTGGACGGCTCTTAAAGGCGGGGAGGGCGATCGCCAAAGCGACCGCCCTCGTTCGTCTGCCGGCTCGAGCGAAACCCACCGGTTCCGTTGATCGGCAACCGGAGCGCGGTTTTTAGTGTTGGCGTGGCAACAGACCCTGCGTCTTTAGGGGAGCATCTCCGATGCGGGTGTTCATCGCCGGTGCCACGGGTGCGGTAGATCGTCGCCTGGTCCCGCTCGCATTCCGCGCAGGCCATCAGCTGACCGGGACGACGCGCTCCGAGGACAAGGCCGGCGCGCTCGACTGCTCGGCTGGGTTGCTAGTAATAAAATCTAACGTTTGGTGCCAACGCTGTAGGTCCGCAGTGGGTGGATTCCGGACCTTCGCCGGACAGGCCCCACGAGCTGCTGGCGGACCTTGAGCGCCTGGGCGATGTCGCAGAAGAATCGGCGCTCCACGCGCCCGCCAGATCTGCGGTCCTCGCGGTTATGATTTCGTCTGAAAATAACCGCAGAAATTAGGTTTCAGATGGAGTGGCGGTTGCGCTTGGCGTTGCCTTCGGTACGGCATAAGTGGCTCAAACCTTGGATTTGCTCAGATTTCGCGCCGATCTCGGCGACGGGAAATGGCGTTTCGTGACGTTTCGGAACGCAAAATGACGCTTCGATCCTGACCATGGTGTGACTGGGTGACGTGAAAAGAGCGGCTTGCACACACCGGAATAGGCGAGCCTGTTAACTCACGGGGCGCCCGGCGGCAGGGGGGTAGCATCTAAGCGCCCGCGAACACGCGTCGCTGTCAGCCAACTAAGCTTGGAGAAGCTCCGCAACTATCGGATCGTGCCCTCGGCCTGCTGCAGCCACGACCGAGGCGACCCGAGGCGCGGCTGTGAACCACGTCGACAAACGCTGCGGCGAGCGCGGCCGCCTCATCCGGTTCGGGGATGCCCAAGCCCGATCATCAAAAGTGGGCAAGAACCGCTATGTGAGACGGATCAGCTTTGAGCGGCCCGCCCTACGGGGTGGACGACCAGAGGCCGATGATGCTGTCGCTGTCCAAGTGGTTAAACCTCCCGTCGTCTAGTTTGACGGTACCCAGTGCCTGAGCGAGTGCTTCAGTGTCGGAATTTAGCGGCAGTTGGGCCTCGGTGAGCGGTTGGGCGAGAGCGTACACCGTGAACACGTACCTGTGGGGATCCCCACGCGGGTCATTGGCGGGCGGACACGGCCCACCGTAGCCAACCCGGTTGTACACGTTGACGGTTTGCAGGCCGTAGGCGCTTCCAGCGACACCCGCATTCTCGGGAAGGCTACATACCCGTAGCTGCGCTTCACATATGCTGGTCGTACGTGGAATGTTGTACATGCCCCAGTGATAAACTTGCGCAGTGGAGTCGAAGGCTATCACGGCAAAACTTGTCGTACGGGGTGGGATATGGGTCCAGGATAGCGCGGGCGATTGGTTTTCGCCGCGGGCTCCGTCGGGCGAGCACTCATTGAACAGTGAATTCTCACCAGTTTCCCGCACGCGGTTGTAAATTACTCTTATCGGCATGCGCACAAAATTGGGCAGCGGTTCTTCCCCAGGACGGAAAAACCTGAAAGTCGTGGTGTTCACCTGGAATCCGGGCGCTTGCGCGGACGCGAAATTCGCTAAGCCCAGGAATGCCAATGCGGTGATTGCGGCGAGGCTCAGCGTTTTCATCGCGGTCTCCTTCGGGTTCGCTTCGTGGCGAAAAACGCTGCTGGTCTTCTCATGCCGTCCTCCCTCGACGAGCACCATTGAAGTGAGCCGTTTCGGCTTGGTGTCTTCGGCAGAATTAAAGCTTAAATTGAGCATGTCAAAGAGAACGTGTTTTAGACCGCAATTAACCATACTTCACTTTGCAGCGCATCTGGATTTTATGCGCTGGGAGAAACGTCCGGAAAGGATCGAAGATCGGGATAGGGGGACGCCTCGCGGCCTTTGAGGATGTCGGCGTGGTGTTTCTCCCCCAAGACGACGTTCAATTACAGCGCGACATGTCGGCGACGAGGTGACTACTGCCGCAGTGACTGCAAATAGAGAATTGGCGCCCACCGCATCCAGGTGGAGAAGCCCGCCAGCGCCAGCACGCTGATCCGTGCCAACAAACGGAAGGCCACACTGAGGGTGAAGTATCGGCGCCAACGGGCGCGGGCCACCCGCTAATCCGCTACGAGACTACTGTGAGCTAATGTGGGAGGCTGCTGAGCTCTTCCAGTGGAAATCAGGCTGGCGGGGCTCTACGCTGGCGCCTTCTGAGAACCCGGGGACCCGGCGTTGATATCATTACCGGGGCCAGCCTGGCTCGGTGCAAAGTAATCCTCTCCCCGGCAGAACGTCAAAACCTGGTCCGGCAAGAGGTCGAAAGTGATCCCGCCCCGGGTTTCGGTTGGGCAGGACCCGAAAGAGAAAGAGCCGGGGAAACCCGACCCTTCCGGTTTCAGCAGGAAGTCTTGGGCGGAGACAGCTCTAGCGGCGCCCACCGCCGCCGCCGAAACCGCCACTCATGCCGTGACCGAGCCGTGGCCGTCATGGTCCCAGTCATTGTGGTGCCAACCGTCGTGGTCCCAGTCGTTGTGGTGCCAGCCATAAACGCCATAGGGCAGATACCAGTAATAGCCGTAGTTGTCGAAGGCATAGGGGTTATATCTGATACACCCGTAAGCCGGGGCGTATGTGGTCCCGGCAGGGCAGGTGTAGGATTGCGCGGCAGCCGGTCCAGCAAATGCAGCTATGGACAACCCAATGCCAGCAGTCAAAAAGATCACTTTGCTCGACAGTTTGCTGCGCGTCACCGCAGCCTCCATCACCAGTTAAACTCATTCGAATTTATGGCGAGCGTTATTTTTCAGGTGTGAGCTGGTTCACACACGGTTATTGGAAGTCGACCACGAGTGTTGGATGGACATTGTATCCGGTTACTGGGGCAAGCTCCCATCACGACATCGAGGCAAGTTCCCGTTGCGTTCGACAGGGGATCAGCCCCCACCCCACCGGTTCCGCGGACGACTACTCCGGTTCTTAAATATTGGCTATCGCTTTGAACGTATGGGAGTTAACTCCAACCGCATGACCAGCGGCTTCCACCCCACCTCATGCCGCGTCCCATCATCTCGATCGGCTGGCTTCGAGCCAGATTTCAAAGGCGGACCGACTGCGGCTCATTCACAACGAGAAGCGAAAGACGGTTTACATCGTCTGCAGCATCCCCCTGGACATCCCGGTCGATGAACTCGCCGCCAACGGCAGGGCATCCCAGCGCCGCTCGTCACACTCAGCCAGGGCGTCGGCCAGTCGGCAGTCCCCGGTGAGAGGCCCGCCGGACGCTGGCTGGAGAAGAACCCCCTGAAGCCTTATAGAGATATAATAGGTGATAAATCCGATCATCCGCGGCTGGGGGAATTATCCTTTATAAACCTCTACCGCGGTAAGCCGCTATAAGAAGAGGGCCGATGATTGTCGGCATCAGATCCCGGCAGCGCCCGGCGAAGCCGGACGTGCCGGTGCACATGTTCGCCCGCGGTGACGCCGGGATGCGCAACAAGTCTTAAAGGGGATACATATAAAAGATGCTTTTCTCTCTCACAGAAATAAACTCTGGCGGGCAGAGATCAGGTTCAAACGGCTCAATGAAAAACAGATCAGTCAAGTTATTTGGTTGGCATTAGCGGTAGCAAAAGGCTACATTGAGACTGATGATGGAGAGATAGTAGACGAGTGTCTGTTTGATGTGATCTTCAATCTGGCTAGCGAATTTGGACTGAAGCTTGATCAGTATATACCAAGTAAATTGATCGAGAAGCGGCTAACAGAATATCCGATGAGCTGTCACCAGTTGAAACAACGGTTCGAGGCGCATGGCGTAAATAAGGCAATACCAATACATGGACAGGGGCCTATTGAAGATTTAGGCAAACGGCCAAACGCCTTCTACCTCTCCCTAGTGAAAATAAACATGACAAAGTCAGCTCCGTCCGTAGACGGATTGCTCATCGTAAAGCCCTGGGACAGCAGATCCGCCTGGCACTGTGTACAGGTAGGTGAACCGTATCTACACGACGGCGGTACCTCAAACCCGGCGCTAGCTTGACTGAGGATAATGCTGAACCCTTGACTAGAGGGGCGACATTGAATGTCCACAACGTCCGCCCCCACCGCAAGCGATGGAAATCCTATTGCGCACCCCGCCCCCAGCACCACCAAAGCCCCAAGTTTCCTCATTGTCTTTCTCCTGTAGCTAATATCTTACCAGCCTCCTACCTCTCCCTCCTGAAAATAAACCAGATAACGCTGGATTCGACCGTAGACGCAACGCTAAACGTAAAGCTCTGGGACGTCAGATCCGCACTGCACTGCGCGCAGTTAGGTGAACCCAGTTTACACGACGACGGCATCTCAACCCCGGCGCTAGCTTGGCTGAAGATAATATCGGAATTGCGACATCGAATGTCCACAACGTCCGCCGCCGTCGCAAGACATGGGAATCCGATGGCCAAGCATGCAGCGCACGTAAGAGCCTTAGCAGTTCTGGACAATGCGACTAGTATCATGTCTTCTCCTCCCATCCGACATTCGCCAGATTCCGGCGTTTTCGCGGCCAAGGATCGCGTTTCTGACCGGCGCGGGCAAGGGTAAATCGTGCCCGCCGCCCGCATAGAGGCGGCAAAGCGGTGAGTTGGCGGCACCGAGCCGCTGAAACGCGCCGATTTGGCGGTATCAAGGCGCACCTGCGCTGTCGCCGCTTGCCGCATCTGGTGCCGGTGGTCCCTCGATGCCGGGGCGGGCAGCGCCCGCAGCGTCCGACCCGCGCATTCCACCCTCACACGCGCGCGAAGAAACTCCCGAGAGCCGCGGAATGCCTTGTCTATTCCTTAACACCGAGCGGGGGTTTGGCGGAAAACCACCCAAAAAATCGGGGTTTCGTCGGCATCTTGCGGGTCAAAAATGCCTAAGGAGGGGTCAAAAATGCCTAAGGAGACGTTTTTCACGGCGATCTCCCGTTGGAGAGTGGTCTCGCCGCGCGCGCTCGATGCCTCGGGTTTTTGGCAGGGGTAGCCGCCGTCAGCCGGCCGCGCTCGTCAGCGACCGCGAGGATGCAGCTTTATTTCCGGCGATCCGGATCCTCGAGAGATACGGTTCTGCAAAATCAGGTAGCGCGCGCCGCGTGAGAACGGCTTGCCGCCGCGAGGCGACCCGAAGCGCTCGTCCACGCGGCTGCCGTCGAAATGGGCGCAAAGGGAGCGGAGGTCCAAACAATTAGAGTCTGGCCCAAAAGCCTACGTCCGCCTAATCATCGACAACTACCGACTGCTTTCGGAACCGACAACGGCCGCTCAGCTTTGGCGGCGGGAACCGCGCCTCATGCCCCGAAGCCGACCTTCCCGAAGGAAACCCGTATCGGCCGAGTCGGGTGGATTCCGGCCATTCGCTGGGCGCGCGGAACTGACACGCTCAGCCGATGGCGGTCATTCGCCGACGCTCCGCTGATCGTCACGATCGGCAAC
>Ga0306926_10003790_pt1 | contig 15744 bp, 19 predicted proteins | sample flu12Cox44000178_FD_203759 | JGI IMG/M metagenome (GOLD analysis project Ga0306926, IMG submission 203759) | Lab enrichment of tropical soil microbial communities from Luquillo Experimental Forest, Puerto Rico - flux8day.12C.oxic.44.000.178 (v2)... | ecosystem: Environmental > Terrestrial >...
GGTGCTGGCGAAAGCTGGCAAGCGCCGCAAGAGCGGCGGTGGGGGAGCCAGCGAGGCGGCGGAGTAGTTTGTGCCCGTGAACCCTACATCTGCTTCGGCCGTGATGCCGGACGAGAACGGCTTGGTGAAGCTAGGCGTGTATTAATAGTCCAACTAACCTGGCTCGCCGGCCAGTTTGATCGCTCTAAGAGCGCGACCTTAGCAAACTCACTCCCTCACTCCCCGATCGCGGCCTCCACGAATCCGCGAGGGTCGCTAAAAAACTCGCGCATCGCCTTGTAGTGATCGGTCGCTTCGACCGTCGTCGGCTCGAGCCCGTATTTTGTGAGTCGCAGCAGCGTCGCGTTCGGATAGGCCATCAGCATGGGCGAGTGCGTCGCCATGATGACCTGGCAATGCCGGGAGTCGTCCATCATCCGCAACAGTTTCAGAAACTCGATTTGCCAAGACGGAGACAATGCCGACTCCGGCTCGTCGAAAATGTAGATGCCCTGGCGCTGGCAGCGTTCTTCGAAGAAGCGCAGAAAGCCCTCGCCGTGCGAATGGGAGAGAAAGTCTGGAGGCCGGCCTTTAGGATCTTCCCTATTCACTGCATCCAGGTATTGCGCGACCGAGAAAAAGCTCTCGGCCCGGAAGAACCAGCCCTTGGTGATCCTGGGTAGCCAGCTTGCCCGAAGCGCCTCCGACAGCTCCCCGCCCATCACCTCGAGCGCATTCGAGTGGTCGACGGTCATGTAACCCTTGCCGCCGCCGGCTTCGTTATAGCCGGCGAGCACGGCGATGCCCTCGAGCAGCGTCGATTTGCCGGTGCCGTTCTCGCCGACGATGATGGTGATGGCGCGTTCGAAGGAGAGCGAGAAGTCGTCGCGCAGGAAAGGCAGACAGAAAGGATACGCTTCGCGATTGGGCACGCGCGCTGGATCGAGCCAGAGCCGCTTCAGATAAGGCGCCGGCAGATTGATGTCGCGGTTTCGTCTCGCCATGGCGGCCAAAAATCCCCGCGCATCGAGGCGGATGTTCGGAAGAGACTATACTGCAAGTTGTGGCCGAGCAAACCCCATGTGCCGCTGCACCTCGTCCGGCACAGCATAGTCGCGCATGATGGTGCGGCTGTCGCGCAGGCCACACGCCTCCCGCTGCACCACGAACATCCAGAGCGCGTGACCGGCCTCCATCACCAGGACACGCCGCGCTTGCCGCACTGACGCCGGCGCGCCCGCATGGGCGGCATCGAACTCGGCCAACCTGGCGAGTGCGGCTTCCAGCGCCCGCCCCATCCGCCCGAGGGCTGCGGCCTGCTCCTGGACGATCTCGTAGTCGACAACGTCGGCGGGCGTGCGATGAAGGCGAAGATCGCGGGACATGGGTTATGCATACCCTCGCACGGGTCTCATCCGCAACACTTGTCGGCTCGCCAATTGTGGCTCGACCGATGTCCGTTCACATGGCGGCGCAAAACCGGACATTCCGAAACAGAGGCTATGGGCCAGAGGACTTCCGAACACTCAGCGGAATCGAAGCTATGTTACAGTGGAGTCGGCCACTTTTTTACTTTTCCATTCCCATGAATTTATGCGCTCGCAAGGAGTTACCTGATGACCCGCTTGTATTTTGAAGAAACCGACGTTGGAGAGACTCGCAAGGCCGGCCCCTATCTCGTCTCCAAGAACGAAATTATTCAGTTCGCCAAGCAATATGATCCAGTGCCCTCACACATCGATGAGGAGGCTGCGGCGCGATCAATTTTCGGTGGGCTGACGGCATGCAGCGCGCATACGTTCTCGATCTCCATCTTGTTAGACACCAGGTTGCAGCCTCGACCCCATGTCCTTGCCGGAATGGGCTGGGATGAGCTGCGGCTGCCAAACGCAGTACGCCCAGGAGACGAACTCGATCTCGAAGTGACGGTTCTGGAAAAACGCGAGTCGAGGTCGAAATCCGACAGAGGGATCATTCGCAGCCAAATCGTATTACGCAATCAAAAGGGCGAGACGGTGCTGCAGTGCATCTCCAATATTCTCGTTGCGCGGCGACCGAACCCGAAAGCATCGGCCTAAGAAACTCGAATTGCGCCAGAACCCGACTCCCGGAACCTATCGAAAGATCAGACGTTTTGCTGCCCATGGGCGGCGCCGTCGCCGCGGCGCAGCAAGTGCCGAGGTTGTGGCGCTGCGCCGCACCGGGATATAACGCGTTGCTGAAGCGTTTTCGGTTGCGCGAGGAGCACAAGCCGAAAGCGGCCGAGGAGCGAACGCTGCGTTGTGCATTCTTGCGACCTGCCAGTTGGGAGGTTCGTCTTGGCGAAAAAGCGCATCGGCATTCTCACGGGCGGCGGCGACGTCCCCGGCCTTAACGCCGTCATCAAGAGCGTGACTTATCGCGGCAGTGAAAACGACATCGAGGTCGTCGGTCTCCGCCGTGGCTGGGAGGCCCTCACGCACCTGAACCTTCAGGACCCGACCAGCAAGTCTCACTACCTCATGCCGCTGAACCGTGAAAACACGCGCACCATCGACCGGCGCGGCGGCACCGTGTTGCACTCAAGCCGCGTCAATCCGGCCAAAATAAAAAAGCTGCCCGATCATCTAGCAGGCCAAGACGTTCCAGTCTCCCCGGGTGCCATTGGCGGCAGCGCGACCAAGACCTGGGACCTCACCCGCCAGGTGCTGGACAACCTCTCGGGACTCGGCATCGATCACCTGATCGCCATCGGCGGCGACGACACGCTCAGTTTTGCGGCCAAGCTCAACGAACTCGGCGTCAAAATCATCGCAATCCCGAAGACGATGGACAACGACGTCCGCAACACCGAGTACTGCATCGGCTTCTCGACTGCGATCACCCGCGCCAGCGATGCCATCCAGCGGCAGCGTACCACTGTCGGCTCGCACGAGCGAATTGGCATTTTTCGCGTGTTTGGCCGCGATGCCGGATTTACGGCGCTCTACACCGCGTATGCGACCTCGATACGGTGCGCCGTACCGGAGTACAAGGTCGATCTCGACAAGCTGATGCGGTTGCTCATCGAGGACAAGCGTGCCAATCCGAGCAACTATGCGCTGATCGTGCTCAGCGAGGGCGCCGAGTGGGAGGGCTACAAGGTGCAGGAATATGGCGAGCCCGACGCCTACGGTCACCGCAAGAAGGCCAACGTGGCTGAAGCCCTTGCCGACGAGATCAATCGACGCGCCGGCGAGGAGACTATCGTCTCTGACCTCACCTATGACCTGCGATCGGGGGATCCGGACTTCATCGACAAGCTTGTAGCCCTGACTTTCGGCAACATGGCTTACGATGCAATGCTGGAAGGCAAGACCGGTCTGATGTCGGCGCTGGTAGAGGGCCGCTACGACCTCGTGCCCATCCCCGACGCCAAGCTCGGGCCGCGCAAACTGGACGTCGCCAGCACTTACAACACGGAGCGCTACCGCCCCATCTACGCCAACAAGCGGGGACTGCCGATCTTTCTCAACCGCGCATCATAGTGCTGCTGCGCCGCCCCCACATCCGCATCTCCGCTTGCCCACGGGCACTTTCGGAAAGCGCCCCGCGCTCACCGCTCGAAAAGGCATGTTGGTGCAAATCAAGCGTTCAAATCGACGCGCCGAAGCCTGAGCGGCTTGGAGGGCCAGAGCACTTCCGAACATAGAGCGGCGTGGAGACTATGTTACAGTGGAGTCAGGCCACTTTTTCACTTTTCCATTCCGATAAATTTTGTTTCCAGGAGTTGCCTCATGACCCTCGCATATTTTGAAGAAATCGAAGTTGGAGAGACTCGCAAGGCTGGCACCTATCTCGTCTCCAGGAACGAAATCATTCAGTTCGCCAAGCAGTATGATCCGCAGCCCCGCCACATCGACGAAGAGGCTGCGGCGCGTTCAATTTTTGGGGGATTATCGGCATCGAGCGCCCACACGTTCGCGATTTTCGTCTCGCTGACGGCCAAGCTTCAGCCCCGGCAGCTCCATGTCCTCGCCGGAATGGGCTGGGACGAGCTGAGGCTGCCGAACGCAGTACGGCCAGGAGACGAACTCGATCTCGAAGCGACCATTCTGGAGAAGCGCGAGTCGAAGTCGAAATCCGATCGGGGAATCGTTCGCAACCAAATCCTCTTACGCAATCAAAAGCGCGAGACGGTGTTGCAGTGCATCTCCAATATTCTTGTTGCGAGGCGACCGAATATGAAAACATCGGTATACGAAAGTTGAAGCTTCCCCTCCGAACGATGGAAATTCACTGTAGTTCCGCTAATAGTTTCGTTATCTCGTAATAAGCCGCAATTCCCTGGCGGCGCTCTCGAAATGAGGTTTGTATGATCTCCGGGTCCTGGATCAGGCGGCTCGGCGCGCCGCTCGTCGCCTTTATGTTGATCATCGGGACGTCGGTTTCGCCGGTGCGCGCCGTCGAGGATGCTCGAAAGGTTGGCGTAGTTTCCTTCGGCCTCTTCGGCGATCAAGGCGTGTTTAAAAGTGAGGCGACCGGCGCAGCCCAGGTCGTGGCGAGCCGTTACGAGGCTGGCCCGGTCGACGTGCGGTACAATTTCAAGGGCGGCGGAAGTGCGACGATCGAGGCCCTGGCCAGATCGTTGCAGGTTGCAGCGAACGGCCTGGATGCCGAGAAGGATGTTCTCTTCCTGATTCTCACGTCGCACGGCTCTCCCGAGGGACTTGCCATCAAGGCCGGGCGGCTCACGCAAACGCTGACGCCGTCTCGTCTCGCTGACATGCTCGCGAAAACAGGCGTGCGACACAAGGTGGTGGTCATCTCGGCCTGTTATTCCGGGACCTTCATCCCGCGTCTTGCCAATCCCGATGTGCTGGTGATCACCGCGGCCGATGCCAACCATTCCTCGTTCGGATGTCAGGACAAGGCGAAGTGGACCTATTTTGGCGACGCTTTTTTCAACGTCGCGCTCCGGCAAGCCGCAAGCCTGAAGGATGCGTTTGTCGATGCGCGTACGCTTGTCCGCAAGCGAGAGCTGCACGAGCATTTCGAGCCGTCGAATCCCCTGATGGCAGGAGGCGCAAACGTGCAGCCCCTGCTTGTTGCTCGCCCCTGAACGTCCGCGAATTCGTCGCGAACACGCCGCCCTACTCGACCACGTCGTCGGCGCGCAGCAGGAACGCTTCGGGGACGGTCACACCCAGCGCCCTGGCGGTCGTCAGGTTCAGCACAAGCTCGAATTTCGTGGGCTGCTCGACCGGCATGTCGGCCGGCTTCGCGCCGCGCAAAATCCTGTTCACGTAGTCGCCCGAGCGGCGGAACAGCTCCACGTAGTTCGGTCCGTACGACATCAGCCCGCCGGATCGGACAAAATCACGGGTACTGAAGATCATGGGCAATCGCGTTGCCAGCGCGAAGGTGAGAATGCGCATCAGATTGGCCACGACGAGTTGGTCGACGACGACATAAAGCGCGTCGGCGTGAGGATTGAGTGCCTCGAACGCCGGAGCAATGTCCTGCGTCCCCCGGATCTCGAGGCGTGCAACGTCGAGATTGAGCGTCTTGGCCGCAGCTTCCGTCTCACTCATTTCCAGCACGGTCTGGTCGTTGCCGGCGTTGTAGACGATCGCCAGACGGCGCAGCTGCGGGATCAGTTCACGCAGTATCTCCAAACGCTTGCCTGCAAGGTGCGTCGCCTGCAATGACAGGCCGGTGATATTGCCGCCCGGCTTGGCGAGGCTCGCGACCAGGCCACTCCCGACAGGATCGATCGCCACCGCAAATACAATCGGGATGGTTGCGGTGGCTTGCCTGACCGTCGGCACCGCGCTTCCGACGGTGACAATGACGTCCACCTTGAGGCGAACGAACTCCGCCGCGATCTCCGCGTAGCGCTCCTTGCGGCCTTCCGACCACCGATACTCGATGGCAACCGTGCGGCCGTCGATCCAGCCGAGTTCACCCAGCCGCGCCACGAACGCGGCCGTCCATGGAGCAAAAGCCGAAGGGTCTGCCCCGAGAAAGCCGATCGTCGGCAGCTTTCCCGATTGCTGCGCATGGGCCGCGAGCGGCCAGACTGCCGCGCCGCCGACGCTTGCTATGAATTCGCGCCGCCTCATGCCAGCCCCCGCCAGGAGCGTGCAGCATAGCGGCTCCCGCTTGATCGAAGGAAGAGCTGATCGTGGCCAATGCCCGCGGTGGATCGGCGCAGCCCGCGAGGTCCGCGTCGATGAGGCATCGAACGGCCATCGCCCTAATTTCCAGTCGACCGTCTTCCGGTGCTGATTTTGTCTGACGGTACAAATTGTCGGTGCCCGCTTGCTCATTTTTCGATGGAGCGCGTTGCAAAGGAGGCGATCAAGCGGCCGAAATCGCGTGCGCCTAAAAACGCTTTCTTCAAGCAATCTCAACGTGATTTGGGTCGTCCAGCCCCGGACGCAAAAATAATTCGCTTTCCTGAAATCGCAAATCACCGGCTATTTCCGCACATCCCGCCTCGACCAGAGGGGCGTACGCGTCGTCACGGACGTTGGGCGCGGGATGCGGTGGATGCGACGCGTGTCATCAGACGAATGACACCGGCGCGGACGGCCAAATCGCATGGTCCTGACATCTCGACGCCGGTGTCAAGTTCTTAGGAAGCCAACGCTTCCCAGGGATGACGGTGGCAACAAAGCCCGATCGCCGGGGAGAGTGCGAAGTAAGCCGTTAAAACCATTGCGCAGGAAACGCCGGACTGCATCGGCCGACCTGTGGTGACTTTGCTCGTGTGCTTTTGCCATTTCGCACGCGAGGCTGCGGGTGCGACTTGAGCACCCGGCGTTTCCTGCGCCCTCTGTTTCGAGGGAGCCTGCGATCAACTCGGACGCGACATTCGCGCCGCGGGAAGGCGATGGCGTGTCTCACGCGAATGCTGGGCATCCAGTATTCCAGAGGTGTCCGGAGTTGAACACTGCTACCTCTGGAATACTGGGTCGTCCGGTCAAGCCGGACGATGACATGAGGTGAATTTGCTGTTTGAAAATTCGAATAGTCGGCCTTCCGACGATTGCGTCGGGAGCGTCAACATGCCTCACGATTGAATCGGAGTTTTCTGATCCAGGTCAATGCGCCCGAACGGCGTCGTCCAACAATTTGAGTATGGAATGGAAGCCGATCGCCACCGCGCCATTCGACCGCGAGCTTGAGGTTGCCATCATCGACTACGACGGCACCCATGCGCTCGCATTTCCCTGCCGCCGTTTTCTCCACGGCTGGATCAACGCCGAGACGAAAAAGCTGCTCGACAATTTGCGACCGACACATTGGCGCGAGTGGCAATTACCAACCGGAAAAACACCAACCGGGAAAATACCAACCTAGGATTTGTTCTTCCCACAATTTTTATCAGACGCATGAGTGAGCGTAACCAGCTTCGCCTCTTCTTCGGCTAGCAGGTGGATAATCTGCTGCCGCGTTTTCTCGTCTTGCTCAGTGAGCAGCTTCCGGCGGAAGTGCTCAATATTCATTTGCGCGACGTACACACATTGGTCCATGACGACCTCGCCCTGCGCTGGTCTGGACGGAAAAAAGTTACTCTCATGAATGAGAAAATCAAGCGACCTCTCTTCGAAGAAAGATACGAGATCTGTGACATCCAATCGCACTCGTGAAATGCGCCGGTAATTCAGGGTGATTTTCTCTGTTCGCTCCAGGCGTGTGCGTCAGATTTTGATCGCGCGGCGACGGGCAGACCACCTTGGCGAATTGTGGCAGAGCGCATCGATGGTATCGAGATAGGCGATGGCAAATTGTGGGCCGTCGAGTGCCCTGACATCGACTTCGTTCATCTGCGTTGCAGCCACCATCCAGCCGCGATCAGGACCAGGCCGGCGATGGCGACGCCAATGCCGTGCTTGGTGTGCACGCGCGTAAGCCCTGCCTCGTGACCCGGCAGGAAGCTTGGCAATTGATCCGCAGGCACAAAAAAATACACGCCGGCCAGGACCAGAAGTAACACGCCGAGGGGAATAAGGATCAGCTTCATCAGAAATTTCCTTGCCATTATCGGCGCCGGCCTCTTCCGTCACCTTCCGGCAGGCTTGAACCAGATTCATCGCCGTTTGTTAATGGGAACGAAGCGATCTCGTTCTTCACAGGATTGAGCCCTTGTCCCCGCCATTGCCGCACCTATGCTTGGCCTGACCAATGCGGAAAACACATGACATGACCGACGTTGTGAACAACAAGGCCCATCACCGTTATGAACTCGCCGTCGATGGCCACCTCGCCGCGACCTATTACACACTTTCGGGTGACGTCATTACTTTCGTTCACACCGAGGTCCCGCCCGAACTCGGCGGCAAAGGTATCGGATCGAAGCTCGTGAAGGGCGCGCTCGACCAGGTGCGCAGCGAAGGCCTGAAGGTGGTCGCCGAGTGCCCGTTCGTGAAGGGTTACATCGACAAGCACCCCGAATATTCGGCTCTCCCGGAGGCGTGAAATGTCCGAGACGGTTCGGCCGGGCCTAGTGCATGGGATCGAGCGATTATCAAGGATTTTTGATGGTTGGTCGCGACTTCGCGCCGCCGGTTCACATCGCCACATAAGCCAGTGAATCGCACCTGCCGAGGGCCCACAATGGCGTCCGTCCGCGACAACAAGGCACAAAGCCGCTTCGAACTCGACGTCGATGGCGGGATCGCCTTTGCCAACTACCGCATCACGCCCAATACCGTCATCATCACCCACACCGAGACTCCGCGCACCCTTCGCGGCCACGGCATCGCCTCGGAGCTGGTGGAAGGTGCACTCGACTTGATCCGCGCCGATGGACGCAAGGTGATCGCCGGGTGCAGTTTCGTGGCCGATTACCTGCGCAGGCATCCCGAACACCAGGCCATGGTGGGGTGAGCCGGCATCCTCTGGGCGAGGCTTGCTATGGATTGCCTCAGACGATCCGGATCGACATGTCAGGCAGGCCGTCGAGCTTGCACAACAGTACGTCGCCCTTGACCACCGGACCGACATTTTCCGGCGTGCCCGAGTAGATGATGTCGCCGGCTTTCAGCTCGAAGGCTTCCGACAATTTGGCGACCTGCTCGGCGACGCTCCAGATCATCTTGTCGAGATCGGAGGCCTGCCGTACCGTGCCGTTGACGGCAAGCGAGATTGCGCCTTTGGTCAAATGGCCGGTCTTGGTCGCCGAAAGGATCGGACCGATCACCGCGGCATGATCGAAACTCTTGCCGATCTCCCAGGGCTTCTTCTCGGCGGCCATGCCGTTTTGCAGATCGCGCCGGGTCATATCGAGGCCGAGGGCATAACCGTAGACATGATCGAGCGCTTTCTCCGGCGAAATATTGGTACCGCCTGATCTCAATGCGGCCACCAGCTCGACCTCATGGTGATAATTCCTGGTGAGCGATGGATAGGGATGGTCCGCCACTTCACCAATCCCGACATACTGGATCGCATCGGTCGGCTTTTGGAAGAAGAATGGCGGTTCGCGTGTCGGATCGGACCCACGTTCAATCGCGTGCGCGGCGTAGTTGCGGCCGATACAATAGATGCGGCGGACCGGAAACACGTCCTTCTCGCCTGCGATCGGAATTGTCACAGCGGGGACGTCGAAAATCGGTTTTGCGCCCGATTGCGCCCGGGCCGAACTAGTCGTTGTTGCGACGCCCGCCAATGTCAGCGCGCCCGATGCAAGCACGGTCCTGCGGTCGACGGTTTCCATGGATTGCTCCGCCCTGTTGCTGATTGATCTTCTCGCGGAGGTATCTAGCGCCCGCTTTCGGGGCGGGCAAGGTCGGTCGAGGTCAGGTCAAGGGCAGACCGGCACAAAAAAGGCCCGCGACGAGGCAGGCCTTTGGTTTGTCGATGATGCATTCCTCACCACTTGACGTCGGACGGCAGCTTGCCACCGTTGGCGACGAGCTTTGCCATCACCTGCTTGTGCAGCCAGACGTTCATGGTGGCGGAATCGCTGGTGTCGCCGGTGTAGCCGAGCTCCTTTGCCAGCTCCTTGCGTGCCCCAAGGCTTGAGTCGATGTCGAGCGCTTTCATCAAGTCGACAATCGATGTGCGCCATTGCAGCTTTTCCTTCTTGGCCGCGACCGCCTTGTCCAGGATGGGCGCAACGTCGACCTTCTGTGCCGGCGCGGCGGAAGCAGACGAGGAGCTACCTGTCTGCGGGGCCGATGCGGAGGCAGATCCCGCGGGGCCTGGGCTCCCAGGAGCGGCGCCGCCGCTTGCGGGAACGCTGCCGCCGCCGGCGGGAGCTGCGTCAGCCTTGGTTCCAAAAATTCCGCTCATGATTTTTCCAAAAATACTCATCGTTCTCTCCCAATGAACCTTGCGCCAAATCAGCCCTGCAATGCGTGACGCCTTTGACCTCAACGCCAAACTCGATGGCGTCAGTCCGGGTCGCTTAAAATTTAAGGCGGGTAATTCCGCCTGCAAGCGGGCCATGAGGTGAGCTTAACTTGGGCGAAATGACGACCGCAAGACGCTGCGTTCGCGTGCGGCAACACGCCAGCCCTCACTCAAGCGTGAGCGACAGTTTCGGCAAATCGGAGTACCCTTCGGTTTCAGTCCGCGACATGGCCGGTGTTGGCTCGCTGTCTTCGCGTCTGGCCTGATCGTGATCGTTTCCGCAGACGGTCCCGCGCAGGTCCGCTGCGTCAAGGGAGATAACGACCATGGCGACACAATACTCCGGCAATGCAGCGCCGCTGGCCCCGCCAGCACAGGACACCGCCACTCCGGTCATCCGCAAGATCGACTTTTCCGATCTGCGCGACGCGCTGCGACAAGGCTGGGAGGATTTCAAGGCCGTTCCGAGCCACGCCATCAACCTCTGCATGATCTACCCGTTGCTCGGGCTTGTGCTGGCCCGCCTCGTGCTGGGTTATTCGGTTTTGCCGCTGCTCTTTCCCTTGGCTGCGGGTTTTGCCCTGCTCGGCCCGTTCGCGGCGCTCGGCCTTTACGAACTCAGCCGCCGCCGCGAACGCGGCGAAGAGCCTTCGGTCTGGGACGCCCTCGACGTGATCCGTTCACCATCATTGGGCGCCATGCTCGGGCTCGGCACGTTGCTGCTCGCGCTGTTCGTGACCTGGGTTGCGACCGCACAGGCGATCTACATCGCGGCTTTCGGCTATGGGGCGGCGGCCGAAATTCCCGATTTCATTCATCGCGTGCTCACGACGCCGCAGGGCTGGTGGCTGATCATCGTTGGCTGCGGCGTGGGTTTCCTGTTTGCGCTCGTCGCGCTGTGCATCAGCGTCGTGTCTTTCCCGCTGATGCTCGATCGCCATGCCGGCGCGGGCGACGCCATGGTAACATCGCTTCGGGCCGTCGCGGAAAATCCGGTTCCCATGGCTGCCTGGGGATTGATTGTCGCCACCTTGCTGGTTTTAGGATCGCTTCCGGCCTTCCTTGGCCTGGCAATTGTGATCCCACTGCTCGGTCATGCGACCTGGCACCTCTACCGCAAGGTCGTCGCGCCGGATCCCAATCAACAGCCGATCCCGCCTCGTCCGCCGCGCGAACGGCGCCCGGCGGCCGACTTCCCGGCCAACCTGTTTCCCTGGCGGCGCAAGAGCGATACGTGAGATCAAGGCCGTCGTGTTGCAACGGTTTTCGCGTTGAGCGGTAGCCGCTGCGGCCGATTGGGGCGAAATTTGGCCGAGTCCGCGATCTCAGGCATCAGCGTTGCCGTCCCCAGTCAAAAGCCTTGTTTTGGCCGTGGTTGCCTCGGACATATTTCGTCATCGAGTCCTTAAAGAGTGAAATGATTCCTTGCGATATCCAGTGATCTCCCGCTGTTTCCTCGCCGCGAGCGCGATGCTTGCGATTTCGACGACGGCAGTTTCGGCTGCGCCCTGCGGCGGCGGCAGCTTTCAGGTCTGGCTCGAGGAATTCAAGACTGAAGCCGCCGCGAAGGGAATTTCTCAATCGGCGATTACTTCAGGCCTCAATGGCGTGACGCTCGACCAAGGGGTGCTCTCACGCGATCGCTCGCAAAAGGTCTTCAGCCAAAGTTTCGAAGAGTTTTCCGGGCGCATGGTGCCGCCGCGGCTTTCACGCGGAAGCAACATGATGAAGCAGTACGGCTCTGTGCTGTCGCGGATCGAGCAAGCCTATGGCGTGCCCGGCGAGGTGCTTGTTGCGATTTGGGGACTGGAGACGGATTTCGGCGCCAACACCGGCAAATTTCCGACCATGCGTTCGCTGGCCACATTGGCCTACGATTGCAGACGCTCGGAGATGTTCCGCAATGAATTGCTGGATGCGCTTCGCATCATCGAGCGTGGCGACCTGACCGCCGGCGAAATGCGCGGCGCATGGGCTGGTGAGATCGGCCAGACCCAATTCATGCCGTCGTCCTACATCAAGTTCGCCGTCGATTTCGACGCCAACGGCCGCCGTGACCTGCTCCGCAGCGCGCCCGATGTGCTGGCCTCGACCGCGAATTTCCTCGCCAGCTATGGGTGGCAGCGCGGGAAGGGTTGGGATCCTGGCAGCGCCAACTTCACCGTCCTCCAGCAATGGAACAAGAGCGAGGTTTACGCAAAAACCGTCGCCTATTTCGCTGACCAGCTTGCCCACGCGCCGTAAGGGCAAGGAACACATGAAGTGATTCTAGTCTCACTTTTATGTCTCATGCGAATCACGCATAAATCAACTTTTTTTGTGGGCTGGAATAGAAGCTTACGGACACCTGATCCCGGCGATGCTTCTGGTTATGAGCAAACCGTAGACCGCCTCTGTGTCTTCGATGCTTGCTGGGCTGGCACTTTTTGACGCTGGTTTCGTCAAAATTGAGGGAATAGTAGCGCCGGACTACACAGTCGAACTGGTTAACTCTTCCTTATCCAAGCCATGCAAATTCCGTTTAGCTGCAGCGCAACATAGGAACTTCTGAGCAGCGAAACACTCCTCTATATTCATTTCAACGATGAGGTCCCCCAAGGGCTGAATCATGAATTTAAGGAGACTACCATGCTGCTCTCGCTCATCCGCATGATCCGGGCGTTCCGAGACTATCAGCGCAATGTCGCTGAACTGTCTCAGCTTACCGATCGCGAACTGGCCGATATCGGTCTCGACAGGTCGGATATTCCGCGCGTTGCAGCCGGCAACTACAACGGCTGACACGGTTCCAGCCTGAGATCGAAAACGGATAACGCCCGCCGAGTTGCGGGCGTTGTCGTATCGCGAATGCTCCGCTCGCGCGCATTCCACTTGCCACCGAAACGCGCTAGGTCTGTGCCTCATGACAGGCACCCGTTCTTCCTCTCGGCACGTGCATATTATCGGCGCCGGCCTCGCCGGCTCGGAAGCGGCCTGGCAGGTCGCCAGTGCCGGCATCCCCGTCGTTCTGCACGAAATGCGTCCACACCGGATGACTGAAGCTCATCGCACCGATGGGCTTGCTGAGCTCGTCTGTTCGAACTCGTTTCGTTCCGACGATGCAGCCAACAATGCCGTCGGATTGCTTCACGCCGAAATGCGGCGACTCGGCTCGCTGATCATGCGTGCCGCCGACGCCAACCAGGTTCCCGCCGGCGGAGCTTTGGCCGTCGACCGCGACGGATTTTCCGCCCTCATCACCAAAGCGCTGCGCGATCATCCCCTGATCGATTTGCGGCGCGGCGAAGTTGTCGGGCTTCCGCCGCCGGACTGGGACAACGTGATCGTCGCGACGGGTCCCCTCACCTCTGCCTCGTTGGCCGAAGCCATTCGCGAACTGACCGATGAAAATGCGCTCGCCTTCTTCGACGCCATCGCGCCGATCGTGCATCGGGATTCGATCGACATGTCGGTGGCGTGGTTTCAATCGCGCTATGACAAAACGGGTCCGGGCGGCACCGGAGCCGATTACATCAATTGCCCAATGACAAGAGAGCAATACGGCGCTTTTGTTGGGGCACTCATCGCCGGTGAAAAGACGGACTTCAAGGAGTGGGAGAGCAATACGCCCTACTTCGACGGCTGCCTTCCGATCGAGGTGATGGCGGAACGGGGTCCCGAGACGCTGCGCCATGGCCCGATGAAGCCGGTTGGGTTGACCAATCCACACAATCCGCTGGTGAAGGCATACGCGATCGTGCAACTGCGACAGGACAACAAGCTCGGGACGCTCTACAACATGGTGGGTTTTCAAACCAAGCTGAAGTATGGCGCGCAACAGCGCATCTTCCGCACGATCCCCGGCCTCGAAAACGCGGAATTTGCAAGGTTGGGGGGTCTCCATCGCAACACGTTCCTAAATTCGCCGAAGTTGCTCGACGCCCAGTTGCGCCTTCGGGTCGCGCCGCGGTTGCGGTTCGCCGGCCAGATGACCGGGTGCGAGGGCTATGTGGAGTCCGCGAGCATTGGCCTGGTCGCCGGCCTCTATGCCGCAGCCGATGCGCGTAGCCGCTCGCTGCCGCCACCGCCCCCGACCACGGCGCTGGGATCGTTGCTTGGCCACATCACCGGTGGCCATATCGAAACCATCGACAACGGCCCCCGTTCGTTCCAGCCGATGAACATCAATTTCGGATTGTTTCCGCCGCTGGCCAATCCACCGACCAGAAGCGCTGAGGGAACGCGCCTGCGCGGCAACGAAAAGGCGATCGCAAAGCGCCGGGCTATCACGGCGCGTGCCATCGCCGATCTCGACCATTGGATGGTCGACCATCTCCATGTGGCCGCGGCAGCGTGAGCATGAATTTGTCAAAGGAAGACTCCGACGCTCTTTCGGCGCTATGGACCGAAGGCGTATTGCTCAAACGTGATGTGTTTTCCACGGTTGAGCGTGGTCGCTTTCGGAAGTCAGGTGGCGACGTCGATGCGGTCCTGCGCCGGATCGATCGGGTTCCGTGGTGGTCCTATGCTTTGGCGCAACACCTTTTCACTCGCGAGCGCCGCGCACTGGAGCGCGCCCGGGATCTGAATGTGGCACCCGAACTGCTGTGGGCCGGGCGTCAGGCACTTGTGCGTGGTTTCATCGACGGCGTCGCCCTGCACCTTGCAAAACCGTTCGATGATGTCGCTTATTTTAGGTCGGCCAAACGAGCGCTGCATAAATTGCATCGCGCCGGCATCTGCCACAATGATCTCGCCAAGGAGCAGAACTGGCTGGTGGGCCGCGACGGGCAAGCCTATCTCACCGATTTTCAGCTCGCAGTCTGCTTCCGCAAGCGCGGCCGCCTGTTCCGGATCGCCGCCTACGAAGACATCAGGCATATGCTCAAGCACAAGCGCAGTTATGCACCCTCGGCGCTGAGCCCGAAGGAACGGCAAATCCTGGCGCGCAAGTCACTCGCCGCCAGTCTCTGGCTTGCAACCGGCAAGAAAGTTTATCGTGCCATCACCCGCGGCCTGTTCAATTTTACCGATCGCGAGGGTGGCGGCAGGCGGCTCGTCAACGACGCGCCCGTGTTGATCGAAATGATCCGGAACAATCCCGATGTACGCGATGCAGCCATCGTCGCATTCGCCGATCGTCGCACCGGCGTCGGGCTTTATGCCTTCGTCGAGGCCGATCAAACCACTCTCGAAGCCAAGATCAGGAACGAGCTTGCGTTCCGCAAGGGTCCGAGGCCGCCGGAACACATCCAGGTGGTGAAGGCGTTGCCGCGCGATGCAGGCGGCAGGGTCCGGGCCGAGTTGTTGCAACTCGTAGCGACCAACCAGCTCGATTTGATCGAACCGATGGTGACGAACGAAAATGATCGCGCCTTTCTGAAAAACATCCTTGAATCGCGCAAGAACCTGCGCGACCGATTCAATTTCGAAACGGCGAAACTAAATTCTCCCTCAAGCTGA
>Ga0306926_10003792_pt1 | contig 15740 bp, 12 predicted proteins | sample flu12Cox44000178_FD_203759 | JGI IMG/M metagenome (GOLD analysis project Ga0306926, IMG submission 203759) | Lab enrichment of tropical soil microbial communities from Luquillo Experimental Forest, Puerto Rico - flux8day.12C.oxic.44.000.178 (v2)... | ecosystem: Environmental > Terrestrial >...
GGCCAGCTCTTTTTAACGGACTTCCGAACCGGACAACAAGCGGCAATCTCGCCAATTCCGCGTTATACGTTCGGCGAGGCTGCCAACACGTACGATTATCGCTTTAATTGGGATGCGCCCATCGCGTTTACAACGGGGACACGCCCTACGGCTCTGCTGGGTGGTAATGTTGTGTTCGCAAGCGCCGATCGAGGCCAGACCTGGCAAGTCATCAGCCCCGATTTGACACGCAATGATCGCACGAAGCAACGCGTCTCCGGTGGACCTGTCCAGCTCGATATGAGCGACGCCGAGGCGTACGATACCATCATGTACCTTGCCACCACGCCGCTGGACAGCGCGGTGATCTGGGCCGGCACGGATGACGGGCTCGTGCAGCTCAGCCGCGACAGCGGAGCCACCTGGCACAACGTCACGCCGCCCGGATTGCCTGCGTGGACCAGGGTCATGGGCATGGATGTAGGGCACTGCAACGCCGGCACCGCCTACGCTATTGCGGACGGTCACATGAGCGGCGATGAGCGGCCTTATATCTTTGCAAGCGATGACTTCGGCGGCCACTGGCGCTCCATCGCAGGCGATCTACCGGGCAACTTGTTCGTGCGATCGATACGCGAAGACCCGCGGAACAGCGATGTGCTCTACGCGGGCACACAGCGCGGTGTATGGATTTCCCTCGACCGCGGCATCCACTGGAACGATCTGCGTTTGAACATGCCATCGAGCGCCGTCTACGACCTCGAAATCCAACCAGACCAAAACGATCTGATCGTCGGAACGCATGGCAGAGGCGTATGGATCCTCGACGATCTCACGCCACTGCAACAGTTAGCCGGAGCACGGGGACGCCCGCACGTGCTATTCCCGCCACGCTCTGCGTATCGCATGTTCGCAACACCGCCCATCAATAATTCGATCTATGCCGCGGGCGGGCCGGTAGCCGAGAATCTCTTTGTTGGGGAAAATGCACCCAATGGCGCGATCATCAACTACTTCTTGGAGCAACTCAGCAGCAGCCCCAGTATCGACATCGTCGACGCGACCGGCCGCGTGGTGCGCCATCTCAAAGGAAAAGCCGTCACCGGCAATGCCGGCATTAACCGCGTCTCATGGAACCTCACCGAGGACGGCCCCGTGCCCTGGAACGCATCCATCAACAAGGATATCGAACCTACCGGTGGAGCGGAGGTGTTGCCGGGCACGTACACCGTTGTGGTGCATGCCTCCGGACGAGACGAACGTGCCGCACTTGTCGTTAAACAAGATCCGCGCGACACTTCGAGCATTGCAATATATCAACAGCGCCATGACGCGTTGGCGCAGTTGACGAGCGAGCTGAGCGATGTCGACGTCATGCTCAACGCGATTGATGGGATGAAACCCGTGCCTGCGGCCTTCGCCTCGGTCAAGGCGAATCTTACCAACGCTCCAGCCTTCGACGAAGACAACATCAGCCGGCCGGCAGGCTTGCGCGAGCGTCTTCTTGACATGCTCTCTCAGCTTAGCTCGTCCTACCAGGCTCCGACTAACTCGCAAGTGGCCGAGATCCAAAAGTTACGACAGGACTACATGGAGATCGCGGCACGTTACCACGAGTTGGCTGGAAAGCAGTAGAGAGGCGCGACTAAAAATCGCGCCCCCAAGCACCAAGGTCTGTGAGACGTTTACATGTTATCTGCCGGCACAGACAACGTAGACATCACCCGTAGCGTCGGGCCGCACGACCGAATTGCAGGCCATCTTCATCATGTCCTCGGCCGAGGCTGCGACGAGCCCAACGGGCTCGCCGACGATGAGATGCTCCTGATCATCGAGCGTCAAGCCCGAAAGCTCTTGCACCGCGTACCCCATCTTGAGCACTTGCAATCTGTAGGCGCCCGCGCGTAGACCAGTGACGCGGAAGTCGCCGTCGCCACGGGTCTGGCTCAGTGCAACGGCATAACCGACTTTGGAACCACCCGCGTCAGCAAACAGTTCAATTTTTGCGCCGGTCACCGCCTTATGGCTACGTGCATCGACAACGCGCCCGCTGATCGAGCCCGTTCCGTTAGCGGTGGATTGCCAGGTACTGGAGACGATGACTACGGCCGCCAGGGCCGCAACGCGTAGGACAGCAAGCATGGACCGCACCTCCCGTCGATTTCTCTTTTCTATATATACCCGCCCGGGGTGACGGCAAGCTATGGACCGTTGCTAAAAAGACTAGATGCGAGTCTCCATGCTCTGGCCGATGCCCATCGTCACTACTGCGCTACGCAGCCCGAACGGCGGCGAGATGCGGATCTTCACGCCCGGCGCGAGCAGAACGCCGGTCACGATCTCCAAGGCATACCCTCGCTTGGAGAGCTCGAGGTGGTAGTTCCCCCCGCGCAGACCAAGCAATGAGAAACTACCGTCTCCGCGCGTTTTCGTCGTCGCAATAGCCCTAGTAGCGTGCAATGACCCGTCTGCGAAGACATCGACTTGAACGTCCGCGAGCGGATGGTGGTCCACCGAATCAATGACACTGCCACCAAGCACCGACGTCTGCGGCGCCGGTGCAGCTGCCATTGCCGCGACTGAGAGCTGTAGTATCAGTATGGTTGTGGAGACGAGAATCAGGTGGGTCTTCATGGCTTCCTCCGCCCGTGTGCGAGGCAAGCGTATCTGGCTGCGAGGCCGGTTCTCCGCTGTTTGCGGACCTTCCCTTGAATCGCGCAGCGCCGACACTTTCTCACCGTTTCTTCATCAGCCCAAAGGGTCCAGACTCACACCACAGGCCGCGCAAAGCGCCGGCATGCGCATGATCCGGCAGCGGTACGGGGGCCAGCCAGCCGGAGCGGCAACGCCTGGGCGCGATTAGTCCCGCTCCCCTCAAACATGACCTTGCCGTCCACTATGGTTGTCTTGGTCTGCGCTGTTAACACATCACGGGACGTGCCATTGCGCAGATCGTGACCGACCAACGTGATGTCAGCTTTCTTTCCAACTTCAAGCGTGCCAAGGCTGTTCTCCATGAAGATCGCATACGCCGCACTGCGCGTATAACCAGCAACTGCCTCTGCCAACGTGAGCCGTTGGTCGGGGAACCAACCGCCGGCAGGCTTGCCATCCAAATCCTGACGGGTGATTGCAGAATAAATACCGACCAGTGGATCGATCGTCACCACAGGCCAATCGCTTCCGTGGATCATTGTCGCACCGGCACGAGCGATGTTACGCCATTGAAATCCTTCGGGCCACCGGCGGCGTCCAACGTTTCGGGCCCACGCATCGTCTTCACGATAATCATGGCAACACCAATGATAGGGCTGCATCGACGCGATGATGCCCAGACGGCCGAATCTCGGAACATCGGCGGGATCGCAGACCTCGATATGCTCGATACGCCAACGCCGGTCGCGCGGTCCATTCGCGCGCATGGCGGCCTCGTACCCGTTGAGCGCTTCGCGAACGGCGCCGTCGCCGATGGCATGCGTCATGACGGCAAATCCTCGGCGATCGAGTTCCACGAGCATCTGGTTGTATCGACCGCTCGGATAATCAGCCTCTCCGCGGTCGCGTGGCGGAGTCGCATAAGGGTCGAGGAGCGCTGCCGTGTGGCCTTCAACCACGCCGTCCATGAAGAATTTGACGATGCCCGCACGCACCCAGTCACCACGGTATCGGCGTCGCGCCTCTTCAAAATCGTCGAGCTCGGCGGGTGTCAACGTATGTGGCTTGCCGTTGAGGTCGGAATATGCGTTCGTGGTCCGCAAGGTCAGCTTATGACGCATGCGCAGCGTATCGTACAGGTCCATCTCGTCGAGGTCGCCGCTTGCATTGACCACGCTCGTCACACCCAACTCATTTGCTGCCTTCATGCCGTCGTGCAGCAATGAGAGCAGCTGCTCGCGAGTCGGCGTGGGCACAAAGGGCAAAATCAGGTTCTGCGCGACGTCGCGCAAGATACCGGTCGGCTCTCCAGTCGCCGGATCGCGGACGATCGTGCCCACCACTTTGCCGTTCTTCACGACGTCCGGCGTCATGCGGGTGATGCCGGCGATCTCGAGAGCCTTGGAATTTAACCACTTGAGATGACCGTCAAACGAATCGAGAACCACGGGTCGATCCGAGACAACCGCGTCGATGAGCGTCTTTGTTGGAAGACCCGAAGGGAACGTACCGTACACCCAACCGCCACCCAGCACCCAGCGTCCGTGCGGATGTGTGCGAACGTACTCTGCTAACCGGGCTTGCGCATCGTGGGGGCTCGTGGCATCGCCGAGTTGCACTTGGGTACGAGCGATACTGCCCCACGCGAAATGCGTATGCGTGTCGATAAAGCCAGGCAGCGCCATGCCGCCGCCCAAGTCGATCGTGCGCGTCGCTGGACCGATGTAGCCGTCGATCGTCGCGCGCGATCCGACTGCCACGATGCGATTGCCGGCCACCGCAATGGCTTCCGCGACAGCACCGTCCGCGCGAGCAGTATAAATGCTGCCACCGCGGATGACAAGCGTCGCGCGGTCGTGGTCGAGCGCCAAACGCCCGCGCGCACACGCCGCAAGGCCGGTGGCGCCCAGCCCCACAAAGAACGTCGAGCGTTTCATCGAGTCTCCATGACCTCGATGCTTGCCTTGGCGCGGTTCTTCTGAGCCTCGCACGGGGGTGTGATGGCCGTCACTGGCACACTCCTCGATTGCACCCATGCCGATATCTTCCTTTAGATGGGTGGTATTCCTGATCTCAAGGCGCTGGAAGGCGCCGTCTTTTCGTCGCAAACCGAACGGTTGAGCGCGTTGCTCGAACGCGGCCTCGGCCTGGCGCCGACTGCGACCAATGTGGATGCATTCGTAGAGCAGTGCCGTCATCGTGCAGCCGGTCTGGGCATCCGTGACGACGCGTACTTCGATTTGCTCGAAGCGGGCGGTCCGTCTGCTCGCACCGAGTGGATGGCGCTGTCACCCGTATTGACGGTCGGTGAAACCTTTCTTTTCCGCGATGCTGCGCTGTGGCGCCTCGTGGAACGCACGATATTGCCTGACTTGGCACGCCTCACTCGGCCGTTGTGGCTGTGGAGCGCCGGTTGCTCAACCGGTGAAGAAGCGTACACGCTCGCGATTGTGGCTCGCCGCGCGCTCGGGACCAATGCCTTCACCGTGCTTGGCAGCGACGTCAACCCGAAAGCAGTAGCAGCGGCTCGGGTCGGCGTCTACACGCAGTGGTCGCTACGCGGGGTCGATCATGACCGTTTAGATGGCCTGATCATCACGGGCACCCAGACCGTGCGCGTGCATGACGACGTCAAAGCACACGTGCGCTTTGACACGCACAACTTGAGTGATCCTAACGCATTTCCGCCGGCTGGTATGTCCTCGTTTGAGTGCATCATCTGCCGGAACGTCCTGATCTACATGACGCCCGGCGCGCGGGAAATGGTGATCGAGCGACTGGCGAGCTGCCTCACGCCAGGTGGCGTTCTCGTCCTCGGGCATGGTGAAGCGCAGGGCGTGACCACGCACGGACTGGTCATCGAACGTCACGACGCTGGTATCGTCTATCGTAAACCGCTGCAACCCGCTAGCGTCAAGGAGCGCCCGAAAGAATCGAAGGCGGCGGCTCGCAAACCAGCCGCCCGCCCCGCCCACGCACCCCGCACATCAAAGACCGTGCTCAAGACCCGGAGCGCGCACAAACCGGCGGCCCCGCCCGCAGAACCGCCGCTTGACGTGGAACGCGCCCGCCGCTTGCTCGGCGAGGCCGCGCTGCAAGCGCGCAGCGGTAAAGCCGATGCGGCTGAACGGATAGCCGCCGAGGCGATGGCTGCCAATCCCCTGGATCCCGAGCCGCACGTGCTTCTTGCCGCGCTCTTCGCCGCGCGTGACGCGTTCAAGCAGGCGGAGACCGCCTTACGGCGTGCGCTGTTCTTAGACCCAGCGTGCATTCCGGCGTTGTGGCAGATGGGAACCTTGTATCGCCTTACCAATCGCGATCGCCAAGCAACGTACACGTTTGCGCGACTCCTCGCACGGCTCGAGGGCCTTCCTCCTGACCGCGACGCATTGCCCTTTGACAACCTCACAGTGAACGAGTTGACCACGTTACTGCGTGCAGCGCTGGGGGAACCAGCCGATGCATGAGACATCGCCGCTCTTGGTTAGTGCACAGGCGACAGCCGACCACACGCATCTGCTCGTGCGCGTCGACCGGTTCGACCTTGCGATCCCCATCGAGTCCATCATCTCTGTGCACGAGGCACCGGCACTTTTCCCAATACCCTGTGCGCAGCCCGGCATTGCGGGAGCCGTGCAGTTCCAGGGCTTCGCCGTCCCTATCTTCGACCTGCGGCGCAGCCTGCGCTTGACGCCTCGCGCAGTTGTCGCAGGCGATCGCCTTGTGCTGCTCGATGTGGGAGTCCGGCTCATGGGACTCATCGTCGATGAAGTAAAGGAGTTCGTCACGCTCCAGCGGATCACCGAAGAGGGCACCGACGCACTCTTCGGCGACAGTCCGGTGAACGCGAAGATCATCGCCGGCATCGCCTGCGCTGACGACTTATGCGCGATCATTGACCCGGCTGGGCTGCTTCAACCAGACGTGTGGGACGCGGACATTGTTGACGACGTCTACGCGCACCAGCTCTCTCCCGACGACCCGTTGGCAATTCGCACTGCTGCCCTGGCGCAGATACCGGCGGCGCCGCAAGCAATCGGTATCGAAGCGGCGATCTTTCGTTTGGCCGGCCAGCGCTTCGGCGTCGCCCTGCCGAACATCGTTGAATTTTTCAGCGACGCCTCGCACGCGCCAATTCCCGTGCGCTCGGCAATCGCTGTGTCGCTCGTCAACCGTCGTGGCGAAGGCATCATGCTTTTTGATCCGCGGCCGATCTTGGGGCTGCCACCGGCGGTGCTGCCAGCCCGTGTCGACGGCATCATCCTGGCCAACGACAAAGCACCGATGGCCGTGCCCGTCGATTCGCTCGAAGGGCTCGGCCTTTTGCCGCGAGCTGACTCCAGCATGGCTCCCGGACGTTTTTGCCTCTCCGTGCACCCGAGTCCGCAGGGCGCTGTCCTGCTGCTCGACGTGCCCGCATTCTTGCATCATGCTCAGTCCGCGTTCAGCAGCCGGCCATCGCCGGCGGGCGCGGCCGCCTGACACGAGGGTACTATGAGAACGCACGGCACACTCACCACGCTTCGCGATACGCTGTTCAAAGAGAAGACGATCAGCCGCCGCATTTGGAGCATGATCTTCATTTTGGGCGGTATCATCGCGCTGCAGATCCTATTGACCGTCATCCTGCCCAGAGTGATCTTCAGCCGCGAACGCAGCGTCATCGACAGTCTTGAACCGATCATCTTGACGAGCACAGATGTACGCCGTGACGTCCTGAGCATGATCGGCGGCGCAGCGCAGTGGGGCCTGACGGGCAGACAGACCGACCTCACCCTCTATCGTGACGGCCTGACCGCTTTACCCACTGACGTCACGACGCTGAAGATGATCGGTGCCACCAATCGCAGCCACGAGCTCGACGACAAGATCGACGCGCTGGCGGCGGCGGCGCAGGATGAGTTCAGCACCGTTCAAGCGATCGTCTCGGGCGCCGACGTCAACAACTTGCACATCGCCAAACAAGTAGCGGCTGGCATCGTCGACGAGCGTGACAAGCTGAATCGCTTCATGACTGCTGAGCGCGATCTGTCAGCGGCGGTCGAGCGCGAGCGCGCCCTGCGCGAGCACCAAGCCGCGATGCTCATGACCGCCCTGGTTATCTTCCTCGTTCTCTCCTCGGCGACGGTCGCCGGCATCGCGTTCTACGTCGCCAAACGCAATGTGGAGACGGTGAGTCGCGCAGCCCGCGAGCTGTCGGACGTGTCGGCATCGATCGCCTCCGGTGATTTTACGAGCAGGGTCGACCTCAAGACCGAGGACGAACTGGAAACGCTGGGCGAGGCCCTCAACAACATGGTAGAACGCTTGGGCTCATCGCTACAACAAGTACAGAGCACGGTGAATGAATCGACCGTCGCCGTGATGCAAATCGCGACGACCGCGCAAGAACAAGAACGCATGACCACACAGCAGTCGGTGGCCATGAGTGAGATCTCACAGACCATTCAAGAGCTCAACTCCTCGTCGCAGAACACTGCCGCCCAAGCCGAGACGATCTCTGCGAAGTCGCTGGAAAGCGCCGATATCGCCCGCCGCGGCCGAGCCGACGTCGAGACCAACGTGTCCATGATGCTGGCGCTCCGGGACCGGTTCCGGCAGACGAGCGATCGTATCGCTCACCTGTCCGAACAGATCGCGCAGATCAGCACGATCACGCGTACAGTCGCGGATTTCGCCGCGCAGACAAACCTGTTGGCGCTCAATGCGGCTGTCGAAGCTGCGCGTGCTGGCGAGCAAGGCCGAGGCTTCGCGGTCGTCGCCGCTGAGATCCGCAAGCTGGCCGATCAGAGCAAAACGGCGACCGAGCGTATCGATGTGCTCACTCGCGAGGTGCAGCGTGCCTCGGATGAATCAGTCATGGCCATGATCGAAGGCAGCAGAAACGTCGACGAGAACGCAAGTCACGCAGCTCAGACAGGTCAAGCCATCGCTGAGATCATTGAGACGCTGCAACACACGGTAGAATCCATGCAAGAGATCGCGCTCGCTGCCAAACAGCAGTCGCACAGCATCGAGCAGGTCACGCAGAGCATCACGGGCGTCAACGCCGCCATGCGCGATACTGTCTCAGCCACGAGCCAGACGCAGGAGGCTACGCAGCGCCTCAACGATCTGGCGCTGGGCCTCAAGCACATGGTCGCGGCCTACCGTATCTAAAGGAACGATGGCCTCGCCCATGGATGCGACGCCTGCGGAACTCGCAGAGCTCAAGAGCGTTTTCAAGGCCGAATGCGACGAGCACGTCGCCGCGTTGGATAGCCTGCTCTTAAAAATGGAGCAAACGCCGGACAACGCCCTCGTGCTACAGGAGACGTTCCGCAGGGTCCACAGCGTCAAGGGAGCTGCGCGCATGGTGGGCTACAGCGGCCTTGAGTCCGTCGCACACGCCATGGAGACGATGCTGGCAGGGTCGCGCGATGGACGGCAGACCATCACGCCATCCATCATCGCCGCGCTCTTTGAGGGCGCCGATGCAATCGGCGACCTTGTCCGCACAGATGGCGGCCGAAGTGAGAGCGAACCACGCGTCCGCAACGCGCTTGAACGTATCTTGCTGTTGAGCGGTGACGCCGCAGAGGCGCAGGCACAGGGCCAAACGACTCCCGCCACGCCACGCGTACAACCCTCTGCCGGTGGCGATGTCGTACGCGTGAACACGCAGAAGGTCGACGCCTTGCTTTCCTACCCGGGTGAGCTCATGCGCGAGCTGGCCAGCGAAGAACGCGAGTTCAAAGAGTTGACCAGCGCGCTTGAAACCCTGCTCACGGCCGCTGACCACGTCCGTCTCCAGTCTGACGAGCAGCGCCGCCATGCAGCGTTGGAACATCTTCTCTCTCTGACGCTTGAGCGCCGGGAGCCACTGCACGGTACCCTCACGCAAATGGCCGAGCGCAATGTACGCCGGGCCAGGGCACTCGAGGAGCTGCGGTTCGGGCTGTCTAGCCTGGGTATGTTGCCGGTGCAGACCGTGCTCTCCGGGATGCCACGCCTCGTGCGCGACACCGCAGTTGCGCAGGGAAAGCGCGCCGAGTTGCAGGTGAGCGGCGCCGAGGTCGAGATAGGCAAAAGCGTTCTCGATAGGCTCATGGAGCCGCTCATCCAACTCGTCAAGAACGCAATCGCGCACGGCATCGAGACACCTGAGCGGCGGATGGCCCATGGCAAAAACCCCGTCGGCACGGTGCGCATCGCTGTGACGACGAGCCCCTCGAGCGCGACCATCGCCGTCCAGGATGACGGCGAAGGGATTGATCTTGCGCGCATCCGCGAGGTGGTCGTCGCCGAAGGCGAGGCTACAGATGTAGAGGCCGCGGCGATGTCTGAGCAGCGGCTGATCTCCTACCTTTTCCGGCCAGGTTTCTCCACGAGCGAGCGCACCGATGAGATTGCGGGCCGCGGTGTCGGATTGGACATCGTCGCCGAGCGAGTCAAACAATTGCGTGGCACGTACCGGCTGGAGAACCAGCCTGGCCGCGGGCTCGGATTCTTCCTCACCGTGCCGGTCAATCTGCTGTGGTCGTCGATACTCTCGCTGCGCGCAGGCGAGTTCGAGGCATGCTTGCGGCTTGCGGACATTCGCGAAGCGACCATCTTGCGCCCGAGCGACGTTGTCCACATCGACAACCACCTGTGTGCCACGGTCCACGGCGAGGCGATGCCGCTGCTCCCGCTCACCTTCGTGGGCGGCGGAGACGCCGAGATCACGTTTGGGCTCGACGGCGAGATCACGGTCCTGATCGTCGAATACGGAGAGCGGCGGGCCGCCTTTGCCATCGATGCCTTGCAAGGCGTCAGCGACGTCATCGTCAAGACCCTACCCAAGCCCCTTGCGCATCTGCCCGGCATCGCTGGCTACGCGGTGCTCGCATCCGGCGATCCCATTTGCGTGCTCGACGGCCAGTATCTCGTCGAAGCGGCGTACGAGTATAGCGGCGCCGGCCGCATCCGCCACGTGCAGCCAACTGCCAAGCGCAGCATGCTCATTGTCGAAGATTCGATGACGACGCGGACGCTGCTGCGCAACATCATGATCGGCGCGGGATACGCGGTCGACACCGCAGTGGACGGAGCCGACGGCTGGGCCAAGGTGCAACAGCAGCGCTATGACTGCGTGGTCAGCGATATCGAGATGCCGAACATGAACGGCTGGGATCTGTGCGCCCGGCTGAAACGCGAGTCGCGCTTCGCGGACATCCCGTTCGTACTCATCACGTCGCTTTCCAAAGATGCCGAACGTCGACGTGGGCTTGAGCTGGGCGCCGACGCCTACATGGTGAAGGGTCTGTTCAACGAGCAAGAATTGCTGGATACCGTCGAGCGTCTCATCGCATGAACAAAGCACGCTGGGCTCGCGTTTTGATCGTCGAAGACTCACCGACCACAGCACGCATGCTTGCCGACGGTATCAGCCGCGACCCGCGTCTTGCGGTTGCCGGCGTGGCCTTGAGCGCGGGCGAAGCGGTGGCGCTTGCAGAGCAGCTTCGACCGGACGTCATGACCGTTGATCTCACGCTACCCGATCAGACCGGTCTGGACGTCATTTTGCGGGTCTTGAACAAATCATACGTGCCGATCATCGTCGTGAGTTCGCAACCCTCAAACGGGATGGCGAGCACGGCGTTCCGTGCGCTCCTCGCTGGTGCAGCCGACATCGTGCCGAAGCCCTCCGGCGCGCCTGGGGCCTTGCGAGCATTTTTTGACGACCTCAACGAGCGAATTGCGGGGCTTGCGGTTGCGCGCTCAGTGCCTACCCATCGGCCTGCCGGGCGTCTCGCGCGCAGCAGACAACACGCGCACAGCGCAACAGTGGAATGCGTTGTTGTCGGGGCGTCGACTGGCGGCCCGACTGCGCTCGTCGAATTCTTAAGCGCGATCGGCCCGGAGTTTCCCGCGCCATTGGTCATCGTGCAACACATCGCTGCGCCATTTATCGAGGGCCTCGTGCGTTGGCTCAACCAGGAGACCCCGATCCCGGTCAAGCTAGCGACCGACGGCGAAGTGCTGCAGCGTGGGCACGCCTATATCGCACCGGCGGCCGCCGACCTCGTGGTCAAAGCAGGCGGCAGGCTATCCGTGAAACAGGCTCAGCCCGGCCGCACGCACATCGCTCCTTCTGCTGATGCGCTTTTCGAATCCGCTGCCGACGTCTACGCATCCCGGTTGGTCGCAGTACTTCTTTCGGGAATGGGGAAGGATGGCGCGGCTGGACTTCTCAAAGTGCGGGCCAAGGGTGGGAAGACGTTCGCGCAAGACGAGGGCAGTTGCACGGTGTTCGGCATGCCGGCAGCTGCTGGCCGTGCTGGCGCGGTCGAAACCTTTGCCGATCCCCGAAGTATCGCCGCCAGTCTGCGTAAGCTCGTCGACCGGCCTGAGAGGATGACTGAATGAGCACGACCGTGTTGTTGGTGGATGACAGCGTCACGCAGTCGTTTCATCTCAAGCTTGCGCTCGTACGAGCCGGGTTCAAAGTGTTGACCGCGTCAGATGGCCGCAGCGCACTGAAGGCCCTCGACAGCGATCCCATCGATGTCGTGCTCGCCGATGTCATCATGCCTATGATGGACGGCTATGAGCTCTGCCGGCAGATCAAAGACAACCCGAAACATGCCAAGCTGCCGGTCATCCTCATGAGCGCACTCGGCGAGACGCATGACCAGTATTGGCGCCAACACGCCGGTGCAGATCTCTACGTGGCGAAGAGCGCCGACGCGGGCAAGCTGGTCAAGGCCATCGAGGACTTACTTGCCGGCAAGGCCGTCGAAAGCGCCGAGTAGATCTTTCAACCTTAGCTGGATTCGCTGTCAATGGCTTCTTTTATCGACACGCCCCAGTGCAGCTTACGCTCGAGCGTCTGAAAGAAGAACTGCTCGCCGCCTAATCGCACGAACTGCATTGCATGCACCGAGCGCACCACCTCGACTGTCGCGCCAGGTGCCAGCTCCACTTGCGGCCGACCGTCGACGAAAAGCTCGTTCCCGCGGCTGTCGGACGGCAATGTAATCGCCACCTTCTCGTCAGCTCCGACGATCAGCGGGCGCGAGAACAGCGTGTGCGGGGAGATAGGCGCGATGCCGAAGGCTTCAAGTTTGGGCGACATAATCGGGCCACCGGCGGACAGGAAGTAGGCGGTCGATCCCGTCGGGCTTGCTACCACAACACCGTCAGCCGGTATCGTCGCTATATGCACGCCGCTCAAGTAGATGCCAAAGCTCACGATGTGGCCGTGATGCTTGCGATCAACGTGCACGTCATTGACGGCGTAATAACTTCGATCTTGACCCGCGACGCGCACCTCGAGCGCAAGATGGCGCTCGATCTTCATGCCGCCGCGCAGGATTTGTGCGAGCGCTGCCTGGTAGCCATCACGTGGCACTTCGGTCAAAAAGCCCACCCGGCCAAAATCCACACCAAGCACGGGAATCCCGAGGGGACCTGCCAGATGGGCCGCCTGTAATAGCGTGCCATCACCGCCAAGTGAAATAAGGATGTCTGCAGCCTTCGGATACTCACTGGCAATGCGCGCGCCGTTGAGGCCGAGTGCCGCGGCTTGCTGGTCGACGATTTGCAGCGCGACGCCGTTGCTCTCAGCGATCTCAGCCACGACCTTTGCCGCGCTCACGGCTGCTGAACGCCGAACATCGACGTATAACGCGATGTTGGATATGTGAGCTATGGTCACGGGTCCAGCGCTTCGTGGGCGCGCTCGACGACCCCCGCCACATCGAGGCGAGGTGCTTCAGATGCATCGGCGATGGCGCCAAGCAAGAATTCGATGTTCCCGGCTGGACCTTTGAGCGGCGAGTGTGCGATATGCAGACACTGCAGGCCGGCTGCGCGCAAAGCACTGATGACGTCCTGCAGCACCCGCATGTGCACATTCCGATCGCGCACAACGCCGCCGCGCTCGAGGGTCCCGCGCCCGGCCTCGAACTGTGGTTTTACGAGCGCCACGAGCTTGCCGCCTTTGACGAGCGCTGCGCGCAGTGGGGTTGCCACCTTCGCGAGTGAGATGAATGAGACGTCGATGGTCGCAAGGTCGAAGGGCGCTCCGAGCGATTGTACGTCAACGGTGCGAAAGTTCGTCCGCTCAAAAACCGCGACGCGCGGATCTTGCCGGAGCTTCCAGGCAAAGTGACCATACCCGACATCTACCGCCGCCACTGAGCTTGCACCATGCCGGAGCAGACAGTCGGTGAAACCACCGGTCGACGCGCCAACATCCAGACAACGCAGTCCATCAATCTGCCACTCAAACGCTGCCAAGGCGTGCTCGAGCTTGAGCCCTCCGCGTCCCACGTAGCGCGTGTCATCCTTGATGTCAAGCGCGGCTGCGGGCGGCACAGCGAACGCAACCGACCTCTGCACGATGCCGTTCACGCGCACGCGGCCTTCCAGGATAATCGCCTGGGCGCGTTCTCGCGACATGCTGCCCGCAGCAGCAACCGCGACGTCAAGACGTTTTTGTTTTGGACGGTCTTGACTGTTAGAGTTCGCCGTCGTCTTCGGCCTGGCCGGTCTCGTCGCCGTCGAACTCTTCCTCCACCTCATGCTCATCGACGTCGCTGAGCGCTTCTTTCACCACTACTTCCGCGGCGCTCAAAAGGGAGCGGCAACGCTTGGCTAAACTGGTCCCTTCTTTAAACAATGCGAGCGCGTCCGCGAGTGGCAGATTGCCATCGTCAAGACGTTCGACAATCTCCTCGAGCCTCGTGAGCGCCGTTTCAAAATCGGGTTGCGCTCCTTCAGCTTCCGCCGTCTTTTTGCTGGCAGTTTTTGCCATGCTCGTCCTTCTTCTCAAATATCAACGCTCCGAGTGAACCGCTCTTCAACTCGACTGCGATCTTCTCCCCGATGTTGATCATCGTGCTGTCAAGGACGACGTCCCCGCCGGCATCGTAGACGATTGCATATCCGCGTTCGAGCGTGCGCCTTGGGCCGAGGGCTTCCAATCGTGCTTCCGTCACGTCAAGATCGCTGCCGCACCGCGTGACGATTGCAGCCAGCGCTCGATCGAGTTCAGCTTGGCGGTCGCGCACGGCGGCGCCGCCTTGTTGCACTGTCCTTGATCCGAGCACTCTAAGCCGGGCGATCGCGCCAGCCGCTCGCTGCGACCACAATCGCATCCGTCGCCGTGGGTCGAGGCGGCGCAGGTGCACGACAACGTCATCCACGCGTTGCGCCCTGACCAGCACCGCATCGCCGCGCACACGTTGCAGGCCTCGCAGCATGCGTGCAAGCGCGCTACGGGGCTGCTCGACGCAGCGCAACAGGGCACGTCGCGCGCGTAGTTGCGCTCCTGCGATGCGCGCAAGGAGCGCGGCGCGTTCGTTGGCGACGAACTCAGCTGCCGCTGTCGGGGTCGCCGCGCGCTTGTCCGCCACGAAATCCGCGATGGTTATGTCCGTTTCGTGACCGATGGCGCTAATGACGGGTTTCGCGCATGCGGAGATCGCGCGGGCCACGCGCTCCGTGTTGAATGCCCAAAGGTCTTCTGTCGAGCCGCCACCGCGAGCTACGACCACGACGTCAATGGGCAAGCGACCGGCACGTGTGATAGCACGAGCGAGCTCGGGAGCTGCCGCCGCGCCATTGACGGGCGCGTGGACGAGACAAATGCGCACGTGCGCACCCCGCCGGCGGCACGTCGTGACAAAATCGTGCAACGCAGCAGCACTGCGGCTGGTGACGATCGCGACGTCACGGATGAAGCTCGGTATGGGCCGCTTACGTGCGGGATCGAACAGGCCCTCGCGTTCGAGATCCGCTTTGAGCCGCTCGAACGCCAGGTGCAGCGCGCCTTTACCGAGGGGAACGACATCCAGCACGCGCAGCTGGTACGAACTGCGTCGTTCATAGATATCAACGACACCGGCAACTTCCACCGCAGTGCCGTCGGGAATCGGCAACGGCAGACCCAACCGAATCGCCGTCTCTTTGTAGCAATAACAGTCGATGATCCCTTGCCGATCTTTCAGCGTGAAGTACGTGTTGCCGTCGATCGTTCTGCTTCTAGAGACTTCGCCGAAGACGCGTACGCTAGCCGGAAACGATTGGCGCAACGCGAAGCGGATCTTGCGGCACAATTCACCGACCGGGATCGCTGG
>Ga0306926_10003794_pt1 | contig 15737 bp, 11 predicted proteins | sample flu12Cox44000178_FD_203759 | JGI IMG/M metagenome (GOLD analysis project Ga0306926, IMG submission 203759) | Lab enrichment of tropical soil microbial communities from Luquillo Experimental Forest, Puerto Rico - flux8day.12C.oxic.44.000.178 (v2)... | ecosystem: Environmental > Terrestrial >...
AAGAACTTCTTCCTGATCTGCCTCGCGCTTTTCACCGCGAGCTCGGTGCTGTGCGGATTTGCCTGGAGCCTGCAGTCGCTCCTGTTCTTCCGCATCCTGCAGGGCCTCGGCGGCGGCGGCATGGTGCCGGTCTCGCAATCGATTCTCGCCGATGCGTTCCCGCCGGCGAAGCGCGGGCAAGGCTTTGCACTGTTCGGCATTGCGGTCGTGGTCGCGCCGGTCGTCGGGCCGACGCTCGGCGGCTGGCTCGCCGACAATTGGTCCTGGCACTGGTGTTTTCTCATCAACGGCCCGGTCGGCGTGGGTGCGATCGCGTTGATTGCCCTGCTCCTGCGCGAGTCCGCGGCAACGGTCGAGGAGCATAGGCGGCGGCTGCTGGAAGCGGGCGGGTTCGATCTCGTCGGCTTCGTCTTGGTTGCCACCTTTCTTGGCGCGCTCGAGATCGTGCTGGACCGCGGCTTGGTGGACGATTGGTTCTCTTCGACCTTCATTGTGACGTTCGCGGCCATCAGCGCCGTCGCCTTCATGCTCATGATCCCGTGGGAGGCCAGCCGCCGCAACCCGATGATCGATATCCGTATGGTAGGGACGCGCCAGTTCGGCGCCTGCTTCGTGGTGATGCTGGCAATCGGCGCGATCCTGTACGCCACCACGCAATTCCTGCCCCAGCTGGTGCAACAGAATTTCGGCTATACCGCAACGTGGGCCGGCCTCGTGCTCTCGCCGGGCGGCCTCGTCACTATGGTGATGATGTTCGTGGTCGGCCGCCTCTCCGGCAAGGTCCAGCCCAAATACATGATCATGGCCGGCGCAGTCATAATCGCGCTCTCCATGTACGACATGACGCGGGTGTACGCGGATCTCGATTTCTGGTTCTTCGCGCGCTCGCGCATGCTGCTCGGCGTCGGGCTGCCACTGATCTTCCTCTCGATCACGGCTGCCTCCTACGACGGCATTCCAGCCGAGAAGACCGACCAGGCCTCGGCGCTGATCAACGCGGCGCGCAATACCGGCGGCTCGATCGGCGTCTCGCTCGCGTCCAACGTGCTGGCGCATCGCGAGCAGTTTCATCAGAGCCGGCTTGTCGAAAGCGTGGTTCCGTCAAGCGTCCAATATCAGGACACGCTGCACCAGATGACGAACTATTTCGTGGGCCAGGGGAGCTCGTTTCTCCAAGCGCAACATCAGGCCTTTCAGTGGATCGGACAGCAAGTGCAGATGCAGGCGTCGTTCCTCGCCTACATGGACGTCTTTTGGGTGCTGACGCTGATCTCGCTTACCGCCGTGCCGCTCGCGCTTACCTTGCGCAAAGTCAAGCTCGGCGGTCCTGCCCCCGTCGCCCATTGAGCCGCCGGGCGCAGTCCATAAACGGAGGGGAAAATGCACGGAAGACAATCCGCTGAACTTGATTTGCAGGAGAAGAGCCTGGCTCTTTTGCTCGGCGAGCTCGACCACCGAATTCGCAATCTGTTGATGGTGGTCGAAGCAGCGGTCAGGCAAACGCATTCCACGAGCGTCGAGGATTACCGGGCCAAGCTGATTGCTCGGATTGCCGGACTTCACGAATTTTACGAGTTCACGAGCCCGCACGGCCGCATGCCCGGATTTGCCGAACTCGTTGACCAGACTTTCCGTCCCTACTCCGCAAATGATGCTCAAATCCTCGCTACCGGACCTGATCTCCAACTTGAACCGTCATTGGCGCTCGCGCTACACCTCGTGCTGCACGAGCTTGCCGCGAACGCGAAGAAATACGGTGCACTGAGTTCACCCCTTGGGCGCGTCAAGATCGAATGGAAAATCCGGCAGGTTCCGAGCGCCGCTCGCAAGCTCGCCATCCTCTGGACAGAGCATGGCGGACCGGAGGTGCAGCGTCCGCGACATCGCGGATTCGGTTCACGGCTTATCAAGAGAGCGCTCGATGGGTATGGCGGGGTGCGGCTGGACTTCAATAGCATGGGTCTCACCTGCTTCATGCTGATCGATCTGGATCGCTCTCCGACGCGCGAAAACCGGAGCCGGCTGGAGAAACAGGCGGGTATCGCAGCAGACTGCACGCGCGTTCGATGAGATAATGTCCATGCGAAGTCCGTAACTGCGGAATCGATCGCTGAGCACGCAAGCAAGAGCAATGACCCTGCGAATCGAAGACTATGCGCTGATCGGCGACTGCAAGACGGCTGCTCTGGTCGGCCGCGACGGGTCGATCGATTGGCTGTGCTGGCCCCGCTTCGATTCGGCCGCGTGCTTCGCCGCCCTGCTCGGGAACGCCGACAACGGACGCTGGCTTATTGCTCCAAAGGATTCACCGCTCGGCGCGACACGGCATTATCGCCCCGGCACGCTGGTCCTCGAAACCGAATTCCAAACCGAGACCGGCTCTGCGGCGGTGATCGATTTCATGCCTCCGGCCGACGGCGCCGATCTTGTGCGGATCGTGGTCGGTCGTTCGGGACGCGTCGTTTTCAAGACCGAGCTTGCGGTTCGCTTCAACTACGGGGCAGCCGTGCCATGGGTCAACCGGCTCGACGACGGCTCGATCAACGCGATTGCCGGTCCAGAGCGTATTCTCCTGCGAACCCTGGTCGCACTCTACGGCGAAGATCTTACAACGGTCGGCGAGTTCGCGGTCGAAGCCGGCCAGTCCATTCCCTTTGTCCTCTCCTATGGCGCCTCATTTCAAAGTCCGCCGCCGGCGATCGATGCTTTCGATGCGCTGGCGCGCACCGAAGCGTTCTGGCGCCAATGGAGCGATCGCTGTTCCGATGTTGGGCCTTGGACGGAAGCGGTCAAACGCTCGCTCATCACGCTGAAGGCGTTGACCTATGCCCCGACCGGCGGAATCGTCGCCGCAGCCACCACGTCACTTCCCGAGCGCCTCGGCGGCGTGAGGAACTGGGATTATCGTTATTGCTGGCTGCGGGATGCCACGTTCACGCTTCTGGCACTGATGAGCCTCGGCTACTACGACGAGGCGCGGGCATGGCGCGATTGGCTTATTCGGGCATTCGCCGGCAGCCCGAGCCAAGTTCAGATCATGTACGGAGTCGGTGGCGAGCGATGGTTGCCGGAGCAATTGCAGCTCGACGTCTTCGGCGAGGTCATCGACGCGATATTCCAGGCGTTCAAAGCAGGTATGGCGCCAACGGAACGCGGCCGAGCCTTGCGGCCGGTTGTATTGGACTATCTGGCAACGGCGTGGCGGCAACCGGACGAAGGCATTTGGGAGGTGCGCGGCGGCCGGCAGCACTTCGTTTATTCGAAGGTCATGGCTTGGGTTGCATTCGATCGCGCGGCGAGTGAGCTGGAAGCTCAAATATACCACGAGTCAGGACAGCGATGGCGCGAGATCGCCGACGAAATCCATGCTGAGGTCTGTGACCGCGGTTTCGACCGCGACCTTAACAGCTTCGTGCAGGCTTACGGCTCCAAGCTGCTCGATGCCAGCCTGCTGCTGATTCCCATGGTCGGCTTTCTTCCTCCCGAGGATCCGCGGGTGCGCGGAACGCTTCGTGCCATCGAGGAAAGGCTTTTGATCGACGGTGAATTCGTCCTCCGCTACGAAACCGAACACGCCGGCGACGGCCTGCCCACAGGCGAAGGAGCTTTCCTGGCGTGCAGCTTTTGGCTCGTCGACAATTATATATTGCAGGGCCGCGACGCAGACGCGCACAAGCTGTTCGCGCGTTTGCTCTCGCGCTGCAATGACGTGGGATTACTCGCGGAAGAGTTCGATCCGCTGACGGGCCGGATGTTGGGTAATTTTCCGCAAGCCTATAGTCACGTGGGCCTGATCAACTGTGCGCTGGGTTTGAGCCGGCAGAAGGGCCCGGTGGAAGAGCGCGCCGAGCAAGCGCCGCCCCTCGCCGCTGCGTCAACCGCGGAATAGCCCTAGTCATGCAAGGAAGTCCGCCGCCAGTAACTTCCCGCTTTGAGTCGGCTTCGCCCGGGTCAGCAGGCATGGTCAGAGCGAAGCGACTGAAAGGTCCCCTTAGCTGGGCCGGAAGTCGAACTTTCAGGTTTGGTCCCAAGCGTAGCGACGGCAATGGTCCAGGTATGCGGCCTCATGCGACGCCATCAGCTCGACCACGCTCAGCCAAAGCCATGACGGTGCGTCGAGTGTCTTGGAGCGGTTGCGGGCCAATTCCGCTTTCCAGCTTCGACGCGTCGCTCCGTCCATCTGCCGCGCATGGGCGCGCCCGACGACGCCCGCCAGATATCCGGCAATCGCGGTGGCCTGCTCGCGGCTGAGCTGGGCGATCTCAATCTTGAGGTCTTGCGGCATCAACTCCCGCACGGTGACGCTTTTGTCGAACAGCCGGGCGGCCATCATCCGCTCCCCCAGGTTCGGGGAAAGCGCGCGCGCCCCGGCGACGACGCGTTCGGCGTTATCGCGCGGCATCTTCGCATCCTTCGCGCGCGGCGCTGCGGCGAGCACGCCCTCCCTTGATGTCGATGAGACAGAGATTGTTCGAGCCAGGCTCGCCGTCGGCGACACCGATGAGCACCGCATAGCGCAGACGGCCGAGCGAGCTGCAGCCTTTCATCCAATAGGCCGCGTCCAGCACTTCGATCTTGTCATGCTCGCGGCGGCCTTTGAGCGCCGTGATCAATTCTCGCGCGCCGTCGCTCTTGAGCAGATCTTTGAGGGCTTTCTGCTCCCTTTTCGTGAGCGCCCAGAATCGCTTCCCGAGCGGGATCGTCGGCTTTACGTCCTCGATGCGCTCTTCGGCCAGTTGTCGCCACTTGCGGTGAACCGCCTGGTCGAGGATCGCGCGGATCAGTTTCGGCCGGTGGTTCTTTTCCATTTGGCCGTTGAACCTTCCGGCCAATGCCCTTTCGTAGCCGTTCATCATTTCTTCAAGAATGTGCGCCGTCGTCACGCCAGGCAGATCGGATCCTCGAGCCGCTGACGCCAACGACAGCGCCAGCCGGACGAGATCGTGGACGGGATTGCCGATGACGGTTTGATCGAGATCGCGAATTTGCACGTCGACATGACCGTCGGCGTCGGCCAAGGGTCCCAGATTTCCCAGATGGCAGTCGCCGCAAATCCATACCGACGGGCCGGCGGGCAGCTTCCTGCCGCCGTCTTCCAGCCATTCGTAAAACTTAACCGTGCTTCCGCGCACGTAGGCGTGCGCGTTGCGCGCCATTTTCAAATTGCGCGTCAACAGAAGAACTTTCGCCCGCTGCTTCGGACCAAAAACTTGCAGGGAGGTTGATGCCATAGGTGACCAAACTACGGCCCAGGACTGGAAATTCAATAAGACGGCGGGACCGCGAGGGCAAGCATAATTCGGCGTGTCGGCTTGAGCGGTTACTGCGCCGCGCGCAATTCAGGACGCGCCGCCAGACGCGCCGTGTTGAGTCGATGGACGATGAAGCAGATCACCGCCCCGACCGCGAACGGGAGCGCCGACCACATATAGAGCGTCTGCACGGGCAGGCCGACAAAGGCTGCCCCGGCCAGCGGACCGACGATGGAGCCGATCCGCCCGATGCCCAATTGCCATCCCGAACCATTGGCACGCAACGACGTCGGATAGATCATCGCTCCCACGACGTTGAGGCCCGACTGGATGCCCAGCACCAAGAAGCCGGCGAAGAATGTCGCGGTCAGCAGCGCGGTCTGCGAGGTCAGCCCCGCAAACCCGATCGCGCCGACCACCGGCACCGCGAGAACGAACATGATTGCGATGGCGAGGAAGCGATGCCGCTGCAGCCACCAGCACAGGGTCAGCGAGCCGACGGTTCCGCCCACCTGAAGCAGGGCGCCGGCGAGCGCCCCGGTCGTCGTCGGCAACTTGGCCGCCGTCAGCAGCGTTGGCGTCCAGCTCAGAAGAAAGAAAAAACCCATCAGATTGAGCGCAAACAGCAGCCACAGCAGCGGCGTGATCAACGCCAATCCTTCGCGGAACAGATAGATCGGATTGAAACCCGGAAACTGCTTCTCGTCTTCGATCACGAAACGTGCATTCGCGGGTACCTTGAAATCAGGACGGATCGCGGCAATGAGCGCTTCCATTTTGCGGCGCTGGCTCTCGTGCAGCGCCATGTATTTGATCGACTCAGGCAGGCCGAATAGCGCGGCCACTGCAATGACGATCGGCACGATGCCGCCGAGTTGAAACAAGATCGGCCAACCGTATTTCGACACGAAAGCCGCAGCCACAAATCCCGGAATGGCGCCGCCGATCGGAACGCAGCCGACCGCAATAATGGCCAGTGTCGCCCGCAGATGACGTGGCGCGGATTCGGCATTGACGGCCACGACGTTGGGAATGACGCCGCCGATGCCGAGACCGGCCAACAGCCGCAGCCAGAACATCTGCTCGAGATTGCTCGCGTAGGCGGCGGCGAGGGTGAATATTCCGAACCATAGGTTCGAACCTATCAGTGCGGCCTTGCGGCCGTAGCGGTCGCCCACCCATCCGAAAATCGCCGAGCCGAAAAGAATGCCGACGAGGCTGGCGCTGAATACCCACCCGAGAGCGCTCGGTGACACGCCCCACGCCCTGACCAGGTGCGGCGCGGCGAAAGCGATCGCCGCGATGTCATAGCCGTCGATCAAAACGATGAAAAATGACCAGATGAGCAGCTTGATTTGGAAAGAACTCAGCCCACGTTCGTCGAGCAGCCGTGAGACTTGAACTTCCGGTTGGTCAGCCATCGTTCCCCCCAAAGGGGCAATTCCGATTCGCCGCCATCAATCTACCAGTCCCGGTGAGGTCCGGGAGGGCACTAGCCATCATGCATGTACGCTTTACATGAGGCAGCTTGCCAATTCGATGACCCCGTCGGCGGCTACAAGCAGCTTGTCCGGCACCGGCAGGCCAAAGCCTCGGCCGCCTTGAGGTTGAGTACTAGCTCGAATCTAGTCAGCCGTTCGACCGGCAGCTCAGCAGCCTTGGCGCCGGTGAGAATGCGTCCGGCGTAGAGATACGTGGCTGCCGATAAGCATCCGGCACGCTGTTGCCATAGCTCATCAGGCCACTATCCGTGACGTCGCACGCGCGGGATGCCGAAATTGGGGCTTGATAGCGGTGACAGCAGCGGATCACCCAAGCGTTGATCCAGATCAATGCACAGCGGCGGGTAGGCTTGTAGTTTCTCGGCGCAGCGGCTCCGCCACCGAATCCGATAGCGGGGGCAAAAATGGCGTCGCTTGCTGCCATCGTCATCTCATTGCTCGTCACTGTTGGCCTGGCCAATGCGCCCTTCCCCCTTGGCAATCCGATCGCGTTGTCCGGTCCATGTCCCGACAAGGGATATGCCATCAGCGCCGAGCGCCGGCGCTGCGACAAGGGTGGCGGCGATCAACGAACAGGTCAGTGCTTTCATCTGGGAGCCTCCAAGCGGCCAATTCGATCAACAAAACCCTAGCCGCGCTGCAGCAGCGGTCGCAAGCTTCGCATATCGCTCACCGCTTCGATCGCATAGACCGTATCGATCAGGCCGCCCGACTTTTCGCGGCCCAGGATCGGCGCGATGAGATCGCGCGCCTTTTCCATCACTTCGGCCCGGGACATCGGGTTGCGCGGCGTCCCGCGTACCGCGGAGACGCGCTCCGAAAGGCGCGTTCCGTCCGCCAGGTCGATATCCACGACCGTAACCCGTACCGGCAGAAACTGGGCAAGCTCGGCGTCGCGGACAAGATCGACCTTGGTTCGCTCGCGCAGGATCGCCGCGTCTTGCATGCGCGCCTTGTCATGCGCGGCATTAAACGACACGGTCTTGTCGGCGAGCATCACGGCGACCATGTGCTGCAAGCAGATATCCGGAATATCGCGGTTGTCGACCACCGCGGCAACCGAAGGGGCGAGACGCACCGTCACGCGCCGCACCTGATCCGTTGCAAACGGTCGCTTGCCGCGGATGGCCTCGATCGCGTCGAGTGGCGCTTGGATCGGCGAACCGACGGTCCATTTCTTGATGTCGGTCTGAACGATCTCGTATCTTTCGCCAAGTTTCTCGATGAGCCGCTCGGGCTTCGCCTTCGGCGCATAGGCTTGGAAAAAGTTGTCGGCGCCGGAGAAGATGTCCTCGACGCCGTTCCAACCGGATTGCACGACGAGCGCGGCCGTCACGCCGTTGCGCGCGGTCATGCCGCCGAAGACGAAAGCCTTTTCGATGTGGTCGGTATCCCGCCGCCAGGCGACGATGCCGGAGGATTGCTGGGCGGTGTAATCGAGCGCCCAGCGCATTTGCCGCGCGTTGAGACCGGCGGCACAGGCGGCAGCAGCAGCCGCGCCGAACGTTCCCGCGATGCTGTGCGTGGCCAGACTGTTCTCATAGCTGAACTCGGCACCCCCCATCGCCATGACCACGCGGGTGCCCACGTCGTAGCCGAGAGTCACGGCGCGAACAAAGCGTGCGCCGTCGATGCCGAGTTCCTCGCCGGCCGCGAGCGCCGCGGGCACGATCGCGCAGCCGGGATGCGAGCGCGAGGCGTTGTGAGAGTCGTCGGTCTCATCGGCATGCGCCATGACGCCATTGGCAAGCGCGGCGTCAACCGGCGCAGCCGTGAGCATGGTGCCGGCGATGGTCGCAACGCCTTTTCCGCCGTGTGCACGGATGTAGCGTTGAGCCGCCTGGCCGGGCAGCAGTTCCGATCCGGAGATCATCGCGGCAAGCGTGTCGAGCACATGGTGCTTTGCATGCTCGGTCGCCTCGTCCGGAAGCGCGCGCGACGCTGCCGCGGCCATGTAATCGCTGAGCGTCTGCATCACTGGACTGATTCCCGCCTGAGCAAAAGCGCGCCGCGACCACAGCACAAACCCCGCCCCCGTCGCCGTGGCCGCTCGAGGAAAGGTACGCCGATGCATTGCCACCTCCCCGGCATAGCCCCACGCGAGATTTCGCCCGCAATTTGCAAGATCAAATCACGCATCGCCAACCAGAGGAAATGGGGTGTGATCTGAATCTGCGTCGCACGAATTCCGTCCCCTCGATGAGCACAGTCATTGCTGTTCAAGGACGCAAGAACCAAGAAGCGTGGAAGTGACGTTCGGCGGGCGTTCCGGCACACACCAGGTCCCGTCGCCATTGGATTTGAGCCATTGTCTATTGCCGGGCGGTTGCTTATAGAAGGCGCAGGCGCGGCGCCGGGGAGAGACTCATGCCGCTTTCCGGCACCGTTGCAAAGCCCCGCATCGTCGAACTCGTACAGGCTATCCGGCGGCATCCGGATGCCGCCTATGCAGTCGCAATCGGCCTCGTCGCTCTCGCGACGCTTACGCGCTGGGCCATGGGCGACTATGTCGGCGGAGAAATTCCGTTCATTACCTTCTTTCCTGCGATCATCATCGCGACGCTCATCGGCGGGCTGTGGCCAGGCGTCTGCGCCATCATCCTGTCGGTGCTCTCCGCATGGTATCTGTTCATTCCACCTGCTTTTAGTTTCGAGCTGGGGAGTCGTGAACTCATTCAGTTGCTCTGGTTCATCCTTTTTTGCGGCATAAACCTCGCCGTCGTTGCCGCCGTAAACGCGTTGGTGGACCGCGTTATGGCGCAAGAGCAAGACATGCGCACTCTGCTCGAATGCGCGCCCGCCGGCATCGTCGTGGTGGACGAGGAGGGCAGCATAAAGCTCGTCAATGCGAGCACGGAGAAACTGTTTGGCTACAAGCAATCCGAACTGCTTGAAAAGAACATCGAGACGCTGGTGCCGGCTCGACTGGCCGACATGCATAAGGCCGAGCGTAAGATGTTCGTGCAAAAGCCGCAGGCGCGGCGGATGGGAGCGGGACGCGATCTCACCGGTCGACGCAAGGATGGCAGCGAATTCCCGGTCGAGATCGATCTCAATCCCGTCAGCCATGACGGCAGAAGCGCCTTCTTGGCCACGATCATGGACGTTTCCGAGCGCAAGCGCGCGCAGCAAAGCCAGCAAAGGCTCTTTAGCGAATTGGACTATAAGACGCGGAACTTGTTCGCCGTGTTCGAAGCGATTGCCGGTCTCACTGCGGACCAAAGCGAAACGGTGGCAGACGTAAAGTACGCCTTGAACGGCCGGCTGCAGGCGCTTGCGCGGGCGTACGCGATGCTCGCACGCGGGACACCGGAAGGTCTCTCGCTCGCGACGATCATCAATCAACAAGTCGCCACCCTGCTTGAACGCGTGCGCATCAGCGGATGCGATGTCAGCCTTAGCCCCCAGGCCGCCCATCAATTCGCGCTGATCATTCACGAGCTCGCGACGAATGCCCTCAAATACGGCGCACTGTCCAGCCTTCAGGGCTCGATTGCGATCGAAGGGCGGATCGAACCGCTCAACGGGGATTCTCGTTTCATATTCCGCTGGAAAGAACACGGCGGCCCACCCGTGTCGCCTCCCGCACGCAGGGGCTTCGGCAGCGTGATTCTTCTCGAGTCGGCCCGGGAGTTCGGCCGGGTCGCGATGGACTATGCGCAAGAGGGGCTCATCTACGAACTGGACGTTCCCCTCGGCGCGATTGCGGCATCCGCCCGATCGCAAACGACATCGGCTCCGGCCCGCGCCAGCTCCGCTCTAGCGCCATGACCCGGACGCGTGCGCGCGGCCTATTGCGATCGAGCGAATGCGACTAAGCCGCTGCGCCTGCGCCGCGCGAAGCCAGGGTGAGGCGGCACCAATCAACGCGAAATACCGTAGGATGCCGATGCATGCTCGCTCCTGATCTGATCCTGCATGGCGGCAAGATCATCACGCTCGACGGCAGCTCACGGTTGGCGCAGGCCATTTCCGTGCGATCGGGGCACGTCTTGGCCGTCGGCGACGACGCAGCGCTCCTCAAAGGGGCCGCTCCCACGACGCGCCTCATCGATCTCAAGGGGCGCTCGGTGCTGCCGGGATTTTTCGACGCGCATCCGCACGCGGACCGGGAAGGTCTCAAGGCGCACGGTGGCATCCCCATTGCCGGCCTTCACTCCGTCGCCGACATCGTCGACGTCGTCAAACACGCGGCGCGGACGATACCGGCAGGCGAGTGGATCGTGCTCATGCCCATGGGCGAGCCGCCGCACGAGTATATCAGCCGCCCGGAGCAATTGACCGACGGCCGCTTTCCAACTCGGCATGATCTCGATGCGGTCGCTCCCGATCACGCTGTCTACATTCGTGCGGTGTGGGGTTGGTGGAGTCGCCGTCCGTTTCCCTCGGTTGCCAACTCGCTAGCACTCCGGCGCGCAGGCGTGACGCGCGACACGCATCCGCCGCACAACGTCGAGATCGTCAAGGATGCGCGCGGCGAGCCGACCGGCGTCTTCCTGGAGAGAAATTTCGTTCCGGTCCTGGAATACACCCTTTTCCGCGACCTGCCGCGCTTCAAATACTCCGACCGGGTGGACAGCGTCCGCCTGGGCGCACAAGCCTATGTCGCGGCGGGGACGACCTCGCTCTACGAAGGTCACGGGCTCACACCCACGGTCATACGCGCCTACCGCGAGAATGCCGAGCGTGGCGCCCTACCCTTGCGCATGCACACTCCGGTCAGCATGCCGAGCGCGGCCTTCGATGACAAACGGCTGCTCGACCTGTTCTACCATTACGCCGGCGTCGCCGGCGGCCGAGGCCGCGGCGACGATATCCTGCGCGTGGAAGGCATCAATCTCGGCGGCCATGCCGATAGCACGGTCGCGGACATCATCGCGGCGGGCTATCCGTATGATCAATGGGCGGGACATTTCTACCAGGCGATGACGCAAGAGCGCTTCGTGAAGCTCGGCATCGAAGCGGCTCGGCTCGGACTGCGCGTGAATTGCGTGGTCAGCCGCGATCTCGAATATGCTCTGACCGCCTACGAGGCGATCGATAAAGAGGTGCCGATCCGCGACCGGCGCTGGGTCGTCATCCACGTCAATCAGGCGAGCGACGCGCAGATTAAGCGCATGAAGGCGCTCGGCCTCATCGCCACGGTCGTGCCGGGCTTTCTCTGGATGGCGAGTGATCGCTACGGCCTCGACCAAGTCGGCGCGCAGGCCATCCCCATCCGGCGCATGCTGGATGGCGGCGTGCCGGTTGCGCTTTCAACCGACGGCGTGCCCTATTCGATGCTGTGGACGGTCTGGGAGGCCATTGCCCGCTGGGACGACGATGGCCAGCGGCAACTCGGAGATAGCCAGCTTACCCGCGAGGAGGCGCTGCGAATGGCGGCGCAAAGCGGCCATCGCTTGACCTGGAACGAGGATCGATACGGATCGCTCGAGGCCGGCAAGGTCGCGGACATGGTCGTGCTGGCGGAAGATCCGCTCTCCTGCGATCTGGACCGGCTCAAGGATATCCGTATCGAGCGGACCTTCCTCGGCGGGCGTCAGGTGTTCGGACCGACTTGAGCGGCGCCTCACCGGACGAACATCAGGTATCCGGTCTGGTCCCCCACGACCGTGATGTGTCCCTTGCAGGGCTGAGGGTTGTAGAAATTCATGCTGGCAGGCCAATCACTTGGCTTGAAGTGTCCGCGTTGTGTCCAAGAGACTGGGCGTCTGGTCTGTCTGGTCTCTTGGGTACGCCCCCTCCCAATCCGTTCGCAAGGATAAAGTAGCGATCGCGGATGGCGCTAAGCTGCCGTCGTCGGCGCTGTTGGCCGCAGTGGGGGCGAGACTGGCCAGCAAAGTCTCCCAACCCCCTGGCTTGTGAGGCGAAGGCCAATTCCACCCCCCATGCCGTAGGGATGGAGGAGGCTGCCCTTGATAGGGCGGACGCGACTCGCCCCTGCCAGGCCCCTCCCGGTGCCTGCCGGGGGCTGCCACGCTGCCGCCGGTGCCCCAAGGGGGTAGTGGGGCAAGGCTAGGCCCGGGAAGGTGAACCAAGCAGCCCCTGACGCCCTCGACGAGAATCAGGGCTAGGGAGGGGTATTCGGGTAGGCTTGTCGCCTCGGCGAGGGCATGAAGCGCGTTACACCGCGGCCCGCAGAGCCGACTCCGTCTTATCTGCAGTGCCCTCAATGAACTGGACAAGGACATGCGCGACTAATCGCTGACTGGGTCAAAGGAGCCAGAAAATGAAGGTCAGAACATCTTTGATCTGCCTGCTCGTTGTCTGCGGTATCGGCGTCTCGGGCATCGGCACGGCCGCCGCGCAGCCGGCGGGTCCACCCGCTGGTTACAAGATCGATCCGGAATTCACCAAAACGTCGCCGGATGGCGCGATAACGATCGAGCAATACGTGAACAAGGATACGGACGACTGCAAGTGGCAATTCTGGGTGCGCCGGCAGGGCACATTCACGCTGCTTGATCCAGAGCCGGCCGACTATCCCGCGGGATTTCGCTTCACCAACGATCTAAAATGGATCGTTCGCGGACAAAAGACCGGCTCGGGCGAGTCGACGCTCTATCTGTACCGCCTCGCTCCGCATGGCTACGTTCCCGCAAGCGAGAAGCCGCTCGGCGACCTGGCGTGGGCCTACTTGAAGACTCGTCCTGATTGGCGAAAGATCGCGAAGGAGCCGGAGTATCACATGTCGGCGTATCTGCTGAAGGGGCTTGAAGAGAACTATCGTTGGCTCGGCGTCGATTGGCCGGCGAACCGCTATATTCTGATCGCTCTGTCGGGGGATGCCGACATCAAGAGCCGCAAGCCCATGCAGACAAGCGTGGTGCACGGCTGGCGCTGCAGATATGATCTGCAGACCGGCAAGTTCGACGCGCCGGCACTTTTTTCCGCTAACAATGCGAAAGCTGTCGTGCCCGGGTGGCCGGGAGCCTTCTGATCATCGCAACACCTAGTTTCCGTTGTTCTTCTTCTCGTCTGCTTTGCGCCTCGGTGGCCGCCTGACCCGCGTCGCTCATAACAATCTCCCCTTTAATCTAACATCACTTTCTTTGCCATGCCGGCGGCTTATAACCAGAGTTGTATGATTTAAAATGAACTCAACAGGCTCCAAAGCTATCGGTTTGCTTTGTAGGTGTCCCGCCAGCTCTTGAATTCATCGCGTATTTTCGTGGCGGCCTTGTCGCTTGCGATCTTCAGCCAGCCTGAGGGACGCTTTTCTAGGTCGCGCTGAATTTTCGAGGCCTTCTTGGGATGCGCGGCATGGATCGCACCGAGATCGAAACCCATGGCGTCGAGGAGGGCGCGGTGAAGGTGACGGCCGGAACGCTTTCCGAGCTCAATCTTTTGCGCATCGGCAGCGATGCGCCGGTAAATGAAACGACCCCGCGTCTCAAGAAATGGATCGGGGGAGCGAAAACGGCCGTCCGCTATTTGCATGAAACTGGACCAATCCGGGGATCGATCGTGCGCCCAGCGCCATGCCGACGGAACGAAGACCTTGGCTTCGCGGAGGATGCGGCCGCCGCGCCATTCGGCGACGGCGACAAAGCGCCTGCGCCCTAGGCTGCCGGCACCGACGGCACGGCTGCAGAACCGTTGGATGTCCGCGTCTCGCGAAAGACTTTGCTTCAGCCTCGCAACGACTTTTACGGGCGGCTTAGCGTCGGGGTACTCTTCTACCTTGTCCCAAAACTTCTTGGTGGCGCGGCCGCTTTTCTCCAAAAGCGGACGCATCCACGCCTTGTGCTCGCCGAGCAGCGTCGGTCGCGGTTTCGCGAGTCCCTTTCGATAGCCCTGCAGGATCGCAGCGCAAACCTCGCCCATTTTAAGTGGCAAGCCTGGTGCCAGCCCCGCGCTTGTGGCGAGACGCACGAGATCGAATACGTAGGGCATTGGCGAGGCCTCATCGAAGTCGTTAATGCCCCAGACGAGGCGACCTTCCCGGTCCCGCCAGATTCCAAAATTCTCGGTGTGCACATCGCCGACGGCGAGAACGTGGGGAGCGTCTTTTAATTCGGGGCACCATTCCTCAATCTTCCTTGCCCAACGATAGTAAGTTGCCCGCAAGAAAATGAAGGGATCCGTTGCCATGCGCTCGTGCTTATACTGGAGGTCATGTTTGACCACCGTGCATTGTTTTCCCAGCCAGATTTCGTAGTGGCGTGTGTCACTTTGAATTGACATGGACTTCTCCGCAACGCGCCAGCGTCCATCTCGTCCCAAAGCAAAACCCCGTCGGGGCCACCGGCGGGGTTCTGTGCTCGGGCGCAGAAGCAAGGAGTAGTCCCCGAGCGCCATGAGGAAGGCATCAGCTTGCCATCTAAAAGTATTGCCGTCTACTCGATCTCGGAGTCTGGGCCCGAAAAAAGGCCCCGCCAACAAAGCGGGGCCAGGGGTCGTCATGATGCGCGGGCGGCTGTCTGGGTGAGACTCCCAGCCCCCCCCGCGCGCGTCCCCAAATCGCGTCTGTGCAATTGGTTGCATAGTCCGTTCGGTCGCGCACAACGACGCCCGGTGCCAAAGAAAAAGCCGGGCCCCGTATTTGGTTTGGGGGCGGGCCCCGGCAAAGTCAGGAGACCGCTGTCTCCTAAAGGTACAGCCCCGGCCGACCTCCTCACTTTGGGCGCCAACTAACAGGAGCGCCGAACCGGGCAGGGTCGATTAGAAAACGGGACTGTGACGATTAAGAGCCGAACCGCGAGGGCCAACCCTCACAATTTATTACGTTTATTACGTCGCCTTGCGAAGCCGGCGGCCGTGCCGGAGTGGTCGGTGGCGCGCGATGGGGCGCGACCGCGCCTGGCTTGTCGCCTTAACGCGAGCCTAGCTGAGCAGGCTCACAATCGAGATCACAAGTCCACCGATCCATGTGGCCAGACAAAAAAACAGCACAACGTCGTCGCTGAGAAAAGGCATCCTCGCCCCCCTAAGAATCAAAAAAATGTGGGCGGCTTTTTTTTCGAAACAGCGGGGCCGTGTG
>Ga0306926_10003795_pt1 | contig 15736 bp, 16 predicted proteins | sample flu12Cox44000178_FD_203759 | JGI IMG/M metagenome (GOLD analysis project Ga0306926, IMG submission 203759) | Lab enrichment of tropical soil microbial communities from Luquillo Experimental Forest, Puerto Rico - flux8day.12C.oxic.44.000.178 (v2)... | ecosystem: Environmental > Terrestrial >...
TCATCGCGTTGTTCCCTTTGATCAGGGGAAGAGCCGCGCGGAGGTTGCGATCCGCGTCCTTATATAAATTCTTCTCCCCTTGAACGACTCCGGCAATCCAATAGCCGCGGCCTAAAGCCGGAGTCCGGCGCGTTTCCCAATCGGCGGCCGAAACACCTTCCGGCGGCGCTTTCCGATTGGCACTGGCGATCATGCGATTGGCGAATGCGAGAGCCCGATCCAATTGGTTCCTGGTCAACGCATTGTCGGCCTGAATCATCAAAATCCCGGGGTCTTCCAGATATTGGCTTTTGGGATTTTGCTTTTCGAGGGTCGCAATCAGGTCGAGCGCCGTGGGACCAGGCGACTGAACCGCCAGAGCAAACAAAGCATATTCGCTGTAGCCGTCGACTTCCTTGGCATACTTGGCTCGCGCGTCGTACGCGTCCTTGTCGGCGACGTCGGCCGGCGGTGTAGCCTCGAGCTTCAAGGCCGCAGCGTGGAGCGCAGCCGCGAGTTGTTTGATCTTGGCTGCATCCTTGGACGGCTCGGCTTGCTTCAAAGCCGCCAGAGCATCATCCATATCATCGGCCACCGCGGATCCCGCGATCAGACACAGGACAACACTCAGAGCAAAGAGTTTCATGGCAATCTCATCCGTAGCCAAGAATTATAACTCCTGCGTCGGGCCCAACGGAAGAGCCCCAAAGGAGCCAGAGGTCACTTGCTCATGAGAAGGGCAACACACTCGCGACACCCGTGGATGCCCCCAACGGCGCCGGAAGCCAGCCGCCTACTGCGGCGGGAGTTGGAAGGGAACTCGGCGCTCGCGATTCAATCGCAGGCTCAGGTCTCGGTCTACGGTGTCGAGCGGCACCGACTGCTCCTCACCCTGAGGGGTCACGTAGTGAAGTGTCATGCCATCCACTCGATACGAACTCGCCGCCCGAATGGTGTGGTCCTTGAAGGCTACCAAGTAAAGGGGCGGTTGAGCCGGCTGCCCATATTGATCGTACTCCCGCACGATAAGGGGACCTGGGGCCGGAAGCGGCTGGGTGGCCGTTTGGGGTGGATAGATCACGGTGACGTTGGGTGCGGTTCGGTAACCCGCATAACCCCCATATCCGTAGTCGTAAGCGCCGTAATCGCTGTAGTAGGAGGGGTAACCATAATCAGGCCAGTAGGCCGCATAGCCCCATCCGAGATAAGGGTAGTAATAATACGGCCAATAGCCGCCATAAAAACCGAAACCAAAGCCCCGGAAGCCCCGATTGAAGCCGAATCCATTCGGGAACCCCCCGCGGAATCCGAACCCGCCGCGAAATCCACCCCCGAATCCCCCTCGTATCCCCCCACCCACGACTGCGCCGCCGCGCACACTGCCACCACCCCGTTGTGCCATCATCGTGCTGCCGGCCAGGAGACAACAGCAGAGAGAAACCGGAAGAAGACGCTTCATTGGGATTCGCCTCTCCTTCGGAGCTTACTCCTTGGCTGCTCGGAGTGGCAAGCCCTTTCGCTTTCACGCCACGGCCCCTCTGAAGCCGCCGTACCGGCGTGAAGTGCGCTACCATGCCGGCTGGAGTAGATCTCCTGTATGGCCTTTCAAATCTTCTCCCCTGCTTTTCCTAACGGCGGGTGGATCCCCGACCTGCACACCTGTCAGGGTGCCGACCTATCGCCATCCCTGGAATGGACTGAGGCACCGCCGGAGACCCGGAGCTTTGCGTTGATCCTGGACGACCCGGACGCCCCTGTGGGAACCTGGAATCATTGGTTGCTCTACGACATCGGGTCCACCACTCACAGTCTGGCGCAAGGCCACAATGCGGGTCGGGGGGATCTCAGCGGCAAGAACTCCTGGGGCAAATTGGGCTATGGCGGACCCTGCCCGCCGAAAGGGCACGGCCCACACCGGTACTTTTTCCGGTTGTACGCCTTGGACACCGAAACCCTGGGTCTACCGGCAGGGGCATCCCGGGAGAATCTTGAACACACTCTGAAAACCCACGTTCTGGCCGAGACCCAGTACATGGGCCGATACGAGCGGAAGTGATCTACACCTGTTACGACATGGTGCGGGATTGTCGGGCCGGGCGACCCGAGGGCCGGTCTTATTTCGTTTCGCAGTACGTACCCGTCATTCAAAAGCTGGTCGCCCGCTATTTTCCAGAGTGCGCGGCCGATGGCACTCTGATCGGTCGCCTGCTGGTGGCGCTCGACAGGCCGGAATCGAGCCTGTTTCAATCCCTGGATCCTGCGCCGGAGCGCTGGTTCGTCGCAGAACTCCGCCAGCGGGTCCTGGCCGCCGTCGAAGATTTTCAGGGGCAACCTGTGCCAGAGCCGGAAATTGACCTGGAAATCCTGGGAAGTGCGCTCGAGCCCTTCACCATGGTCGAAAAGCAGGCCGCCTGGCTCGAGACGATGCGGTACACCGCCGAAGAGGCCGGAGTGCTCCTGCGCATGGATCCGCACACCGTCGAGAAAATCCGTGACAAAGCTCGGGAGCGGATCCGCTCTTGCCTAAACGTCTGGCGCCGGACGTTGCTAGCCGACAATGGCCGGCCGCTCGGGCGCGCTGCCGCCCGCGCTCATACCGAGCCATGCCTCGCGGACAAGGCGTTCCTGGATGTGTTGGACGGCCGGGCCACCTGGAGGGGACGCGAGGAAATGGAGCGCCACGTCTCCACTTGCTGGCATTGCATCGACCACTTCTGCCGCCTGGCCGAAGTGGTCGAACTGCTACGCCGCTTGACGCCCCTGTCCGAAGCCGGGGCCCGCCCATTTTACGACGTGCTGGGCATCCCCCGGAGAAGCGAACCCGCTTGGAAACGATGGCTGCGATGAGCCGTTTTGGGCATTTCCAACCGGCGTGCGGCACGTTATGATAGGGATCATGGAATAGGGGTGTCGTCCCGCCTTTTCCTCCCCGTGAAACGATTTCCTTTTCTTGACTGGATGCGCGGCCTGGCGGTCATCATCATGATCCAGTGTCACGCCTTTAACTCCTTCACGCGCGTGGATCTGCGGGAATCGAGCGGATATGTGCTGTCGCAATTTGTAGGCGGCATGGCGGCTCCCTTGTTCCTGTTCATGGCGGGGATGACCTTCGGCTTTCAAATGGAGAGCCTCGGACTCCGCGAGCCGAGTCGCCTCCGCCGCTGGTTCGTGTCGTTGCGGCGCGCCGGGTACATTCTCACCATCGCCTATCTGTTCCGGCTGACGAACTGGCTGGGCAGTCTTCCCAACGCGAAAGTGGAGGAACTCCTCAAGGTTGACATCTTGAACTGCATGGGGCTAGCCATGGCCGCGTTTGCTCTGGTGGCCCTGTTCAACTCGAATGACCGCGTGCGTTACGCGCTGCTGGGCGGGCTGGTGGTTGCATCGGCTGCCCCCGTGATGAGCGGGTTTGACTGGAGCGGCGTATGGCCGTGGCTGCGCGACTACCTCGTGCCCAGCCCGCTGCGCGGGCGGTTCCCTTTTTTCCCGTGCGCCTCTTATATCGGATTCGGCCTGGCGGCCGGGGCGGTCATCAAGCGCACGACCGCGGAACGCATGGACCGGTTGATGCAATGGGTCGTGCTGCTCGGCTTTGCGCTGGTGTTGGGTGCCGAATATTTCACCAGCCTCCCCTACTCGGTTTATTCGAACGCCGATTTCTGGAGGAACAGCCCGGGTCTGATCCTGATCCGGGTGGGGATTGCTCTGGTCCTGCTGGCCGGTGCCTATCTTTGGACCGAATACTGTGTGCCTCGCGGCTGGAGCTGGATCGAGAACTTTGGGAAAACCTCGCTGCTGGTCTATTGGGTGCACGTCATGCTGGTTTACGGAGACTGGACCAAGCCGTTACGCTACGCCCTGACGGTCTTTCAGGCCGGGCTGGCTACGGTGGGTGTGATTGTGCTCATGGTGGCGCTGGCGGAGCTGCGCCTCCGCTGGCGCCCCACCAAAGGACAACGCTGGAAAGCAGGCACTACGGTGGCGGGCGCACCGGCGTAGTCGACTTCCTCGGCCGATGGCCCGGAGAAAACTGCCACCACCCCGGGACGCAACAGGACGCAATCTGACAATCGCTGTGGTCAGACGTAGAGAAGGCTCTCAAATCCTCCGTACCCGCGCCGGATGATGGTCGGTTCGGCGGCTTGCATCGCGGCCTCCTCAATCGCTTGTGTTTGGCGCCGCTGCGCGGCACGCTCGCGAGCGCGTCTCGAGCTTCCGGCCAGAGGTGATCGTCGCACGCTAGGGCTCCGGTTGCACTCCTCATCGCTGCCAAGACAGATGTTGACCCGGATCGGGCCTTTTGCGGCCTCCACGATTTCGAATGCGGTGGCGGCGCGGTGCGGGGCGAAAACTCGCCAGCCGGTGTGGCAGCGATGCGACGTCACTAATCCGGCGCGTGTCAATTGGATTTCCAGTCTTTTGTGTGGCACCCTGCAAAGGCCAGCTTCTCAACTGTTTGAAAATGTGGACATTACGGACTCGGATTGCGGCCCTCCATCCCCCAAAGCGCGATTCATGAACCCATCCCGGTCGAAAATCGCTCGCCTCCGACCTATATTGGGCTTATGTCGTTGCCCGCCGAATCTGTTCCGGAACCCTGGCTGCGAGGGCCCCTCGAGGGTGTGCATCCCCTACTTGCGCCGCTCCTCTATACCTTCCAACAAGCCCGTGAGGACCTCGCCCGGTACACCGAAGGCTTGAGTCGCGCGCAGATCTGGGCCACCCCGCACGGCTTCGGCTCGGTTGGGTTTCACGTCCGCCACATCGCCGGCAGCACCGACCGCCTGATGACCTACCTGCGGAATGGTTCGCTCAGTTCCGAACAGATAACGTTCCTCAGAGCGGAGCACGAGCCTAGCAGCGGGGGCCGGGAGGCGTTGCTGACGCATTTAGACCAAGTGTTCCGGAACGCCGAAGCGGTCGTGCGCGCGCTTGATCCAGCGATGCTGACCGAACCGCGCGTCGTGGGCCGCCAGCGTCTGTCAACTACCGTGGGCGGATTGCTCACCCACATTGCCGAGCACACGCAGCGCCATGTCGGCCAGGCCATTAGTGCGGCCAAATGGGCGGCGGTCAATCCACCGGATTGACTCCAACTGCCGCGGCCGCATCCTCACAGACAACATAGCTCTGCTCCAAATCGGCTTGATGGACGGTATCTGCGACCGTCTGCTGATAGAGGGTGTCGCCCGTTTTGCCGCCAGCAGGTCAACTGAAACGCCTATCATCCGGTAGGTAAGCACCCCCTTAGATTTCCTTTGGCCCGCGGATCAAAGGGCCAAGTCTCCGCAATCGTCGTTCGGGATGCAGACCGAGTCGGCCACGAGGTAGATAAGAATCTTCTAGTCGCCGATCCGACTTGTGCGAGCCGCACCGAGCCGACCGGAAACCTACGACAACGCCTTTTCCATCACCGGAAGCTACGTCCGGAAAGTATTTGAGCAGCGGTTTGTCGTAAACCTCGAGGGTGCAGAGACGGTCTGGAGGGTCCTTGCCCAGCGTGGGAGATTTTGTTCGAAATGAAGCATCGGTCGTCGGCGAGGGAACTTACTGCCGTAAGCGGAGGTATTGGGAACCTAACGGGGGCACGCAACCGGCAATCAGACCAGCCCCGATCCAGTACTGGTGAAAAAGGCATCGGAATCCTGCTGCCGCCGTCGTTTGAAATCCTTGAGCCGGGCCGGCTCTCGATCTCAGGAGAAACTGACGCGCGGCGGAGGGTGGCTACGGCGTGCCGAGATGGGCAGAGCTCCCAAGCGATTCTTCAAGGGGGGCAAGAGATCGTCGTGCCACTCGCAGCAAAGGCGGCCGGCCATGAACTCCGGTTTCTCCGGAACTGTCCGCGGACTCTGCTGCAGCTCAGCAGAGGGCTCGCGCATTCGACTATAGACCTGGATTGCCGTGCGCAGCCAAGGCAGACCGCCAACCGGCTTACCCTGTCGAGCTGGTAGGGGGCTGGGGCCCACTGAGGAGACTCTGGGAATCCGACCAAAGCGTTTAAAACATTCTTCCGGTAGGCCCGGACCGAAGTATATGAATGACTGACCCAAAAGGATAAGCGCAAACCTACGCATGGCGCTTCCGGCGCGCGGCCGTTTCTGCGCTCGTTCTACACTGAAGAATAGGAGTTCAAAGTATCGCTTGACAACGCCTACCTCGTCGGAAGCTGCAACCGCTGGCCGCTTTGCGGGGCTGGATCCGGAGAGCTTGATTCGAGCTTTCCGCCTCATGCACACCGCGCGGCGGTTGGACGATCGCGAGATGGCGCTTAAACGCCAGAACCGGATATTTTTTCAGATCAGTGGTGCGGGGCACGAAGCCATACAAGTAGCCGCGGGCCTCGTACTGCGCGCTGGTCAGGACTGGGTCTACCCCTACTACCGCGATCGTGCCTTGTGCCTTAGCTTGGGGGTGACTCCCTACGAAATGCTTCTGGCGGCGGTCGGCGCAGCGGCCGATCCGGCCTCGGGCGGCCGTCAAATGCCGTCGCACTGGGGCTATCCCCGCTATCGTATCGTCAGCTCGTCTTCGCCCACCGGGACCCAGTTCGTCCAGGCCGTGGGCTGTGCCGAAGCCTCACGCTATCAAGACCCGGCTGCGGCCGAGCTCACGTTGGTCTCGGGCGGAGAGGGTTCAACCAGTGAAGGCGAGTTTTGGGAAGCACTCAATGCGGCGTGCCTCGAAAAGCTACCATTGCTTTTTCTGATCGAAGATAACGGCTACGCGATTTCGGTTCCCATCGAATGCCAAACCGCGGGTGGGAGCATTACGCGGCTGGCTGCCGGATTCCCCACACTGTTCCAGCAGGAGGTGGACGGAACGGATTTTCTCGCGTCCTACCAAGCCATGGTGGAGGCGGCGGCCTACTGTCGCTCTGGCGGGGGCCCCGCTATGGTGCATGCGCACGTGACGCGGCCGTATTCTCATTCCCTCTCCGACGACGAACGCCTTTACAAGACGGCCGCTGAGCGGCAGGCCGAAGCCGAGCGCGATCCGGTCCTGCGTTTTCCGAAATTCCTGGTGGACCAGGGCATCCTCGACCGCCACCGGCTTCAGCTTTTGGTTCATGAAGTCGACGAGGAAGTGCAGGAAGCGACGCAGCAGGCTCTGCACGAGCCGGCGCCGGAAGCTCGCTCGGCGTTGGTTCATCTCTATTCGGACGCTGTCGATCCGGCTTCGAGGGAGTTTGCTGTCGAGCCACGATTTCGCGGCGATCCGAAGACGATGGTCGACCTGCTCAACGCCACCCTGCGCGAAGAGATGCGCCGCAATCGGAAGATTCTGGTCTTTGGTGAAGACGTGGCCGATTGCAGTCGTGAGAACAGCTTGCAGGAGGTGAAGGGCAAAGGCGGCGTTTTCAAGGTGACCGCCGGCCTGCAGACTGAATTCGGCCCGCAGCGCAGCTTCAACACGCCGCTGGCCGAGGCAGCCATTGTGGGCCGCGCTATCGGGATGGCCACGAACGGGTTGAAGCCGGTGGCCGAGATTCAGTTTTTCGACTACATCTGGCCGGCGATGATGCAAATCCGCGACGAGCTGGCCACGCTGCGCTGGCGTTCTAACGGCGGCTTCTCGTGTCCAGCCGTGATAAGGGTGGCCATTGGCGGCTATCTGAACGGCGGCGCCATTTACCACAGCCAGTGCGGCGAAGTGACGTTCACTCACATACCCGGTCTGCGGGTGGTTATGCCTTCGAACGCTCTCGACGCCTGCGGTTTGCTCCGCACCGCGCTGCGCTCGGACGATCCGGTGTTGTTTTTGGAGCACAAGCGCCTCTACCGGGAGCCTTACAACCGCTCTCCGCACCCCGGCGAAGACTTCACCGTTCCGTTCGGCTGCGCGAAGGTCGTCAAGCCCGGCCAAAGCCTGACCGTCATCACGTACGGCGCGCTGGTGCAGAAGGCGCTGCTCGCGGCCACTCAGATCGAACGCCGAAATGCGCGCGTGAGCGTCGAGATCCTCGACCTGCGCTCGCTGGCGCCCTACGACTGGGGAGCGATTCGTGGTTCGGTCGAAAAGACCAGCCGCGCGCTGGTAGCCCACGAAGACACGCTGTCGTTCGGCTATGGCGCCGAGATCGCTGCCCGCATCGGCGACGAGCTCTTCGGCAAGCTGGACGCGCCGGTGCGCCGGATCGGTGCGCTGGACACCTGGGTCGGCTACCACCCGCGCCTGGAAGCTGCCATCCTCCCTCAGACCGAAACACTGACGAAGGAGATGGAGCGCTTGCTCGCCTACTGACCCTGTAACCTTCGTGGCGGCCCGCTCGTCCTTATTTAAGGAGTTAAGGGACTGAAATACTCCAACTTTGGCAGAGGAGGCCCTATGTTCGACAGTCTGGCAGATCAAATGAGGCGTGATGAGCACCTGGAGGTCAGCAATAACGAACGGTTGGTTCGGTGGTGTATCGTCGCGGTTGTCTCAGTTGTGATTTTCGGCGGGCTTTACGTGGGCATCCAGCTGCTTCAATAGAAGGCGATGCACGATAACCCGCGGGCTGCGCGTTGGCGGAGGTTGGGTTGTTATACTAGAGCTTCATGATTTCAGCGACCCAACTACGTCCGGGGATGGTCATCAAGTTCAATAACGAGCTGTACTCGATCTTCAGTATGACGCATCGTACTCCCGGAAATCTGCGCGGATTTGTGCAGGTCCGGATGCGCAATCTGCGCAGCGGCTCGATGATCGAACATCGTTTCTCCTCGGAGGACCGAGTCGAGAAGGCGGTGCTCGACGAGCAGGAGATGGAGTACTTGTACGATGACGGCGAGTATTTCTATTTCATGAATACCGAGACCTTCGAGCAGATGCATTTGATGAAAGATCTGCTGGGAGATGCGACCCAATACCTGATCCCCCAGTTGAAGGTCGTTGTGGAGTTCTACGAAGGGAAGCCGATGAGCGTGGAGTTGCCGGCCACGGTGGACTTGACGGTCGTCGAAACCGAGCCGGGGCTCAAGGGGGCGTCCGTTTCCAACGTTACCAAACCCGCCAAACTGGAAACCGGTTTGGTGGTGCAAGTGCCACCCTTCATTACCGAGGGCGAGAAGATTCGGGTCAATACCTCCGAAGGCACCTACCAGGAACGCGCGTAGCCGTCTCAAACGGGGGCAGACTCCCTAGTACGTGATTGTTGCATTACCTGAGAGAGCCGGCTGGCGGGAGCTTGCGCAAAGCCGCAACGAGTTCCTCTTCCTCGCTAGGGAAAACGGTCCGCAAGTCGAGAACAAGCCGTTCATTCTCGATCCGCGCCACCACAGGGGGGTCACCCGCGCGGAGTTGGCGCTCGGCGTCCACTACGTTTGGAGAGGCCAAAGCGATCAACCAGGTCGGGATGAACTGCTCCGGCGTGGCCCCACCGCCGATCACGGATGTACCGGGTACGAGATCTGCTTGAAGGTTCCAAAGTTTAAGCAGTCGCTCGGCCCGCGCACGGATTTCGCCCGCGGACTGCCGAATCATGGCGAGCGCGGGTACAGCGTCCCAGCGCTCGAGTAACAGATTGCGCAGAGTAGTTTCGAGAGCCTGGTAAACCATCTTGTCGAGCCGCAGTGCGCGGAACAGCGGGTTCCTCCGGAGACGGGCCACCAAGTCCGGTTTGCCGGCGAGGATGCCGGCCTGCGGGCCGCCCAGCAGCTTGTCGCCGCTGAAAGAAACCAAGTCGACTCCAACGCGCAAGCTGTCAGCCACCGATGGCTCGTCGATGCCGAACGGCCGCAAATCCACCAGGCACCCGCTTCCAAGGTCCTCGTACACCGCGATCTCTCGCTCCCGCCCCAGCATCACCAAATCGCGCAGCTCCGGCCGGGCGGTGAAGCCTTGCATGCGGAAATTGCTGGGGTGCACGCGCAACAACAGGCGCGTACGTTCGCTCAGGGCGTCGCGGTAATCCTCGATGCGAGTGCGGTTAGTGGTGCCCACTTCGCGCACCACGGCGCCCGAGCGGGCCATGATGTCCGGGATTCGGAAGCCGTCGCCGATTTCGATGAGTTCACCGCGCGAAACCACTACTTCGCCGCCACAGGCCAACTCATGGAGAGCCAGGAACAGAGCCGCCGCGTTGTTGTTGACCGCAATTGCGGGAGCAGCGAGGAGGCGCTCGAGTAGATATCCGGCGTGATGGTCGCGCCGTCCCCTCTGTCCACGGCTCAGGTCGAATTCCAGGTTGGAATAGCCAGGGAGGATCGCCAGCGGCCCGAGCGGCGCGCGCCCGAGATTGGTATGAAGAACGACACCGGTTGCGTTGATCACTCGCCGGAGTGAGTCCCGCTCCAACGCGGACAGTCTGTCGGCGACGCGCGTTTCGATGGCCAGCGGGTTGTGGCCTCCCTCCCGGAGTTCCCGCCGCGCCTGCTCGAGAGCACGGCGGATTTCGCCCAATCGCACCGGGCGGGGAAACCGGGCTAGCTCTGGGGCGAGTCGCTCCAATACCTCGTGTACCGCCGGGAGGGCACGCAGCGGGTCAGTCTCCGTCACGATTTCGATGTTACGCGTTGAACTAGCTGTCGCGCAAGCACTTACGCAGCACTGGAAACGGACTGGGAAAAATAGTGACATTCGACGATCGATCGCACCGGGTCTGAACAACGCCGGAGCCAAGGCCGACCAGGCGGCCAGTGCGGCTCAGCAGGCCGCAAACGCCGCGGAAGACGTCCCGTGGGGAGACCTGCTGCGATGTGGCGGCTGAAGCGGTGAACAAACTGGCCGCGGAAGAATTTCGGGCGTTCTAAGAAGACAACGGCGCCGCCACCGTCACTGCGGACAGAAACCAAATGGCTTACGCCTTCGTTTCCGAAGGCCTCGCTCGGTCGGACAAGAGATTGTCCCGCAGACGACCGACATCCTTGCAACAAGTCCGGAGGCTTGGGCTGTCCGGGCTCTACGGCATCCGGAAGCGCGACGATCGCAGGAAGCGGACATCAAAATCCCGAATCAAACCTGCCGAGGGATCCACGGCTCGGCCCAGTCGAGCCGATCCCGCCAGTCGGAAAGCGGCTCGCGAACGGGCGGTGTGTGTTGGCCGCATTCGCAGTCCAACTCGAGCGTTGCGTAACGCACCATGACACCCTCGCTGTTTTCTCCCATTGAGCAAACACCGAGCCTTCGTCCCAGCGACCCCACCGATAGTACCGGGTGCCGTTTTTCTAGCAGCCGACGATGGGATCGACCCATATTCCCGGAAGACCCTTGTGGAGCCCCGCGCCCAATACGGCAAGCCGAGCCGAGTGTTATACTGAACTCGCAGTTGATGGCGGGGTGCACTGGCGCGCTGTGGGGCCTCAGAGCCGCCGGCACCAGGGTTTCCAGCGATCGAATTCGGGGCGTGGCTCAGCCTGGCTAGAGCGCCTGGTTCGGGACCAGGAGGTCGGTGGTTCGAATCCACTCGCCCCGACCACTTAACTTTCTCCAATTCAGTTAATTGCAGGCGGTTCTGCCTGACCACTATGTTTGAGTCTTCGGCTTCGATGCAGACGTGGACCGGACGAACGGAAGGAAATCACCTGCGGCAAAATGCCGGACCGTTGGTGCGGGCTTCCGGTCCCGAAGTCCACTTCACCTTGTGGCGTTCACTTATCGTTGCGGCCCGCTTCCTTGCTCCCGTCTCTTTGCAACGGCTTTTGACGCGCCCGCTCTGACCGGCGGCATCTCCGCCTTCGGCTGGGGCCTGTTACCGGGCGCTTCGGCGCTTACCCCGGCAAGACTTGCACTTGATAGAAGAACGCGTCTTTCAGGACGCACTACGATTCCAGTTTAACAACGTGACGGAGCCTTTACTCCTGCACGCTACTTGACTGGGCCAACGGTGCCGGCTGTTGGTAGCGCCGTACAATTGGTTTGGAGACGCTATGAGCGCAGGAAAGTGGACACACAGCATGTGTATAGAGTACTTCCGTAAACAGTGCCCGCTGAGTAATCTTAAGTGCTGCTCGTATTGAGGGCAAATTCCCGACACGTTCAGAATTTCGCGTGATTTTCATGTACCTAATTTGGCTTTGGCAGTCTGGTAGATAAAATCCGCTCGACTGCTTCTTCCACGGTCAATCCAGGTTCATCGAGCAGAGCAACGATATTTTCAATCGTGTAGCCTCGCTTCCTGGCCTCACTAAGGAACAGTCTCACCCAAGCTGTTTTTTCAGCCAATTGGTGACCGTCCATCTCCTGGAACGGAGTTTCCTGGTCGTCTTCGTCGCTCATCGGAGAGCCTATCCAGATTAGTGCCCGTAGCGTGGGTTATTTTTCACATAGCGGCTCGAAATAGCTATTGTTGTGCTTACGAATGTCCTTTGCCGGCTTCCAATGGTGACGGAAAGATAGTCTGAGGGACGCTCTAAGGTCCCGGTACTGTTAGTTCTGGCCACGACTATTGAAGAGTGCCGCGCAACACGTTCCGCTTTATGTGGTGTCCGCCAAATTCAAAAAAGGGTCATATACTGGCTGTCGCTCGGAGGTGCGATGCTAATCCTTCCCACTTTTTGCCCAGACTGCAACGAGCCCACGATGGAGGTTGTGGAGCACAGGCCGAACGATTCATACGAAGCCCAATGTACGGCTTGTGGCTGCCGAACCTTTGGCAAGATTTCGGCTGAGCTTCTGATTACGAAGCATGCCATCGAAAGAACTCGGTAGGAAAACGGCACTTTGGGCAAATCATCCTCGCAATTCTATCGCGCCGTCATATACGCTAAGCGGATCCTCTTCAGTAACGGGTGCCTAATCGATTTGGGGGAACTGCCAGTTGGCGGTATCAGCCGAACTATCGGAGCTCTTCCCCATCGTCCGGCTTGATTGTTCATGCTCGGGAATTTTGCGGCGACATGCCGGTGAAACTGTCTTGCCGAGGATCATGGACTGGCGGGCCTTTTTACTCATGGCTTAGGGAGTACCGCCAAACCTGATCCGTAGTCAGGTCACAGGCAAGAATGCCAGGCAAGAAAGGCTGTGCCACTGAGAGTTGCTAGGCTTGTACGAGGACAGATCGCGGCCACTGCGCGTTGTCTTCGCGGTTGCTAACCAGCGCGGCGCGTAATTCCTCGCGCGTGGGTTGCAACTCCCCACGGGCGTTGTAGGCCCGCGACATCAAGCTATGCAACCCGGGCGTGGCATCCTTCCAGTCGAATGACCAGAGTGACCACGCGGCGGAGTTGCCGGGCCGGTCGATAATGGCCGGCCGCCACGGCCCGTTATCCGCACGCAACTCGACTCCGCGGATCGCCGCGGGGCCGCCCCACGCGGCGCCCGTCACGCGGTACTGGAAATTGGCGCCGCCGCGCCGCCGGGTCACTCTGGCGATGACCGATTTCAGGTTGTTGCGAGAAATCGAGGTGTCCAGCCAAAGCGTCTCCTCGCCGGACTTCACCGCACGCAGACTTTGATAGTTGCGGGCCATGTGTCGGCCCTCATAGTGGCGGTCCGTGAGCTCGATGCGGGAGAGCCATTTAATCTGCGCCATGCCGTACCAGCCCGGCAGAATCAGGCGCAGCGGGAACCCATGCTCTGGCGTCAGCGGCTCGCCGTTCATGGCAAAGGCCAGCAGATTGGAGGCTGCTTGCGCATCCTGCAGAAAAATGCTCCAGCCATGTGGCGACGAGTATTCCGCATTTCCGGCTTCCCACTTCCGGTCCGGCTCTGTATCCATTCCCAGGAAGACCACCTCGCGGGCACTGGGCTCGATGCCGCACTCCTCCAGGATGGCGCTCAGGCTGGCACCCCTCCAGACTGCATTGCTTACCAGGCCGTTCATGATGCGCGGATCACCGGTGTTGCCGGAGCACTCGATGGTAGCCTCTAACTCACGCTGGCCGGCGCGGTTCAGCAGGTCGCGCAGCGAGAATTCGGCTGGCCGCTTCACATGCCCGCCGATCCTCAGGCGCCAGGTAGCCGAGTCCGCCCGAACGGTCTGAGTCTGATGGAACTCGAAGAACTCGCGCGTGGGTGTAATTGCGGAAGCCAGCCGGCGCAAATCGAAACATTTGACATGGGGGTTGTCGGCCTGAGCGTCCATCTGAAACTCCGGGCCATAGTCGCGAAAAGGAACGACCTCCTCGTCGGCGGCAAGCGCCAGCGTGGAAAGAGAGATGCCGGCGCCGTATGCGAGGAACTTGCGCCGGCTGCAGGCGTTCCGCATCAGAGATCCTTCAGGCGCAGTTTTCCTTCGCCATATTTCCAGGCCTCTTCAAACTGCTTTTGGACGGGACGGGCGGCGTCCGCTTTGTCTTGCGCGGCCAGCGCCTGGAACAAGCCGAAAAGGGACCTGGGGTTGCCCGGATTGTGCTCAAGATCGGCTCGAAACACCTTTTCGGCTTCCGCATATTGTGCGTCACGAGCAAGCTCTCCGCCGAGCGACTCACGCACGGGATAGTACCAATCCGGCGGCTCACTATAGGGCAGGGCATCCTGCATCTCCACGGCGCGCCGCCAATGCGCGAGGGCGGCGTGGCGATCGCCCCGGGCACCCGCGATACGGGCGTCGAGCACCTCCAGCGCAAGAGCGGGCATGTCGAGGGAGAGATTATGCCCGGCGCCGGGTTGCTGCTCGACAAGGGCCGCAAGCTCCTGGCGCTCCGCCTGCGCTTTTGCAACGGCTCCCTTGGCAGAGAATGCCACTCCTCGGGAATACCGCCAAAATGCGTTGGAGGCGGCGAGCGAAACGTCCGGGGCGGGAAGATTTAAGATATCGTCCCAACGCTGAAACCTCACCATTACCAAAGCTGGGCCTGCCAGTAGGGGCTCGAGCATCGGCATGCGCTTCACGGCGGGGCTGACGTTGGCCCATACCTCGCCGGCAGCTTGTCTGGCCTCGGAGAATTTCCCCATCGTACCGGCGAGGATCCACAGGAATTGTAGGTTGTGGCTGTAGTACATGCGGCCGTACACGCTGTCCTGCATCTGCGCGGCGCGGATATAGTCCCGGTCGGCGCGGGCGGCCTCCTCGTTAGCTTTGAGGGCTTCCGCATACTTTCCAAGCCGCACGTAAATATGCGATGGCATGTGCAGCAGGTGGCCGGCCGCTGGAATTAGCGTCTCGAGCACGTGCGCGCTGGGCAGCGCCATTTCCGGATGCGGTGAAGCTTCGATGGCGTGAATGTAGAAGTGGTTGGCACCGGGGTGCCGGGGACCCTGGCGCAGCACCGCCTGAAGCACCTTGAGCAGTTCGGGAGTATCCTCGGTGGGCTTTCCGTCGGCTGTCCACAGACTCCAGGGATGCAGGTCCATGATGCTTTCGGCGTACAGCGTGGCAGCGTCGGGATCGTCCGGATAACGCCGGGCCAGCTCGCGCATGGCATCGCGGTAATTCCGGTTCAGCGCCTGGAAGTCCGGATGATCGTCAGCGGAATAGCGCCGGGCCAAGGCCTCCACATAGGCCCGTTCCTTTTCCGGTGCTGCAGCCGCCAGCCTGCGGGCTTCCTGGATAGCCTTATAAGCGACTTTTTCGCGCTCCGGGTTGATGTCCAGGTTGTAATTCGGCCCGACAGCCAGGGCGACGCCCCAGACCGGCATGGGAGCCGCGGGGTCGAGCTGGGCGGCATGCAGAAAGGAACGGAGGCCCTCCTCGTGATTGAAGGCGTAAACCAGAGTCAGGCCCTGGTCAAAGAAGCGCTGGGCTGCCGCGCTTTGAGTGGCAATGGCGTGGTGGTAGTCGCCCAGACCGGGCAAAATCGCTGCCGGTTCCTGCGCCGTCCGTATGGCATGCTCTTGGGCCAAGGCAAGGCTGCGGAGGAGTATCAGCGCGAGGAGCTTCACTCGGACGCAGCGCCAC
>Ga0306926_10003796_pt1 | contig 15735 bp, 9 predicted proteins | sample flu12Cox44000178_FD_203759 | JGI IMG/M metagenome (GOLD analysis project Ga0306926, IMG submission 203759) | Lab enrichment of tropical soil microbial communities from Luquillo Experimental Forest, Puerto Rico - flux8day.12C.oxic.44.000.178 (v2)... | ecosystem: Environmental > Terrestrial > Soil...
TACGTGACGATCTCGTTGAGACGATGGAAAACCTCGTCCAAACCTGAGGTGGCTTACCAGCGGGCTTCAGAATGGCTGAGAACCCCTCGGATCTCGCACAAGATCGGTCTATACTCGAAGTTGGGGAGGTGCCGAGGTTTGGAAGCGCCATCCGTCGAACGGAAGCTCGCCGCGATCTTCGCCGCCGATGTAGAGGGCTACAGCCGCCTGATGGGGCAGGATGAGGTCGGCACCCTTCGCACTCTCACAGCATATCGGGTCATCACTGATCGCCTCATCGCCTACTACCGCGGTCGGATTTTCAACACGGCTGGCGATAGCCTCGTCGCCGATTTCGCCAGCGCCGTCGACGCCGTGCAGTGTGCCGTCGCGGTGCAGGAGGCCATATCCAAGGAGAATTCGGATCGACCTGCCGATGAGCAGATGCGGTTCCGCATAGGGCTCCACGTCGGCGACATCATGGTGCAGAACGACAACCTGTTCGGTGATGCCGTCAACATTGCCGCTCGATTGGAGGCTCTTGCGGAGCCGGGTGGGATTTGCGTCTCGGGTACGGTTCGGGAGCACATCGGGACGAAGCTGCCTGTCGAGTTCGTCGATCTCGGTCAGCAGCAAGTAAAGAACATCGCCCAGCCGATAAAGGCATATCGGATCGAGGCTGAGACCTCGCCGACTGGCACGCCGGTCGGAGGTTTATCGCTTCCGCTTCCTGATAAACCCTCCATCGCCGTGTTGCCATTCCAAAACATGTCGGGCGACCCCGAGCAGGAGTATTTCGCTGACGGCATGGTCGAGGAGATCATCACTGCGCTCTCCCGCATCCGCTGGCTGTTCGTTATCGCTCGCAATTCGACATTCACCTACAAAGGCCAAACGGTCGACGTGAAGCAGATCGGGCGAGAGCTTGGCGTCCGATATGTCCTGGAAGGTTCAGTCCGCAAAGCGGCTGGTCGCGTCCGAATTACCGCACAGCTAATCGATGCGCAAAGCGGCACGCATCTTTGGGCTGATCGGTTTGACGGCTCGTTTGAAGACGTGTTCGACCTTCAAGACAAAGTCGCATTCAGTGCTGCTGGGGTCATTGAATCGACTTTACAAGCTGCCGAAATCAGGCGTGCGGCTGACCGTCCCACAACCGACCTGACCGCCTACGACATTTACCTACGTGCTCGGCCCGACTGCCGTTCCTGGGATCGGGAGCGCATCCGATCCGCGCTCGTTCTTCTAGAGCGAGCCTTAGAGCGCGATCCGAGATTTGGACCGGCCCTCGCGTTAGCGGCAGTCTGTCATCACCATTTCACTACGATTGGCGGAGTAGATGACCCAGCCGTGCATCGCCGCGCGGCTCTCGGCTACGCGCAGCGTGCGCTGCAAGCCGCACCCACCGATCCGGGCACGATCGCCGAAGTCGCTTACATGCACGGGTATTTTGGAGAGGACATCGAGCCCGCAATCAAGCTGATTGACCGCGCGCTCGCTCTCAACCCGAGCTTTTACGGCGGCTGGGGGATAAGTGGGTGGCTAAGGCTGTGGGCAGGTCACTTGGATGTCGCGGTCGAGCATTTGCAGACTGGCATCCGCCTCAGCCCGCTTTATCCGAACGCCACCCAAGTCTACGGCATTGCTGTAGCGCACTTTTTCGAGGGCCGTTTCAGCGATGCCATCGCCATGTTTGTTACTGCTTTGGACGAACTCCCCGGCCACGCCGGGATATATCGGTATCTGGCTTCCTGCTACGCGCATGCGGGACGCCTCGATGACGCGCGAGAGATCGTCAAACGGCTGAGGACCATCACCCCGAGTGTCTTGCCAAACGTCGTGCAATGGCGGAGACCGGAGCATCGGGAGTTCTTCCTATCCGGCCTACGCTTGGCGATGTCCGAGGCGACATGAGCCAGACCCGCCGTCTTGCCGCGATCCTAGCCGCCGACGTGGCTGGCTACTCGCGGCTGATGGGTGAGGACGAAGAAGGCACCCTTGCACGCCTCAAGGCGATCAGGCGCGAATTGGCCGATCCCAAGATCAAGGAGCATCACGGTCGCATCGTCAAAACTACAGGCGACGGCTTGCTGCTCGAATTTGCCAGCGTAGTCGATGCGGTGCGTTGCGCCGTTGAAGTACAGCGTGGAATGGCCGAGCGAAATGCCGATGTGCCGCCAGATCGCCGCCTTGAACTCCGCATGGGGATCAATCTGGGCGACATCATTCAAGGACGGGCGCGATATCTACGGAGACGGAGTCAATGTCGCGGCGCGGCTCGAAGCCTTGGCCGAGCCGGGCGGGATTTGCGTCAGCCGGGTGGTGCGCGATCAGGTGCGCGACAAGCTCGACTTCGCATTCGAGGACATGGGCGAGCAGCAAGTAAAGAACATCGTGCGCCCAATTCGCGTTCACCGCGTCTTAATCGGCAACCAGCCCGGTTCTTCTGAGCCGCTAATGGAGTTAGGAACGAAACAATCACTCGCCCTGCCGGACAAGCCGTCGATTGCGGTGCTGCCGTTCCAGAATATGAGCGGCGACTCGGAGCAGGAATATTTCACCGATGGCATGGTCGAGGAAATCATCACCGCGCTCTCGCGCATCCGCTGGCTCTTCGTGATCGCCCGCAATTCGAGCTTCACCTATAGAGGGCGGTCGGTTGACGTGAAGCAGGTCGGGCGTGAATTGGGTGTTCGTTACGTGCTCGAAGGCAGCGTGCGTAAGGCGGGTCAGCGGGTGCGTATCACTGGGCAATTAATTGATGCCATGACCGGTGCGCATCTTTGGGCCGACCGGTTCGACGGGTCTCTCGAAGACATCTTCGAACTTCAGGATAAGGTAGCTGTAAGCGTTGCGGGCGTGATCGAGCCGACATTGCAGCTTGCTGAGATCCGCCGGTCAGCCGATCGACCGACCAGAGATCTGACCGCCTATGATCTTTATCTCCGAGCCCTCGCGCTGGCTCAGACTTGGGAACGGGAGGGAATCATCTCTGCGCTCGACCTGCTTGGTCAAGCCATCGAGCGCGATCCGCATTACGGGCTTGCTCTCGCGTTGGCGGCGCACTGCCATTATGCACTTCACGCTAACGGTTGGACCAATGATCCCCAGCGTGCCGTTCGCAAGGGCGTCGATTTTGCGCGAAGAGCTGTTCGGGCCGGTCCCGACGACCCGGGTGTTCTACACAATGCTGCTTACGCGCTTGGCTACTTTGGTGAGGATATAAATACCGCCATCGAATTGATTGACCGTGCGCTCGCCTTTAACCCGAGCTTCGCGGTCGCTTGGCACCGAAGCGGTTGGCTAAGGTTGTGGTCGGGGCAACCCAATATCGCGATCGAGCATTTCGATACCGCCTTGCGTCTCAGTCCTCGTGATCACCGGGCTGGAAACTTTATGTCGATCGGCGTGAGCCACTTTTTCGCCAGGCGTTTCGAAGATGCTGCCGCGATGCTTCTTCGATCGCTTCAGGAGCACGGTGGTTGGGCACCCACATACCGGTTCCTCGCGGCTTGCTATGCGCATATGGGGCGGCTGGACGAGGCGAGAGAGACCATCAAGCGGCTCCAGGCCGTCACACCCGTCGTGGTGCCGGACGCTTCGCACTGGCGAAACCCGGAGCACCGCGAGTTGTTCCTCTCGGGCCTGCGTTTGGCGGCAGGCGAGGTGCAATGACCCAGATCCGTTCCCTCAAGCACGTCGTCCCACGAATGCTCACGCGACGCATAGACTGGCCCATAGCCAAGCTCGTAATCATGATGCTGCCTCTGCGATTGTCGCCCCGTAAACGCGCGGCAATCGAATGGTGAACTCAGTGAACTCACCGACCTCGCTGTCGGCGGTAATCGTGCCGCCATGCTCTTGGGTCACGATGTCGTAGCTGATCGAAAGGCCGAGGCCGGTCCCTTCGCCGGTCGGCTTCGTGGTGAAGAACGGCTGAAAGAGCTTGCCCTTAATCTCCGGTGGAATGCCAACGCCGTTGTCGCGGATGTTGATTTCAACTGCATCGACCAGATCACGTGTCGACACCTTCAGGGTCGGCTTGAATTTCGGGTCGCCTCCCTGCTTCTGGCGTTTGGTAGCGGCGTAGAAGCCATTGCTGAACAAGTTGAGACAGACGCGGGTGATGTCCTGGGGGACGAGTTCGATCGGAGCTATGGCCTCGGCGAAATCTTTTTCCAGCGTGATGTTGAAGCTCGCATCCTGGGCGCGGCCACCGTGATAGGCGAGGTTCAACGCCTCCTCGATCAAGCCGTTGAGATCGACACTGCGACGTTCGCCGCTGCTGCCGCGGGAATGCTCCAGCATGCTCTTGACGATGCCATCGGCGCGGCGTCCGTGCTCGGCGATCTTTTCGAGATTGCCGGTCAGCATCCCGATCGTCTCGTCGATCTCGGCACGCTTGTCCTCGCCGAGTGCATTGATCGCTGGAGCGGCGGTTTCCTTCAATTCGTCGAGCAACTCGACTGATAGCCCGGCGAAGTTGTTGACGAAATTGAGCGGGTTCTTGATCTCGTGGGCGATGCCAGCGGTCAACTGGCCTAATGATGCCATCTTCTCAGCCTGGATGAGACTCGCTTGAGCGGCTTTCAGATCGCGATACGCTGCTTCAGCAGCATCACGAGCCGCGTGGATTTCAGCTTCGGACCGCTTGCGCTCTGTGATGTCGCTGTAAATTACCACGATGCCACCATCGGGCATCGGGTTGTTCCGAACTTCCATAACTGTGCCGTCCGGGCGGGTTCGCTCAAAGCTGTAATGATCGCCGATCCGCGCCCGCAGGCGCTTGATCTGCGTCTCGCTATCGGTCTCACCGAACTCTCCGCGATCGGTGAGATAGCGGATGTAAGTGTCGAAGTCATGGCGCTGGGCCAGAAACTCGTCGGGCAACTGGAGCAATTCTTGGAAGTTGCGGTTCCAGGCGGCGAGGTGCAGTGTTTCGTCGAACATTGCTACCCCGTCGACCATGTTGTCGAAAGTGACCCGCAATTCCTGCTGGCGCTGGCGGATCTCGTCGAGCAACCGTGCATTCTCCATCGCGATGACCGCTTGAGCGGCGAAATTTTCCGCGAGCGCGATTTGTTTATCGGTAAACGGCCGCACCTCCTGGCGATAGATGTGTATTGCACCTAGCAGCACGCCCTCCTTGCGCAGCGGCACACCCAATATCGACCGCACGCCAGCCACTTCGAGCACGGCTCGGCGTCTCGGGTCATCAACACCGTCGGCTGCCAGATCAGGGACGTGGACAAGTCGCTCGCCCCGGATAAGGCGATCATGCGTAGTGTTCGGACCAGAACGGTAAGGGGCGCTAAGCCACCCTTCGGCAAAGTTCTGCGGCACACCGCGAAGCGCAACCGCGTGGAAATACTCACCATCGTAAGTCGACAGGAAACCGAAAGCTGCCTCACAAAGGCGCATCGCCTTATCGAGCATGGCGTCGAACACCGGCGCGAGATCGCCCGGTGAGGAATTGATGACCTGGAGTACCTCGGCGGTGGCAGTCTGCTGCTCCAACGCCTCGCGTGTCTCTGTGAGCAGCCGCGCGTTCTCCATAGCGATCACGGCCTGGGCGGCGAAGTTCTCCAGCAATGCGATCTGTTTGTCGGTGAACGAACGGACCTCCTTTCGGTAAATCGCCAAGATACCGAGAACATTGCCGTCTTTGATAAGCGGCGCGTTTAGGAGAGTACGGACGCCACCTAGTTCCACTGCGGCGACTGCGAAGGGATCGCCGCTGCGATAGGCTTCTCCAGAAGCGGCATCAGCAAAATGGAGTACCGATTTCTCGCGAATGGTTTGCGCAACGCCACTCCTTGGTCCCGGTGATGAAGGCTCATTAGTCAGAAAGTCTTGATAAGCTATCGGCACTTCATGCGACGCGGCAGCCCGAATTTCATCGCCGTCAACGATCCATAATACGCCAAAGGCCGCACCGCATAGGCTTGTCGCCTTTTCGAGCATCGCCTCAAACACCGGCTTGAGGTCGCCGGGTGAAGCGTTGATGACTTGCAATACTTCTGAGGTTGCGGTCTGCTGCTCCAATGCTTCGCGCGTCTCGGTGATCAGCCGCGCGTTTTCCATTGCTATAACCGCCTGTGTGGCGAAGCTCTGTAGGAGCGCGATCTCTTTTTCGGCGAAAGGCCGCACTTCCGATCGGGTAGCGGAAATGTGACCGACCAGCTTGCCATCCCTGCGCAACGGCAGAAACAGGCCGGTGTGGAAACCGCCGAGGTTTGCAACGGCCTGCGGAATTGGGTGGTCGATCTCTGACAAATCGGGAATGTGAACGAAACGGGCACCATCGATCAGCGGCCGGGTCACGGGATTGGTTAGGCCGTCGAACCCTTGCTGTAGCCGCTCCGCTAAAGCTTCGGGGTAGCCTCGTGCCACGATCGAACGGAAGTAGTAATCATCGTCATAAGTTCCCAACGCGCCATGCGTTGCACCGCAAAGCGTGTGCGCTTTCTCCAAGATCGCATCGAAAACTGGCGCAAGGTCGCCGGGCGAGGAATTGATGACTTGGAGGACTTCGGCAGTTGCGGTCTGCTGCGCCAAAGCCTCGCGCGTCTCGTTGATTAGCCGCGCGTTCTCCATCGCGATCACCGCTTGCACGGCGAAATTCTGCAACAGAGCGATCTCTTTGTCGGAGAAGCGCCGGACTTCCTGACGGTATATATTAAACATGCCTAGTAGGGTTGCGTCCTTGCGGAGCGCCACCCTCAGGCTGGTGCGCGCGCCGCCGAGATCGACGAATGCTCGGCGCACCGGGCTGCTGCCGCTACGGTACAAATCCGAGTCGGCAAGGTCAGCCTCGTGAAAGAGCGGCTCGCCCGCCAGCATCCGCTCCCATGTCCCGCCGGGTACCGGCCGAGCGGGTTCGCGAGCGAACTCAGCAAAGGCTGACGGGACATTATGCAGTGCAACCGCATGAAACCGGTCGCCGTCGTAAGTCTGTAATATTCCAAATGCCGCATTGCATAGCCGTATCGCCTTCTCCAGCATGGCGTCGAACACCGGGGCTAGATTGCCGGGGGATGAGTTGATTACCTGCAAGACCTCGGCGGTTGCCGTCTGCTGTTCCAGCGCCTCGCGGGTCTCAGTCAAGAGCCGGGCATTCTCCATAGCAATCACCGCCTGAGCGGCGAAATTTTGCAGCAGGGCGATCTGCTTATCCGAGAACGGATTTACGTCCTGCCGATAGGCGGTAATCACACCGAGCAACGTAGCGTCTTTCCGTAGCGGCACGACAAGAAGGGTGCGAATGCCGCCCAGACCGACGGCGGCGCGCGGCAACGGCTCGGTCGGATACTGATTTGCAACCTCCAACAAATCACGGATATGCGAGAGGGGGGCCGCTTCGACTATACGCCCAAACGGGTCTCCCGGTTGCGGTTGAATTCCCCGCGCGATGAATTCTCTGAACGGCGCGGGCGTGCCTTGATGCGCGACTGGATAAAATCGCTTCCCATCATAGGTCATCAGAGCACCAAACGACGCCTTGCACAGTGCATGGGCTTTTTCGAGGATCGCTTGGAACACCGGTTCAAGGTCGCCCGGCGAGGAATTGATGACCTGCAAGACCTCGGCTGTCGCGGTTTGCTGCTCCAGTGCGTCGCGCGTCTCATTGATGAGCCGCGCATTTTCCATAGCAATCACCGCCTGCGCGGCGAAGTTCTGTACGAGGGCGATTTCCCTTTCGGCGAATAACCGCACTTCGCGACGGTAGATCGTCAGGAGGCCAAGCCCCTCACCTTCTCTCGACAGCGGGACCATCAAGATAGTGCGAATACCGGCCCGGTCTGCCGAAAAGACCGCCAGTGGCACGCCCCGACGATACGGCTCCGAATCCTTGGTATCCTGAACGTGGATCACCGAGCGCTCGCGCACTGCCCGCGCGACCAACATGTCGGCATTGACCGGTACGCGCTCCTGGAGCAGGAAGTCGGCAAACTCTTTGCTGGCCCCCCGGATCGCACCTGCGCGGATCACGTCATTGTCGCGAATCCACAAGACCCCATAGTCGGCCGAACACAACAGCAAGGCCCTGTCGAGCATCGCATCGAACACCGGTGCGAGATCGCCCGGCGAGCTATTGATAACCTGTAAGACCTCTGCGGTCGCTGTCTGCTGCTCCAACGCCTCGCGCGTCTCGGTGATTAGCCGCGCATTCTCCATCGCGATCACCGCCTGCGCTGCGAAATTCTCCAGCAGCGCGATCTCTCTGTCGGAGAACGGCCGGATCTCCCGCCGATAAACGTGAAGAGCCCCTAACAGCGCATCATCCTTGCGGAGGGCAATCCCGAGAAGCGTGTGGAAGCCGCCGATTTCGACGAAGGCGCGGCGTGTCGGATCGCCTGCGCGATAGGCCGCATCATCCGCAATGTCGACGACGTGGACAATACGCTCGCCCTGAACGATGCGCTTCATCGTCGTACCGGAACCCGGCCGCAGCGGCCCGGTGCGGCGAGCCCATTGATCAAATTCTGGATGACCGCGGCTAGCCCTCCAATGAAAGCATTCGCCGTCATACGTGATCAAATTACCGAAGCTGGCATCGCATAGCTGTAATGCTTTCTCTAGCATCGCGTCGAAGACCGGCGTTAGATCGCCCGGCGAGGAATTGATGACCTGCAGTACCTCGGCGGTTGCGGTCTGCTGCTCCAACGCCTCGCGCGTCTCAGTGATCAGTCGCGCATTCTCCATCGCGATGACCGCCTGTGCTGCGAAGTTCTGGAGGAGCGCGATTTCCCGGTCGGAGAATGGCCGAACTTCGCGGCGGTAGACAGCGAAGGCACCAAGGACGGCTTCTTCCTTACGCAACGGCACCATCAGAATGGTGCGAACGCCGCCGAGGTCAAAAAGTGCACGGGCCAACGGAAGTCCCTGGAGATACCCCTCGTAGGAGGGAACGTCGACGATTTGGATAACCGGCTCGCCTTGTTGCAAGCGTAGGTGCGTGGGGCTTAGTGGCCTTGGTCCCTGACGAAGGAACTCGGCGTATCGCGGCGGTGCCCCCAGGATAGCCGATGCTTCCATGTGATCGCCGTTATAGGTCCAAAGCACACTGATCTCGGCCTCGCAAAGTTGCGTCGCCTTATCGAGCATCGCGTCGAATACTGGCGCGAGATCGCCCGGTGAGGAATTGATGACCTGGAGTACCTCGGCGGTGGCAGTCTGCTGCTCCAACGCCTCGCGTGTCTCTGTGAGCAGCCGCGCATTTTCGATCGCGATCACCGCTTGGTCCGCAAAGGTGGTGACCAATCCGATCTGCCTGTTGGTAAACGGCTCGACCCGCGAGCGGGAAAGGGTGATGACGCCAGTGACCTTGTCTTCCCGCAAGAGCGGCACCCCTAGCATCGTGCGCGTTAGGCCAAGCTGCTGTGATTGCGTCGCGGTATATTCAGGATCGGCTGCCGCATCTTCTATGTGCACAACCCGGTGTTCGACTGCCACCCGCCCGGTTACTGTGCCGCGCCCAGGTAGAGTCGGGTTCTTCGCATGGTGCTCCCTAAATTCCGGCGAGAACCCGACCGAAGCGGCCATGTGATAGCAGCCTTCTTGCAGCCGGAAAATAATGGCATTGTCGGCCTCGCACAGCCGCGCTGCGGTTTCCGCGAGGGTGTCAAGTACTGGCTGCAAGTCGAAAGTCGATCGGCTGATGACCTGGAGCACGTCGCTCGTCGCGATCTGGTATTCGAGAGACTCCTCCAAATCACTGGTGCGCTGCCGCAATTCGCCGAACAGCCGCGCATTTTCCATTGCAATGACCGCCTGCGCTGCGAAGTTCTGCAACAACGCGATCTGCTTGTCCGAGAATGCACGAACTTCCTGGCGGAACAGGATGATGAGTCCCAGAACCCTGTCATCCTTACGGAGGGAGGCGATTAGTGCGGTGCGAGCGCCGCCGATATCGACGATGGCGCGGCGGCTCGGGTGGCCTGTCTGATATGCATCCTCACGTTTCAGATCCAGGACGTGAACCACGCGGTGACCCTCAAGGACGCGAGCACCAAGCGACCCTGGACCTGGAGTGTTAATATTGTTCTTGCGATATTGGGAAAAAGCAGCGGGAACGCCCCGCGTCGCCACGGTTATGAAACTCGCGCCATCATAGGTTAGGAGTTCTCCGAAACTCGCTTCGCACAGCCGCATCGCTTTTTCTAGCATCGCGTCGAACACCGGGGCGAGGTCGCCGGACGAGCTATTGATGACCTGCAACACCTCGCCGGTCGCGGTCTGCTGGTCGAGCGCTTCGTCGCGCTCCTCAACGGCCTCATTAAGCCGCTTCTGCAACTCTGCGTTTGCGCACCGAAGTGCGGCTACCTCGTCGAGCGTCGCAGTCATGTGTTTTACTCCGTCGCTCCCTGTTCGGGGCCGGATCATACGCTAATCGGCATTCGCCTCCGATAGAGAGGACATGCGCGACTCAATCCTCGGTTCGTCGAGAGCCTCAAATTACCTGAGCGCCAGTTCTTGGTTATCTTACCGGCTAACCTCGTGACGGCGGTGATCTCTAAGCGGAGAGGTACATTCGATCGTCGATGCGCGGGTGACCGAGATGAGGTTCGTCGGTTTCAGCCTCAAGCTGGCCTTTCCACGCGAGCCACGGGTCGACCATCCTCGATATTGACCCTAACCGCGAAATCGTAGCGATCGATGTCGAGCGCGATGTCGACATCCTCCGGGTGCAAATATGGACGGGCCGGTTCATGAAAGCGCCCGACTTCGCCTCCTGCCAGGATGAGGCGACGAATGGCACCGGGATCACTCGGCCTCCCTTCGAGCCGGTTCCGAAGGTGGATCGCACATAACTCGTCTTCGTCGGTTCGCTGCAACCCATTATCGCCCATGGCGATGAGGGAGATCCGCCGTCGCGAATCCGAGAGGAGGGCGCGGACGGTCGCATCTGCCGTGACCAATGAGGCCGCGTAAAGCCGCTCGGCCCGGATTGCCGCAACGATGCCCTGCGTCCCCGCACTTGTCCGCTGAATGATTGTCTTGCCGCCGAAATCGACGCCGGAAATCTCAAAAGGAGAGTTCCCGAAGTCGAAGCCATCGGGTGCCCGACCTCGAACCTCACCGATGCAAACCTGCCCAACATTGGCATCACGAAGGGCCAGTGCTTCCTCAACCGATCGCACCATTACGATGCTCGCGGCCCCATTCGCCAAGGCGACGTCAGCCGTGGTGAAGGCCCGGAACACGTCGATGACCGCCACCGAGCCGGTCGCTCGCTCAGCGCACTCCAAGAGGCTGTAAATCGAAACTTCAATCATGGCGGACCTTTCGCAGACGCAGAGACCATTGTCGGTTAACGAATCCACCCAGCGGCGATCTATGAAAGCCGCGCGGTGAACCTGATGCCGGTTTCAACATCTGCCACGTAGCTGAAGGTGCCAATCTCGCCTTCACGGGTCTGGATCAGCACGACGTTGGAGCCAACGCAACGATACATGATCTGGGCGAATGGCTTATCGGCTACCCACTCGTGAATCCGGCTTATAGTCTCTCCAACGTCCTTGCCCCGATCATCGATTGTCAGGTCGAGTTCGATCCGGCCACTCTCCAACTGGCTGAAATGTGCGATCACGCCGCTCTTATCAGGGCGATCCTCGTCGTCGAAATGACCCTCGCGCCATAAGCAGAGATATTCGCGACAGCAGGCCGGGCGGTCGCCGTAAACCGAGCAGCGCGCGGTCGGGTTCCTGCCGTCGAGATGACGGCAGGACTGGTCCTGATATTTTTGTAGCTCCGGGATGCCGAAAGCGACGCAGCAGCGGTAACATTCACCGCAAGTTCGCTCAGTCATTGGAGCACCGAGAAATCAACCGTGAACTCCGGGAACTTTCGTGCCATCCTCGCGGCGCGGCCTCGTGCATTGTCGGGCCACGAATCATCGATCACACGAATTGTCCGACGCTCTGCGGCTTTGACGAAGTTATCGTGGATTGTATAGCGAACTCCATCATGGGCGACTTGAACCAAAGTGATGTCAAAGCCATCGAGAAGCTCAACCACACCCGAAATCCCGCCCATCGCTACGAGATCGACTAACGGCGCGCCATACGTCAGCCTAAGTTCTGGCCACCGCCAGACGGGACCGTTCGCGTAAGACTCACCCGAATCGTAGTCATACCGCCGACAAGGTGGCTCACCGAACGTCTCGCTGAGGTTCTGAATTGTGCTCTCGCCCGCCCCCAAAACGAAAATATCAAGATCCTTCACCCTGCTCTCAACTCCTAGCAACAAATCTCTAATCGCACCACCCGCGATTACGGCGCGGCAATCGATTAGTTTGTCGGTAATCCGTTCCAACATTGATTCCCAAGGATGTGGTAATGGCTTTAGCATAATCATCCAATGTCTCTCCAAAAAAGTGATTGAAAGCTACAACGTCCATAATTCGGATCTAAATCAATCTTTTCTGGCGTCAAGTCAATTTTGCAGATTTTTGGCTTGATTTCTTCGGGATTCCCGCAATATCCGTAAATACAGCGTTGCAAGCCGCGCGGAGGACAGAATTGTGAAGGATACTATTACGTTAGAGGGCCACATTTTTGACTGCACGAAGCTGGTACTACAGAGGTACGGCCTCGACGATCACACATTACGCAAGCTGGTGAAAGCCAATATCGTGCCCGGCCCACTTAAAATCGGTAACAAGAACTTTTTCGATCGCAGGGCGATAGAAAGTCAAATCCTAGCCAATTGCCGGTAACAAATTAAAAAGAACACTCCGCCCCCGGATAAGAGGCGGAGTGTTAAATTTATTATCTATCCAAATGATCACAGCTACACCAAGCCACATAACATTAACAAAGGAGATCATAGTGTATTATGAGCACTCAATGTATTTATAGTCTCAGTGACTTTTTCAGTCAAGTAAGCACCCGAAAATGCTGGACGGCATGGCGCACTGAGGAGCGCAAAAACAAGACAACCGGCGAAGTCAAATTCACCAAGGTGCCCTATCGGACGGTCGCGTCAGAGTCGAGATCAAACGACCCCACGACGTGGATTTCTATCGACGACGCCGAAGCTGTCGCTTCGACTGAGGGATTCATCAATACGGTATCGGCGGGGTCGGCCTATGGCTTGGGATCGAGTATGGCACCGAGTACCGCCTCGGCGGGGTCGATCTCGATACCTGTTTGATGCCGAGCGGTCTTGTTCCTTGGGCAAAAGAAATTATCGGCCGCTTCAACACGTATGGCGAGATCTCACCATCAAAGACCGGGATGAAGCTGTACTTTTTGTATCGTGTCGCCGACGTCGCTGCGATCCGTCTCATCACCGGTACCGATTGGAGCAAAAATTTCAAAGAACGAACGGGTTCTGATCATGCACCCGGCTTCGAACTGCATATCGGCCACCGCTACTTTGCGATGACGGGCGACCTCTATGACGGCTGCCCAGAAGCACTGCGAGTGATAGAGGTTAATGACATCCGCTGGTTGATCGAGGACGCCGCGCTGCGGTTCATCACAAAGCCGACCTACATCAACTGCGCTGACGCCGCACAGCCCGATGGCGAATGGACAGGCGAAGCCAGTCGCGCTGTCGACAGGAACCATGCAGATAACAGCCGCTCGGCCCGAGCGATGCGAAAGCTCAAGAAGCTCTACCACGAGGGATCGGTCGATACCGAGGCAGAGGGCAAGGCCCGACTGCTGAAGGATGACGACCCCGGTATTGTCGATTGGATGCACGAAAGGGCCTTTCCGACCACGAGCGCGAGTACAAGCGCATTTGGCAGAAGATCAGTCGAGAGCCACGCGACATCGACCGAATTCGGCGCGAGTTGGCAGAAGGTTTCGAGGTTTGGGATACCCAACCAGAGAAGCTCGCCGAAAGGACAGCGCCAGAGTGGCCGGAACCGATGGACATCTTCGGCGCGCTTACTCACGAGCCAGTTCTGAGGCCCGATATGCTCCCGGAGAAGATCCGGGATTTCGTTTATGACCAGTCGGAGTTGCTGGGTTGTGATCCCGGAGCGATGGCTTTGACAGCGCTTGCCGTTTGCTCCTCGTTGATCTCAGACGAAATCACGATCCAGCCCCGACGCTTCGACACGACCTACCGCGAATCCGCTCGATTGTGGCTGATGCTGATCGGCCTCATCAGCAACAAGAAGACGCCAATGCTCAGGAAGCTGACGACTGCCATCCGTGCCAAGCAATCCCAGATGAAACACCAATTTGATTTCGAGAAAGAAAAATACCGGAACGAGATGGCCGTCTATGAGGCGAAGCGCAAGGCATGGATCGGTGCAACGGCGGATGGCGATGATGATGCAGTAGAACCGGCAAAGCCTGAAAAGCCGAGGGAGAAGCGGCTGCTAACGACCGATTATACAAATGAGCAGTTGGCCGAGATTTTGTGTGACAACCCGCGTGGCATCCTGGTCCTGATGGACGAGATCATGCTGCTGTTCGGCGGATTCGACGCCTATAAGGCGGGCAAGGTGAGTAGGGATCGCCCCGTCACACTCGAAGGCTACAATGGCGGACCCCGAGACATCGACCGCAAAAGCTCCAAAGATGACCGTATCCACGTCCCGAACTGGTCGTTCTGCATTGTCGGTGGGATCCAGCAATCGAAGTTCGACCAGATCGGCGACAAGTTGGGGGATGATGGATTGCTGCAACGGTTCATCCTGATGCCAATGGAACCGCCCAAGATTGGCGTTGATCGGCCACCACGGCAGACGGCGATCGATGAATACAACTGCTTGATCGAAAATCTCGTTGGCCACAACCCGATCAATCCCAATCCGATCGTGCTGTCTGAGGGCGCGCACAACTACCGCGAACAGATCGACGAACTAGTTTCTGCTTTCGAGTCTTTTCCGGGATTAAGCGAAGCGTTCCGAGCTTATGCGGGCAAGTTTGGTGGTACCTTTGCCCGGCTATTGCTGACCTTGCACGTGATCGAGAATTGTCCGGGCTGGGCGTTTCTTGACGGTCTCGAAGAACGAGAGAGGCTGAAAGTGGTCGGTAAAGAAACTGCCCGGCGTACTTTTGACATCATGACGAAGTTTCTAATCCCGCACGCGATCCGGCAATACGAGCGACTGGATAAGAAAGGCGGATGCCAGGAGGTCGAGGACGGCAGACGGTTCGCCGGTTACATACTATCGCACGGTCTCATCCAGGTGACCAACCGAGTGCTGCACGACGCCAGCAAGGACTTCCGCGACAAAGATCGGGCGGCAAAAATGATGGCGTTCTTGACGGCGGCGGCATGGATTAACGCCACTGAAGTCAACCAACGGGTCCATGAAATTTACACCGAACGGGCTGCCCAGGAGCGCAAGTGGCGGGCGGAAAGAAAAGCGAAGCTGGAACGGGGCCGCGAGACTTTGCAGCGAATCTACGGGTGAATAGCGGCAATGGGGCAAGTGGGGTCTAAAACGAGTCGGGCAAGTGGGGCTTAGGAGATTCAGACCCCATTTGCCCCACGACGAAAGAAAACCCAAGGAAAACTGCGGCTTTCAGAAGGGAGTGGGGCAAGTGGGGCTTGCGCGCGCGAGTCACAAGGAGGCATTTCAAGAATCTTTCTTCTTTATGCCCAGACTGAACAGGAAATGAGAGTTTTGTTCTACAAAGAAATGGCGATTCTCGACCTCACTTGCCCCAACTCCTTATTTTCTGCGGGTCTCAGCGGCACAAGTGCTCAAAACCCCCAGCCCCACTTGCCCCACAATGGTCTCCTCGTTGGTTATTTTGCCAAACTCACTACGGAACACTGCCG
>Ga0306926_10003797_pt1 | contig 15732 bp, 13 predicted proteins | sample flu12Cox44000178_FD_203759 | JGI IMG/M metagenome (GOLD analysis project Ga0306926, IMG submission 203759) | Lab enrichment of tropical soil microbial communities from Luquillo Experimental Forest, Puerto Rico - flux8day.12C.oxic.44.000.178 (v2)... | ecosystem: Environmental > Terrestrial >...
CTCCTTCGCGAATACAAGCCGCTGATGCGCGAGTTCTGGAGAGAAGGTTTGTTCGGTGGTCTCGAGGAGCGCTATTTTCGCCTGGTCGACCGTTCCACCGACATGGAGCAGGAGGTAGATTGGTCCTCTCTCGGAAGAAACCGGGTGTTCGAGGAGTTCCTGGCGATTTTCAACAATCAGAGCAACGTCCGCAAAGAAGCCTATTTCGACAAGATGACGCATTTCGATTTCAAGTGTTTGCTGCCGGCGCTGCTGCAAGTCGAGGACCGGATGAGCATGGCGCATGGGCTGGAGAGCCGGGTGCCGTTTCTGGACCATCCACTCATCGAATTCCTTGCCACCGTACCCGCCGATGTGAAGTTTGAGGGCGGCCGCATGAAACACCTGTTGAAGCTCGCTTACGCGAATGTGTTGCCGGAGGCGATCGTCGATCGCCGGGATAAAATGGGCTTCCCGGTACCGCTCAAAGAGTGGTTCTCGGGCGAATTGCGCGACCTCGTCCGGGACACCTTCCGCGCTCGAGACGCCCGGCAGCGTCCGTTCCTGAACGCCGACGCCGTGCTTGCCAATTTTGAGACTGCCGCCCGCTTCTCGCGCAAGGTATGGGGCCTGTTGTGCCTCGAGCTGTGGCATCAGATTTTTCACGACCGTGCGGCTGATTATCGGCGAATGCTGGTCGACGCGACGCCGCAAATAATGCTGGCCACCGCCGCGGCGCAATGAGAACAACAAAAGGTCAGGAGACACTTCGGAATGAAATTGGTTGTGACTGGCGGATCCGGGCTCGTGGGATCGACGATCATCGATTTGCTGCTGGCTCGAGGCGACGATGTTGTCGCAATCGACAATTTCGCGACTGGTCGGCGTGACAATCTGAACCCGCACCCGCGGCTGCAGCTGATCGAAGAGAGCATCGTGGATGCGCATGTCGTTGACGGATTGATCAGTGATTTCCGTCCTGACGTCGTCATCCACACCGCCGCCTCGTACAAAAACCCCGACGACTGGCACGCCGATGCTCTGACGAACTGCGTCGGCAGCGCCAATGTTGCGCGCGCCTGCAAGGACTTTAAGGTCGGGCGACTGATCTATTTTCAGACTGCGCTGTGCTACGGCACCAAACCGCTCGAGCACCCGATCACGCTCGATCATCCGATCAATCCGGTGAACAGCAGCTACGCCATTTCCAAGACTGCAGGTGAGCACTACATTCAGCTGAGCGGCGTCGACTGGGTCACCTTCCGTCTCGCCAACATCGTCGGCCCGCGCAACGTCAGCGGGCCGTTACCGATCTTTTTCGAGCGGTTGTCACAGGGTAAGCGTTGTTTTGTGACCGGCGCGCGGCGGGATTTTGTCTTTGTTCACGATCTTGCACACACGGTGTTGAAGGCTGTGAGTGGAATTGGAGCCGGCACTTACCACTTCTCGTCCGGACGGGATGTGGCAGTCAAGGATCTGTACGACGCGGTGGTCCGAGCGATGAAGCTCAACGACTATCCCGAGCCCGCGATGACGCGCCGACCATTCTACTGGATCCCAGCCGGACCTTCCGCGATTTTGGTGCTACGGAGTTCACGTCGCTCGACGAGATCGTTGCTGCAACTGTGACGTATTACCGGGAACATGGCGTGCAGGGCGGGTATACTCATCTGCATACTGGAGTGAATCGGTGAGGATACTGATTACCGGTGGGGCCGGCTGCCTCGGCTCCAATCTCGTTGAGGAATACCTGCCGCAAGGTCACGAGATTCTGGTCATCGACAATTTCGCCACTGGCCGGCGCGGGGCCCTTCCGCCATCGGCTGGGCTCGAGGTCGTCGATGGAACGGTCGCCGACCGGGATTTGGTCGACGCTGCTTTCGCTCGTTTTGCACCGACGCATGTCATTCACAGCGCCGCCTCCCACAAGGACCCGAACGACTGCCGCGAAGATGCCATTACGAATGTAACCGGCACGATCAATACCGTAGCGGCGGCACGGCGCGCAGGAGTCAGGCGCTTAGTCTATTTTCAGACCGCGCTGTGCTATGGTCGGCCGGAGTGTGTCCCGATACCCGTCGACCACCCGCTGCGCCCGTTTACCAGCTACGGGATCTCAAAGGCCGCCGGGGAAGCCTATGTGGCGGTCAGCGATTTGTCGTGGGTGTCGCTGCGACTCGCCAACGTCACCGGTCCGCGGCTTGCGATCGGACCGATCCCGACCTTCTACAAACGACTCAAAGCCGGACAGAAGTGCTTCTGCACCGACGCGATGCGCGACTTTCTCGATATGTCCGATTTTATGGCGATCATGCGTATGGTTGTGCGCGCGGACGCCCCGACCGGCATTTTCAATGTCTCGACTGGCGAGGGTCACACGATTGCAGAGGTGTTCGACACCGTCGCGACGTGCCTCGGAATCTGCCCGAGCGAGCCGGTTCCGATCGTGCCGCCGAATGCCGACGACGTCCCTGCCGTCGTGCTCGATCCCTCGCGCACCAGCCAGACCTTTGGCTGGACGGCGAGGGTGGGCTTGGCTGAATCGATCGCGCGGATGGTGCGCTGGTACGAAGCCCATGACGTGCCGGCGATTCACAGCCACCTGCAGCCTCCGCCCACGTAAACCTATGAGTGGGTCTGACCTAACCGGTTCAGTCCTCGTCGTCGGCGGTGCCGGCTTCGTCGGCGGTGCCCTGGTTCGCCGACTGTTGCAGCGCCCCCCGCGTCGCCTCATCATCGTCGATAATCTGTTGTCTGCCGATAGCACCAATCTTCCTGAGCATCCGGCGGTCGAGTTCCTGCACGGCTCGATTACCAACGGTGAGGTTCTCGATGGCTTACCGCGCCGGCTCGATCATGTCTTTCATCTCGCATGCTATCACGGCAACCAGTCGTCGATTCACGATCCGCTCGCAGATCACCAGAACAACGCGTTTACAACCCTTAAATTACTCGATCATCTGAAGACGTCCGGGTCGCTCGAAAAAGTGGTTTACGCAGCCGCCGGATGCGCGGTCGCTGCCAAGACCTTCGACCAGGCGACTGCGACGCCCGAAGACGCGCCGGTTTCGCTGTACCACGACACCCCGTATTCGGTTTCGAAGCTGATCGGCGAGATGTACGGAAATTACTACTTTCTGCATTACGGCCTGCCGTTTGTGAAGGCGCGGTTTCAGAATGTCTACGGACCGGGCGAGATCTTGGGCGCCGGGCGCTGGCGCGGGACGCCGCATACGGTGTGGCGCAATGTGATTCCTACCTTTGTCTGGAAATCACTCCAACGCGCGGCTCTGCCGGTCGAGAACGGTGGTGTCGCGACCCGCGATTTCATTTTTGTCGAGGACATCGTCGACGGCCTGATCGCCTGCGCGCAGCGCGGTTGTCCCGGTGAGGTCTACAACCTCGCGTCAGGCGTTGAGACCTCGATCATCGATCTCGCGCTGCTCATCAACGAGCTGACCGGCAATTCGACTCCGCTCGACCTCGCTCCAGCCCGCGACTGGGATCGCTCCGGAAGGCGCTTTGGCGCGCCGGACAAGGCGCGTCAGGAGCTGGACTTCGTCGCGAAAACCCCGCTGCGCGAAGGGTTGGAACGCACGATCGAATGGACCCGCGCCAACCGCGACACGATCCGCCGCTGCATGCTGCAGCACGCTGATTTCGTGCCGGAGGTGCGCAACGTCGTTGAATGGTCGACCTGCGCATCCTGACCGTCGTCGGTGCCCGGCCGCAATTCGTCAAGGCAGCCGCGATCTCGCGGGCGATCGCGGCGCGTGACGGGATCAGCGAAATCCTGGTTCACACCGGCCAGCATTTTGATCCCGACATGTCACAGGTGTTCTTCGATGATCTCGGGCTCGAACCGCCGCGGATTAATCTCGGCATTCACGACGGCGGACACGGCGACATGACGGGGAGAATGCTGGCGGCGCTGGAGCGGGTCATAATCGCGGAGCAGCCGGACCTCGTGCTCGTGCCGGGCGACACCAACTCGACCCTGGCGGGCGCCCTGGCGGCGGCAAAGCTGCATGTCCCGGTCGCTCATCTCGAAGCGGGGCTGCGGTCCTTCAACCGGGGCATGCCGGAGGAGGTCAACCGCGTGCTCACCGATCATCTGAGCGCGCTGTTGCTGTGCCCGACCGAGACCGCGGTGGGCAATCTCGACCGTGAGGGCATAGTCGATGGCGTCCATAACATCGGCGACGTCATGTACGATGCGGCATTATTCGCGGCCGCTGCTTCCCGTGGCTCGTCGATCCTCGACCGCCTGGGCATTGCCGAGCGCTCCTACGCGGTCGCGACGATCCACCGCGCCGAAAGCACCGAGGATCGTGAAACATTGAGCGAAATCCTGGACTATGTACGGTGCCAGGTGCGTGATCTGACGGTCGTGTTTCCGCTCCATCCGCGTACGCGGAAGCAGATGTCTATGTGGAAGCTCGATCTCGAAGGGTTTCTGACCTGCGGTCCTCTCGGTTATCTCGATATGCATCGGCTGTTGCGTTCGGCCGTCGCCGTCTTCACCGATTCCGGCGGCTTGCAGAAGGAAGCCTATTTCCATCGGGTTCCCTGCGTGACATTGCGCGGCGAGACCGAGTGGCTAGAGACCATCGAAGCCGGGTGGAATCGACTGTGGAAGGGCCCGGATTACGCGCCACGCCGGGAGATCACCGCCTTTGGCGACGGGCATGCCGCAGAAAAAGCGGTGGAGCTCATTGCCGGTTTTTTGAGATGCCAAGCGAGAGCCGGATCAATACCGTCGTCCTGACGGTCCAATACGACACCCGATCTTCTTATTACCTTGATTGGTTGGAGGCTTTCGAACGATCGCCGCTGTTCGCGGTCACGACCTTCAACCTATTCCGCGGCGACCAGCGGCGTGCCGCAGTCCGCGCCCTCCGCGAAGCCGAGATGGTCGTCGTCCTCCACGCGTGCTCGGCCGACACGCTCGACTACATCAAGCCGCTAAAAGCTGCCTTGAAGGTGCGCCGCGGCCGCCTCCTGATGCTGATTGGGAACGAATACAATCTGCCTTGGGCACGGTTGGGCGAAAAGCGGGATTTCTTGCGTGAGGTGGGTGCCGACTATGCCGGGACGCAGCTGCCGCTCGAAGCCGGGCAGTGGCTCTATGCTGGTACTGGCGTAACGGTGCTCGCGCTGCCGCACGCCCTGAACGAGAGGGTCTTTCGCCCTGAGAAGCCGGACCTTTCGCGCTCGATCGACATCGGTGGGAGGAGTGCGCGCTATCCCGCGTTTATTGGCGACAACGAACGCAATCGCGTTCATGATCTCTTCGCCCGCGTGGGACCGAGCGCCGGGCTCCGCGTCGACATAGATACCGGCAATCGACTTGACCGTTCCGGTTGGGCGAGGTTCCTCAACGACTGCCGCGGCACGATCGGGACCGAAGCCGGCTCATGGTATCTCGAGCAAGACGATCGGGCTGTGCTCGAGATCCGAGACTTCCTCCGCCTCCAGGCCGGCCCCGGGGCGCTCAGGGCCGACGGGTCGCTTCATGCTCTGGGCCGACGCCTGCCGTATTGGGTGAAAACCTGGCTTAGAGGTTTGTTGAAGATTTCGCCGATCGGCCATGAGGCATTTGATGACGGCAAGGCAAGTTTCGACCAGATCCAGGCACGCTTCTTTGCCGGCCGACCGTACTGCCCTGTCTATTCCAAATGCATTTCCTCCCGCCATTTCGACGCTGCGGGGACGGGGACGTGTCAGATCCTGTTGCGCGGGCGATATAACGATATTCTGGCGGCGGATGAGCACTACATCGCGCTCGACCCTGATCTCGCCAACGTCGATGAGGCGATCGCGCGGTTCCGAGACCCGATCGAGCGGCGGCGGATCGCCGGTGCTGCTTACGCCTTGGCAAATGAACGGCACACCTACCGGCACCGGATCGCAGCCCTGCACGAGACGCTCTGCAGCATCTGAGAATGGCTGCGGTGACAGAAATGGTCATGGCACTGCTTGACCTCCGAGCTACTCTCGTGATCGGCGCCGCCATTGGGGTGACCCTATTTACTCCCGCGTTGCTCTCGGTCTCGCGGGCGATGGCGCAGTAGCAGATGTGCGGCGTTGCCGGTTTCGTTCTGATGCGGAGGACTGCACCGCACAACGAGTTGGAGGTACGGCTACGGGCGATGATCGCGACGCTGCGGCATCGCGGGCCGGATGACGAAGGGGTATGGAGCGACGGCCGCGCCGGTCTTGCGCATGCTCGCCTTTCGATCATCGATCCGTCGCCGGCCGGTCATCAGCCGATGGCCAGTGTCGATGCAACTGTGTGGATCAGTTACAACGGCGAGGTCTATAACTTTGCGGACATTCGCCGGGAACTGATTGCGCGGGGGTTTCGGTTCCGCAGCCGTAGCGACACCGAAGTTATCGTCAACGGCTGGCACGCCTGGGGTGCCGGGGTCTTCTCTCGCCTGCGCGGGATGTTTGCGCTGGCGATTTGGGACCAGCGATCGAAGTGCCTAATCCTGGCGCGCGATCGGCTGGGCAAGAAGCCGCTCTACTACGCGGCGACCGGGGAAGGATTCGTGTTCGGCTCGGAGATCAAGTCGCTTCTGGCCTTTCCGGGCATGCAACGCGAGGCGGATCTGTCGGCGCTCGATCAATATCTGACCTGGGGTTACGTGCCGACGCCGGACACGGCATTTCTGGGAATCCGCAAGCTTCCGGCGGCCCATTACCTGGTTGTTGACGCGCATCCGGACGGGGGCCTCGGCTCACCGGAACTGGTTTGCTACTGGCGCTTGCCAGCGCCTTCCGAGGCGCCGCGGGATCGACCCGCTGCTGAGCTGCGCAGCGAGCTGGTGGCACGGATCGAAGAAGCGGTGCGCCTGCGTCTCGTGTCAGACGTGCCACTCGGCGCCTTTCTGTCCGGCGGCATCGACTCTTCCGCCGTTGTCGCAACGATGGCGAGGGTCGGGTCCGGGACCATCAAGACCTTTTCAATCGGCTTCTCAGCGAAGGAGTACGACGAAACTCGATACGCGCGGATGGTCGCCGAGCGCTACGCGACCGACCACCACGAACTGGTTGTCGAACCGGACGCCGTCGCCGTGTTGCCACGCCTTGTGTGGCATTATGGCGAGCCGTTCGCCGATCCGTCGGCGATCCCGACCTATTACCTCGCGGAATTGGCCCGCCGAAAGGTGACGGTCGCACTCAATGGTGACGGCGGAGACGAGTGCTTTCTCGGCTACAGCCGTTACAGGGCCATGCGTTATCTTTCCCGTCTCGACAGGATGCCGGGATTTGCATCAGCTGCGCTCGCCGGGATGCTTGGCCGAGCGCCACGCTTCCTTCAGCAAGAGCGGCAAGTTCATCGGATCTGCGGCGTATTGCGCGCGCCGCGGCAACGGCCAGGCCGCCGATATGCCCATACCCTCGCCGTGTTCACCGACGAGGACAAGGAGGATTCCTACAATACGGCGATGCGGGAACAGCTGAAACGATCTGCGCTGGACCGCCTCGATCCCCATTTTCAACAGGCAGATCTCGTAACAGCGGCAAACCGAGCCGATCTCCACACCTATCTGCCGGATGATCTTTTGGTGAAAGTCGATGGCGCCAGCATGGCCCACGGGCTCGAGGCCCGCTCCCCGCTACTCGACCACGTCTTGGTCGAATGGGCGGCGGGGATATCAGGGCGGGTAAAAATGGCGCACGGCGTAACGAAGGCGCTCTTCAAATCCGCGATGGCGCCTTATCTTCCGGCTGAACTGCTTCATCGGCCGAAGATGGGGTTTAGATGTCCCATAGACCAATGGTTCCGCAACGAACTCAAGGAGCTCGCATATGACGTGCTGCTGTCGCGGCGCGCGTCGGAGCGTGGCCTGTTCCATCGAGATTATGTTCGTCGTCTCCTTGATGAGCACTGCACGCGGGCGCGCGATCACCAAATGCAGCTGTGGACGCTTCTGGTGCTGGAACTGTGGTTCCAAATCTGGATCGACGCCCCGACGAGGACTGCCGCCTTGCGCCCGAACGAGCTAGCCGAAACCCGCTTACCGCTCTGATCGCAAAGCTCGCACTCGAGCATTCGGCGTTCTCCCTCACCGACCCCGAACCAAGGCGCGAAGCACCCTGTCATTGAGGGCGGAGGCCGTGCCGCTCGGGCGGGTCCCAACGGAGGACGACATGCTCTATCTGGCGCCCACACTGCTGGTCATCGCTGTCAATGCTGCTTTCTTTGGATTTGGTGGCGCTGGATCGGGGGGGCCGGGGGGACAACGACGACCGCCGATTTGAGGAGCAAAATCCGCTAAGGGGTCCCGCGCCGGGCCTCCACTAGGTTTCGCTTGCCAGGACCCGAGCGAGCTGGCTCAAGGCTTCCTGGTGTCGCTCGTTCGGGATCTGTGCGAAATTTCGCGCAAGCTCAAGACACATCCTCTCGCGCGGGCTGATGGTGCGGTCGCTTTCCTGTTCCAGCCCGTCAAAGAAGTAATTAACGGGCACGCTCAAAACTTGAGCGACCTCAAACAGACGGCCGGCCGAGACCCGGTTGATGCCGCGCTCGTATTTGTGCGCCTGTTGGTAGGTAACTCCGATCAGATCGGCGAGTTGCTGCTGGGTCAACCCGAGCATGATGCGGCGCTCACGGATGCGGGCTCCCACATAGCGGTCGATATCCTGGGTCCGGCTCGTCGATCGGCGCGGAGAGCCGGCCCCGGAAATCGCCCCGTTTTCCCCACTTTGCCGCTCGACCGCGCGGAGGCGTGCCTTTCCGGACTGTTCCTGCTCTCTCATTTCCTTGCGCTCACCTCTCGCATCGCCAGCGGGCCTCCGTTAGGCACCACCGGCCCTGGTCAACCGTGTGGCGTCCACGGATTGAAGAATTTCGATGTGTCAAAACTTGGGCAGGGCGCGGGGAGGGGCAGCAGACAACGCTGTTCACACCTGCGCTGCGCGCATGCCCTTCGCGTTGACAGGCCGCCCGCACAGGTGATACCGACGGTCATCCGCTCTGAACCGCGCATCGATGCCTCGCATCTCAATCGGCGACTGCTCACTATATTACGAGCGGCAAGGCGTAGGCTTCCCCGTCCTGTTCATTTCCGGGCTCGGCGGATTCGCATCCTTCTGGCAGGATCAAGTTGCGGCGTTCCGTAAGCGCTTCGAGGTCGTCACCTTCGATCATCGCGGCATCGGCCAGAGCGATCCAGCCCGGTTCGGCTACACGGTCGAACGAATGGCCGCGGATGTCACAGGCCTTCTGGATGCGCTCCGGATCAGGCGCGCCCATGTCATCGGACATTCGACGGGCGGAGCGATCGCGCAAGTCCTCGCGATCGAGCATCCGAGCCGGCTCGCCAGCGTTGTGCTCTCCGCCACCTGGACCAAGGCGGACGCCTATTTCCGGCGACTTTACACCTTCCGCAAAGAGGTCTTGTTGCACCTCGGCCCAAGTGCTTACCTGCAGTCGGCCACCCTTTACTGGTATCCGAGCTCGTGGATCGCCCAGAATAATGAGCGACTGCGCCAGTTAGAGGCGCAGGGTCTGGCGACTTTCGCGCCGGTAGAGATCGTGGCGAGTCGGATCGACGCGATGCTGGCCTTCGACCGCACCAGCGAGTTAGGACGGATCAAGACCCCCACCTTGGTCATCGGCGCCGAGGACGATATCGTCACCCCTGCCTACTATTCAGAGGAATTGGCGCGGCTAATACCCGGAGCAGAGGTTAAGCTTTTTCCACGAGGCGGGCACTTCCTGACTCACGTCCGGACGCGCGAGTTCAACAACGCTGTGCTGCCGTTCCTGATTTCTCATACTCCGGCCTGAGTCGAACTCGTCTCACCTCGCAGCCGAGCGGCGATTAGGAATTCCTCAAGGCCCCCCTTTTAGCTTGGGCGAAGCGCGCCTTCTCCGGCGGTGACGCGGCAATCGAGCGTCCCGTGGTACTGCCGGCCGGTGCGACGCCATCACGCTGCCAACGGCAGGGAAAGTATAGGCGCACCGGGCAGGTGAATCAAAACCGAAGAGAATCACTCCGCGATCGGGAACCGCGCAGCTTGGCGATAGGCGCGATGGTAAAGGCCGCGCTACGCCACGACCGTCTGTTCTTCGCCTTCCAACCAGTAGTGCACGCTGAGACCGGAAAAATCAGTTATTTCGAGTGTCTGCTCCGGATGCGCGACGAGGCGGGAAATCTTGTTCCGAGCGCAGAGTTTATCACGACCGTCGAGGCTCTCGGACTGATTGGCGATATCGATCGCTTCGCACTCGAGAAGGCCATTCAGGAGCTTGTGACCCATCCGGACGTGACGCTCGGCTTCAACGTATCGGGGTTGACCGCATGCGACCGGCCGTGGTCGCGCTCGCTCATTGCGGTCTTGCGTCGCCGGCCCGATCTCGCGCGCCGCCTCGTTGTCGAGATAACCGAAACCGCGGCGCTCTACGATATCGACGAGAGTGCTCGGTTTGTCGACACGCTGCGCCAAGCCGGCTGCCGGGTTGCGCTGGACGACTTCGGCGCCGGGCACACTTCGCTTCGGCACCTGCAGGCCCTAGCGGTCGACACGGTGAAAATCGATGGCTCGTTCGTCCGAAACCTCGCCGACAGCACGGAAAATCGAATTTTTCTGCGGCATCTTCTCGGCCTCACCCGAGGCTTCGGCATGACCACGGTGGCCGAATGCGTCGAGAGCGCCGAGGATGCGGCGCTCCTGCGCGCCGAAGGGGTCAGTTATCTGCAGGGCTATCACATTGGCGCGCCGACCGTTGAGCGGCTCTGGCTGGCGAAGCCGGCCCGGGAAGGCCGTGAAAGGAATAGCAGGCGGGCGGCGCAACGTGCCGACGGGTCCAGCTAAGCCTGGCGGGAGGTCGCAGCGTGATCGGCCAGCACCTGGGCGATCACGACCGAGATGCGCTTGCCGGTCGGGATATGCAGGAATTCGTTGGGTCCGTGCAGATTTCGAATCAGTCAGGGTAGCTGTTGCGCTGCGGGTCCCATTTATGGACCGTCACCGCATCACCAACAGTGAAGCGCATCAGATCCTCGCCGAGGACGAGCGGCCCTTGGTAGTTGCTTCGGGTGCGCGCGGTGAGTTCGTCCAGGCTCATTGGCGGGACCCCGGGTCCAGCGAGCTGCGCAATGTGGCTGAACGCCGCGAGCTTTGGCTTGGCGCGCGCAAATACGGTGCCGGCATCTTCGGGCGACGAATGGTGGTCGGCGATGGCCTTAATTCTCGGATTACTCGTCAGCGCCGCCGGCGTTGCGCAGACCTCGTGGATCAGTAGATCGGTCCCCATCCCGTGTTTGATGACGTTGTCGTCAAACTTGGTGTCGCCGGAAATCGCCACCGACCGCCCCGCGTGATCAACGCGATAGCCGAAAGCCGGCTTGATCAGCGGGCCATGATTGACCTCGAAGGCGGTGACCTTCACCCCGTCTTGATCGAAAATAACACCGTCGCTGCCGAAATCATGGGCTTCGATCTGCGTCGCGGCCTCCGGAATATGCTCATCGGCCATGCGGATGCGAATGTCGTCGGAAAAGGCTTCCATCAAGTTCTTGGCGATACGCGAGACGCCGGTTGGTCCGTAGAGCTGCCCGGTCGGTCCCCAGAGCCGCATCGGTTTAACGCGCCCAGTGAGATAGCCGACCATCCAAATGTCGGGCAGACCATTGACGTGGTCGGAGTGGTAATGGGTGAGGAAAATCGCGTCGATCCCCTTGCCGAACGGGATATAGAGCTGGTTGAGACGGATCGTGACACCGCGGCCGGTATCGAACAGCAAGGTCAGGCCACCAGCCTCGACGAGGGTTGCCGGCCCAAAGCGGTCAGGGCTCGCGACCGGCGTACCGGTGCCGAGCAATGTCACCGCCATCTCGTCCTTGCCTGGAGCCGGTATCGCCGCTCGGGCCGCAGGGATGACCAGATCGGCGAGGTCGGGAGCGGTTTCCCAGCCAACCATCGCCGCGCCAGCGCCGGCGAGAATATTTCGCCGCGTCGCCCCGCTCGTGCCGCAATCGGAACTTTGATCGCCGTGGGCGCTATCGGTGCTCATGGGTCATCTCCTCCCTTTGCGATATTGTTTTGTTCGGCAGCAGGCCCGCGGAGACGGCGCTGTCGACAATAGCCGAAGGATCCAGTCCGTCGAGGATGAAGACGAGGGTCGATCGGGCAAGGCCGGCCGGCCAGCTCGCGAGCTGCCGGGGCGGATGGAACAGGTGCTGCACCCCGTGAACGACGATCGGCCGGTCCTGTCCTTGGACCGCTACGATCCCTTTGACCCGCAACAGCTGTTCGCCGTGCGCGCCGACCAGATCGCCGAGCCATTCCCGCAACCCGGCGTAGGGCAGCGGTTGCGGGAACTCCAACGAGATCGTGGCGATCCGCTGCGCGTGTCCCGGTCCGAGAGACGCACGATCCTGCGACACCGCGGGTGGCTCAATGCCGACGAGTGCCTCCTCCTCGGCGAGAATCGGCTGCGGATCGACCTCGCCGTGGCTCACGAACCAAATCGGCGCTCGTGAATTGAGGTCGCGCACGCGCCGGCGCAGCGCATCCGACCGCTCTTTCTCGACGAGATCGGGCTTTGTCAGGAGCAGGCGGTCGGCAATTGCCACCTGGCGCACGGCTTCCCCGTGATGGTCGAGCGTTGCTGCGCCGGTCACCGCATCGACGGTCGTCACGACATGGCCGAGGCGATATCCGCGCAGCAGCATGGGTCGATCGAGGATCGTCTGAAGGACGGGTGCGGGGTCGGCGAGACCTGTGGTCTCGACGATGACGCGATCAAAATCCGGCACTGCTCCGGCGGCGCGCTTGGTGTCGAGCCCTTCGAGGGTGGCCGAGAGATCGCCGTTCAGTGCGCAGCACAGGCAGCCCTGGGCCAGCAGCACGACTTCTCCCCGGATCGGCTCGACCAACGCGTGATCGAGCCCCACCTCGCCGAACTCGTTGACGATCACCGCCGTATTTACGAGCCGCGGGTCGCGCAGAAGGCGGCTGATCAATGTCGTCTTGCCGCTGCCGAGGAATCCGGTCACGACGGTGACCGGGGTCGTGGTCATCGGGCAAACCTCGCGAGCTAGCTTGGCACCAATCGCGCGTGGTGGTCGGCCAACACCTGCGCGATCACGACCGAGATGCGCTTGCCGGTCGGGATGTGCAGGAATTCATTGGGGCCGTGCGCGTCCGAATGCGGACCGAGCACCCCGGTCACGACAAACTGCGCCTGCGGGAATTTCTCGCCGAGCATCGCCATGAACGGAATGCTGCCACCCTCGCCCATATAAGCCGGCGGCGCGCCAAAGGCGGCTTCGGAAGCGTGCTGCAATGACCGCTCGAGCCAGGGCGACAACGCCGGGGCGTTCCACCCAGCGGCACCCGGTCCGGGCTCATAGTCGATCCGCGCCCCATAGGGCGGGTCCTTCTCCAACAGCCTGCGAACGCTATCGCCCACCTTCTCCGGATCCAGAGTCGGCGGCAGCCGCAGGCTGAGCTTGGCGACAGTCGAGGGCAGCAGCACATTGCCGGCGTTGAGCGGATCGGGCAGTCCGTCGATGCCGATGACAGCCAGTTGCGGGCGCCAAGTGCGGTTGAGCACGAGGTCGGTCAGATCCTCGCTCATCGGCGACATTCCGGGCATCAACGGAAACTTCGTGTAGACCGTGTCGCCCAGCGCTGCCGCGGCCCGTCGGGCTTGCGCCACCCGCTCGGACGGCACCTGCGCATAGAGCTCCGCCGGACGAACCGTCCCGGTCTCCGCGTCCTCGAGCCGCGACAAGAGCTGTCGCAGGATGCGAAAGCTCGACGGAACGACACCGGAGGCGTCACCCGAATGAACCCCTTCGTCGAGCACCTGGACGGCCAAAGTGCCCGATGCGATACCGCGCAACGACGTGGTCATCCACAGTTGATCGTAATTGCCGCATCCGGAATCGAGGCACACCACCAGCGCCGGGCTGCCGATCCTTTGAGCGAGGTGATCGATGTAATAGGGCAGGTCGTAGCTGCCGGATTCCTCGCAGGCTTCGATCAGCACCACGCAATGGGCGTGCGGCGCGCCTTGCTCGCGCAATGCCAAGAGCGCGCTCAGCGCGCCGAACATCGCATAGCCGTCATCGGCGCCGCCTCGGCCGTAGAGCTTGTCGCCTTCAAGCAGCGGGATCCACGGTCCGTAGCCCGCGGCCCAGCCGACCATCTCCGGCTGCTTGTCGAGATGGCCGTAGAGCAGCACGGTGTCCCCACGTCGCCAGGGACGTCCATGAGGATGACCGGCGTGCGCCCGGGCAGCCTGAGGACGTCGAGCGTGGCGCCCCGGAGTAACGGAAGCCTTGCCCTGGCCCAGCGCTCGAACAGCGCCACCGCCTCATCCATGTAGCCGCGCGCCACCCAATCCGGGTCGAAGGACGGCGATTTGTTTGGGATCTTGATGTATTCGACCAAGGTCGGGACGACCTCGTCGCCCCAGCACTGATCGACAAATTTTTTGGTTCTGGCGACATCCAACATGTGCAACTCCCACGGAAGTTGACGCGCTCGGCGGTCGACCATACCATTTTGCCGCGCCGCCACGGCGGCAAATGCACCGGAGAGCAAGCGTCATGGCCAAGATCGTCCTCGGAGTTGCTACATCGCACACCCCGATGCTGAATGCTCCGGCCAAGGACTGGCCGAGCTTTATCGACCGCGACGGGGTGCGCGAGTTTCTCGACAAGGAAGGCGACCCCGCCACCTACGAGGAACTGCTGACCCGCGCCGACCCGAGAGCGGCGCCGGAATTGACGCCGGAGCGTTTTGCAGTGCGCCACGACGAGGCCATGGCGGCGGTGGATCGCTTGAAGCAAAGCGTGCGCCGCGCCGAGCTCGACGCGCTGATCATCATCGGCGACGACCAGAAGGAGCTGTTCCACGAGGATCACCTACCGTCGATCCTCGTCTATTACGGCGACACGATCCGCAACGTGCCGCTCTCGCCCAGCTTCAAGGGCCCGGAATGGTCGCGGCTCGCCACCGCGCGCTATTACGAGGAGAAGGAGCTGCGCGATTATCCGGTCGACGCGCCGCTGGCGCTGCACCTGATCGGTGAGCTGGTCGATCGCGAGTTCGACGTCGCCTCATCAAATGGTCTGGCGCCTGGGCACGGCGAAGGTCACGCCCACGCCTTTGTGCGCAAGCGGCTGATGGAGGATCCGGATCTCCCGGTCGTGCCGGTGTTCCTCAACACCTATTACCCGCCGAACCAGCCGACGCCGCGGCGCTGCTGGAAGCTCGGCCAGGCGATCCGCGAGGCGGTCGAGAGCTGGCCCGGCGACGCGCGCGTGGGCATTGTCGGTTCGGGCGGGCTCAGTCACTTCGTCGTCGACGAGGAGCTCGACCGCGGTGTCATCGACGCATTAGCCCGCAAGGACGGCGAAGCGTTGCAATCGCTGCCGCGCAAAAAACTCAATTCCGGCAGCTCGGAGATCCGTATGTGGATCAGCATCGGCGGTGCAGTCGAGCATCTCGACATGGCCTGGTCGCATTATGTCCCCGGCTACCGCACCCCCGCCGGCTCGGGCACTGGGCTCGGCTTTGCCTACTGGTCTTGACCCGGCCACGTCATTCCCGCGGAAGCAGGAATCTAGAGCCCCACGCTTCGACGTCTGCCGTGGACCCCCGCCTTCACGGGGGTGACGGGTAAGACTTCGATCTCCGTGGGCAAGGCCGGTCGCACATAAGGGAGGTTCAGGATGAGCAAGCAGAGGGACCGCGACGATCTTCTCCTCGTCGGCGCCGGCA
>Ga0306926_10003804_pt1 | contig 15722 bp, 10 predicted proteins | sample flu12Cox44000178_FD_203759 | JGI IMG/M metagenome (GOLD analysis project Ga0306926, IMG submission 203759) | Lab enrichment of tropical soil microbial communities from Luquillo Experimental Forest, Puerto Rico - flux8day.12C.oxic.44.000.178 (v2)... | ecosystem: Environmental > Terrestrial >...
TCGCGAAACCATGGGCGTTCGCCCCCTTGAATTGGGAGACCATTGAGATGAAGAAGATTCTCTCGTATCTGCTGAGTTTTGGCCTGGCGGTGGCGACGATCCCCGAGCCCGGTGCGTGGTTGCAGGCCCAGGAACCACAAGGGCAAGCGCAGATCTCTTCGTCGTCCTATACCGGACAAGGCGCACCCCTGAGCGAACAGGAACTGCATTCGCTGGTCGCGCCCATCGCTTTGTACCCGGATGCTTTGGTCGCGCAGATTCTTAGCGCGGCGACGTTCCCCGACCAGGTGGCGGTCGCCAACTACTGGCTCGAGCAGAACAAGAACCTGACCGGCAGCGCGTTAATGCAGGAGGTCAATAAACAGTCATGGGATCCCAGTGTGAAAGCGCTGACCCAGTTTCCCTCGGTGCTGAACAACATGGCGCAAAACTTGTCCTGGACATCGCAGCTGGGAGAGGCCTATCACAATCAGCAGTCGGAAGTGATGGCAGCTGTTCAGGCGCTGCGCGCGCAGGCCCAGTCAGCCGGCAACCTGAAGAGTACGCCCCAACAAACCGTCAAAACCGAAACCCAAGGCAGTCAGCAAGTCATCGTCATCCAGCCCACGAACCCGCAGGTAGTCTACGTTCCGCAGTACAACCCGACCGTAGTTTACGGCACGCCGTATACGACTCCCGGGTACAGCACCGGTGCCCTGGTGGCGACCGGGCTCTTGTCCTTCGGGGCAGGCATCGCCGTCGGAGCCATGATGAGCGGAGGTTGCTGTGGTTGGGGCTACAGCAGCTGGAACTGCAACTGGTATCACGGAGGCGTCTACTATCACGGCGGAGCTTACTACGGAAATGGCGCGTGGCACGGCGGGTACAACAATTACGGCTATCACCCTTACAACAGCGGCTATCACCCCAATTACAACAGCGGCTATCAACGCTACGGAAATGACAATTACCGGCGTAACACCAATGTGAGCGGCAACACGGTGAACGTCAATCGCGGCGACAGCGGAGCCTCGAACTCCTGGAACCGGTCAGGATGGTCGAATTCCGATGCTGCTCGCGGCTGGGGATCGCAAGCAGGCGGCAGCCGCTCCACGGCATTCAGTGGATACGGCGACCGCTCCGGTTCCAGCTTCGGTAGCGGAGGATGGGGCGACCGGAGCGCCAGTTCGCGGGGTTGGGGCAGCATGGGCGGAGGTGGTGGTTGGGGCGGCGGTCGCTTCGGCGGTGGGGGCTTCCGCGGCGGCGGCGGTTTCCGGAGGTAGTTCTTTTCGCACAAGGAGCGATTTCGTTGCTGTTTAGAGGCAAAGGCAATGCTGAGACGGAAGTTGAAGCAGAGGACACGGAGGATGGAAATGTTGTTGGCTAAGCCCAAGCTATCGAGGCTGAGAATTTTTGCAGCGCTCCTGCCCTTCATGGTCCTGTTCGTTTCCTGCAGCAAACAGGAGAAGCCAGCCGCCACCCAGGCCGCACAAAAGACCTTCTCGTCTCCAGACGACGCGGCGAAAGCGCTCGAGGACGCGGCAAAGTCAGGCAATCGTGATGCCGTGCTGGCGATCTTTGGCCCGGGATCCAACGACATCATTGACTCGGGAGATGCTGCCGATGACAAGGCCGCCTTCGCGGGATTTGTCTCCGACTACGACGTCATGAACCGCTGGCGCAAGCTGCTGGACGGGAGCCAGTTGCTGATCACCGGTGCCGACAACAAGGCCTTTCCCATCCGGCTCCAGAAGAACGACGCCGGCCAGTGGTATTTCGACATACAGGCAGGGAAGCAAGAGATTCTGGCGCGCCGCATCGGCAAAGACGAGATCGCGGCGATTGATATCTGCGCGGCGATCACCGACGCCCAGCGGCAATACTTCTCCCAACATCATGATGGTGTGAACCAATACGCGCAGAAGTTCATCAGCGACGAAGGCAAGCAAAATGGATTGTACTGGCCCACGGTTGATGATCAACCCAGGAGTCCGCTGGGACCACTGGTCGCCTATGCCACTGCGGAAGGATACAAAGTTCAGCCCAAGCAACGTCAGCCCTTCTACGGCTACTACTTTGTCATGCTGGACAAACAGGGGCCGGAGGCGAAAGGTGGCGCGAAGAACTACATGGTCAACGGCAAGATGACGGGGGGATTCGGAGTTCTCGCCTATCCCGCACGGTATCGCGATTCCGGCATCATGACGTTCATCCTTAACCAGAACGGTGTGGTGTTCCAGAAGGACCTGGGAAAGGCAACGGATGAAGTTGCTGCCGCTACGGCTGAGTTCAATCCCGACAACGGTTGGAAAGCTGTGGAGTGATTTTGGCATGAAAACAGATAATCGGTTCCGACCAAAACCCTGTTCCATTTTACGGAGGAGTAAGTCTATGGATCGCAAATCCGCCGCACGTCTCCTGATTGCCGATGACTACAGGCTGGTAGCCGAAGCCTGCAAGGAAATGCTGCAGCCGGAGTTTGATATCGTTGGCATCGTCACCGACGGCCGCTCCCTGGTGCAGGCCGCGCTGGAATTCAAGCCCGATGCAGCCATCATGGATGTTTCTATGCCTCACCTCAATGGCCTCGATGCCGCTGAACAAATTAAACGTAAATTACCGTCGGTTAAGATTGTGTTTCTTACGGTGAACGCAGATCCGGGGATCGCTGCTGAAGCCTTCCAGCGCGGAGCTTCCGGTTATGTGCTGAAGCATTCGGGGGCTGAGGAGTTTGTGACCGCGATCCGCAAGGTCATTGCCGGGCAATCGTACCTCTCGCCACTCATCGCGCGGGAGACCATGACGTATCTGCTGCGGCAGCCGAAGGACGACAGAAAAAAGAAAGACATCACGCCGCGTCAGAGCGAAATCTTGCAGTTGCTGGCCGAGGGACGAGCCATGAAGGAGGTCGCAGATATTCTCGACATCACGCCAGGAACGGTCGCCTTCCACAAATACAACATGATGGAAAGGTTGAGTATTACAACCAATGCCGGCTTGCTAATGTACGCCCTGAAACACCATATGATTTCCGCATAGCAGAGGGGGAATCGCTCGTCACGACAAATCGACGAAATTCCCTTGCGGCGAGAAAATTGGTGATCTACCACGACGACAGCAAAAACATCGGCAGAAACGAAATCTCCGACGCCTGCGGCATCGGGGATTCCGGTCATTGTTAGATCCAGTCTCAGTTATGGACTGGTTGTCGAGGCATAGGGCGCTGCATCCGTTACAAGAGACGACGTTTTAATATGCCGGCTATCGCCAGCAGACCCGATCCTATCAAACGGAGACTGGCCGGCTCCGGGACTGGGGAAAGGATCCGCTGCTAACGACGGCTTCAGTGCGTTCTCCTCCAGTGTCGAAGATCTGCGACACTGTCTCGCCTCCTGCAGATTCAGGAATAACTTGCCACCAACGACTGCCCCCCAAGCCGCGAAGATCCCAGTTGAGTTTCTTGATACATCTAAGTTTAATGTGCCGATGAATTCGGGAGTCCTTGTCGACCCACCACTGATCGGTTAGATCCCAAGTGCCCTGGAGAGTGCTGCCAGCAATGGAGAACGTAAAGGCAAATGTTTTGCCGCCGACCACCGGATACATGTCAAGTGTCGGTATTCCGAGCGTCGGGTGCGCTCCGGTGATCGATATGGTGTATTCGCCTCGGGTAGAGCCGTACCAACCATACCCGCTCACGCAGCGCTGGATAGATCCGGAACCCGCCGGCCCGGACAGCTCTACGTTGTGCCAGTCAAGCGACGCGAAAAGTACTAAGTTTCCCACTCATTGACCCATAGTCACACAAGCAGGTTATGACGTCTATTATCGGTGAAAGTTCCTTACCAGTGATTGATAAGGTAAGGCAACGTGCAACTGCAATCTGTTGTTAACTCGACGGTAAAATCCGGTCCCCTACGAGCGCTTTGCTTTGCTCTGTTACCGTCAGAACGGTTGAAGCTGCCACAACCGGGAACCAACAGGGGCACTACTGTCTCACCCGCTCGGGCCGGTGGAACATTTCGACTGCGATCTCCTCCTGCCGGCTGCGGCGACGCAAGCGGTTTTCGTATGAGGCCCCGATGAACGCGGAAAATAGTGGATGTGGCTCCAGAGGCTTCGACTTGAATTCAGGATGGAACTGGCAGCCCAGGAAGAACGGGTGGTCTGGGATCTCGATGATCTCGACATAGGTACCGTCCGGGGTTGCGCCGGAAATGTGTAACCCGGCCGCCGTCAGTATGCCCTCATACTCCCGATTGAATTCGTAGCGGTGACGGTGACGTTCGCTGATCTCGGCCTGCCCATAAGCGCGATACGCCAGTGAGCCGGGCTCGAGACGGCAGGTCCAGGCTCCGAGACGCATGGTGCCACCGAGTTCTTCGACACCGCGCAGCTCGCGCAGCTTGTAGATCACTCGATGCGGCGTTGCAGAATCAAACTCGCTCGAGTTCGCCTCCCCCAGCCCGCAGACATTGCGTGCGTACTCGATGCAGGCCGTCTGCATACCGAGGCAAATACCAAAGTACGGAAGCTTGTTCTCGCGGGCGTGCTGAATTCCCTTCAGCATGCCCTCAATGCCGCGCTTGCCGAAGCCGCCCGGAACCAGGATGCCATCCACTTCTTCTAGTTGGGCCTGCACGCTGTGGTCGCGCGCCTCCAGGCCCTCAGCTTCGATCCAATTCAGGTTGAGCTTCAGGTTGTGGGCCAGTGCCCCGTGCACCATTGCTTCCTTCAGTGACTTGTAAGAGTCCTCGTATTCGACATACTTGCCAACGATGCCGATCGTGACTTCGTCCTTGGGATTGTGCACGCGATCGATCAGCTCTTCCCACCGGCGCAGATCGGGCTCCTTCGCTTCCATATGAAGGTAGCGGAGCGCAAGTTTATCCACACCTTCATGCGCGAAGACCAGTGGTACTTCGTAGATGGATGCAACGTCCTTCGCGGTTATCACCGCTTCATTTTCTACGTTGCAGAAAAGTGCAATCTTGCTCTTAATGTCTTTCGCGAGGAAGCGATCGGTACGACACAGCAGGATGTCAGGCTGAATGCCGATGCTGAGCAGTTCCTTGACCGAATGCTGCGTGGGCTTGGTCTTCAACTCACCGGCTGCGGCGATGTACGGCACCAGCGTGACATGCACGAAGAGCGTATTCTCCCGGCCCAGCTCCTGGCGCATCTGGCGGATGGCTTCAATGAAAGGCAGCGACTCGATATCGCCGACCGTGCCGCCGATCTCGATGATGGCGAGGTCGACGTCCTGTGCGACCTTCTTCATCGCGCCCTTGATTTCGTTGGTGACATGCGGGATGACCTGCACCGTCTTGCCGAGATAATCGCCGCGGCGCTCCTTGGCGATGATGGTTTCGTAGATGCGGCCCGTCGTCCAGTTGTTCTCGCGGCTCAGTTTGGCGTGGGTGAAGCGTTCGTAATGTCCAAGATCGAGGTCTGTTTCAGCGCCGTCGTCGGTGACAAACACCTCGCCGTGCTGAAATGGCGACATCGTTCCGGGATCGACGTTGAGGTAGGGATCGAACTTCTGCAGCGTTACCTTCAGCCCGCGGCTCTCCATGAGGCAGCCTATCGAAGCCGCTGCCAGTCCCTTGCCCAGCGAAGACACCACGCCACCGGTCACAAAGATCCTCGATTGTGGGAATTTGTGCAACGGGACAGCCAGCTCGCCATCTCCCGTTTTGAGGGGAGCCCCGTCCGCCGTCATCGCAGGGCGGTCAGGGTGGAGCCTACAGGGGTGCACGATCAATTATGGCTGGAAATCTTCCTCAAGGCAAGGGTGAGTTGCTGCCGATGGTGCCAATTGCTTGTCAGGCCGCATTCGGGGGTTCAGCTTACGCTTTGGCTGCCCAGCTCGTTGCAGGCAAAGGCGACGCGACAACTTGCGATTGTCTGCCCACTTCAGTCGCGTCATTTACGCCGATCAGGAGCTTTCGTCCCGTGGCGAAGGTGGCCAGCCGCAACGAAGACGAAGGCCTATTTCGTGCCGGGGCTTACTACTCAGAGTTTCAAGGTGCTCTATTCTTGGCCGCCAGACCCAGTATTGGCAGCCGCCCGCCGTGCGTTGGCGTAGTAACCGCTGCGCGTGCGTACCTGCAGCTTCTTGTAGCCGCGGGCCTCGGCCTCGACTTTGACGGTACGGTATCCGCCTTCCTGTTGTGACCGGCTCGGCTTGTAGCCAATGGTGTACTGGTTGCGAATGTCGTGGGCGATCTGGTTGGCGATGGAGTCCACCTCGCCGAGATCCTTGGGGAAGAACGCCACACCCCCTGTCTGTTCGGCCATTTCGCGCAGCGCACGGCGGGCGCGCTTGGAGTGCTCATCGCCGAGCAGGCCAATGGTGTAGATCGTCGGTCCGTTTTCTTCCTGCAAGCGCCGGATTGCCTGCTCCAGCGACTCGCGGCTGGCGTTGTCCTCACCATCAGTAACCACCAGCAGAACCTTCTTCTCCAGTGTTCCGCTTTTCTTTAAGTGATCGGCCGACGCCACGACGGCATCGTATAGCGCGGTTCCCCCGCGTGATTCAATTCGTTCCAATGCATCCTTCAACTTGGGAACCTGCGAAGTGTAGTCCTGGTCAAGGAAGTACTCTTCGTTGAAGTTGACCACGAAGACCTTGTCCTGGGGATTGCTTGCACGCACCAGGTCAACCGCTGCAGCATTCACTGCAGGGCGTTTGTCCCGCATGGAGCCGGAATTGTCGATCACGATCCCCATGGCGACGGGAATGTCTTCGCGGCGGAAGGAGACAATCCTCTGTTGCTTGCCGTCTTCGAAAACGGTAAAGGCACCGCGGTCCAGGTTCGTTACCAGTCGGTTGCGATCGTCCACTACGGTGGCATGCAGCGTGACCTCGTCCACTTCCTTGTGGAAGACATAGGCACCGGTGTCGTTCGTTTCGGGAGCCTCACCTTGGGGTTTGGCGGGAACCTGCACCGTGTCACCGGGCTGGTTTGGAGCCTTCGATAAAGGCTGGGATTCCTGTCCGTTGGCGGGAGGCGGAGCATTTTGGGCGGGTGCCCCTTGGTTTTTGCTTGGTGAGCTTGTGGAGCTGTTCGGCACAGCCTGCTGCGGTGATGAAGCGCTTGAATTCTGTGCTCCCAGCCAGCTTCCTAACATCACAACAGTTGCAATCAGCGGAGCGGAGTTTCTATTCCGAAGGTGCATAGTATCCAGTTTTGGCGTAGACGTGCAGTGGCGGCAGCCCCTTGGGGGGTATCAACTTCACTTTGATTTTACGCCACTTGCCATCCCGTGCTGGATTGGTTGGACGGTAGCCGAGCACATATTGGTTGCGCAGTTCGATGCCGATCTTGGTGGCAACGTCTGCCAGTTCACTCGGGGCGTCAATGGTAAATGTCCGTCCCCCTGTCACTTCTGTGATTTCGCTCAGCAGCGCAGGACCTTCCCGCTCCTCAGGCGTCTTGAAGTCGCGGTCGAAGAGGCCGATCCCGTAAATCTGTACATCAGCTTCTTTGACCATCGACCGGATCTCGCCTTCGGTGTAACGGCTGTGGTTGTCGCCGCCGTCGGAGATGATCAGCAGGGCCTTCCGCTGATAACGTGCTTTGCGCATCCGGTTCATGCCCAGGTAGATGGCGTCCAGCAGTGCGGTACGGCCCTTGGGGACGGCATAGACCAGCTTGCTCTGAATGTCTTCCACCGATTGGGTGAAGTCCGCCAGCAACTCGGGCTTGTCTGAAAAGGTGACGCAGAAGAACTCATCCTGGGGGTTGGCGGTGCGGAAGAACTCCACTACGGCGTCCCGCGACTTGTCGATCTTGTCGCTCATTGAGCCGCTGATGTCGAAAATCACGCCCAATGAAATCGGAGCATCTTCACTGGAAAAATGACGGATCTGTTGCAGCTGACCATTGTCAGTAAGTTGGAAGTTATCCTTCTCCAGCCCGGTCACCAGGCGATTCATCGGATCGGTGATCGTGACCGGCACAAGCACCAGGTCCACATCGCGGACGATGGGTTTGGTATGCGTTCGCAGCGAGGGGTCGCCCATATCCGGGGGCGGGGCGTTCGCCGCGGCTTTGGCCGCGTCGGCCTTCGGGTCCTTCTGCTCGCGAGGAACTATGTGCACATCATCTTGTTGCGTCCAGGCGGGCAAGCCCATCCATACCGCCAGGCACAGGATCATCAGCGACAGTAGAAGCTTGCTGGAGATGTGCACAGAACATTGGACGGGGAGGAAATTCAAACGTACCGGCAATTGGACATTATTGGAACGGTTTACCTTGGAATGGGCCGACCCGAATCCCCGACTTCTACCGCGGGCCATAGGATCCTCTGCGAGTGGGCTGATGTTATCACAGGTTGGGAAAGCAAACTACCTCGCAAGAGCGCTTCCGAACGCTTCCCCGACTTAAGGAGTACGCACCGTCCGACTCTATGGATGTTACTCTGATGCTGCCGGTTTGTTGAAGCATTTTCCAGATTCCGTCGCGTAGGAAGAGCTCTCCTCCTTCCCTGCCGCGCAACGCACCGTTTGAAGCTTCTGGCCGAACGAAAACAGCACGCAGTGCTTAAATCATGCGACTTGCTTTCTACCTCAACTCTCGAACCTGTACAATCGTCTCGTTCCCGAAACGTCAATCTGTTGAAGTGTCTCTCAGGCGATTCAGATCCTTATGGCCAAGATCTTTCCGTTTCCGGCCCTGCGCTACGACCCTGCCAAGGTGCCGCTCGCCAAGGTCGTCACCCAGCCCTATGACAAGATAACCCCAGAAATGCAGGCGAATTATTACGCCAAGAGCCCGTACAACCTGGTTCGCGTCATCTTGGGGAAACAGGAGCCCGGTGACAGCGAAACCAACAATGTCTACACCCGCGCTGCGGCCAACTTCCAAGCATGGCGGGCGCAAGAAATTCTTACACCCGATCATGCCCCTAGTATTTACCTCTACACCCAATCATTCAAGGTTCCCGGTGACAATTCCGGCACAATCCTCGAACGGCGCGGCTTCATCGCCCTGGGCCAGATCGAGGACTATGACCGGAAGGTCGTCTTCCGTCACGAACAAACCCTGAGCAAGCCAAAAGCTGACCGGCTCAACCTGCTGCGGGCTACCTGCTCTCACTTCGGACAGATCTTCATGCTCTACAGCGATCCGGCCGGCCAAGTCGATGGCACGCTGCGCCAGCCGGGCCCGCCGACAGTCGAGGTTCGCGATGAGTATGGCGTGATCCATCGCATGTGGAAGGTCTCTGATCCAGAGGCGATCGCCAGAGTGCAGACGCTGATGGCCGACAAGAAACTGATCATTGCCGATGGCCATCATCGTTACGAGACGGCGCTGAAGTTTCGCGACGAGCAGCGCAAGGGTGGTACCGGCGATCCCGATAAGCCGTACGAGCGCGTGATGATGACTTTCGTAAATATGGACTCGCCCGGGCTGGTCGTACTGCCCACCCATCGCGTCGTTTTCGGCGTGGAGAACTTCGACGCCGCAGATATGGTCCGCAAGCTCGAGAAGTACTTTGAGGCCAGCCATATCGGCCCTTCCTCGACCATCGAATCGGTCTTGCGTGAGTTGCGCGACTCCGGCACAGAGCGCACTGCTTTGCTGGCCATCGCGTCAACAGGCGGCTTCCTGTTGCGCGCCCGGCCCGGCCAGCAATCTCCGGTTTTGTCGGAATTGTCGGAGCGCCAGCGTTCGCTCGACGTCGTCCAGCTTCATAAGCTGGTACTGGAAGAGACGCTGGGCATGTCCGAAGAGGACATCCGCAACCAAACGCACCTGAAATACCTGCGTGATTTCCGCGACGCCCTTAACGAAGTACGCCAGGGTGCGAACGTGGCGTTCATTATGAATCCGGTGCGCATGGACCAGGTGCGAGAGGTCGCTTTCGCAGGCGAGGTGCTTCCGCAGAAATCGACCGACTTCTATCCCAAACTGCTCACCGGGTTGACGATTTACTCGCTGGAATAGGCCTGTTTGGCAAGGGCACAGAGTTCCTTTCAAGCAGATTAGCGAGCGGCTTGAGGGTCGAGGATGAGCTTCACCAGGTGACCAAATTGCGTTCTGTCTTGGCTGACGGATCCGCGGTTGGCCATTTTCCTTAACCGTCCTCGCGTCTTTTGCCGGAGGATCTTTGTCGGTTCGGTGTACGATGATTAAGTCGAGCGTCGAAATGATCAGAAGATAGTGCGCGCCTGCTCCCCTCGCGGAAAATATGCCAGGGACCAAGACTTCAGCAAAGTGGATGCCGCCGTACTCTTTCGCTCATAGAGAATTCTGTTGGTTGGACCATCTGCAGGGAAGTGGCGCCGTTCCCAGACGCGTCGAGCCGGCATCTGCCTCGAGTGGTCAACCAAAAAGAACGAGGGGGCGGTAGCTCCTGCGAACGGCCAAGCGCGACTGGGGGACCCACGTTTATCCAACCGCATAGCGGACGCCCGGTGGGAAAACACCTCGGTAGAGTCGCAAATTATCGAAGCTCTCAGCACGAGGTCATCCGGTGAATCCGGCGTCCCGCGCGCCGCGCGCTGCCCTGGTCGCAGCCCTGGCATGCGTTCTGACCTTCGCCGTGGCATACCTCGACCGCGTCCACGCGCAGGCCGAATCGAGGCAGCTTGCCGTCTTTTCTCTGCAGGCGACCTACTCGGTTCCGTTGGTCGATATCAATGGCCTGCCCTATGTCGGTCTGGTCGAAGTGCTCGAGCCGCTGGGTTCGGTCGACGCGCGCCGCGATGGCAAGAAGTACAAGGTGCAGTTCACCCCGCCCGGCGGCAAGAAAGCAGAGTTGCAATTCAACGAAGGCAGAGACAAGGGGAAGGTTCGAGGCAACAACTTCAAGATCGCGGCGAATTTCGCTTTCCAGGGCGAGCGTGGCTACATTCCGCTGGGATCGGTTAGCAGCTTGCTGGCACAGCTGCTCTCGACGCAAATCGTGCTTCATCAAGCCTCGCAACGCCTGTTTATCGGAGGCAGTGAGACGCGCTATAGCCTCGACCTGCGCAAAGGAACTCCCTCGCGTCTGCTGATCGGCTTCTCGTCTCCCGTAAATCCCACGATCGCCACCGAACCGGGATACGTACACCTCAAGTTCCAGCGCGCACCCGTCGTCTCCTCCGGCAATGACAGCGTAACCTTCGACGATCCCGTCCTCACTGGAGCATTCTTCTCCGAGCACGATGGCATGGCGCAGCTCGACATCACGGGCAAAGGCGCGCTGATGGCGAACTTCGCTGACGGCGGCAAGACGATTATTGTCACCGCCGCTCCGATTACTGCCGTGGAAGCCACACCCCCACTGCCGCAGGCCGCGGCTCCTCCGGCCCAGACGGCCACGCAGGCTATGCCCAGGCCACCCGAAGCGCCTCCGGCACCCCGCTTCCTGGTTCTCATAGACCCGGCGCACGGTGGCGATGACATAGGCGCAGCCATCACACCGTCTCTGCCGGAGAAGGATGTTGCCCTTGCGCTCGCGCGCCGCGTGCAACATCAGCTTGCGATCAAGGGAATCACCTCTAGCCTCCTGCGCACAGGCGATACCAACCTTTCGCTTGACCAGCGCGCTACTTGGGCTAATGCCGTGCGTCCTGCGTTGTATCTGTCGATCCATGCCGCCAACACCGGCAAGGGTGTACACGTATTCACTTCTTTACTGCCCGTGGCTGATGTCTCCCGCGGCGGCTTCCTTCCTTGGGATACCGCGCAGGCATCGTTCCTTGACCTGAGCAGCGCCGTGGCCGGATCGATTGCCGCGGAACTCGAAGCCCGCAAGCTGCCAAATACCACCCTGGTCGCGGCGTTGCGTCCGATGAACAACATCGCTGCGCCGGCCATCGCGGTCGAACTCGCGCCCAACCCCAGCGGCGTCGAGTCGCTGGCCAACGCTGCTTATCAGGACACGGTGGCACAGTCGATTGCGGCCGGAGTTGCCGCGGTGCGTGGGAAGCTGCCGGAGGTTGCTCCATGACGCGGCACATCCTGGCCACGTTTCTGGTGCTGATCCTGATTGCCATCGGACTGGGCGCGTACGCCTGGTATCTGCAAAAGCGAGTCGCCCGGGATGCTGAGCGAGCGCACCAGCAACAGGAAATCGCTCCTCCCGGTAACGGAGCAGAAACTCCCGTCGAGCTTTACATTGCCTCTGATGAAGATGGATCGCTGCATAAAAACCAGCTCACAGTCGTTCTGCCGCTGGAGCGCAGCGAACGAGCGCGGGCCGTGTTGCGCGCGCTGTTTGGGACCTATTTGCAATCGCCCTCGCCGCATCCTATCGGCCCCGGCTCCGATGTGCGCGATGTGTACGTACTCGACGACGGAACCGCCGTAGTTGACACCAACGCGGCGTTCGCCAACTCGCATCCCTCAGGCGTACTCGCCGAAGAGCTGACGGTGGCGTCGATGGTGGTCACTTTGAATGCGAATGACAACCGTATTCAACGCGTCAAGATCCTGGTCGACGGCAAAGAGCGCGAGACGCTCGCCGGCCATGCCGACCTGCGCCGCTTCTACCTTGCCGGCAATCTCAACCAGGTCGCGAAGGAATTGCAGTGAGCCTTCCGCGAATCGGTGTCTTCGATTCCGGTGTCGGCGGCCTCACGGTGCTGAAAGCCATTTCTGAGCAGATGCCGGCACACTATTTGTACTTCGGGGATACGGCGCGCCTGCCCTATGGAACCAAGTCAGCTGCGACGGTTGCGCGCTATTCGATTGCCGCAGCGCTTTTCCTGCAATCGCAGGACATCGATCTGCTCGTGATCGCCTGCAATTCTGCGACGGCCCTGGCGCTGCCGAACATCAAGCAGGCCGCTCGTGTTCCGGTGGTCGGCGTAGTCGAGCCCGGCGCGGCGATGGCGGCGGAAGTCAGCAAGACGCGGGCGGCGATCGTGATCGCGACTGAGGCCACAGTGAGCAGCCACGCATATCGCGATGCGCTCGAACAGCATGGCTTGCAGGCGTACGAGAAGGCCTGTCCGCTGTTGGTCCCCCTGGTCGAAGAGGGTTGGATTGATCATCCGGTGACTGAGCAGGTGGCCAAGATTTATCTCGGCGAAGCTATGGCGCAAGCGTCAGACAAGGCGGATGTGCTGGTTCTGGCCTGCACCCATTATCCGTTGATCGCGCCGCTGCTTCGCCGCATCACCCCTGCGCACGTACGGATCGTGGATTCGGCGGAATCGACGGCCCGGGTGGTGAAACGACGGTTCCAGGCAGACAGCGCCGGGGTGACCGGCATTCGATCAGGATGGAGTATGGCAAGCTCCGCAACATCAGCAGTCGCTGAACATCGTACGTTCCGCTTTTACGTGACCGACTCGGTCGAAAAGTTCAAGCGCTTGGCCGCGCGCTTCCTCGGGCGGCAAGTGGACCACGTCGAGCATGTGGATTTGGGAGGTTGAAGGACCGATGAATTGCCGGCAAGTCTGCCCGGAGGGCGACCTCGGTGGAGCCCAGCGCTTCAGCGCTGACTTGAGCGATGAGCCCCGTAGGGACGGCAAGCCTCTTCAAGACGGATGCCATGGGAGAAGAACCGACGTTCTTATGCATCGGCCTTGACAAGAGGCCAGCACTATTCACTTGCGCAAGTCCTTGATGATTTCTCGCGCGGCATTGGCCCCCGACACCCCATTCAATCCCGTTCCCGGATGTGTGCCTGAGCCGCATAAATACAGGTTCTGAATAGGCGTGCGATATTGGGCCCATCCGAGCAGTGGGCGCATGGTGAACAGTTGATCGAGCGCCAATTCACCGTGGAAGATGTGTCCGCCCGTCAGCCCGAAGGTTTCTTCTAGGTCCTTCGGCGTGATCACCTCGCGGCCTTCGATCAGGCTCGGAAGGTCAGGTGCATATTCGGCGAGCGTCTTGATCACCACGTCACCCAGAGCGTCGCGCTGCCAATCCCAGCCGGCATCGCGCAACTTGTAAGGCGCATACTGCATGTATACGGATGCCACGTGCTTTCCTGGAGGTGCCAGCGATGTATCCCACAATGTGGGAATTGTTACTTCAAGGTAAGGTAGCTGCGAGAACTCTCCGTATTTGGAGGCATCAAAGGCACGCTCAAGGTAGTCGATCTCCGGCGAGACCTGTAGCTTGCCCGAAAGCGACACAGTATCTCCGTTCAGAGCCTTGAACGTGGGCAATCCCCCAAGCGCCAGGTTAACCTTCGCCACCGTCCCCTTCATGCGGTAGTTCTGCAATCTTTGCAGGAAGCTTGGTTGGAGATGATGCGGCTCGACCAGTCGCAGGAGCGTGCACTTCGGGTCGGCATTCGAGACCACTGCTGCTGCGCCCATCTCGTCGCCACCGCCCAGTACAATCCCGGTTGCAATGCCGTTCTTCACCTTGATCTGTGCCACTTCGCACGAGGTGTGAATTTTCGCCCCCGCTTCCGTAGCCGCGGCCGCCATTGCCCTTGTCAGTGCGCCTACTCCTCCTACAATGTAGGAGGCCGAACCCGCCGGATTGCCATCGGCTGGCGAGCGCAGCAGCAGCGTTGCGCTGGAACCCGCTGACCAAGGGCCGAAAAATGTTCCGAAGATGCCGCGCGCTGCGATCGTTCCGCGCAACAGCTCGGTCTCGAACCACTCGGAGGCAAGGTCTGCGACCGCCATCGGTCCCCAGCGCAGCAGACGATAGAGATTGCGTTCGCCAAGTGCCCGAAGCTTACGGCCAGCCCGCAGGATCTCCCACAGGCTGCCCGACGCTGGCTCTTCGAGGTCAGGCGGGGTCATCCGCATGAGGAGATCGACCACTTCGGCAATGCGCGATAGCGCCTTCTGGAACTCACCGTAAGCAGCTGCATCCTTCCGGGAGAAGCCGGCGATTTCCCGCTGCGACTTGCCAGAGTCTCCATAGAGAAGAAGTGGCTTGCCGTCTGGCACCAGCGAGCACACCTGAACCTCTGGCTCGTACGTCTTGAGTCCGTGCTTTGCTAGGCTCATGTCAGCGACGATGTCTGCCGGGATGGGACCAGCGCTGTGCGCCAGCTTCGAGCACCGGAAGGCCGGATAAAACTCTTCGGTCACAGCGCATCCGCCGGCAATTGGCCTGCGTTCGAGAACCGTTACCTTGAAGCCGGCCTTGGCCAGGTAGAAAGCAGTGACCAGGCCATTGTGTCCTGCACCCAGGATGAGAACTTCGCGCGCCTCTGCCATCGGCTAGTTGTTCCCCTTGGCATGCTTCAGGATTTCCAGCGCTGCGAGCCGGCCAGGTGCACCCATGATTCCCCCGCCGGGATGCGTCGCCGAGCCGCACATCCAAAGGTTCTTGATCGGTGTCTTGTACTGCGCCCATCCGGGAACCGGCCGCAAGAAGAACAGCTGCTCGAGTGACAGTTCGCCCTGAAAGATGTTGCCCTCGGTGAGCCCCCACTCGCGCTCGAGATCAAGAGGAGTCACCACCTGGCGGCCGAGGATGAGGCTCTTCAGGTTCGGCGCATATTCAGAGATCGTGTCGATCACGGTATCGCCGAAGGCTTCTTTCTTCTCGTCCCAGGTTCCATCTTTAAGTTTGTACGGGGCGTACTGCACGAAACATGACATCACGTGCTTTCCCGCGGGTGCAACGGACGGATCGGTCAGGCTGGGGACCACCATGTCGATATACGGCCGGCGTGAAAAGTTGCCGTACTTCGCATCATCATAGGCGCGCTCCATGTAGTCGACACTGGGTGAAATGGAGATCGCTCCACGCAGGTGCTTACCTTCGCCGGGCATGCAGGTGAAATTCGGCAGCGCGTCAAGCGCAAGGTTGACCTTTCCG